>NPIE01001481.1_pt2 | contig 23869 bp, 16 predicted proteins | sample 8637661 | NCBI WGS metagenome assembly NPIE01 (sample SAMN07420842, study PRJNA396082) | bioreactor metagenome | isolation source: sample BA12 brine-fed electro-methanogenic bioreactor BA | place: Japan: Kochi | collected 2016-12-09
TAGAGGTTCGAATCCTCTCGGGGACGTTCTTCCTGCTTTCGAATCTCCCGCGGCTGGGTGTCTTGGCATCGCCCATCAGACAGGGTGTTCTTCGGGTTGGTTGGCTGGCCCGGTGGGGGACACGTTGGCGGGCATCACCAACCTGTCAAGTTGGCACGCCGGGCGTGGAAGGGTCTGGTAAAACTGGCAGTTTCACGGCGTCGGGCGGCCTGCGGCGGCTTTTTATGCACTGTCGGAACTCTTTGCAAGTGCTTTTATGAACTGGATTTGTATCGGTCGCCGGCGTTCCTGAGCGATCGCCCAGGTATGTCTGGTATTGCGTTTGCAATACCCCCTGCATCGACGGGCCGTCGGCCTGTCTTGCGGGTAAGGACGGTTGCCACCGGCAGCCGGTGTCGGCCGGGTCCACGCGGACCTGGGGGTCGACGCAGAAGACGCAAGAATCGTCAGGAAGGAGAAACAGGAATTATGGCAGTGAAGAATCTGGCGTTTGAGGCGGACGCTCGCACCGCACTGTTGGCCGGGGCGGAAAAGCTGGCCACGGCGGTGCGATCCACGCTGGGCCCACGGGGCCGGACGGCGATCATCGACAAGGGCTGGGGGGGGCCGAAGGTCACCAAGGACGGCGTCACGGTGGCCGAAGAGATCGATCTGATCGACAAGACGGAGAATATGGGTGCCAAGCTGGTGCGCGAGGCCGCCAGCAAGACCAGCAAGGTCGCCGGTGACGGCACGACGACCGCGACGGTGCTGGCTGAGGCGATGTTCAGGGAGGCCTTCCGAAACGTGGCCGCCGGCGCCGACCCGATGAGCCTGAATCGCGGCATCCAAAAGGCGGTTCAGGCCGCCGTCGAGCAGTTGGAGGCGCAGGCCAAGCCCGTCGACATCGCCAAGAAGGACGACATCATCCACGTCGCGGCCATCAGCGCCAACAATGACGTGGAGATCGGCAAGAAGATGGCCGAGGCCTTCCAGCGGGTGGGCAAGGACGGCGTCATCACCGTCGAAGAGGGCAAGAGCCTGGAGACGACCGTCGAATACGTCGAGGGCATGCAGTTTGACCGGGGGTTCCTCAGTCCGCACTTCGTGACCAATCAGGACAGCATGACGTGCGAGCTGGACCGGCCGTTCATCCTGGTCTACGAGGATAAGATCGGCAACGTGCAGAAGATCGTGCCGCTGCTGGAGGCGGTCGCCAAGAGCAAGCGGCCCCTGTTGATCATCGCCGAGGACGTCGAGGGCGAGGCCCTGGCGACCCTGGTGGTCAACAAGCTGCGGGGCATTCTCAAGGTAGCCGCGGTCAAGGCCCCCGGCTACGGCGATCGCCGCAAGGCGATGTTGGAAGATATCGCGGCAATGACCGGGGCGCAGGCGATCTTCAAGGACCTGGGCATCGAGTTGGACACGGTGCAACTGAACCACTTAGGCCAGGCCAAAAAGGTCACGATCGACAACGATAACACGATCATCGTCCAGGGGGCGGGTTCCTCGGCCGCGATCCAGGGCCGCATCGGCCAGATCAGGGCCGAGTTGGAAACGACCACCAGCGACTATGACCGGGAGAAGCTGCAAGAGCGGTTGGCCAAGCTGACCGGCGGCGTCGCGCAGATCAACGTCGGCGCCGGCAGCGAGGCCGAGATGAAGGAGAAGAAGGCCCGCATCGAGGATGCGTTGCACGCGACGCGTGCGGCCATCGAAGAGGGCATCGTGCCCGGGGGCGGGGTGGCGCTGGTGCGCTGCATCGCCACGGTCAAGGGGCTCAAGCTCACGGGCGACGAGAAGACGGGCGCGGCCATTGTCGCCCGGGCGCTGCGGATGCCGTGTTACTGGATCGCCGAGAACGCCGGGGCCGTGGGCAACCTCGTGGTGAACAAGGTCGCCGAGGGCAAGGGCGGTTTCGGCTACAACGCCGATACGGACACGTACGAGGACCTGTTGGCCGCGGGTGTGATCGACCCGGTCAAGGTCACGCGGATTGCGTTACAGAACGCCGCGAGCGTGGCGGGGCTGCTGTTGACGACCGACTGCGTCGTGACGGAAAAGCCCGAGAAGAAACCGGCCGGTGGACCGGGCATGGATGAAATGGGTGGCATGGGTGGCATGGGCGGCATGGGCGGGATGATGTAATCCGGCCATGGGCTCCTGCGAGGAATAGGCAGCCAAGAGAGAGCGAAACCTGAGGAGAGAATCCTATGAAGCTCAAACCGTTGGATGATCGTGTGGTGGTCAAGCCGAACGAGGCGGAAGAGAAGACGGCCGGTGGGATCGTGTTGCCGGACGCGGCCAAGGAAAAGCCCCTGCAGGGCAAAGTGATCGCAGTCGGTCCGGGCAAGCTGCTGGACAGCGGCAAGCGCGGCGAGATGTCGGTCAAAAAAGGCGACACCGTGGTATTCGGCAAGTACGGCGGCAGCGACATCGAGATCGACGGCACGGAGTACAAGATCCTTCGCGAAAGTGAGATCCTGGGCATCGTGGACAAGAAGTAAGGACGCAAACAGGGGCCCCGGTCCCTGGGAGGATAGCACGAAATGGCAAAGCAGATGATGTTTGATCAGACGGCCCGCACGCAACTGCGTGAGGGGCTCGGCACGCTGGCGGCCGCCGTGAAGGTCACCATGGGACCGACGGGGCGCAACGTCCTGCTGCAGAAGAGCTTCGGCTCGCCGAAGATCACCAAGGACGGCGTGTCGGTCAGCAAGGAGATCGAGCTGGGCGCCAAATTCAAGAACATGGGCGCCAAGATGGTCAACGAGGTGGCCAGCAAGACCAGCGACGTGGTCGGCGACGGCACGACGACGGCGACGGTGTTGGCCGAGGCGATCTACGACGAGGGACTCAAGTACGTCACGGCCGGCGTGAATCCCGTGGCCGTGCAGCGCGGCATCACCAAGGCGGCCCAGGTGGCGATGGATTACATCGCCTCGATCGCCAAGCCGGTCAAGACGCGCGACGCGAAGGTCAAGGTCGCCACGATCAGCGCCAACAATACGCCGGAGATCGGCGAGATCATCGCCGATGCGCTCGAAGCGGTGGGCGATGAGGGCGTGGTCGAGGTCGAGGAGGGCAAGGCCCTGCAGACTGAGTTGACCGTGGTCGAAGGGATGCAGTTCGATAAGGGCTACATGTCGCCGTACTTCATGACCAACCCCGAGACGCTGCAGGCGGAGTTTGAGGACGCCTACATCCTGCTGCACGAGAAGAAGATCTCGAACCTGCGGGAGTTCGTGCCGCTGCTGGAGCGGGTGGTGCAGACGGGGCGGCCCCTGGTGGTGATCGCCGAGGACGTGGAAGGCGAGGCGCTCACGGCCCTGGTCATCAACCGGTTGCAGGGTGTGCTGAAGGTCGCGGCGGTCAAGGCGCCCGGCTTTGGCGATCGCCGCAAGGCGATGCTGCAGGACATCGCGATTCTCACGGGCGGCCAGGTCATCACCGAGGACTTGGGCATCAAGCTGGAAAAGGTCGAGCTCTCGATGCTCGGTCAGGCCAAGAAGGTGCTGGTCGGCAAGGACACATGCACCCTCATCGAGGGGGCGGGCACGAAGAAGGAGATCACGGCCCGGTGCGATCAGATTCGCCATCAGATCGAGAAGACGACCAGCGATTACGATCGGGAGAAGCTTCAGGAACGTCTGGCCAAGCTGACCGGCGGAGTGGCGGTCGTCAAGGCCGGTGCGGCGACCGAGGCGGAGATGAAGGAGCGCAAGGACCTGTTGGACGATGCCTTGCACGCGACCAAGGCGGCCATCGAAGAAGGCGTCGTACCCGGCGGCGGCGTGGCGTTCCTGCGGGCGATTCCGGAGGTACAGAAAGCCCGTTCGAAGGCCCGCGGCGATGAGCGCATCGGGTTCGACATCGTCGTCGGCGCGTTGAAGGCGCCGACCCGCCAGATTGTGGACAATGGTGGCGGCGACGGCGACGTGGTCGTGGCGCAACTGCTGGAGAAGAAAGGCAACGAGGGCTACGACGCCTCCACGGGCGAATTCGTGGACATGGTCAAGGCCGGCATTCTGGACCCGGCAAAGGTCGCCCGGACCGCCTTGCAGAACGCCGCGAGCGTGGCGGGTTTGATGCTGACGACGAACGTGCTTATCACGGACGTGCCGGACGACGATAAGGAAAAGGCCGAGATCGGCGCGATTTTGTAAGCGCGGGATTTCGGTGGACCGGACGTGGGACGGACGGCGTGGGCCTGAACCTCGCCGTCCGTTTCAATGAACAGGGATGTGCGTCGCGAGGGAAGTCATGGCCAAACGCGACTACTACGACGTGTTGGGAGTCAAGCGGGACGCCTCGCAAGAGGAGATCAAGCGCGCGTACCGGCGTTTGGCGATGAAGTACCATCCGGACAAGAATCCCGGCGACAAGGAGGCCGAGGCCAAGTTCAAGGAATGCGCCGAGGCCTACGAGGTCCTGGGCAACGCGGAGAAGCGGCGCAAGTACGACCAGTACGGCCATGAGGGACTGCGGGACGCCGGCATGCATGATTGGTCGCGGATGCACGTCGATGACATCAGCGATATGTTCAGCGACATTTTTGGGGATTTCTTCGGCGGGGGGCGTCGAAGCCGCCGGACGGCCCATCGGGCCACGCGCGGCTACGATCTGGAAACCGCGGTCGAATTAAGCCTCGAGGAGATCGCCCACGGGACCGAAAAGACGATCGAGTTCACGCGGCAGGACACGTGTCCGACGTGCCAGGGGACCGGATGTGCCCGCGGGCGCAGTCCCTCGGTCTGCCCGACGTGCGGCGGCAGCGGCCAAGTGCAGCGGGCGGGACTGGGGGGCTTCTTTCAGATGGTCTCGACGTGTCCGAATTGCCAGGGGATGGGGCGTGTGATCACCGATCCCTGCCCGAAATGTCGGGGCAAGACCACCGTGCCCAAGAAGCGCACGTTGACGGTCAAGATTCCGCCGGGGGTGCACGAGGGCCAGGGCATTCGGGTGGCCGGCGAGGGTGAGCCTGGTCACAACGGCGGCCCGCGGGGCGATCTGTACTGTTACGTGCGGGTGCGGGCGCATCCGTTTCTCATGCGCGACGGTGACAACCTGATCTGCACCGTACCCATCAGCTTCACCCAGGCGGCGCTGGGAACGCTGTTGGAGGTGCCCACGCTGGACGGGACGCGGCAACTACGGATACCGCCGGGGACGCAGCACGGCAACGTGTTCCGCATCAAGGGGGAGGGCCTGCCCAATATCCGCACGCAACGACGGGGGGATGAGCTGGTCCGCGTGACGGTGGAGATTCCGCGGCGGCTGAGCCCGGCCCAGGAAAAGCTGCTCCGGACGTTCGCCGAGACCGAGGACAAGCAGGTGATGCCCGAGAGTCGCGGTTTCTTTGAGCGGCTGCGTCAGCACTTCGGGAATAACTGAGCCGTGAGACGTTGATGTGTTACGATGGTGAGTGAGATGAAGAAGGCCGAATCGCACAAGTCGAAACCTGAGACAGCACCCGAGACAACTCCGGGGTCGCCGCCGGACGCCCACGTCAAGGCGGGATCCCCGAAGACACCGGCGTCCGGGCCCGGTGGGGCGGCGGAGGCCTTGGAGAAGAAGATCGCCGAATTGGAGCAGGCGAACGCGGAATTGCGTGAGCAGCACCTTCGGTTGCAAGCGGACTATGCGAATCACGAAAAGCGCACGCTCAAACGGATCGCGGACGACGTGGATCGGCAGAAGCGCACGTTGTTGCTGGCGTTGTTGCCGTCGCTGGACAATTTCCCGGCGGCCCTGGCTCACGCCGAGGCGGCCAAGGACGGTGGGCCGGATGCCGTGACCGGCCTGGTGGAAGGTGTGCGACGGGTTTTCCAGCATCTGTTGGATGCGTTGGCGGCGCAAGGCGTGGTGCGGATCGACGCGGTGGGCCAGCCGTTCGATCCGGCGGTCCATGAGGCCATGATGCAGCGGTGCGACCCGGACCAGCCCGACGGTGTGGTGCTGGAGGAGGTGCAACCCGGGTATCGCTTGGAGGGGCGCCTGTTGCGCCCGGCCAAGGTGATCGTGAATAAGCACGTGACGAACCAGGAGCCGGCGGAGGCCCATGAAGGGGCATCGGCCGAGCCGGGTGAATCGGGTGATGGAGACTAGCCGTGCCGACGTATGAGTATGTCTGTGGGGCGTGTGGGTTTTGTTTCGAGCGGTTTCAGTCCATTACCGCACGGGCGCTGCGAAAGTGCCCGCAATGCGGCCGTATGCAACTGAATCGACTGATCGGCACCGGGGCGGGCATTCTATTCAAGGGCAACGGCTTCTACGAGACCGATTACCGCAGCGACAGCTACAAGCAAGCCCAGAAGAAAGAGGGCGAGGGTTCCTCCGGCGGATCGGGCAAGGCGGCCGACAAGGGCGCGGACAAGGGATCCACAAAGCAAGCGACATCGGGCGAGGGCTCCGGCGCCGCATCAAGCGGCTCGGCCAAGTCGTCCGCGCGGGCCAAGCCGGAGACGACCTGACTTCGGATCGGATCCCCTGTGCGGCAGGCGACCGGATGCAGAGGTGCCTCAGAAACCCACCACCACGGGATTGGTCCAGGCGTGCCGGCCAAGTGGATCAATGACCTCGGCCCGTATCCATCGGGGCGGGTGTGCGGCCGCGAACTCCCATTGGGCGGTCGTGATCGTCTGACCCTCTTCGGCACTGAAGACCCGGCCGCCACCGGCTGCGGACTCTTCTAAAAAATGACTGTCACTGTCCGTCTGTTGACGTGGTATGCAGATGGATGCCAAACCGAGGCCACGAGGGCCAGAAGATCTTTGGGACATCATCGGAAATGCTCGTAAATCTTGTTGTACCCTTCGTTTATGAAACGCGTCCGGAGGGACTCGAACCCCCAACCCTCGGTTCCGAAGACCGATGCTCTATCCAATTGAGCTACGGACGCTTTCCGGCCGTGGGTACTGTAGCCACAGTGGCGGGGCGATGCAAGGGGCCAAGCCATGAATGCAAGGTCAGAACTCCGAATCATCCAAGCGAAGTCGGCATCCGCCTTCAGGCCTCATTGTCTGGTCCGAGGGCATGCCGGGCAGTTGTCCGAGACGTTCAGAAATTGTACCCCCTCATCGAGTGCCAGCCGGCACCGGCTGGGTCGTGGCCGGGGCGGTGCGGCGCTGAGCGTTCCGGAGGCGCGGTCGGCCCGCCGTGCCGTTGCCTGTCATAAGTCGTCCCCTTACAACATGTTGTGGTTTGACTGTCTCAAGACTCAATGGGTAGATTGATCTTGACAAGTGAGGGACGGGCTCCTACGCTCATGCGGGTTCGTCGACGCAGACGGGCGAGGAATCGCAAGGTTGGCATGCGTGTTGCATAGTTTAGTTTTGGGACATGGTGGTGGTATGGACCGATCGACACGAAATTTGTTTGCCTGTCTAGCGCTTGGGATAGGACTTGCCGGGTGTGGCCCTGCCCGCGATGCTGACGGCCCCGTCTTGGATGAGCCCGTTTCGCTGGGCGTGACGGTGGGCTCCCTGGGCCGTCTGTATCAGGTCGACGCGGTGCCGGTGCGGGGCTATGGGATTGTGGCCGGTCTGGCGGGGACCGGCTCGGCGGAGTGCCCGCCGGATCTCCGGCAGACTCTGATCAAGTACATTCAACAGCAGATGCCGCGGGAGGTCTCCTTCGATCCGGAGTCCTTCATCAACAGTCGGGACACCGCCGTGGTGGAGGTCTATGGGGTGATTCCATCCCTCGCGGCAGTGGGCGAGAACTTCGACGTGAAGGTCCGCGCGATGTCGCGCAGTCAGACGACCTCTCTGGAAGGCGGACGGCTGTATACCACCGAACTCACGGAGGCGCGGGGCTTCGCGGGGACGGGGGCGTACCTCAAGGCGCTGGCGCGGGCGAAAGGACCGGTCTACATTGATCGGGTTTCATCGTCGCCGTCGCCGCCGCTGGATGGGTACGTGTTGGGCGGCGGAACGGTTCTCAGTTCGGTGCAGGTGTTATTTGTCTTGGACAAACCGAACTACTTCACGGCGAAGACGATTCGCGATCGGCTCAACGAGCGGTTTGGCCGAGCCACGGCCAATGCCCTGTCGGCCAGCGAGATTCGAATCAACGTCCCGCCCCGTTATCGTGACCTCCGACAGAAGTTCCTGGCGCTTCTTCGTCAGGTGTATCTGCCCGATGCGACCGCGCCGGAATCGCAGCGCATCGCGGCGTTGGTTGAGGCGTTGGTGACGGGGCCGGAGAGGATGGGACCCGAGCTGGCGTTGGAGGCCATCGGGCGTCGAGCCGCGGAGGCATTGGCGGGGCTTTTGGCCGCCGAAGATCCCGCCGTTCGGTTCGGTGCGGCCCGGTGCCTGATGAATGTGGGCGATGATCGCGGGCTGAAGGTGCTTGAGGCGTTTGCGACGGATCCGGCCTTGGGGCGACGTTTGGAGGCCATCGAGGCGATCGGGAGGGGAGCCGACCGGAGCGTGGCGGCGCCGATTCTTCGACGGCTTGTCGCGGAGGAGGACTTTGAGGTCCGCTTGGCGGCGTATCGGCAACTGCGGCGTTTGGAGGACCTGTCCATTCGTCGGGTGCTGGTCGGCGGCGACTTCTTCGTGGAGACCGTGGATGGGGGCGGGCCCAAGGTGGTCTACGTGTCACGGCGGGGAAGTCCGCGGGTGGTGGTTTTCGGCGCGCCGGCGCCATGCGCGCCCAACGTGTTTTTCGAGAGTTCCGACAAGCGGGTAATCATTAACGCTCGGCCCGATGACGCGTACGTGTCGCTGGTCCGAAAGGACCCGCGTTTTCCGCGTCCGGTGGGGCCCCTTCGGAGCAAGCGGACGGCGTCGGACGTGGTTCGCACGCTCTGCGAGCGGCTGGAGGTAACGGGCGCGCCGACGGTTCGCCCGGGATTGAACATTCCTTACTGCGACGCCGTGGCGATGGTCCAGGCCATGTGCGAGGCAGGCATGATCGAGGCCGAATTCAAGGCCAGCCCTCTGACGGAGGTCGGGCCGCCGAAGACGGATGCCGCCTCGCCCCAGGAAGGGTCGGGGGCGGACACGGATGGAGCACAACCAGTCGGGCAGGGAGGCGATGCATGAAGCTGGAGAAAGTCGTATTGAACGGCTTCAAGAGTTTTGCGGACAAGACGGAGTTTTCGTTCGACCAGGCGATCACGGCGATCGTCGGCCCCAACGGCTGCGGCAAGAGCAACGTCGTGGACGCGGTCAAGTGGGTCTTGGGCAGCCAAAGCCCGAAGCAGTTGCGCAGCGGTCAGATGGCCGACGTGATCTTCAGCGGGTCCAGCAGCCGCAAACCCAGCGGCATGGCGCAGGTCTCGCTGCTCTTCTCGGATGTGCGAGGATTGGGGATCGAGCAGGATGAGCTGGAGATCGCACGCCGGCTCTATCGCAGCGGAGACAGCGAGTACCTCATCAACGGCCGGCCCTGTCGCCTGCGGGACGTGCGCGAGATGTTCATGGATACCGGCGTGGGGGTCAACGCCTACTCGATCATCGAACAGGGGCAGATCGACCAGTTGCTGACCGCCTCCAAGGTGGACCGTCGCGTGATTTTCGAGGAGGCCGCCGGGATCAGTCGCTTCAAGGCCCACAAGAAGGAGGCCCTGCGCAAGCTGGAGCGGACGGAGCAGAACCTGCTGCGGCTGGCGGACATCGTCACGGAGATCCAGCGGCAGTTACGCAGCGTCAAGCTGCAGGCGGGCAAGGCGCGGAGTTACCTGGAGTACAGCGAGCGGCTCAAATCGCTGCGCGTGAACTTCTCGCTGGGCGAATATGACCGAATCGTCCGGGCCAGGCAGGATCGCCGCGAGGCGCTGGACGGGGCCGAAGGACGCTTCGGACAGGTCGCGGCGGAGGTCTCGCGGCACGATGCGGCATTGAGCGAAATCGGCTCGCAACTGTTGGAGTCGGAAGGGCAGATCAACCGTTGGGACAACACGCTGGTGGCCGCCACCAGTAAGATCGAGCAGCAGCGGGAGCGGATCGGATTCTTACGCAATCGCGTCGAGGAGCTCATGCGGCGCAAGGCCCGGGCGGCGGAACAGATCCGAACGCTGGGGGAACGCAGCGGGCTGCTGCGGCGGCAGTTGGCGACCAGCCGCGAGGAGCTGGAGCAGATCAGCCGGGCCTATGAGGAACAGAGTGCCGCTCTCAAGCAGCTCGACGAGGCGGCCGAAGAGGCGGCCCGTCGGCTCGGCGGACTCAAGGCGGAGTTGGAGGATGAGAAGTCCGGCATCATCGACATCGTGCGCCGTACCGCCCAGTTGCACAATGAAATCCAGAGCATGACGACCTATCGCGACAACCTCAGTGGCCAGATGAGCCGATTGAGCGATCGCGCCGAAGCGGCCCGGCAGCAACTGAGCGAGCTGCTCATGCAAAAGGCCCAGTGCGAGGCCAAGCGGCAGGATATCGAAGTCGTCCTGGCCGAGTTGCAGGCCGGTCTCGAGGCCAAACGCCGGCAGATGGAGGCGATCGACGCGGAGGTGGCCGCCGCCTCCGGGGCCCTCGTCGAGGCCAAGGAGCGGCGCAGCGGACTGCTCAGCGAGCTCGGCGTGTTGCGGGATATGGAGGCCAAGCGGGAGGGACTCAGCGAGGCCCTGAAGGGGATTCTCGAGCGCCGCACCGCGGACGGCGACGGGCGGTTCTCGTACGTCGATGGGATCGTGGCGGATATCATCCGGGCCGACGCCGCGCACGCGGAGATCGTCGAGGCCGCCCTGGAAGGGCAGGCCGACGCCCTCGTGGTACAGAGCACGGGCACGTTTCTGGCCGACGAGGAGATGCAGCGTTCCCTGGACAGCCGGGTCAGCGTCATCTGCTCGGATCGGGTCGAGCCTTTCGTCGAGACCCATGATCTGTCGCGGTACGCCGGGGTGCTGGGTCGCGTGGTGGAGTTCGTGGAATACGACAGCCGTCACGCGCGCCTGGCCTGGAGCCTGCTGGGGCACGTGATCGTGGTGGACGGCCTGGATACGGCGATGGAGCTGTCGCGTCGGCTGGGCCGGCGGTACCGGTTCGTGACGACCGACGGGCAGGTGTTCGACGGCCGGCACGGCCTGCGCATCGGGCCGATGGGCAAGAGCACCGGCCTGATCTCCCGCAAGAGCCGGATCGGCGAGTTGGAGCGTCAGGTCGCGACGATCGCCGGCGAAATCGAGCGGCTGGAATCGCACCGCAAGGCCCAGGGCCAGGAAAGCGAACGCTTGGCCCGCCTGTGCAAGGGCTTCCGCACGAGCATCTACGAGGCCAGCACGGAGAAGGTGGACGTCGAATCGAACCTGCGCGTGCTGGAGCAGGATATCCAGCGGCTGCGGCGTGAGACGCCGTTGCTGGAAAGTGAGATCCAGACGCTGGAAGAGGAGATCCGCCAGTCCGTCCAGCGGGAGCACGATTCACAGCAGCGCTTGCAGGAACTGGAGCAGGTCAATGCCGAACGGTCGGCCCGCATCGAGACTCTGGGCCGGGAGGTGGAGGAGGCCGAGGCGGTGGTGGCCTCGCACGCGGCCCAACGCACCGAGTTGAAGGTGCGGATCGGGCAGTTGGCCGAGCAGCAGCGGTCACTGCGCCAGCAGATGGCCGCCCTGGAAAGCCAGTTGCAGCACAGCCGCATGGGGCTGGAATCGGCCCGGACGGAGGTGCTCACGTGCGACGAGCAGGCCACCCAGGCCGAGCGGGCGATCCTGGCCAGTGAGAGCACGGTCAGCGAGTTGTACCTTGAAAAAGACAAGGCCCAGGCCCTCAGCGCCCGGCTGCACGCGGCGGTGGAGCGGCTGCTGACCGAGCAAAAGCAGACCGAGCAGCGGTTGCGCACCTGCCGGGCCGAGCAGGCCCAGGTGGAAGAGGAGATGCACGCCCTGAAGGTCGAGTTGGGTCAGTTGCAGGTGAAGGAGGAGGACCTGTGCCAGCGCGTGCGGGAGGAGTTGGGGATTGAATTGGCCCAGGCCTATGAGGGATTCGAGCAGGAGAGCGTGGACTGGGAGGCGGTGCGAGAGGAGATCGCCCAGTTGCGCGAGAAGATCGATCGGCTGGGTAACGTGAACCTGGACGCCATCGGCCAGTTGGAGGAACTGGAACAGCGGTACGAATTCCTCAGCGCGCAGGTGGAGGATCTCAATCGCAGCAAGACGCAGTTGCAGCAGTTGATCGCGCGGATCGACAAGGAAAGCCGCGAGAAGTTCCGGGTGACGTTCGAACAGATTCGCGAGAACTTCCAGGAGGTCTTCCGCAAGCTGTTCGGCGGCGGCAAGGCGGATGTCCTGCTGGAGGATCCGGAGGATTTGCTGGAAAGCGGCGTCGAGATCATCGCGCGGCCGCCCGGCAAGGAGACCCGCAGCCTGAGTCTGCTGAGCGGTGGCGAGAAGACCATGACCGCGATCAGTCTGCTGTTCGCCGTGTTCAAGACCAAGCCCTCGCCGTTCTGCTTCCTGGATGAGGTCGACGCGGCCCTGGATGAGGCGAATAATGAGCGGTTCAACCGTATCGTGCAGGAGTTCAAGAAGACCTCGCAGTTCATCATGATCACGCACGCCAAGCGCACGATGAGCATTGCCGACGTGCTGTACGGCGTGACGATGCAGACCAAGGGCGTCAGCAAGAAGATCAGCGTGCAGTTCGATTCGGTCGAGACCGCGCCGGAGCCGGCCGTGGCGTAGGGGCAGACGGCATCCAGCGAGCCGGTGTCCGGCAAACGGCCGTCCGAGGAGCGCCCAAGCGATGGGCCGACTCGCAGACCGTCGTGAGGGTGGACCGCCTCGTGAATGAGGCACCCTCGTCGATCAGGGGCGTCGATGGCGAATGGGGCCGGGGCTGTGATGGAGATCACCTTCCCGAGAAAGCACCGCTTGTTGTGGGCCGTCGGGATCGACTTCGCGGCCAAGACCCAGCACAGGCTGATCATCAAGCCTTTTGTGTTCCCGGTTGAGGACCAGGCCGATCGCGTCATCTGCGGCGCGTACGTCGCCGATGCCGTGATGTCCCATTGGGTGTACATCGGTTTTCAGGAGGGGGGCACGCCTTTTGGATTTCGAACCGAGAAACACGCCCATGCGTTCACCTGGCCGGCCGAGGCCGACCGCGTCTCGGAGCTGACGGCGGACCTCGTGGCGAGTATTGACCGGCATATCACCACGACGCGTCCCGCTCGGGCGTACACGTTCGTTGATTGGCGGACCTGGGGTGATTGGGGCCTTTTCGAACAGAACGTCGACGGTGACCTGCTGGCGCTGCGGCAATGGGTGGATGCTGCCGCCGCCGAACGCCGATACACCCGTGGGCCCCGGCGCCGAGCCGCCGCTCAGTCGGCCAGAGGCGTCCTGGATCGGCTCTTGGCCCGTCACGCCCCGCACCTGCTCGAGTAGGGTGCAGACTCGGCTTTCGGTCCACACCCCAAGAGCGCCGTTGTCCGGGCCTGCAAACCGGCCTGGCAGGATGGCTGTGGTCTGTCTTCCGAGCCCTGCGGCAACGTATCGTACCGGTGCGCGGCGGGTTGTGGTTCGGCGGGCCTGCTGCTATAATCCCGTGACAAGTGTGGAATGATGTGATTTTTGGCAGGTGCCCATGACGAAACTGGATGAACACCGGCTGGATAATGGACTGGTGATTCTCGGCGAGCGGATGGACCACGTGCAGTCGGTGGCGTTTACGTTTCGCCTGGCCTGTGGTGAGGCGGCGCTTCCCGCGGGGTGCTGCGGGGCGGGTTCGGTAATCGCGGACTGGATCTTCCGGGGCGCCGGGGAGCGGGACAGCCGCGCGCTGGTGTCGGCGATGGATGACTTGGGTCTGCACCGCCACAGCAGCGTGACGGTCGAGCATTTGTCCATCGGGGCGGCGCTGGAGGCGAGCAATCTGCCGGCGGCGCTGGAGTTATACGCCGACGTGATCCTGCGGCCTCGGCTCCAGGCCGATCAGTTCACCCCGGCGCGGGAGTTGGCGGTCCAGGAGGTGCTGGGCCTCGATGATGATCCGCGGCAGAAGGTAGGCGTCCTGGTGACCGAGCAATTCTACCCCGATCCGTGGGGTCGACCCACGATGGGGCGGCTGGATGAGTTGCAGGCCCTGACGCCTGAACAAACGCGGGACATCGTGCAGGCGCGGTTCAATATCGCCGAGACGGTCTTCGCCATGGCGGGTCGCTATGATTTCGACGCGGTCTGTCGGCTGCTGGAGGAGCGTTTCGGCACCGTGGCCGCGGGCGACCCCTCCGTCCCGTCTGCCGGAGGCCGGGGACCGGCGTATCGGCACGCCCCCTACGATGGGGCGCAGGTACATCTGGGCCTGATGACGCCGATCTGCCCGCCGGGCAGCGAGGACTACTACGAGGCGGCGGCCGCGGTGGTGGTTTTGGCCGGGAGCATGAGCAGTCGCCTGTTCACGGAGGTCCGTGAGAAGCGTGGCCTGTGCTATGCGGTCGGGGCGCGGTATCACGCCATGAAGGGCCGCGCCGGCGTGCGAGGCTACGCCGGAACCACGCCGGCCAAAGCCCAGGAGACGCTGGACGTTATACTGGCCGAGTTTGCCCGGCTGCGCGAGGGCGTCAGTGAGGACGAGGTGGCCCGTGCGAAGGTCGGGCTCAAAAGCAGCCTGATCATGCAGAGCGAATCGACCGGGGCGCGAGCCGGGGGCATCGCCGGCGATTATCATCTGCTGGGGCGGGTGCGGAGCCTGGAGGAGATCAAGAAGGCGTTGGAGGGGGTGACGGCGGCGCGGGTGAGCGCGTTTTTGGAGCGGCAGCCGTTTGAAGATTTCGTGGTCGCCACGATCGGACCCGAGCCGGTGCGATGGGCCGGGACCAACGAGGGCCGTTGAGCGGATGGGGATGGACTTCAGACAAGCACAATTGGACAACGGGCTGACGATTGTCGGCGAGGTGAACCCGGCGGCCCAATCGGTCGCGGTGGGTTTTTTCGTGCGGACCGGGGCGCGGGATGAAACGCTGGAGATCAGCGGCGTCTCGCATTTTCTGGAGCACATGCTGTTCAAGGGCACCGAGCGGCTCAGCGCGCTGGAGGTGAACGAGGCCTTCGACCGGACGGGCGCCAAGTTCAACGCCTTCACGGGCGAGGAGAGCACCGTGTATTACGCGGCGGTGTTGCCCGAGCACCTGGCCGAGGTGACGGACCTGTGGGCGCAGTTGATGCGGCCGGCGCTGCGGGACGACGATTTCGACATGGAGAAAAACGTGATCCTGGAGGAGATCGCCATGTATCGCGACCTGCCCCAGTTTGACGTGATGGATCGGTGCCGGGCGATGCACTTCGGCGGGCACCCGTGCGGTCACAGCGTCTTGGGGACCGAGGAAAGCATCGGGGCCCTGACGGCCGAGCAGATGCGGCAGTACTTCCACCGTCGATACGCCCCCAACAACCTGGTGCTGGCCTGCTGTGGGCGGTTTGATTTCGACGCCCTGGTGGAGCAGACCGCGGCGCGGTGCGGCGCGTGGGGGATGAGCGAGGCGGGGCGCGAACTGAGCTTCTACGAGGGCACGCGACGGAAGGAATCGCAGGCGCGGGGCAACCTGTCGCGGGCGCACGTGTGCCTGATCAGCCCTGCGCCGTCGGTTCAGGATGAGCGGCGCTTCGCCGCGTCGCTGCTCGGCGTGGTGGCCGGGGATGAGACGGGCTCGCGTCTGTTCTGGGCGCTGGTGGACACCGCCCGGGCTGAGACAGCCGGCATGCAGTACGAAGGCATGGACGGCGTGGGCGCCTTCTACACGTACATTCGCGCCGGGGCCCCCGATCTCGATGGTGTTTTGGACACGGTGGACGGGGTGCTGGGCGAACTGGCCCGAGAGGGAGTCCAGGAAAAGGAGCTGGAGGCGGCGAAAAACAAGGTGCTCAGCGCCCTGGCGATCAAGAGCGAGACCCCGATGGGGCGGCTCGTGGACTTGGGTTTGAACTGGCAGTATCTTCAAACGTATCGAAGCGTGGCTGAGGACGTGGGCGCGGTCAAGGCCGTCACGGTGGAGCAGGTCAACGCGCTCCTGGAGACGTATCCACTGGATCAGTACACGCGGTTGGTGCTGAAGCCCGGCCAGCAGGGCGCGGCGGAGGGGGGGCCGCGGTCTGAGTGCTGGCCGATGAACGGAGGGACGTATGGAAGGCGGGAACACGGGACGTCAGATTGACGGGGACATCCTGCAAAGCAAGGCCGATATTCTGCGCGCCCGGCAGGAAGGTCTGGGGGCGAACAGTTCTTCAACGGGCTCCGGCGAGGCGTCCGGTAACGAAGCCAAACCGAGACCGGCGGCGCTTCGACCCCTGGATCAGGTGCGGGTGGGTGAGGTGACGGCCGCCCGGCCGGCGCAACCGGCTGGAGTCAAGCCGTTGCCGGCGGCTCTGCGTCCGTTGGGCACGCCCGTGGGGGGGGGAGCCGCGGAAGCGCCTTTTGACCAAGGTGAAGCCGAGGAGGGCGATCTGGCCCGGCGTATCCAAAGCGCCTTGGAGCACGTCGCGCGACAGGAATCGTCCGAGCCCGTGCGCCCCGAGCGGGAGCAATCGGCGGATGGTCCGATCCCCCAGCTCGACCTGGCCGAGCAGATCCTGGCTGAGCAGCGTCGAGCGGTTGCCCAGCGCCGACAGCGTCCGGAAAAGGCCGCCGCAGTGGGGCCGGATGGGCGAGGCATCCATCGGGTCGTGCAGACCATCCGGGGCGAGACGCGGCGGGAGGAGGCGGCAACCTGGGCGCCGGCGCGGTCGGCCATCGCGGCCGTCCCTCGTGCTGAGGCAGGCACATCGGAGATCGCCCGGATCGTGGCCCAGGACATCTCGCGGCTTTATGGACGGCGGTAAGGACCGGCTGCAATGGATGAACGACTCTTTGACGACGGGCTGCAGCCCGCCCAGGAGCCGGATGACAGAGCGGAGGTTGAGGCGGCCCTGCAAGCCGAGTCGCAGCGGGGGCCCTTGGTGCTGCCGCCCGAAGTGGGGGTTTTGTCCATCCGCAATACGGTCGTTTTCCCCGGAACCGTGACCCCTTTGGCCATCGGGCGGCGTCGAAGCCGCCGGCTCATTCGGGACATCGTGCCCCACGAAACGGTTTTCGCCCTGGTCGCCCAACGTCGGGCCGAGGTGGAGGACCCGCGTCCGGAGGACCTGTATCCGGTCGGCACGCTGGCGTCGGTCCTCAAGGTCATCCACCTGCCGCAAGGCACGGTGAATATCGTCGTTCACAGCATGGCGCGGGTGCGTATCCTGGAGTATGTGGCCCAACGCCCCTATCTTCGGGCCCGGGTGGAGGTGCTGGACGTCAAGGTCCGTCGCACCAAGACGCTCAAGGCGTTGATGGTCAGCGTGCGCGGCACGGCCGCACGCGTGATGGCGCTGAGCCCGAACATCCCGGAGGAGGCGGCGGGGCTGTTGGAGAGCATTTCGGACCCGTCGGGCCTGGCGGATTTCCTCGCGGCGACGCTGAATCTGCCGGTCCACGAGAAGCAGGCGCTGCTGGAAGAGCTGGACACGACCAAGCGGCTGCAGGCGGTTTCCGTGGCGTTGGCCGGCCAGCTCGACGTGCTCGAGCTGAGCCACAAGATTCACAACCAGGTGCGGGACTCGATCGATAAGAGCCAGCGGGAGTACTTTCTGCAGGAAGAGCTCAAGGCCATCCAGGCCGAGCTGGGCCAGGCCGATCATCGCACGCAGGAGATCGACGATCTGCGGGATAAGATTCTGGCCGCCGGTCTGCCCGATGCCGTGCGAACCGAGGCCCTGCGCGAGTTGGACCGGCTGTCGAAAACACCGGCGATGTCGCCGGATTACGCGGTTGTTCGCACGTACCTGGAGTGGGTGTGCGAATTGCCCTGGTCACGGGGCACGACGGATACGCTGGATGTGTCGCGGTCGCGGCGGATTCTGAATCGCGATCACTATGGGCTGGACAAGATCAAGCAGCGCATCCTCGAGTTTCTGGCCGTGCGCAAGCTCAACCCGCACGGCAAGAGTCCGATCCTGTGCTTCGTGGGTCCGCCGGGTGTGGGCAAGACGAGCCTGGGGCAATCCATCGCCCGCGCGATGGGTCGCAAGTTCATCCGCATTTCGCTGGGCGGCATCCGCGATGAGGCCGACATCCGTGGGCATCGGCGGACTTACATCGGGGCGCTGCCCGGACGAATCCTGCAGGAGCTGCGCAAATGCGGATCGCGCAATCCCGTGTTCATGCTGGATGAGCTGGACAAGATCGGGCAGGACTTCCGGGGCGATCCGGCCTCGGCGCTGCTGGAGGTGTTGGACCCCCAGCAGAACGACACGTTCACGGATCATTACCTGGACCAGCCGTTTGACCTGTCGAGCGTGCTGTTCATCGGCACGGCGAACATCATCGACCCGATCCCGCCCGCGCTGTTGGATCGCATGGAGATCATCGAGCTGCCGGGCTACACCGAGCGCGAGAAGCTCCAGATCGCCAAGCGGTACCTGGTGCGGCGGCAGCTCGGCGAGCACGGCCTGAGCGGCCGGCAGCTCACGGTCCGGGACGAGGCGATCCGGACGATCATCCGGGAGTACACGCGGGAGGCCGGCGTCCGCAACCTGGAGCGGACCATCGCCGCCGTCTGTCGGCATGCGGCCATGAAGATCGCCGAGGGTACCGCGCGGTCCATGACGGTCAACCCTTCGCGCGCGCGGCAGATTCTCGGTGCCCCGCGGTATGAACGCGAGTTGGCGTCACGCACGGCGGTGCCGGGCGTGGCGATCGCGCTGGCGTACACGCCGACCGGCGGGGAGATTCTATTCGTCGAGGTCGTGGCGACACCGGGCAAGGGACAGTTGACCCTGACCGGGCAGTTGGGCGAGGTGATGAAGGAGAGTGTTCAGGCGGCCCTGTCGGTCGTGCGGGCCAATGCCGAGCGGCTGGGCCTGGAGGCCCAGCCGCTGGGGAAACAGGACTACCACGTGCACGTGCCGGCTGGGGCCGTGCCAAAGGATGGCCCCAGCGCGGGCATCGCCGTGTTTGCGGCGCTGGTGTCGTTGCTGCGTCAGCAGCCGACGCGGCCGGATGTGGCCCTGACCGGCGAGATCACCCTGCAGGGGCTGGTCCTGCCGGTAGGGGGGCTCAAGGAAAAGGTGCTGGCGGCCAAACGGGCGGGCGTGCGGACGGTCATCTGTCCGGCCCGCAATCGCCGGCACATTGATGAGTTGCCGCGAGAAGCCCGCACGGGTGTGAAGTTCGCCTACGTCAATCGCGCCGCCGAGGTCTTGCGTATCGCGCTGCGGCCCGACTGAGCGGCGTGTTCGTTGGGGATGGAGAGGTTATAGAGTGATACCGCGTGATGGGCATCGGATCGGATCCACAGACGTGCGTGCACGATGGGGCATCTCGTTGCTGACACTGGTGGTTGCTCTGACGGCGATCCCCACGGCCGCGGATCGACAGTACATCCTGGTCAATCGCGTGCCCGGCCGAGTTTGGAATCAAAACCGTCCTGAGACCTTCACCGAAGAGAGCTTCATGGAACTGCATCGGCGGTGCCCCGAGTCCGGGTCCGGAAACGTCCGATTCGGGGCGGGCTTCATCTTCTCGTTCCTGAACGGTGAGCCATACGTCGTCGCCGAGTCACTCCGGCGGTTTCTCGCCGGCGCCCAACAGACCGACACACCGGTTATCGTACAATTTGACGCGGAGAACTGGTGGGGCCATCGAAGCGACCTGTGGAACTTCTGGGATCCTTCGAGGCCCGGCTACGATCCGCAGAACCGTTACAACGTCGAATGGACGAGCTGGTCGCCCGATGACGCCGTGAAGATATGTTGGCGGAACTGGGGCCGGCAGATCCGGGTCCTGCCGCAGCCGAATCTGATGAGCCCGGATTATCTGGCCGCCTGTCGGGAGGGCCTGGCTCGGCTGGTGCCCATTGTGATGGACTGGTACCATGCCCTGCCCGCCGACAAGAAGGACCTGTTCGTGGGCATCAAGGTCGGCCATGAAAGCTCCATCGGGGTCAACGCGTGGCATTATCCGGATGGCAACCGTCTGCTCAGCGCCCCGGCGGCCGAGGATCCCACCTACGGTCTGGATCACAGCCGGCGTCCCTCCCGCGGTGTCGCGGCGATCGGGTACGCGGCCGTCAAGACGGCCGGCATCCGAACCAGCGGGGAACTGACCGAGGCGGACGTGACCGAAGTGGTCCGCCGCTACGTGACGATCCTGTGCCGCACGGCCGCCGAGGCCGGCGTGCCCCGCGATCGCCTCTTTACGCATGGGGCCGGCTGGCACGAGGGCGAACTGCTCTATGATGCCGCTGGGAATGCCTATTCGTGTCCGGGCTGGAGTTTCTACCGACACGCCGCCGATCCGCGCCGCGATAGCGGCGTTCAGCGAAATCTGAGGCGAACCGATGCACCCTACTGGGCCGCCGTGGAATGGCTCCTGCCGGGGACTCGCGACAGGACCGCTTGGCAGCACGCCCTGGCCGCCACGCTGGCCGACCCGAAATGCCGCTACATGTGCATCTACAACTGGGAAGGCATACAAGACGGTGAGGAAGTCCTGTCGGCCATCACGGCTATCCTCGCCGCCGCATCGCCGGCCGGATGAAGCGTCGTAGTGTGGGGCTGTATGGGTGCAGTCGATGCTTCGCGTGGGCAGGGTCCTGTGGGGGCGCGAAGCGGCATTGGATCGTCTCGTATCAGATGAAATTCTGGGTAAGGAACATGCAATGAATCGAACGAATCTGGCCTGTGTCATCCTCGCGTTGTCCTTATGCGTTCCATCCGCTGGAGGGGAGTATGTCTTTGTGGCGTCCTCGTATTTGGGCTCGGCGGCCTTTGACGATGCCGTCGTCGGCGCGTGCATCGGGGAGGATGGAACCATCGTTTTGGCCGCGAATCTGGGGCCGGAGGCGATCAACCGCCTTCGTGTATCGGCGGGCGGCACGGATGAGTATCCGGCCGACCGTAATGGCTGTGTGCTGCGGCTTGGCCCGGCGGGGGATCAGGTTCTGTCGGTCTCCGCTGTTGCCCACCGAGTGAGTGACATGGCGATGGATGGGAAGGGCCGCTTGTATCTGGCCGCCGAAGCGGAGGGTTTGCTGGTCATGGATAACCGGGCCGCGACGGTGGTCCGCCGCGTGTCTGTCAATGACTGTCGTCGGGTGGATGTGGCACCGGATGGGCATTGTGCCGTCATTGCCGGGGACGAAATCCTGATTCTTGATCCTGCGGGCGGGCGAATCGGCCGGGCCCCCGGCAGGGGATACACGAACGATGTGTGCATTCACGGGCCCAGCCGGACGGTCATCTTCTGCGGGTTTCGCAACGCCGACGCATGGGAGGGCACCCGCATCTATCCCGTCCAGATCTGTTACATCTATGGCCTGGACTACACCGGGCAGCCCACCTGGACCAACTATGATTGGTCGACGGATCGGAACTCGGATCGGTTCCTCAACAAGCCGACCAACAACATGGCCGACACCCGGGCGGACCGCTGTGCCATCGGTCGTGACGGTAGGCTCTATGTGACGTTCCAGGTCGCCGGCGGCAACCATATCTTCCGTTATAGCCCCAAGGACATCATGACACCGGTCGAATTGGCCGGCGGCGACCGATACCATCAGTTCTTCAACAGCCGATCCGAACACAAGAACTTCTTCGCTCGCTATGATCCCGCGACGGGCGAGTTTCTGGCGGGGCAGCAGTTCTGTGGTCGGTTGAGCAACAATCGCGCCAACGCCGTGGTGACCAAGGATGGTGCGATCACCGCGGACGAAGAAGGCCGGGTCTACATCGTGGGCAAGGCCGCGTACGGCATTCCCGTGACCCTGATGCCTGATGCCAGCGATTACCGGGGTGGGGGATTCATTCTCGTGATGTCGCCCGACCTCAAGGAGCGACTTGTGTGCACACGTCCGTGCGGCGGTAAGGGCTCACCTCGCGCGGTGGACGCCCGAACCATAGGCGCCCAGCGCCGGACTGTGTTCGGCGGCGGCGGGATGGCCGAAGGTATGTTCACGAAGAATGCCCTTCAGGACAAACCGGCCGATGTGTCCATCGAAAAAGGCGGTCCGCAAGACGGCTTTTTCGCCGTCCTGGCGGAATGACCACCTTGGCAGGCCGGATCAGAAGTTCCAGCCCACGCCCAGGATATACTTCACATCGGTGCTACCCTGCCCCGGAGCCGGCGACGTGTCATAGTCGAAGATCGTCTTGAAGTTGGTGAACATGTTCTCCGTGACCGACGCCCGGATCTCCGCCGTGGTGGTCAGGTAGTAGTCGGAGAACTGGCCGAAGCTCGGGTAGTACGTCAGGTCATTGATGAACTTGATTCGATCGGTGAGCCGCTTGTCGAAGTGGTAGCCCAGATGCGCGCTGGTCTCGTCATTGTCGTCGCTGGAATTCCTGAAGCTCTCGGTCAGATAGGCGACACCGGCTTCGGTCGAGAAGTTCACGTCATCCGATTCGATCCACTGATAGCCGAGACCCAGGGCGCCGACGATGCGTCGATCCAGTTGGGCGATCTTGTCCGTTTCATAGCGGCCCTCCACGAAGCTGTACCACTTGTCCGTCAGGAAGTAGTCGTATTTGCCCCGCAGTTTCCACCAGTCCTCGGTGGTGTTTTCGCGGCCGGTATCCGGGTCCTCCTGCTTGTTGCGGCCATAATCGAAGCCGAGCGTCACCCGATCTCTCTCGCCCCGGCGGGTTGCGGCGGCGCTGGCCTGAATGCTTTCGGAGGTTGTGTTGCCGTGGACCGAGGTCCATCCCAGCGATAGATTACCCGTCCAACGGGGCTCGGGCGGCGGCGGAGGGTTCACGGCCTGAATGTGATCGAGACTGAGCTCGCCGCCGGGCAACAGGTCGGTACCCTCCAGTCGCACGTGGCCGGCCTGGGAGGCGCTGACTGGCTGGCTCACGATGCTGCCATCACTGAGGACCAGCGTGACGGCGGCGTCGCTGCTGAAGGTCTGCACGTTGCTCATGTCCACGGCGACGGGGCCCAAAAGATCGGCCGTGAAGTGGAGCTTGCCCTCCACGATGCTCTCCACCGTGCCGGTGATGCGGTCCCCGTTCTTAAGAACGAGTTCGCCCGCATGTGCTGACCTGACCGCCATCATCAGCATGAAGACCGCCAGCCACCGTTTCATGGCCTCGCCGTAGCCCATGGTTTCTCCCCTGAAATACGTGTAAATATGTACCAGCTCCGCATTTGCGTCGTTCGCGGAGACCGTAGACAACCATGATGTGGTGCGTCTGTCAACCCTTTTGCTTGGATTCGGTTTCCGTGTTTCCGTGTTTCCGTGCCGGGACGGCGGTGCGACGGGCAGGATCGGCGGTGGCGCGACGAACGCTGCAACCGCCAGCCAAGGGAATCAACGTTTGGAGGGTTCTTCCGGCGGCGGAATGGGGGCGCCCCGGGCCACCAGGGGGATCAGCCATTGCGGCGGGGCGGGCAAGGGGGCCTCGGGGGATCCATCGGGCGATGGGCTGGCGGCGGGGTCGGCGTCCAGGGGGCAGGGGGGCTGTATGAGTACGGGCGGCGGTGCGCAGGATTTTTTGGGTTGGGTGCTTGACAGGTTTCGCCGGTGACGTATAGTGGCGGCTCTGTTGCGTCGGGGCCGTAGCTCAATTGGTTAGAGCATCGGACTGTCGATCCGAAGGTTGAGGGTTCGAGCCCCTTCGGCCTCGCTTCCATAAAGCCTTGTGAGATAATGACTTGCAGGGCTTTTTCTATGCCCCCAGAAACGTCGAAAAAGGGGGGTGATCTGAAATGATCTGAAAAGAGGGACCGCCAGAGGGAGGATTGGGACTCTGTAGAGAGCAAATTGGAGCAGAATATCATCCCTATCTCCCCAGACTTCTGTCGAGCATCTCCCTGCTGACCTTGTGCCTGACAGCCTTTCGGGCTCTGTCCACCAGGTCATCCCTGACCGCCAGGTAATATTGCAGGGTCGTGTCATACTTGGAGGAGCTATTGTCAAATGTTGTGGA
>NPIE01006545.1_pt1 | contig 23856 bp, 21 predicted proteins | sample 8637661 | NCBI WGS metagenome assembly NPIE01 (sample SAMN07420842, study PRJNA396082) | bioreactor metagenome | isolation source: sample BA12 brine-fed electro-methanogenic bioreactor BA | place: Japan: Kochi | collected 2016-12-09
CTTGGCACACTGCAACTTGGAACTTGCATCTTGGAACTGCTCTTTCGTCCATGCCAAGTATCTCTCCCTCTTCTTCTCACGGTAAGAGCTGACTCCTTCCAGACGCATGATCGCAGTCCTCTCACCCAGCCTGCTGAAGATCCTTGCTCCAACGGTTCCATCGAAATCTGTCAAGTTCAGGTTGGAGGTTATTATCGTTCCCGCTCCCTGTTCATACCTGTGGTTTATCAGTTCGAATATCTTGTCTGTGGTCATCTTGTTTTCAGTCTCGTTGCTGAGATCGTCAATAACGAGAAGGTCAACCCCCGAACACTCCTGTATCTTCTCGGAGACTGTCTTGAAGTCTCCGATCTTAAGAGACGGGGCGGTTATGAAGGCTACGGTGTCTCCCATATTGACCGCCTCTATCGCTATTCCCGCAGCGAGGTGAGTCTTTCCGGTTCCGTAACCTCCCAGAAGTACGAAGTTCGACCCGATCTTCCACGCCCTGTGTCTAACGTACTTCTTCGAGAGGTCGAACGCCCTTTCCGTCACTTCGTCTTCGGGGATGAAGTTGTCCAGTCTCCTCTCCCAAAGTCCCTTGGGAAGGACTTTTATCAGTCTCTCCATGTTTTCCCTCACCCTTCTTAATTCCCTGTATATCGAGCACTCGTACATGAGGTCGCTGTAGCGAGGATCTTCACTGGCGTAGATTATGTATCCCCCGAAAGGGCACTTCTCCGGACCGGGACAGTTCCTCATGCACTCTTCTATCGCCTCGTCCTTGCTATACCGTGTATTTGAGGAGTTCTTCATATGTTTTGGGTCTTTCTCTTGCCGGATTCTTGAACTTTTCGATAGGATCTCTAAACGGTTCAGAATCGTTCCAATCTTTTCTTCCATTTTTCTTCACTCTCCTTCCGAAGGCTCCCCTGAGGAGGGGCTGCATTAGATATTCGAAACCTATCTCTTCGAGTACCTCGTGTTTCGATCTGTCTATAGCTATGATTGCGTTCTTTATCTGGGAGGGATAGCATTTCCTCAGGGCTTCTCTCAGCAATGGAATCCATTCCCTTTCGAAGGGCCCTATTATCGCCTCCCAGGTCTCCATTACGTCTCTCTCGTACCTCGAACAGGACTCGAGATAGGAGAAGTCTTCCTGACCTTCCTCAATCTGCTTTTCTCCAGGACCGTTCATCTCGAACAAGGGAACGACCAGACAACCTTCAGCCGGGACTTCTTCCGGAGGTCCGACTTTGTCCTGCACTGTCTCTTTCCCGTTCGATTTGATTTCGGACGATGAAACGTTCAGTTCGCCGGGAGGAGTCTCTCCTGGATCAGTCTTCCCCTTTTCCGGGACACCGGATAATGGCCCTATGCCCGGGGAAATCTCTGGGGAATCGCCAGGCTGCTTCGTCAATGAGTTGTTTGCTGCTTCAATGTTTAGCAAAGGGTCATCATTCTCTTCATTCTTCACCCCTTCTCCTGTCGATTGCGAAAGTGAAACTTTCGTTTCTCCGTAAGGAGAAAGAATGTTTTTAAGTTTTGTTTTGTCTTGTTTTGTTTTGTTTATATATAATGTGCGTGTGCGTGATTCGCGCGAAAGTTGCGCATGGTCTGCGCATGAGTTGCGCGTAGAATCTTCGCCATTACACATTTCCGATGACCGCTCTTCCAGTTCTGAAGAGGATTCTAACGACTCATCACCGTGCGCGGGAAGTGCGCATGGATTGCTCACACATTGCGTTGAAGATGCGCGTAGAAATGTTCCCGAGAAAGAGTACTCTCCGCTCCTGCCTGTATCGCCTAAATAATAGCTTATAATGCCGGTTTCAATCAGTTTGCTTCTCGCCCATCTCACCTGATTTCTCGTCCAGCCGAATTCTTTTCTGAAAACACTGGCAGGCAGGGAAAAGCTTTCGGGCCAGAATAACTCATTCGCCCTGTCGAGAAGGAAGAAGAACATGGAAATCTCCTTTTCATTGAAATGAAACCGCCTGTGCTGTATCCAGAAGTTGTTGATCAGTTCTATGTAATTCATACAAAACCTCCAGTCAAAGATCGGACAGATGTGAGAGGTATGAGGCTAGAGGTTAGAAAGGCAGGATCTAATTGCTATTCTTACCTCTTCCCTCTGGCCTCTTACATCTTTTTCAAAAGCTATGCTTTCCTGAACCTCCTCACCGGTTTGAGCTTTTCTTTCTTCTCGTAGGCATCTTCGGGAAGATAGTCGACCAGCTCTGACAGATTCCTGAATGTGATGAATTTGAATGGATCGGGGAGCCCTATAATGGTATCCAGGGCCGCCTCTCTATCCAGAAGCCTTATCTGAGTCGGGGCCTCGTCACTCGCGTACTCGTAGCCCTGAAGCTCAACCTTTCCTATCCCTTCCCTGTCTATGAATTCATCCGCGAGCTTCTTCATCTTCTTAGCCCCTTCCTGAAAGGCGACTGTCTTTTGAAGGGTGTTCTTCAATGAATTACTGTCGGTAATCATGAGATCCTCTCCGAGCTTTTCCATTAAGGGACAGAAGGAATGATAAAGACAGTAAGAGCAGTGGTCTCCCGCTTCGGGTGAAAAATCGCTCTTAAGGATCTGACTTATCCAGGCGTAGAGATTGATTCCCGCCTCTTCGAGGTTTTCCTTTGTCACCTCTTTAGAAATCGAGGCTCCAGCAGAAAGAGATACCCACTCTATCCTTCCTATCTCGTACCCCTGTCTCGATAAAGCCCAGGCGTAAATGAACAGCCTCTCCCAGTCGGGATCACCGAATCCGGCCTTGAAGTGGCACAAAACGAGGGGATGGTTGACCGTCACCGGTCCTCCGTCCTCCGAAAGAAGGAGAAAGGCAGATTCAAGGCTCTTGTTAGCTTCTTCCCCGGGATTGGAGACAAAGAATTCTGCTTCACAGTTCTTCTCGAAGGACGGGTACATGCTCTGGGACGAAGGACGAGGGACGTTTTTCCGCTCATCTTTATAGAGCGCCTGCGCTACGCCCCTAAACACCACTTCGGGTTCATTGAAGGGCACGGGATTGGAGAATCTGTCGAGGGCGAAGGGAATATTTAGAGCTATAACATCTTTGCTCTTGAGGAATTGAACTCCGAACTCTATCTGGTCGAGATCCCTCTTCAGGTTCTCTCCAAAGAGAAGGGGAGTAGGAGAGTTGCCTAGATAAGAATTGAACAAGGCCCTCAGGATAAGGCCGTTGTGTTTTCTTCCCTCTCCCTGCGCTTCGGGAAGTCCCTCGAAATATCGCAGATAGAACCTGTGAGGACATTCCACGAAGGACTTGATTCGGGAGTAGGACAGTGGGAACGGCTGGCGGTTCTCCGTCAGCCGTTCTCCGTTTTGGGATTTCTGAAAAGCTAGTTTCTCAGAGAACGCAAGCCCAGGTTTGCAGGTTGGATAAGAACCTTCAGAACCAAAACCCTTCACTTCTTCTGCGGGAATTGACGAAGTAATATCACTGTTGCAAAAAGGGTAAACAGATTTAGACCTTTCCCTTTTGAAAGTGGTAGTATTTAGTTGGGTGTTTATACATTTGTTTCTTGAGAGCGGATCTCCTGGCAGAGGTCCGTTCTCGTTTTTTACTGCCGGATTCATGGCGAATCACCTTCCTTTCTTGAATTCAGTTCCAAGTTCCAAGTTGTTAGTTGCAAGCAGAAGAGCCGCTTTTCGCCGATCGCTGAACGCTTGAATAGCGGTCCTCAGTCAGCCGTCATCGGTCCTCCGATTTTTCAAGAGACTTAGAGAGTTTCCAGAGCATTCTATTAATGCTTTCGGCCTTCTTCTCGATTAGATCAAGCTGATCTCGATTCGTATAGCCAAACTCAGAGGAAATCTCCAGCTGGGCCACTGTCTCGTTCAAGGAACCGCGGGCAAGATAGAGAAAACGGTCAAACTCTTTCTTGTGTTTCTTCCCAGCTCCTTCGGCTATATTCGACATAACTGAAATCGCTGCCCTTCTTAACTGAGCGACAAGACCAAACTTCTCATCTGAAGGAAAGGATGAAGTCAATTCATACACATCCCTTGCGAAGGACTTGCTTACTTTCCAGACTTCCAGATTCTTGAAACCAAACGACATTTCAAACCTCCATGAATCTAAGTTTCTCTGACATCTGTTTTACTCCCAGGACTGTGGACCGTTGACGGATGACCTTTCCTCGTGATGCATTGCTCTTCCAAGCTACCAGCGGTCTTTTGCTGTGGACCCTTGACCGCTTGCGGTTGACCTTGTTCTTCATAGCGAAGCTTCGTCTCAAACTCAAAGCATCTTCTCGCTCTTCAATTAGCCTTCTCGGAGGACGGTGGACCGTTGACCGATGACCTTCTTCATCCGTCATTTTGCGCCTCCTTTGTTGTTAGTTCTCTTATAGCGCCTTCATATACGCCTATGTCATATCCGAGACTGTAGAGATACATGAGATCCTTGTAGCCGGGAAATCTGGAAGTCCTTGTGAAACAGGGAAAGATCCTCTCCACCGGAACCTCCAGAAAACGGGCAAGAGTATCGGCGTTTCTGAAACCGGGAATTATCCTTCCCAGCTCTACCTCGGAGATATACTTCTGGTCCTTGCCTATCACCTCTCCGAGCTCCCTCTGGCTAAGTTCTCTCATGATTCTCTCATCGCGCAGGTTGCCCATAAATCACCTCCTTTCTCCATGGATTTAGTTTATCCAGAACTCAATTGTCTGAATGCAACGGCTATGAAGCCCTGGATATACTCCAAATCATCACTTCATATTCTTGTGAACAAAACCGGGCTGTTCGAACGCTGTGTAGATTTAACTAAACTTGCGCGGGATGTTTCCCGTTCAGTCGGAAAATAATCATGCCTTTATTAAGGCGACAGACCTGAAGATGAGTTCTTGAAGAAAGAAACCCTTAAACAAAGAGAACAAAAGATATAAGCAGTCTTTCCGAAAACTTCCATATTTTGAAAAACCTCCATCGGCTCCGTTAGTCAATCAAAACAGGGTGTATATATTCTATATCATTCCCATAAACGCTGTCAAGAACTGTTCGTGAGCTATACGGCATTGAGAGACCCGGAGCGATATTTTCAAATGCTGTTATTTATTCGCGATTATTGCCGACAAAAGCCAATTATTTCATTCATCCTATGTGTTAGAATTTTTCTCTTTTCAAATCGCCTTTTTTCTTTCGTTTTTTCATAATGCTCACATATGAATGCGATAGCTTTCAATCGCGAGAAGAGAGCCTTTGCTTCTCTATTTTGATTATACATAGCCGTTATTCCAGAGCCAAACTCAGGTGTTTTTCACCTGAGCTTGGTGTTTTTTGACCCGGTGATATATATTCATTTCACGTGGCCACGAAAAAGAAAACGGAGGTTGCGGGTACGTGGTAGCGGGTGGGTAAGATCTTTCAAACCCCCAACCCCTTACCTCTGACCCCGGCCTCCAGGAAAAGGAGGAATTTTCATGGGATTAGGATCAACTGTGATGGTAGTTGGTACCGAGAAGTCACTTTCGATCACCTGGGATACCGGTGTCATTGAGGACGACAAACCGGTCCTCTCTAGACAGACTCTCAGCGTCGATTCGGCAATGACTGCACAGGAGGCATACGATGCAGCCTATAACATCGCAAGCCTCACCGATTACATCATCGCCGACATTAGACTGATCGAAACCCAGACCCTCGGACCGATTGACTGACAACCGCGGTAGCGGATGGCAGGTAGCAGGTCCGTAAGAGCAGATAGTCCGGGGTAGCGGTTAAAGAGTGAGGTTCGGGTTGAAATGGTTTACCTGCCCGCAACCCCCGACCCGCCGCCCCGCACAATTTGAAAGGAGGAACTCAAATGAGAAACCTGAGCGTTAGATGGTACGATTCAACCGCTAAGAAGTCCAAGGGCTTCTACATAAAGGAGCCCAAAGAGACTCTGACTCAGGCTGAGGTCGAGACTGTGATGGGAAACCTCGTAACTCTGAAGGTGATCCCTTCAAGCTACGCGGTAGACTACGCAGCAGTCATCGACACTCAGAAGAATGAGTTGTTTAACCTCATATAGATGTAAGTGGATAGAGGTATGAGGTTTGAAAGGGATGGGGTTCTTACCCCGTCCCCTTTTCTAAGTACCGGATGAAGATCTGAGCTTCTTCTTCGAGAATATGAGACCATTTAGGAGCCTGTTTACCTCGTCTGCAAGCCTCTGTATAGAAGGGTGCTCTTCCTCTGAAAGGTAGCCCAGATTGTTGCAGATTTCGAGCTGTGTGGAGAGCTCCATCAGAGAGCCCCTGGCAGTATAGAGAAATCTCAGAAGCTCTTTCGTAGATTCTCTTCCAAATCCCTCTGCGATGTTGGAAGGGATAGATACCGAGGCCCTTTGCATTTGGGACGACAATCCGTAGCGTTCATGCTCGGGGAAGTTTCTGGTTAGCCTGTAAATCTCAGTAGTCAGATTCATAGAAGATTTCCAGAGCTGAAGTTTTCTGAAGTTTCCAAACATAGATACCTCCTATAACAGTGACTGTGATCCTCTATTATAGCTCTTGATATTCATACCTCTCACCTCTGGCCTCTAACATCTACTCACGCTCAAAGGAGTGATAATATGTCGTGGATAAAAGAGTTACTATCCCTAATCACAGTCTTCGCAAGTTACGTAGAGAGCCCCGGCAACGGTCCGGAGAAGAAAGAGAAAGTGAAGCAGATGATAAAGGACGCGCTTCCCGATGAACAATGGAAGATCGATCCCGAATTCTTCGACTTCATTCTGGATGTCCTGATAGACCTTGTCGTTATGTTCCTGAACAGAGGCCTTTGGAAGACTGCGGTGAAGGTGCTGGTGAAGTAATAGCTATTTGCAGATAGCGATTGAGAAACACAATGTTTCTAAGCGACTAGAAAACAAACAAACCCACTGTATATCACCTTCTTTCTTTTGCCCGGCTTTGATGCCGGGTCTTTTTTCACCTATCGAAAACGGCGGATTTTGTTTTCAATGTAAACTCCTTTATAATTTTGTTTGGATCCGATCGTTTTTTTGGGGATGCTTGGAACGAGAGAAGGAGGATCGAAATGAGAAGAACTATCTTCTTTCTCTTATTTGCTTTGCATACACTTTTGTTTGGGCTAGAACCTATCACTCTTCGAATTGGCGATACTTCAGCCAGTTACTACAGGGAATACCTTAATCTCTTCGATGACATAAGCGAATATGAAAGCGCCGTTATATGCAAAGTCGTGGATGGAGATACTGTCAAGCTGAAGCTAAAAAGCGATCCCGATTCTTTGCTAACTGCAAGACTGATTGGAGTAGATACACCCGAAAGCGTCCATCCCCAGAAAAGCGTAGAGCATTTCGGCATCGAGTCATCTGGTTTCACCAAAGCAGCTCTCGAGGGGAAGGATGTCTTTCTGTCCTTTGACTGGGAGCAAATTGATTCATACGGACGGATTCTCTGTTATATCTGGATTCCCCTAGAGTATGAAGGAAGAGCTTACAATATCATGTTCAACCTTCTTCTCATTACTAGCGGTTACGGTCATGCCTATACTAGCTATGCTTTCGATGAGAACTACACGGGAATCTTCATCGAAGCTGAAAGGCTTGCCAGACTCGGAGGGTTTGGTCTATGGCAGGAAGAAAAGCCAGACAGCATCTTGCTGCCTGAGTATGACCCTATTGTTTACATAACAAGCACCGGAGACAAGTACCATGTCCATGGCTGTCATTTTCTGGAACACAGTAAGATCCCTATCCTTCTGTCTGAAGCTGTAAGACGAGGTTACATACCCTGTCGCGTCTGCAAACCGCCTGAATTAGAGCTTCCCTCTATCAGCGTAGTTGAGGAAGACTTTTTAACGGCCATTACAGTAGAAGGAAGTGTTGTGATACTCTATCCAGACGGCACTTGGGAATTTGAGGCATACTAACAGGAAGAAAAGAGGGAGGTAATCATGAGAAGAATTCTGATTCTCAGCATCCTGATGGCATTTTCTGTGCTTCATGCGTTAACGCCTATAACGCTTCAGTTTGGGGAAAATGAAGCTACATATTACAGAGAGCTTCTAAATCTGTTTGATGCTACGGCTGATCAAGATGAGGCTTTGGTGACAAGCATATTGGACGGTGACATTTTCACTATCCTGCGCCATAAAACATTGAATTTCTTGGAAGTAATACATCTTATAGGAGTAGATGCTCCCGACAGCACACATTCGGCCAAAACCGTTGAGAAACTTGGACTGAAGTCTTCAGAATTTGCTAGGGTTCTGCTGGAAGACAAAAGAGTCCTTCTTACTTACGACATTACCCCTAGGGATTCTTATGGACTGTACCTCGCTTATGTATGGCTCCCCGCAGTCTACGAGGGCAATTCATACTATGTGTTGTTTAATCTTCTCGCTCTAACAAATGGATACGGCCGGGTCTACACTACACATCCATTCAATGACTACTACATGGAGATCTTCATCGAAGCGGGAAGACAGGCGAAGCTGCAAAGAACAGGGCTGTGGGCCGAAGAAGGCTTCGCCAATATACCAGCCGAACCACTTTTCAACCCGATTGTATACATAACAAACACCAGGGAGAAATACCATCAATATCACTGCCAGTATTTGCTTGAAAGCAGAATTCCGATTAGATTGTCGGAAGCTGTTTATCTTGGATATGAGCCGTGCAGTGTCTGCAGGCCGCCCATAATGTTTATGGAATACTGAGGCTTAATCATACTGTCAGAGATAACTTGCAGTGTACGGAGAGAGAAAGAAACTTTCCTGTAGGAAATAGAAATCGCGAAAACGACCATTGAAATTGTCGCAAAGGAACTGCTATGATTAATGATACATAACGAACTTAACTGGTTGCATCTGGAGAATAGCCTGAATCAAAACTCAGCGAATTACTGTGATTAAGATCTAGTGGTGATTCTCGTGAAAGAATCTGTAAAACCGATTATTGAACGAACTGTGACTGCGATTATCACAATCGGAATCGTTTTCGCAATTGCCCTAATGATTCTCTCAGTTAGTCTACTGATAAGTGCTAAGAGAGATCAAGAAATTTTCTCACATTATCTTGAGGACTCACTGACGAACGATACTCAACCAGGGTACATCTCAATTAGGAATCTCAGGAGGTAACAATGTTTAATGAGACCGAGAAGAAGATCATTGCTTTCCGTGATACCCGCGACTGGTCTCAGTTCCATAATCCCAGAACTCTGTCAACGTCAATATCCATAGAAAGCGCTGAATTGCCAGAAAATTCTTGGGGACCAAAGAGCCTAGCACTCGTGTAATTAACCTCAAAGAAAAAATGCAAGCACTATGAGGAGATTCATACATCATAAAAAACACTGAGATGACGCCTTAATCGTTAAATGACAGCTTAAAAAGACTGTTTTCAAGAAAATGCGGAATGACTACAGGATCGAAATCTTTTTGCTAACGATTTGGTGTATTTAATCGAAATTGTTATAATGTTTACCAGAGCTTCCACATGGTGTTTAGGAAGCGAATGACCCAAGCCTTTCGTGTTAAGTTTTTGATTTGTATTAGCAATGTTTGTATGTAAGGCTTTCGGTTCCAGCACCACAGTATCCTAAGTATGATGTGGGGGGTGATCATGTATTTCTAACTTCGATTTCCTTAGTCAGTTATGAACAACATGGTGTCAGCCAGTGTCATTAACTGAAAACCTTTCCTCTGTTTCTTGAACAGAAAAAACATTAAAAAGGAGTGTCAGTCTTGGCTTACGTAAGTTTTATGCAAGACTCTTGTTTAGAAGAGTGTGCAAAAAGGCTTAATGAATCTTACGCGTCATTAGTAACTAGCGTTGATCGTTTTCTATACAACAAACTCGATTACATCAAAATGCAGGCAGACGTAATCTTTCAAGGCATTGACATTGAGACATGGATCATTAACGAGGAAATGAGACAGTTCGACAAAACTGTTAACAACGCTCTAGGCATCTTCCACCAAGAACTAATAGGGTGTATCTCTGGATTCAGAAGTTATCCAGTCGGCTACCATTACGACATTAAGAACACAAGCGGTTCTATTATAGGAGAAGTCAAAAACAAATACAATACTATGAATAGCAGTGCAAAAAGATCTGTCTACAATACTCTAGCGGAGTTCGCGAAAAAGGATACAAAGGCAACGTGCTACCTAATAGAGATCATTGCAAAAAGAAGTATGAATAAGATCTGGCGACTTAATAGGAGTAGTGAAGAGAGAAGACTTAATAGGAGTATTGAAGAGAGAATCAGAAGGATCTCAGTCGATCTTTTTTATGAACTCGCGACAGGCAAACCATTAGCGTTCAAAGAGTTATGTGAAGTTCTTCCCGTCGTCTTCAAGAGCGTTTCAGGTGGAACCACTAATAATGTAAGAAAGTCCGTCTACGAGGATCTAAAGAATAGAGCAAGCTATTTTGGGGGTATAGAAAAATTCATAATGAAAGATACCTTCAGAGGATATAAGGGTTTCTAGATTCTGCTCTAATCGGAACCCGAGAGAACCGGCTCAATACTTTTACTGCTGCTCGTAATTACATTGAAGCGCGTCCTTGAGAGACTTCTATTTCGTTTAGTAGAGCTACTAACGAACGCCCTATAGCTTCGGCGAAGTTTACTGGTACTGCATTTCCGATCTGCTTATATACTGAAGAAATCGAGCCAGCGAAAACCCATTCGTCTGGGAAACTCTGAATTCTCGCGTATTCACGAGTAGTCAACGGTCTGGTCTCATCTGGATGGCACCGATCTGTCTGTTTCTGTGAGGGACTACAAAGAACCGCTAACGACGGCTCGTCCCACGACAGCCTTCTTGCCATACCAGTTCTTCCTCCTCCTGAAAAGTAACTTTTCCCCATGTAATTCTGCGCAACATCCTTGGGAAGATCTCTCCAGCAACCCCCTGGTGGTACCATGTCAAGTACTTCCTTTCTCGATTCGGAATACGTGGCGCCAGGCGATTTAGGCACATTCCAAATAACATCTCTGAGAGTGAGGATCTTCCCAAATGGCTTTGGAAAAGCGTACACCACACCCCGAGAAGATTCCAACACGTCTTCCCTAATACCTACAAGAACTAGACGCTCCCTCTTTTGCGCTACATTATAGTCTACTGCGTTAAGAATGCGATGAACTATCTTATAGCCAATTTCGCTGAAAACACTTTTCATAGTCGCGAGCGTTCTGCCCCTGTCGTGGCTGACAAGACCTCTAACGTTTTCCACCAGGAATACTTTTGGTTTGACAGCTTTGAGTATCATTGCATAGTAATAAAACATCGTTCCCCTGACATCTTCAAATCCTAGCTTCTTGCCAGCATAACTGAAAGCTTGGCATGGATATCCGCCAGAGATGAGGTCGATCTCTTGTTCGTCTATGAAGCTGAATATGCCTTTTTCGGCTACTTCCTCTATGTTTCGTTCGATTACTTTCCAGTTCGTTCTGTTAGCTCGCAAAGTCGAGCACGCGTCTTCATCTTTCTCTACCAACGCGATTGTTTGGAATCCCGCTCTCTCGAGTCCCAAAGCCAACCCCCCCGCACCGGCAAAGAGCTCTAGACAAGAATAAGACCTCAAGGGGGATACATCACTGACATCAATGAAATCACTCTGCGTATCTCTTGAGTCATTTTCTTTGAGGCTCTCTCTTGCACTAGTAAAACCATCTAAGGTAAGCTGACTATCTTTGTCGTTCCCGAAAGCTCCCAAAATCTCTAGTACGGGAACTCTTAGAGTATCTGCAATGAGGCGAATGTTGCTCTTTACTGGATCATACTTAATAGAGATAATCCTGGAAAGCTCTGCCTTGGTGATTCCCATCTTTCTTGCCAGTTCAGTCTGTGTGTTAATACCTTTCTCCTTCATGATCTTAAGCAGTTTATTCTTATCGACTGAAATGTCTTTCACTGTTATACCCCCTCAAGAAGTTATGAAAATATTATAACATAATAAGGGGATTTATTACAAGAGTTGTTGATAATATTTGCCCTTATTCATACACAATTGGTTCACTGGACAAGAATCGCACTTTGGAAATCTTCCAGCTCTGCATATGAGCATAGAAAAATCCAAGACAGCATATCCAATTTCTTTGCTGCTCTGTGGAAAGCTATCTAACGCTGATTCTAGAACTTTATTACAGAAGTCAATACTTACACTCTCGGATCCGCAGAGCCTTCCGATAAGCCTAATTACATTGCTGTCTATCATAGGAATTCTTCTGTTTTCGCAGTTAACAAGAAACGAAGCTGAGATATACTCTCCAACACCAGGAAGAGTCAACAGAACGTCACGATCTCTCGGCACTTGCCCACAGTGATCCTTCACAAGAACGAGGCTCAAATCGCGTATCGATTTTACTCTAGTTCTCAGACCGATCTTCGAAATTATCGATAGCAAGACACCCTCTGAATCACTCATGACTTCCGCTGGTGTTGTGAAATAGTGAGTGAATTCTAAATAGGCGTTCAGCGCACTCTTCGCGGTAGTCCTCTGCAATAGTATTTCTGCTATCAGAGCCCAGTATGAATTGTTAGTCTCCCTCCATGGAAAAGATTGGTACCAGCAATCTTTGCTTTGTACAATTGTTGCAAGTGCCGGCATTAGAGTGAATTCGAGCAAATCTTTATCGAGTTTTAGTCCCATAGCTCAATGTTATTAGTCGAGTTGTTATCATCAGCCTCAATCACTTTTTCTAGGAGGGATTGTAGATAAACTCCCTTCTCTTCCCCCAGTTCTTTGAATACTGTTAGTACCTCTTTGAAAGTGTTCTCTTCACCTGTTAACACCTTCCAGAAATCTTCTTCAATTAGAATGTCTTGACCATTTATCAGCGGTCTTGCGCGTCGGCCGTTTTCCTCCCACCAGGATTTCGAATAAGGATTGTATGGAATCGCTATTGCCGCTTTGAAAGACAAATCCGGCTTCTGGCAGAGTCTGTATGCATACCACATCATTATTGTGTCATTGAATTTCAACCCGTTTCCCTGGTTCATCTTTACTGTCTTTATATCGAAAGCGTATTCACAATTGTCTTTTTCTATCCAGAGATCAACACCCATACCTGCGGTAACTTTCGTAAAATCTATTATTGCAGTATTCATGGTCGATAGGCACTCTCTCAGCTCACGAATATAGTCATTGAGCTCTATTGCCTTATTCTGGCGCAAATCCTTCCACTTAGAAATGATGTCCTTCACTGGATCTGGTATGACTGTTGGCATTGGAAATTCTTTTGGATTCTTAGTGGCAAACCCGTTATTCTTTGCCAACAGCGAGGCAATTTCCTGCCAGAAAGAGATACCCATACTCGTTTCTAGACCGCCAATTATGCTCCTCAGCTTTCTTTGTGTGGGAAAGATAAGATTCAGCGGTTGAAATGGCAAAGGCTTATTTCGCTTTTTTTTCCTATTCAGATAGTTGGATATTGACTCGAGCAGTATTGTCTTTATCCTTTCTCTTGATTCACAATCCATACTCTCTCCGATCGAGAAAATGAAAATTGAGGATTTATTTTATTTAATGGATAAGTTTCTTTCTCTAATTATACGATAAACTATTTTGACAAAGAGGGAGTTACACAACCACGTAGGTTTGAATGTATGAATTTTTGTTTTTCATAACAGGAAATACTGAATTTCTGCAAACAAAAAACCAGAACCCATATGTATCTGTAAAGAATACCCTCTGTTTCAGCAGGTACGATAATGAACATCGATTTCTTGTTGAACTTGGGACATTTCTAGATCCATAAATTACAGTAGCACTCGATTTACGCTTGCAGTAATTGGCACTACGTTCACCACAATATGAAATACTTAGCGGTACCGTTTGGCTAACTAGAAGCCGAATGACAGAACCTCTAGCTGCGAAACAAACTGAATAGAAACCTATAACCATGCCCCGGTTCGCCGGGGTTTGGTTTTATGATTGCTCAGAGGAATGTATGGTTTTGTCCTCCAAGAGCGAGTGGTCTTGACAGACTCTTCAAATATACAATAATTCATTATGTTGTAATATCAATAGTAGTACATACTTTCATTCTTTTGTGATAGTATAAGTTTGAAAGGCCACCGGGAGGTGATACATGATGAGAGAACTTGCTTCAACGGGTTTGTACTTGTCTGATCATGTTTTGAGGCGGATGAATCAAAGAGGTATCAATAAAGAGGATCTGATCTATGCTCTAATGAACGGGGCAAAGAAGCATATTAGTAACGCAGTGCACGTATTTGTCGGTAAGAGACATGTCGATAGAGAACATGGTTCTCTAAACGGATTGAGACTTGTGGTCGTAGGGAATGTGGTAATAACCGCTTATAAGAACAAGACCGCCAGATGGAACTGGTCGTAGGAGTGTCAACATGCTGGATATTAAAGAATTCGAGAAGAACCTTTGGAGTCTCATTTCTCTACTAAGAGACAGAACGGGCAGCGAGAGAGCAGTGAGGAGTGTATTTGGCTTCATTTGGCTGAAAATGCTGGCAAGAAAAACGCGGCTCAAAGATGGCCCGATTCCAGTAACCGCCAGTCCTTCGTCAAGAAGATACTGTCTGCTTCGAGAAGAAACAGAGTATCTTTCGGAAAAATACCCGCACATTCCTTTCAATGAGATTCTGGGTTCTGCAGAATCGATTTGCCAGAACGAAAGCATATTTGTAGATACTGCCCTGGAATATCTTGAGGGCGTTATTAACTCGGTCGAGAAGGCGGAAATTAGAAAGACAGCTTACTCCATATACGATCTCATGACGAAGACATTTGAAGAGACTAACAGACATGGGCTTGCCTTGCTGCCTCAATTGTTCATAGACATAATGGTTGGCGTTCTTGAATATGATCCGGAAATGGTCGTATACGATCCCGCTTTTGGCTACGGCAGACCCTTCAGATATCTTTCTGAAAGGTCTGGCAACAGGTCGGTGAGAATTGCCGGGCAGGAGATAGACGGGGAAATATGTGTCCTCACTAGAGTCATTATGGAAGTACTGGATGTTTGTTCAGAAGGTCTGGCTTGCGGAGACACTCTTGGAAGTCCTATACATACTAAAGGTTATTCAGTCAAACAGTTTGACAGGGTTGTTTGCGAGCCGCCAATAGGAATGAGGCTGGGAAGGGAAGACCTTGAAAGCGATAGTTATATGAGATTCATCTACGGTATCCCCAGGACAGGCGAATGGGCTTTCATTCAGCATGGAATCAGCTCATTGAAGAAGAACGGAAAACTTGTCGCCTCTATACAAAACGGCGCCCTCATAAGGGAACTCCCCGACGGAATAATCAGGCAGAACCTTCTCAAGCATGACCTCGTCGAAGCAGTCATCCAACTTCCATCGTTGCCGTCAAACCTATATGCTCCTACAAGCAGCATTCTGATAGTGAACAGGGACAAACCGGAGTCGCGAAAAGGATGCGTTCTCATGATCTCTATTTCGGATACGACTCTTGACAAAGAACTTCCTGGATCATCTCTGGTAGAACTCGCACTTGATAAATATGTCAAGTGGGAGGACATAGACGGATTATCGCGAATAGTGTCGTTCTCCGAGATGGAAACGCAGGGGTTTTCCCTCCTGCCATCAGCCTATATTATGCAGATACCCTCATCCAAAGAAGAAGCGAAACTTGTCAAAGCTATCTCAAAGCTTCCGGGCGTAAGAATAGGGGAAATCGCCGGGGTTTCCTCGGGCACTGATAAGAGGAGACTGAAGACCACAACTGATAAAGGAAGTGCCCTTAAGGTTCATCTGCTCAAGATTTCCGATATTGAGGGAAACGGGGAGTTGAATCTTGAAAAGGCGGAGACAATATTCATCGAAGATAGGGACGAGGTCGAAAGAATTCGGCTTTATCCGGGCGACATAGTTCTCTCGGCGAAAGGGACTGTAGATAAAGTGGCATTGGTCAGGGAGTATGGCGAAGGGATCATCGTGGCGATAGGGGCGAATCTAATCCGCATAAGAGTTGATCCGGGGAGATACCCAGCCCAGGCGCTTTATGAACTGCTAAAGAGCGACTACGGAAGGTCACTGCTAACCCAGATATCTACGGGAACGGTTGTAAGGGGTCTGAGCGTGCGAAATGTTGAGAACATCAAAATCCCGATAGTAGATGAAAAGAGGTTCCTGGAGTACAGAAAGGCCGCGGAAAAACTTAGAAAGAAGATCAGCGATCTCGAGGCAGAGATAGCTAAACTTATGGAAGCCGAAAGGGAACAGTTCAACAATCTGTTTATGCCTGAAAAAGAAGTGCATCAAAATTCATGAAAGATGGGGAGTAAATTTTCCGAACCGGTTCGACGCGATTTGCTGGGTGCATAATACAGACCATTACACTGTCCGCTGATTTCTTTTCGAATTTCTCATCTTCCTTAAGCAGAAGAAACCCGGCACGATTCGGGCATGACCACTCAATGGTTTCCGGAAACAATAGCTTTCTAACTAGAAGCAGACTTAGTTAAGAATACTGGAATCCACCCTTGTAAGCATCATCGGAAAAGACGACGAGACATGAACATGGATAGCGACTATCCCTGCATCTGGAATGTCAGCAGCCGTCTTAAAGCGGCAGAGAATAGAAGGAGATGATAACATGAGCTGGAACTGGCATGAAGAACTGAAAGAAATAGTTGGATCGGCGGTTGAGAGAAAGCTAAATCACCTTGCACTCGAAAGACAGTGGGAGAACTCGGCCAGCATTCATGGACTGGTCTATACAGAGTCTGTAACGCGTAGTGAGATACTTCTTTGCAGAAAGAAACTCGAAGAATTCAAGAAATCAGGGATGTCTTTCGAACAGGCTAAAGAGAAACTGGTCGCTGAATTCTCTGAAAAACTTCTGAAAGTTCTTCTGGAAATGAAGCGGATGGAAACAGAGAGATTACTCCCCTACACTATAGTCTCTATCTCGGACCTTACAGACGATCTTAGCACTGCTCATTATGTCTACCTCTCGAAAGAGACCTCCAACACAGAGCCTCTCACATCATCCACAAGGGACGAACTGAGAAAACTGGCAGTGAAGTTCCCTGAACTGTTCTCCATGGGACAAGACGTAGTGTTTCCCAGAGAATACGACATGACATTCATTGTAGGGTTCATTAACCACTTCTACGGAAGGGCAAGCTAAAAGTCAGAAAAATCGTGCATTTTTTCCCGACAGTAACTGAAACAGACTTCTTTGATCAATTTCATATCAATTTATGAGTTCAGCCTACTTTTGTCGCCTAATATCAGGGAGAAACACCAACCATACTACGGAATAAGTATTATAACTGCATTGGTATCTGGAGTTGTTCGAAAAACTGGTTGATCCTGTTTTCTTCGGAAGCTTCTGTGCAAAGCAGTACTGGAGAAACCATATCACTATGAAAAGATATCTGGTCAGAACACGTACGCGTTGTGCTTGGTATGCGTCTATAAATGCGGATTATATTGACTATTGCTCCTGCTGATTAACGCATTCTTGTTTATAGAAGCAGACGAATACACAAGACGTTCCATAGCCTCATACTAATTTGACGGCACGACCGGCCATGAAGGTTCTATGAGAATTCCTTCAACGTGATGGTTTTCATGCGGCGAGATAGAAGTCGGCGATGAAGGTGCTGGTAAAATAACCATACGTCGGAGGGAGAGTTCAGAATACGTTTTGTTGCAAAATCGACCAAAACTGGTCGGATAATCTGAAGAACATATATAGTGATCGTTCAAAAACCCCGGAAATTACCGGGGTTTTTTGATACGTAAAACATTGCATTTGGTTTTCTTTGTAACAATGAATATAATAGTGAACAGACGCTATCTGATCAGCTCTGCAACTCTGTGCTCAATCTTCTGGCAGTTACGTCCATTATTCATTATCGCAAGAAGCAGCCAAATAGACATATACTGTAAACAACACTCATGCGAAGAAAGAGCACAGAAGGCGGGAGCAGTTTTCTTAGGTTCAGGTACTCAGATAGTCATTCAAGAGGCTGATTGAGAAATTGTCAAGCGAAGATTAGTAATCCATTTCTCTGAAGTATCTCAGAGAAAAGTTTCGGATAAAACGGACGCAGAAAGCGAACCGTTAGGGTATAGAGAACAATACATTGGTACCGATTCATCACAATGAATCAACGGAGGATAAAATGACCAACTTCAACGAAATATCTAACTTCATCTGGAGTATAGCTGATCTAATAAGAGATGTCTTCAAGCGAGGGAAGTATCAGGATGTCATTCTTCCATTCACCACGCTTAAGCGCTTGGATTCTGTTCTTGAAGGCACAAAGAAAGATGTTCTCGAGACGTCAAAGAAGTTGAGCGAGAAGGGGATAGAAAATCGAGACCCCCAGCTGAGAAAGGCTTCGGGTTATGCTTTTTATAATACATCTCGTTACACATTTAGAACCCTTCTGGATGACGCTCAGAATCTGAGAGATAATCTGACTGCCTACATAAACTCCTTCAGCCCAAACGTTAGGGAAATAATGGAGAAATTCGACTTTTTCAGGACTATTGAAAAGCTCGATCAATCTAGTCTCTTGTATCTTGTCATGCAAAGATTCAACGACAGCCATCTAGATCTTCATCCCGACAAAGTTGACAATCTTACAATGGGCTATGTTTTTGAGGACCTAATTCGCAGATTCAATGAAGCGCTCAACGAAAACCCCGGGGAACATTTCACCCCTAGAGAAGTTATTAAAATCATGGTCAACCTCTCAGTAAACAACGACAAGGAGATCCGCGAGAAAAATCACGTTGTGAGAACGATATACGACCCTTGCTGTGGATCCGGTGGAATGCTCTCGATCGCCAAGGAAAGAATAATGGAAATAAATGCTGAAACGGAGGTCTATCTCTACGGTCAGGAGGTCAACCCTGAGACCTACGCGCTCTGTAAGTCAGATATGCTAATAAAGAGTGTTGATGGGAGAGACGCAGAAAACATAAGGGATGAATCGACACTTTCTAAGGACAAGTTCCCGAATGACAAGTTTGACATGATACTTGCCAATCCGCCTTATGGGAAAGACTGGAGTCAGGACGAAAAGACCGTAAGATCGGAAGCTTCAAAAGGTACGGCCGGTAGATTCTCGGCTGGACTTCCGAGAAAGAGCGACGGACAGCTCCTCTTTCTTCAGCACATGATCTCAAAGATGCGCCCCATTGGAGAAGGTGGAAGCCGCATAGCAATAATCATGAACGGTTCACCTCTTTTCACGGGCGACGCCGGAAGCGGAGAGAGCGAAATAAGGCGCTGGATAATAGAGAATGACTGGCTTGAAGCGATTATCGCGATGCCAGAACAGCTCTTCTATAACACAGGAATAGCTACATACATATGGCTTATTACCAATAAGAAAGAAGAGAGACGAAAAGGCAAAGTGCAGCTTATAGACGCTACCTCTCTCTGGTCTCCCATGAGAAAAAGTCTCGGCAGCAAACGTAGAGAGCTCGCGGAAGAACATATAAGCAAGATAACCGAGCTGTATAACGACTTCAAGAACGAGGAGCAATCGAAGATCTTCCCCAACGAATACTTCGGCTTCAGAAAGATAACGATTGAAAGACCTCTGAGACTTAACTTCCTTGTAAATGATGAGCGCATTTCTAGACTGGATGATCAGACGGCCTTTGTTAACCTTGCCAAGAGCAAAAAAAAGAAAAACGCCGAACAAATCTCTCTCGAAGAGGCTCAGGGAGAGGAACAGCAAAAAGAGATAAAGAAAGTCCTGAGAACACTTCCTCATCGTATTTATAGAAACAAGGCCGAATTCGAAACCGATCTTGACAAAGCATTCGAGAGCTCGACGGTGAAGCTCAACGCCCAGCTAAGAAAAGCGATACTTGACGCGCTCTCAGAGAGGGACGAAACGGCTGACATTTGTCTCGATTCAAAGGGTAAACCCGAACCGGACTCCGAGCTTAGAGATACAGAGACAGTCCCACTCGGAGAAGATATACAGAAATACTTTGAAAGAGAGGTAAAACCCTTCGTGCCCGACGCCTGGATAAACAAGAAGATAAAAGACCCTAAAGACGGCAAGACAGGAAAAGTGGGCTATGAAATAAACTTCAACAGATACTTCTACGAATACAAACCTCCCAGATCCCTTGAAGAGATACAGACCGACCTCAACAAAGTGGAAAGAGAGATTCTCGATCTTCTTAAGGATGTGATCGAATGAGTGAGGAGATCACAAAAGACTTCGAGAAAATCGTTCCGAAACGCTGGAAGAGATACCCTCGCTACAAAGACTCGGGAATCGAATGGATCGGGGAGATACCAGAAGAGTGGGATGTAGCAAAACTAAAGAGGGTGGTAAATCACGTTGGAAGGGGAATTAGTCCAAAGTATGCAGAGAAGAGTTCGATTGCGGTAATCAATCAAGCATGCATCTACTGGGAGGGGATAAGCGAAGATGATCTCAAGTACCATGAGGAAACCGATATCTCTGAGCTGAGAAAAGGGTTGCTCAAGAAAGGCGATTTACTACTCAACTCCACTGGGACGGGCACCCTTGGGCGTGCTTTGCTTTTCAATCTTGATAGAGTGTGCATTGCTGATAGCCATGTGACAATAGTACGCTGCAATCGCAAGTTAATGATCCCTTCTTTCTTAAGGCTCCTAGTCGAAACACCGCTTTATCAAAGCAAGATCCTAAATGAATTAGTCGCTGGTTCGACAAATCAAATCGAACTCTCTAGGGAAAAATTACGGAACCTGATAGTCGTTTTGCCGCACATAGAGGAGCAAGAGAGGATCGTCGCCTATGCTACTGAGAGAAATCACAAACTTGACTCCTTCATCTCAAAGATCGAGAAAAGCATAGAGCTTCTGAAAGAATATCGCTCCGCTCTTATCACAGCGGCCGTTACGGGCAAGATAGACGTTCGGGAGGAGGTACCGTAGTGAGCAAGACTTACGACGAGAAGAGCTTCGAAGAGGCTATTGAAGACTCTCTACTGAAGGAAGCTCCTGTCGAATCGCTATACGGTCAGAAGGCAAAGCAGACGGCTTTCGTCAGCGGAGGTTTCTCAAGCCGGAGACCGGATGAATATGAGAAGGAACTCTGCCTTATCCCCACCGATCTTCTCCAGTTCATTTATGCCACCCAGCCAAAAGAATGGGAGAGATACCAGAAAGTGGCTGGTAACAAGGCCAAGGATAGCCTTCTCCAACGAATAAAGAAAGCCGTGGACGATCATGGGATACTCCATATCCTTCGAAAAGGAATCAAGTCTCTCGGCTCGCACTTCAAACTCGCTTTTTACAAGCCAGTAACCGGCATGAACGAGAGCCTTCAAGAGTTGTACAGAGCTAACATCTTCTCGGTAGTGAGACAGCTGAAATACAGCATGAAAAATGAAAACAGTCTGGATATGGTGGTTTTTGTCAATGGCCTTCCGGTGTTCACTGCCGAGTTGAAAAACCATCTTACCGGTCAGACTGTTGAAGATGCTATGCGTCAGTACAAAAAAGATCGTGATCCCGTCGAACCGCTGTTCAGATTTGGCAGATGCCTCGCCCATTTTGCCGTTGATCCCGAACTGGTTTACATGACGACTGAGTTGAAGAAGGACGCGACGCGTTTTCTTCCTTTCAACAGGGGTGATGGTACCGGTGCTGGAAATCCCCCTTCTGGCTACAACAAATATGCCACTTCTTATCTCTGGGAAGAGGTCTGGTCGAGAGACGGGATACTCGACCTCATACAGAACTTCATTCAAGTAATAGATATTCTAGACGAAGATGGTAGGCCGACCGGAAAGAAGGCAATGATCTTCCCCAGATACCATCAGCTGGACGCAGTTCACCGCTTAATAGAGGATTCGAAAGCTAGCGGAACGGGAAACAGCTACCTAGTGCAACACAGCGCGGGTAGCGGGAAAAGCTTCACGATAGCCTGGCTGGCATACCATCTCTCAAATCTACACGTTGATGATAGAAGACTCTTTGATTCTGTGATAGTGGTAACCGACAGGAGAGTCTTAGATAGACAGCTTCAGAACACTATTTGGCAGTTCGAAGATGTGAAGGGAAAGCTTGAGAATATCGACAAGACCTCTCGTCAGTTACGAGAGGCGCTCGAAAATGGAAGAGACATAATTGTCACGACCCTTCAGAAGTTCCCGGTCATTGTGGATCAGATAGGGGAACTGAAGAGTGATAGATTCGCAGTCATAATAGACGAAGCTCACTCCTCTCAGAGTGGCGAGACTGTCAGGGACATGAACGAGGTTCTCGCGGTGGAGACTCTTGAGGAAGCAGAGATTAGAGACGGAGTTGAATCAGAAGATCTCGAAGACAAGATAACGGATGAGATGAAGAAGAGAGGAAGACTGCCTAATGTGAGCTATTTCGCATTCACGGCAACTCCAAAGAACAAAACACTGGAAACCTTCGGGGTCAAAAGAGCCGACGGCAAATTCGAACCTTTCAGTCTATATTCCATGAGACAGGCGATAGAGGAAGGCTTTATAATGGATGTTCTAGAAAACTACACGACCTTCAAGACTTATTTCAGACTGCTCAAGAAGATCGAAGAGGATCCGCAGTTCGAAAAGGCCAAAGCCTCTTATCTTCTCCAGAAGTTCGTCAGAGAAAGTGAATGCACGATCTCGAAGAAAATTGAGATAATCATTGAGCACTTCAGGCAGTTCACTATGGACAGAATTAAAGGTCGTGCAAAAGCCATGATAGTCACGAGTTCAAGGCTCCACGCCGTAAGATATCGTCAGGCATTCGATAGATACGTAAAGGAGAAGGGCTACGACACGATAAAGGCTCTCGTCGCATTTTCGGGGACTGTTCGTGACGGCGGTATAGACTACACCGAAGCGAATATGAACGGCTTCTCTGAATCACAAACGGCTGGAGAGTTCAACAGCGACAAGTATCGATTTCTGATTGTTGCAAATAAGTTCCTGACTGGCTTTGACCAACCGCTTCTGCATACAATGTATGTCGATAAGAGACTTAACGGGGTACATGCGGTTCAAACACTAAGCCGGCTAAACAGAATTCACCCGGATAAGAAAGATACTATGATCCTTGATTTCGTGAACGAAGTCGAAGAAATCGAAAAGTCTTTCCAGCCATACTATGAAAAGACACTGCTCACTGAAGGAACCGATCCCGACACTTTGTACGATCTGGAGACAGTTCTAAATAAATTTCAGCTATACAGTCAAAATGACGTAGACAGATTTGCCGAAGTCTATTTTTCTGGGAATTCAAAACATTCTGATTACTATAATTGCCTCAAGCCTGTAATATCGCGTTTTGAAGAGGTTGAGGAAGATGTCAAGCTTGACTTTCGTAAGACACTTACTCGATTCGTTCATCTTTACTCTTTCCTTTCCAGAATTATCACTTTCTCCGATCCGGGACTGGAGAAGCTGTATCACTTTGCGAGATTCCTTCTAAGAAGACTTCCAATTCCCAGAGGGCAGCTCCCCCTGGAAGTGCTTGAGGATATAGATATGGAGTCTCTGCGAATTCAGAAGACCTCAAAAGGTAAAATCCAATTGGAAAGAGGTCCGGGTGAGTTGAAGCCTACAAATGGTAGTGCTGAAACAGGGGCATTTGTCAACGAACAGGAACTTCTATCCAAGATCATAGAAGATTTGAACGAAAGATTCGGCACCGAATTCACCGAAGAAGACAAAGTGTTCCTCAGTCAGCTTCAAGAAAGACTGGAGAAGAACGAAGCACTCAGAAACAGCGTGCAGGTAAACCCCCCTTCCAGTGCCAGACTTACATTCGACAACATCGCCAACGATATAATCCAGGACATGATCGACTCGAATATCAAATTCTACAAGAAGATAAACGACGACCAAGACTTCGCCAGCACGCTCCTCGATTTCCTGTTTGACAGATA
>NPIE01014112.1_pt1 | contig 23852 bp, 22 predicted proteins | sample 8637661 | NCBI WGS metagenome assembly NPIE01 (sample SAMN07420842, study PRJNA396082) | bioreactor metagenome | isolation source: sample BA12 brine-fed electro-methanogenic bioreactor BA | place: Japan: Kochi | collected 2016-12-09
GGCTGGAGATGATTCAGTTGCCGGAACTGGCCAAACGCTATCCGGCACAGCTATCTGGTGGGCAGAAACAGCGTGTTGCTCTGGCTCGCGCGCTGGCAACTCAGCCTCGTATTCTGCTGCTGGATGAGCCCTTCGGCGCCCTGGATGCCAAAGTCCGAAAGGATTTGCGCCGCTGGCTTCGCGCGTTGCATGACGAGTACCACTTCACCAGCATTTTCGTGACCCACGATCAGGAAGAAGCGCTGGAGCTGTCAGACCAGGTGGTGGTTATGAGCCAGGGTCAGGTGGAACAGGTGAATTCACCGACTGGACTGTATGCCCGGCCAGAAAGCCGGTTCGTCTTCGACTTCCTGGGCCACGTCAACGTGTTGTCGGGTTTGGTGAAAGGTCAGAAACTGGTTCAGGGCGATGCCTGGGTATCCCTGCCGGGGATTCGTCAGGATCAGGAAGCCCAGCTCTATCTGCGCCCCCACGAAGTTCAGCTGTCCCGATCCCCCGCGGCCAAGGCCCGCCTGCCCCTGCGCATTGAAGCCATCAGCCTGATCGGCTCGGAAGTGCGTATTGAACTTGCCCCGGAAGGCTGGCAGAGCGATGAAATCTGGGAAATCGGCATGAGCCATGCGGAGTTTGCGCGCCAGAACCCCACCCGCGGTGAACTCTGGTACGCGGTACCCGACGTTGGCCACCTCTTTGTCGCCGACAGCGTTCAACCGAGAACGATCGACTGGCAATACACCGAGGCAGCCAACGCCAGCAATATGTGATCGGCGGTCAGGTGGTTACCCACCTGCCGTCGTCGTAACGCAGCGTTTGGTCGCCCTCCACTCGGTGCAGCCAGAGCCAGCGGTTTTCCACCAGAGCCCGGACATCCGCGTTACCCCGGATAACCGCTTCAATGCGCTCAGCCGGTGCATCAATCACCACCGCAAGGCGCATCGGTTCGTGGCGCCAGTGCTCACCGTCGAACACCGACTGCAGCGGGAGCCCGATCTTGAGATCGACTCCATTCCCTTCGATCACGCCCAGGTTACCGCCAACGACCGAGTGCAGCAATTTGTTGCCGGCACCGAAGATATCCGGCCTGGCAACCGAACCGAAGTACTGCAGATTAATCCAGTTTGCCACTACCATGGGCGCAGACATCAGCAGGGTCAGAACCTCTCCGGACGGGTCCTGCGACGGATCATAGTCGTGCAGGAAGCAGCGCCCTCCGAGATCCAGTGAGCGAGTAAGTGAACGCGGGCCGATCACCATCCCGGCATTGTTGGCCAGGCCCCACTCAGGCCACACTTCCGCCCAGTTGCAAGTCCGGCGTTTGAGTTCGGCAAACAGGTCATCATCGCTCTTGCCATTAAGCCCAAGACTGGTGGCTCTTTCTCTGCGACAGGCCTGGCCAGCAGCCTCAAGCTTCTCAACCAGCGTATTAAATACCCGCTGATGGCTGTCGGGCACCTGGTCCCGCCCGTAAATGGTTATTCTGTCCGTGATCGTGCAATGCTCAGCCGCCAGGGCAATGGTGCTCTCGGGCATAACAATGCCACGCTCTGCCAGGCCCGCCCTCACCTGCCGGTCATTCAGCAGCTCGGCAGCCACTCTGGCATTTACCCCTCCATTTTTGCCGCCACAGGCTCCGCAGGCCAGACCAGCTTCGTTGGGGTTGTTGTCCGTATGGGCTCCATGGCCCACCAGCAACAACACGCTGGCGAAGCCTTTGGTCAGGGACATCGCCCGCAAAAGCCCTTCCGCCAGATTTACCCGCTCAGGGTCTGATAAAGGATAGCCGTCCACGCAGTGGTGGAGCCTGCCGGGTTCCACCGCCTGTGCTTTTGCAGAGTTTCTGTTCAGGCTGTCGCGAACCAGCTTCCAGGCCCAGGCAAGGCCAGTGGTTTCCACCAGTGTGAATGTAGACAGGCTGGAGTATTTGGCCCGGCGTACGGACTCCCGAACCTGTTCGCGGCTGTCCAGTTTCCGGTCCAGCTCCCGGTCTTCTGACGGACTGCCCAGGGTTTCCGAGTACCGATACACCGGCGCCAGCAGACCTGGCAGCCGGGCTTCGTCATCGGTTGGACCATGCCTGTGGTGAACAATGGGCATGCCGAAAAAGCCCGCCACGCCAAGCGTTCTGATTTCAGGGTATACCTTCTCCAGCTGTCGACGAATGACTTCGGACCTTACGTCTATGCAGAAGGCGGCCTGCACTTCCGCCACAGGATCCGGTTCCGCCAGCGAGCTCCGCTCACTGGAGCGGATATCGTCAAGGAAACGGGACTGCCAGGCCAGCTCATAGGCCCGATGCCATATCCAGAGTGCCTGTTCATTAGCGGAGGCCGGCGCCAGATCGAACGCATTGACGTAACGATTCTGCCAGCTCTCACGCTCTGCCTCAGTCATATTGATCAGCGCATGGGCCTCATGAATGAGCCAGATGGTCGCCAATTGCGCGCAGAAGTGTTCGGTACCGCTTTCATGAGGATCGCCCAGTGCTGCTCGCCAGTCCACACCTCTGCACCAAGATGCCCAGCCCAGCAACTGTCCGAGCAAATGGTGGATCACCAGGGGCAGTTGGCGGCTGCTGTAAGGCAGCTCACGAGCTACCGTTGTAGCGGCTTCCTGCCAGTCAGGCTTCAGCAACATTTCCATGCTGGCTTTCCGGGCCAGTGACCGTCCGGACTGACTAAGCCAGAACTGATACAGATCCTGTTTTGTACCAGAAACCCGCCAGCGATTCTGGCGCAGGTCGAAGTAGCGCGCACAGGCGCGTCCGATCTCTTCCCGGACCTCCTCGAGGGACGGTTCCTGTTGACCACGGCGGGTGTAACCAAGAGCCGACACAAACCCGGGCTGATTTGATGCAGCCCCAGAAAGCTGGGCCAGGAGCGACTGGCTATCATCTTTCAAGCCCGCTTCGCGGGCAGCTTCCTCAAGGTGCGGAAGCTGAATACGGCCGCCATCCCAGGCTTCCCGGTAGAAAGCCGGAGGCATCAACAACCCTGCCCCGAACAGGTTGTCCAGTTCTCGGGATACCTTCTCGACAGGTCCAGTCCTGCTGCCCCACCAGGGGTTAACCGCAATCCAGCGATCTAACGGCCAGATGGGCGCAATTCGTTCGCAGGCTTCATTAACAAGCTCCGGAATGACCTGTTCACAGGAAACAGAATTCGTAACAGGTGCGTTCATGATCTTTCTCCAGTCAGAGCCCTGTGCCGCAGTCGCATGTCGGCCGGTTTACCGTGAGCATTGAGCCAGGTTTGTGCCCAGCGGCGGGTAAGCTTTTCGAAAGGCTTGTCGAGATAGAGTCCTTGGCTGAAGTGCCAGTGGAGCTTCTGCGCCAGTACGCCCTGCGGGCGGGCGAATAGCACCAGCGACAACACAAACAGCACGGCCAGAACTACCCAGGCGAACCACTCCGCACCAACCGGCAAGGCTGTGTGCGCGATCTGAGGCAAAGCGGTGCTCAGCAGCCAGTTAAGCACCCCGTACAGGGGGACCAGAGCAACGGCCAGCAGCAACACGAAGACACGGGCGCCTTTTTGGCTTGCTCCCGGTGTACCCAGAACGGCAGCGCCAACCGCGAACACCAGCAAGGCCGCCAGTACCGGCTTGTGGGCCACCAGTTGCGGGGCCTGCCACAGCAGGGCGGCGGCCAGGCCAGAGGCCAGCAGTGCGAGACCGGCTTGCGACTTGCTGATTTGCTCTGAAAACGCAATCCGGGAGACTTTAACGGTACGGCCAACGGCCAGGAACGAGTGCGCCTTGTACAGGGAGTGAGCCAGCAGGTGCAGTAGTGCCAGCGTGTAGGCGCCCAGCGCAATCTCGAACAGCATGAAGCCCATCTGGGCATTGGTGGACCAGACCAGGCCATGTTTCGCTGAATTCTGGGTCATCATGGTTAACACCGCGACGATGGCGGTTGCCCCGCCAACAACCAGCAGGATCATGTGCCCTGCCGTGAAGCCTTCAAACACCGGGAACAGTCGCAGCCAAAGGAAACCGCCCAGGTTGACTACGCCCGCATGCAGAAGTGCTGACACAGGGGTGGGAGCTTCCATCACCCGGATCAGCCAACCGTGGAACGGCAGCTGGGCACATTTGAGCGCAGCTGCCACCGCCAGCAAAACAGAAGCGATGGTCAGCGACTGGGATTCACGGCCCAGGTGTTCGCCCAAAGCATAGATTTCAGGGATGCGGAAGCTGCCGTAGTGATTCCAGATTAACAGTACGGCTGCCAGAATGGCGGCATCGCCAAGCCGGCTGGCAATAAATTTCTGAGCTGCCGCGAGGCGAGCCTGTGGCCGTTCCGCGTACAGCGTCAGCAGCTGGTGCAATGAGAGGCTTACCCCCACCCAGGCACCAGCCAGCACCAGCAAGTGATCGGTAAACACCAGCACCANNAGCACCAGTACACTGACTACTGTAGTGAGGAACCAGGGCAAAAACGAATTATAAGCCGGGTCGCCACGCAGGTAGTCCCGGGTATAGCGAAGAATGACCCAGGCAATGAAGCAGACCATCAGCGCCATCCATACCGCCAATCCGTCCGGGAACAGTCCCAGTCGAATGCCGAGCTCCGGCAGACCGGTATCAAACACCAGCCGGTCAAACAAAAGGACTGCACCAATCGTGGCAGTTGCCAGCAGCAACAGCCTGAAACCGCTTTCCGCCAGGCGCCAGCAATGAGCCAGTTTGAGAGGGTTTTTCGTCCAGTTGGCGAATCCAGCCAGCGCCAGCAGGGCAACAGGCAGGGCCAGCCAGGCCATCAACAGCGCGAGCGAAGCAGTCGTGGTAAGTGTTGTCATGTTGGGCTCCTTCAGGTTCACGCCTACTTTGCCGTTAATGAACTCATACATAAAATGGTTTATAAAGATTAAATCGTTCACTTTTAAAGAACAGACAAGAGACCACCATGCGTCTGAACTACCATCACCTTTACTATTTCTGGACTGTGGCTCGAACCGGACACCTCACCCGGGCAGCCGAATCACTGCATATCTCACAGTCCGCATTGTCCGGCCAGATACGAAAGCTGGAGGAAAGCCTTGGCTACGATCTTTTTGTCCGGGAGGGGCGGCGACTGCGACTATCGGAGGCCGGGCGGGTAGCCTTTACCTACGCTGAGGAGATTTTCCGCCAGGGGGAGGAACTGGAGGCGCTGTTTCGTACCGGGCGTCAGGCCAACCGGGAAACTCTGAAAGTCGGTGCGGTCGCAACCCTCTCCAGAAACTTTCAGGAAGGCTTCCTGCGGCCCCTGCTGGGACGAAAAGATCTGGAGCTCAAGCTGCAAAGCGGGAGCCTTGACGACCTTCTTCGCCGTTTATCAGCGCACCGACTCGATCTCATTCTGTCGAATCAGCCAGTACAAGGTGACGAAGAAACGCCCTGGCGCTCACGCCGTATAGCCCGCCAGTCGGTCAGCGTAATCGGGCCACCGGGCAGCCAGGATGCCCCCGGGTTTCCCGATATTCTGCGCGACCGACCTCTGATTCTGCCCGGGCCTGACAACAACATCCGGCAGGCCTTCGATCAGCTCTGTGATCACCACCACATTCACCCTGTAATCATCGCTGAAGTTGACGACATGGCCATGATGCGTTTGCTGACCCGGGACAGCGGCCACTACGCCATACTGCCGCCGGTGGTGGTCCGGGATGAGCTGAGAAACGGCGAGTTGAAGGACTACGGCGCCCTGCCCGGCGTATTCGAAGAGTTTTACGCCATTCGTATCCGGCGCCAGTTTGAGTCGCCGGTATTGCGGGAGTTGATGGCTCAGAAAGCCGAGGAGTTACTGACCTTTTCGGACAATCAATCTGGTTGATTCGGCCTATGTATTACACAAACAGGCCGTTATAGTCGTTGGTGTACAACAATAACAAGGATTATCCATGGCCCGCGCTCGTACCCGAAAACCTTCTGTTCTCATTATCGGTACCGGATTCGGCGGAATCGGAATGGCCATCAAACTCAAACAGGCAGGATTTACGGACCTGACTCTGCTGGAAAAAGCCGGCGGGGTGGGCGGAACCTGGCGTGACAACACATACCCCGGCGCGGCCTGCGATGTTCAGTCCCACCTCTACTCCTACTCGTTCGAGCCCAAACACGACTGGAGCCGGAAATTCGGAGCTCAGCCTGAAATCCTCGAATACATGGAATCCTGTGTTCACAAATACCAACTGGAGCCTCACATCCAGTTCAATCAGGCGGTAACATCCGCAACATTTGCCGATCACAGCAACCAGTGGCACGTCTTGACCGAAACCGGCGACACTTTCAGCGCCGACGTGTTAATCACCGCCACTGGCCAGTTGAACCGGCCAGCCATGCCGAACATTCCGGGGCTCGAGACCTTCCGGGGCTCCTGCTTTCATTCCGCCCAATGGCAGCACCATACCGAGCTTCACAACAAGCGCGTTGCGGTGATAGGAACCGGCGCCAGCGCGATTCAGTTTGTGCCGGAAATTACACCACTGGTCGGGCAACTGGACCTTTACCAGCGTTCAGCCGCCTGGGTATTGCCCAAGCCGGACCGGCCGTTTCACCAGTTTGAGCAAACACTGTTTAAAAAGCTGCCACTGTGGGACCGCCTCTACCGCGGCCTCATTTACTGGAAGAACGAATCCCGGGCTCTGGCATTTACCCGTTTCTCGTGGATTCTGGATCTGTTCGCCCATCAGGCCCGAAAAGAAGTCCGCCGCTGGGTAACAGACCCGGATAAACTCCACCATTTGATCCCCGATTACCGCATTGGCTGCAAGCGAATCCTGATCTCCAACGACTGGTACCGAGCGGTCAATCAGCCCCACGTCAACCTGCTCACAGACGGCATAGCCCGAATAGACGAGACCGGGATTGTGTCTGAAAAAGGCGAGCACCGGCCTGCCGACATCATCATCTTCGGAACTGGCTTCCGGGCCAGCGAGTTTCTCTCGCCCATCCACATTGCCGGCCGTGAGGGTCTGACACTGAATGACGCATGGTCCAACGGCAGCAAAGCTTTCAAAGGCATCTCAGTCAGTGGATTCCCCAATCTCTTCATGCTCTATGGCCCGAATACCAACCTGGCACACAATTCGATTCTGTTCATGCTCGAATCTCAGTACCGGTACGTGTTAAGTGCCCTGGACGCCCTCTCCCGCTATCCCGGCGCGGCCATGGATGTACGGGAGGATCGCCAGAGCCGATACTGCCAGGTGGTCCAGCGCGGGCTGGAAGGCAGTGTATGGGATGCTGGTTGCAGCTCCTGGTACCTGGACGAGCATGGGCGAAACACCGTGAACTGGCCCGGCTTCACCTTCAGTTACCGGTTTGCGACCCGGTCAGTGGATACCGCGGACTACCAGTTTCTTGACCCGGTGAAAGGCTAAGCCCAGCAGCACGGAACCGCCCCGCCGAGGTCTCTCATGAGTTTTCTAAGCCAGGGTTGAATCAGGCACTTAAACATAGGATGATTGGATCACCATATAGAGGGATGATCCATTATGCTGACACCAATCCGCAAAGGTTCGCTGGTCGAAACCGCCATTGAAAGTCTCCGGAAAACGATTGAGAGCGGGGAATGGCCGGTAGGTACTCGCTTACCCGTTGAGGCAGAGCTCTCCGAGGCTTTAGGGATCAGTCGCAATACAATCCGCGAAGCCGTAAGGGTTCTGGTGCACGTTGGCATGCTGGAAACCCGACAGGGAGACGGGACCTACGTGCGCGCAAACAGGGACGCCGGAGAAACACTTAGGAGAATTGCCCGAAGCCGACTGGCAGAACAGATTGAGGTCCGGATTACGCTGGAGACGGAAGCGGCGCGCCTGGCAGCGAGGCGCCGCAACGAAGCGGATCTTAAAGCCATGACCGAGGCCCTGGATGCGCGAGCGGCGGCCGGAGAGGTCATTGCCGAACGTATACGGCACGACGAGCGGTTTCATCACTCGTTGGTACGAGCATCTCACAATTCTGCGCTGATTGAGCTCTACGACTATTTCTCTCACGCGGTTAGCCAGACCATCGAGCGAACCGAAATGGATTCAGACCTCCCGGAACCCAGCCAGGAAGACCACGAACTGCTATTGGCAGCCATTCGCCGGAAAGATTCCGATAAAGCGGAGGCACTATCGAGGGCGCTTCTGACACCAAGCCTCAATGCCCTCAGTGGTAAGGAGTAAGCTGTGAAATTCCGGATAGACACCTTTACCCTGCTGTTACTTGGCGCCATTGTTCTCGCCTCGTTCCTGCCGGTAACGGGACAGGCGGCAGAAGCGCTCGGCACCGCAGGCACCATCGCGGTGGCCTTACTGTTTTTCTTTCATGGCGCAGCCCTGTCCAGACAGCAGATCATCGACGGCGCCACCCATTGGCGGCTGCACATCCTGATTACCGCCCTCACCTTCGTGTTTTTCCCCCTTGCCGTACTGCCGGTCAATGAACTGAGCACTATTGCGCCCGAGTGGATGCCCAAAGACCTGGGGCTGGGTTTTCTGTATCTGGGCGTGCTTCCATCCGCTGTATCTTCTTCGATTGCCTACACCGCCATGGCCCGGGGCAACGTACCGGCTGCCATCTGCAGTGCGGCCGCGTCCAATGTGTTCGGCATGATGCTGACACCGTTTTTGTTGCTGCTCCTGGTATCCACCTCGGGCGCCGGAGAGTTCTCGGTTGCCGAGGCACTGAAAGACATCGTACTTCAGCTACTGCTGCCATTTGCGATTGGCCATGCCCTGCGCCCCTGGCTCGGCGGCTACCTGTCACGCAATGAGTCACTGATGGCGCGCTATGACCAGTGTGTGATCTGGGTCATCGTATACTCCGCCTTCTCTCACTCCGTGGTTAGCGGGTTGTGGCAGAACCTTCCGGTACAGGCCATCGTCCTGGCGATTCTGATCTGCTTCGGCTTGTTGGGGCTGTTTATGCTGATCGCTCGATTGATGGTGCGAAAGCTGGGGTTCAGTCTGGAGGATGAAGCCGCGGTGGTTTTCTGTGGTTCGAAGAAGAGCCTGGCATCTGGCTTGCCGATGGCCAAAGTGCTGTTCTCTGGCCATCCGGGGTTTGGCATGATCGTGTTGCCGATTATGTGCTACAACCAGATCCAGGTGATTGTCGGAGCCATTCTTGCGCAGAAGTATCGTGAGAAAATTCAACAGGCAAAATCAGCCCCCGCCCATGCCTCCGAAAATGGTTGCCAGAATCGCTAAACCCACAATCCAGCCAATAACCGCCGGCCAGAAATTCACCATCTGTGGAGGCTGGTCGGCGGAATCGCTTTCCCCCTCCCCCATGCCTCGGCCAGATAGCATATCCGACTCCGGGTAAGTCCGTGGATCCGGTTCTTCAACAACATCTTTCAGGCTGAACCACTCGAACCAGTCCCCCAGAAAGCGCGCGACCGGAGCCGGAAGCGCGCCGTTTTCTGCCAGCGGGCGAACCTGGGGCTCCAACTGGCGACCAATCTCCCGGCGAACATCAACACGATCTGCCGGGGGTTCACACAGGATGGCCTTCCAGATAGCAACGTCCTGCTGGCGGTAATTATCGTTTATCAACGCCCTGATCTGGATAATGACTTCCCGGGTAACCTGGGCCTCTTCGGACGTCAGCGCCCGGGAATCAGCGTCTTCATAGCGGAGTTGTCCGGAATCATTGTCTGTCGGGCTTGATGACGGGACTCCGTCCGGCGCATTGGCCGTCGATTGGGGCTCCGCGCCACCGGTCGCTTCACGGTAGGCCCGCTCCAGGGCCTGGGCCTCATCGCCTGACGCAAACTTCAACTGACGCTCGTAGGCCTGGCGTATCCGATCCTGGTCGCCAGTCGGCTCGATTCCGAGAAGATCCCAACAGTTCATACAACAGCAACTCCGATAATGGAAAATCTGTATTCTTTATGGAGACAAACGGGGCTCTCTCACTTAGGATTAGTTGAGAACCATAACAATATTTTCATCTCGGCAAATTATAGAACGACACACATGGCCATTACGAATTACCGGTTTGCAAAGCAACGCTCTCTTCATCGCTTGCAAGGACGCATATGGCTGTCGGTTTCCCTCTCTGCAGCGCTGAGCGGGACGGCATTACCCGGCACCGCACAAACTCTCGATTCCGGTTTCGAGGACAGTATTCCCGGCTTGAACGCCACGATACCGGAAGTGCTGACCACCACCAGACTGCGGCAGCCCAAAACCCGAGTACCCGGCAGTACGACGGTGATTGCCGGAGACCTGATTCGGGATCTGGGTATCAGAAGCCTGTATGAAGTCTTCCGCCTGGTGCCAGGCATGGTGGTGAACTTTGTTGGCAGCCATCAACCCGTAGTTACCTACCACGGCACAGTCCACTACGAACAGCGGAGAATGCAGGTTCTGGTAGACGGCCGGACGGCTCACCGGGCCACTCTGTCCGACATGGACTGGGAAACCATGCCTGTGCCCCTCGAGCTGATCGAGCGCATTGAGGTAGCCAGAGGACCGAATTCGGCCGCCTATGGTATCAACGCATTTCTGGGCACTATCAACATCATTACTCGGGATCCTGCGGACAGCGCCAACCTGGAAACGACGGTCACCAGTGGCTCCAGGGGCTACCTGCGCACGTTTGCCTCCACCGGCAATGCGGATTCGAGCTACGACTGGCGCCTGAGTTTCGAGAAACGCAAGTTCGACGGATTTGATTATCAGATCGATGACGATGAACGTTTCCCGTTCAATGATGGCCACGACATCAACTCTTTTATCTACGATTCTCGACTGACATTTACGCCGGGGACTAACCTGGAACTTCAGGGCGGCGTGGTCGATGGCACCAAATACCAGGACAAGGACAAAAGCGGCGAACTCAATCCGCTGGACCATCCGGACATCGACGTGCGGGACTACTATCTGCAAAGCAAGCTCAACCATAGTTTCTCAAGCGAGCATTTCATCCACTTGCAGGCCAGCGTTGAGAACTTTGACCGGCGCCAGGAATATGCCATCAGTTTCCCGGACAGCACGGTGGAATGCCTCCGAAACAACACTCCATTGTACGAGTACACGTACACGGCCGGCGGGCGGGAACGGCGCTGTTTCATATCCCAGGGCGGTCCCGACGCTTTTGCAGTAGTGGATGCAGATTCCGAAGATACCCGGATTGAACTGGAAGCTCAGGATACGCTGATTGTCAGCGACAGCCTGAAACTGGTTTCCGGCGCGGGTTTCCGTAAAGATATCTTCCGTTCAGAAACCTACTTCAACGGGCGCGGAAACAACTATCAGTCCCGCTTGTTCGGCAACCTGGAATACAGTCCCTGGCAATGGGTCACCTTTAATGCCGGCGGCAACTGGGAGCGAACCAGCACCACAGGCGACAGCTATTTCTCGCCCCGCGCAGCCGCAAACTTCGTGGTGAACAATAACCACGCCCTGAGGTTTGTGTTCTCCCAGGCTGTCAGAACGCCTGATGGCTTTGAACAAAGCCCTGATTGGGGATACACCCTGCGCAATGTCAGACCGGCAATCTATTCTGACCTTGAAGGTCGCCGCGTCACCATTGAGGACGCCGCCCAGGAAACAGGTATCCTCACACTGGGGAACGATCTTGAGGAGGAGACCATTACCTCTCACGAAATCAGCTACTTCGGGCAGTTTCCTCTGGATCAAGCGCTGTTCTCGCTGGAAGTAAGAGGCTTTCGCGATGAGCTCAGAGACATGATCAGTGGCGTTATCCAGCTCAAGGAATGGACGCTGGAAAACAACGTGGCCGTTGACCAGAAGGGTTTTGAGATAGAGGCCAGCCTCGATTTTCCCGGCACCCTGCTTCGAGCAAGCTACGGCTATCTTGATCAGGAGACCTGGTATACCGGCGCGCCGATTCTGGAATCTGACGGCACGGTAAACGAAAACGAGCAGCGCTACATGACCGAACTGCTGGAGCGAATGTCTGTCCGGCACTCGGGCAGCCTGGCGGTTATTCAGGATCTTCCCGCAGGCTTTAAGTGGTCTGGTGCATTTTACTGGGCCGACGAATTCAACACCCGGTTTGAGCGCTTTGATACCCGGTTGGTGAAACAGATATTCCAGCCCCGTTATACGGCTGAAATCGCGCTATCCATGCAACATTACCTGAACCGGGAACCTGAGCTAAGCTCAGACAACAACATCGAAGATCATAATCAGTTTTTTGTTGAAGCCGGTATTCGCTTTTGACGGTGTGCAGGGCAGGAAACTAAACAGTCAATGGAATGGACCAGCTGTCAGACGATGCTCAACCCTAACGGTAACGTTACAACGGGCCGTACATCCAGACTTGCCAGAGTCACCTCTATGTTGGTCTGGCTGATGGCTTTGTTGTTCGTTGATTCTGGTCTCGCCCTGGGCCAGGAATCGGGGACCAGATCAGCCTATATCGCCGGATCTGGAAACGCCGCTCTGGATGACCATGTTGCCCGCCTGCTGACAGAACAGCTTGGCGACCAGGTCACACTGGAGCCACTGATCGAAAGCCAGCTCGCTGTTCTCGAGAATAAACCTGTGATCGCAATAGGGCCTGCCGCATTCTCACGGGTGCGCCAGGCCAACAGGGATCTTCCGGTTCTGGCATTACTGGTTGATAAGGATTTCATCGAGGGGTATACCACACGATTTTCCGGCCAGGTTTCTGCCGTCTATTACGATGCGCCCTTATTACGGCAAGCCTTGACCGGCAAGGTCATCCTGCCCCAGGCAACCCGCGTCGCCTTGCTTGCCACAACCGAAAGCGTAGAACTTTACGAACCCCTCATCGATCAACTGGCACCCTACGGCCTGGAAGCCAAGGTCTTTATTGCCGATACCGAGGATCAACTTATCCCAAGCCTGATTCGAGCCCTCAGCTTCGGTGATTTTCTGCTTGCCGGGCAGGATGATGCCATTTACAACCCACGCAATATCAAACACATTCTGCTGACCGCCTATCGCAGGAACAAGATCCTGATCGGCCCGAGCCAGGCCTATGTCAAGGCCGGCGCCCTCGCCTCCAGTTATGCGCCATTCATTGAGATGGCTGAGCTTGCAGCCAGTCACCTGACAACCTATTTCGACTCAGGCACCTTCCCGGCGCCAACCTACCCTGACGAATATCGGGTTGAAGTAAACCAGCAGGTTGCGCGATCCCTGAACATCCCGCTGCCAGAACGGGAGTGGATTGCCCAGGCGGTACAAAACATGATTAGCGAGAACAACCAGGAGGCAGGCCAATGAACACCACAGCCAACACTCCCGGCATGTCGCTCTCGCGGCGTCTTCTCCTGCTTGGCGCCCTGCCCGCGGTTGTGATTTTTGTGGCATTGATGGTTTTCTTTACCTCAGCCCGTCTCGAAGATGCCCGTCTGGACCTGGCCCAGAGCAGTCAGATGCTTGCTGACAGCCTCGCCCCAGCACTTGAGTATGCCGTGGTCTCCGGTAACTCAACGGCTCTGGAGCAGGTCCTCGGGCAGTCCCTGAAACGCAGCAAAGCAGACTGGATTCGCGTGACCGACGTCATTGGTGAAGAGCTCGGTTTTGTCAGCCGAGGTATCGAATCGGAACATACAGCAGACGGAATCTTCGACATCTATGAGGCCGAGATTCTGCAGGAACCACTGGAGATCGGTTCTGGTGGAGCGGGTGACTGGTTTACCGGCGGCTGGAACTTCAATTCCGGATCGCTTCGGGTGGGACTGGTGCAAGTCGGGGTGAACCCCGACGTTCTGGAAACCCGAAGGCAGGATATTCTCTGGAGCTCCCTGACCGTGGGCTTTGCCTTGCTGGTGTTCAGCCTGCTGCTGGCAAACCATTTCCTGAACAATATCCTTCAGCCCATGCGACAACTGTCCAGCCGCGTTGGCAAGCTGATTGTTGGTGACTACACCACGCAACCGGTCTCCAGCAAGGGCAGTGCCCGGGAAATTGCGGAGATACAGCAACAGTTGAACGAACTCGCAGTTCATCTGGAACAACTTCGGTCTGCCCGGGACCAGACACTGGCGATTTCTGAAAGTGCCCGGGAGAAAGCGGAACACGCCAGCCAGGCCAAGTCAGAGTTTCTTGCCACCATGAGCCACGAACTTCGGACTCCCCTGAACGGCGTGCTCGGCATGGTTGACCTGATTCATGAAGAGCCGCTGACCAAACGTCAGAGCGACTACCTGACCACGGCCCGGCAATCCACGGAAGACCTGCTGACCGTGATCTCCGATATCCTGGACTACGCCAGAATGGACAATGGCAATCTGGTATTGGACCAACAGGCCTTCGATCTTCAGAGCCTGTTCACCAATTGCGTCGCCTCATACCGTCACGCCGCAGAAAAGCAGGGGCTGAGCCTGGATCTCCAATTCCTCGGTGAATGGCCACGGCATCCTGTCGTGCTGGGGGATGCGCCGCGAGTGAGACAGATCCTTGCCGGGCTGATCGACAACTCACTGAAGTTCACCAGCGAAGGGTTCGTCGGTATCCGGGTGAACTGGCTTGAGCTTGAAAACCACTGCGTACTCGTCCAATGCTCGGTTAAGGATTCAGGCTCTGGTATTCCTGCGGAACGACTGCAAAGTGTCTTCAACAGCTTTGAGCAGCTCGACACCGGTGATAACCGGGCTCACGGTGGCACAGGGCTCGGGCTGTCGCTGGTCCAGCGCCTGGTCGAATTGATGGGCGGGCATGTGCAGGTGGAGTCCGATATCGGCCAGGGTTCCTCATTCCGGTTCGAGCTTCCTTTCGAGCTAGCCTATCAGAATCCTCCAACCGATGAGCCACGGGAACAGGTCACCGGTACCGCCCGGGCCCTCGTGGTCGAGGATAATCTGGTGAACCAGAAAGTAACGGAAGCGCTGTTGCGGAAGTTCGGGTTCCAGACCGAATGCGTGACCAATGGCACCGATGCTGTTAGACGGATCAAAAATGACCACGAAGGTTATGATGTCATTCTGATGGACTGCCAGATGCCAGTGATGGATGGCTATGATGCCACCCGCATGATCCGCGACTGGGAACAGGGAAATGGTCAGAGCGGCGTACCCATTATCGCACTGACCGCAGATGTGTCTGAGGATACTGAGAAAGCCTGCAAAGAAGCAGGTATGAACGACTATCTGACCAAGCCCGTGCGCAGGGATACGCTCCGGGAGGTACTCTCTCGCTGGATTCGCGTGTAACAACGAGCGCCGGAGTTGGCAGGTTTTTCACTCCGGCGCTATCCACCCTGTCAGGCCACCGGCTCTCGCATGGTGACAAACTCTTCAGCGGATGTCGGGTGAATGCCCATCGTAGCGTCAAACTGGGCCTTGGTGGCACCGGCTTTAATAGCCACCGCCAGTCCCTGGATGATTTCACCGGCATCGGGCCCAACCATATGGGCGCCCAGAACCTTGTCTGAACTATCGTCCACAATCAGCTTCATCAGACAACGCTCATCACGGCCGCTCAGGGTGTACTTCATGGGGCGAAACTCGGAACGGTAAATCCGCAGCGAATGCCCCGCGTCCCGCGCTTCTTTCTCGGTTAACCCGACCGTTCCGATATTAGGCTGACAGAAGACAGCCGTGGGTATGGCGCTGTAGTCCATATCACCCTGGCCATCACCAAACAGCCGCCGGGACAGCACCATGGCCTGCGCCAGCGCAACCGGCGTTAGCTGCGGCGTTCCGATGACATCACCAAGGGCGGAGATGGACGGTACCGCCGTCTGGAAATGATCGTTCACCTCAACATGACCCGAAGCATTGAGTTCCACTCCCAGATCGGTCAGCCCGAGTCCGTCTACGAGCGCGCGGCGACCTGTCGCAGCCATAACGAGCCCGGTCTCCATGCTGCTGCCATCGCTCAGATTCACCTGGTAGTGAGCGTTCAACTGCTCGACAGATTCAATCGTGACATTGAACCGGAGATCCACGCCTTTCTTGCGCATCTCCTGTTCCGTGAACTTGCGGATATCCTCGTCAAACCCTCGCAGGAACAGCTCGCCCCGGTACAGCAGCGTGGTCTCCACACCAAGACCCGCGAGAATGCCGGCGAACTCGACGGCAATGTAACCACCGCCCCAGACCACGGCGTGGCGAGGTAACTGTGGCAGGTAAAACATCTCATTGGAGGTGAGCAGAAATTCCTTGCCGGGAACATCCGGAACCACTGGCCAGCTGCCCGTGGCAACTGTGATGTGCGCTGCCGAAAAAGCTCTATCACCAACGATCACCGTGTGAGGGTCGCGGAGACTGGCCGTACCCTCAATGATGGTGACGCCGGCATTCTCGAGCAATCGGCCATAAATGCCATTCAAGCGCTCTATCTCGGCATTCTTGTTGGCGACCAGCGTTGGCCAGTCAAACGAGACATCGTCTGTTGGCACAGACCAGCCATATCCGTGTGCATCTTCGAGCTCTTCCCTGACGTGCGCTCCATAGACAAAGAGTTTTTTCGGAACACAACCCACGTTAACGCAGGTTCCTCCCAGGTAACGGGATTCCACGACCGCCACCCGGGCACCGCGCTGGGCCGACATGCGGGCGAGCCGGACACCGCCGGAACCGGCCCCGATAACGATCAGATCAAAATCATGGCTCTCAGACACTGTTTCTCCTGTTTACTTCAAGATTGCTGTTGCCGGGGCTCACTCGACTGATCTTCGTCCGCGAGCACTTCCCGGAACAACACGTGGTCTTCAAAATCACCAAGCCGGATCTTGCCCAGGCTTCGGAACCCCTCGGATTCATAAAACGGCAGATAACGGCTGTTCCCGGTATCGAGTACCAATCCACTGCCCCGGGGGTTTTCCTCACACAGGCGCTCCACTGCCTGCAGCAACATCCGACCATACCCCTTGTGCTGGTATTTTGGGTTGACTCCCATCAACGGCAACTGATGCGCCTGCCTCTGCGGCAAAAGGTCGCGAATCCTGCGGTGATACTCCAGATACCGGCGCGTAGATGAAAAGCCCGCCGTCAGAACCATACGCACCCGCCAACCAAGCTGGTCTGCCAGGTTCAGCCTGAGTTCCGGCTCACCCACAAACGCAACCGCGACCAGTGTTTCGTCCACCATCACACCGATGGCATCCTGATTCAGCTCCAGATAAAGGTCGATCAATTCCCGGATGGTCGCCCTCACCCTCTGGCTGTAACCAGGTTTCCGGTGATCGAACAGGTACTGGAATGTCGGCTCCTCCCGATAGGCATGAAAAAGCACCGACTGGGCCTCGTTTCGTGCCGTCTCGTCCAGGCGAACCAGAACAGCTTCAGCATTATTATTGTTGTCTGCCATCGTGTTGCTCCCTCGCTAGTGTGGGGTCACGCTTGCCGGTCAGATCGCCAGCGTAAGCCTCACGGATACCTGTCCGGGCCCATTGCCCCGATCAAGTGCGGCCTGGTCAATCACCACGCCATGATTACTATGCAAACGCTCAAGCCAGGCGGCCACATCCGCATAGGCGGCGTTTTCAAGCCAGACCCGGATGGCACCCTCACCGCTGGGCTCGAAGCGTTGCAAGGAAAGCCCGGCCTCTCCGGCTGAACGAGTCACCAGGGCCATCAATGCCCGCCCGTCTTCCGGCTTGTCAGCTCCTGCCGCAGTTGTCGCTGCGCCACCAGCCGAGCCCAGGCGCTGAATGGTCGTCTCGTTGGCCCGCATCCAGGCCAGGAGTTCTGCGGCATTCTCACGACTCGAGGCAGCCCGGTCATGAAACTGAGTCACCGGCTGCCAGATCAGCAGATAAATCAATGCCAGCAACAGGGCTATACCCAGAGCAGTCAATGCCTGACGGTCGCGGGTGGGTAACTGATCATAGCGAGCAATCAGTTTGCCCACGGCCGGTTGATCCTTGATGCGTGACCACATGGGCTTATCCTCCTGAGACCGTGAGGCGGCCTCGGGCGCCGCTGGATTCGTTGACCACGGAACCGATCTGGGCCTGCAGCCCTTCGCTGGCCAGTCCGTTACGCAGACGGCTTAACCGATCATAACTGTCGGCCCGGATATCCACCACGAGTTCGCCCCGGCTCCGGCTGTAGTTGATCGAGTTAAAGGTAACAGCTCCGGGATTCTGCAGCCGGCCGTACTGATCGCCGGTGTATTTCATCAGGGTGATAAAATCGACGTCAGGGCCCTGGGAGCCAGCAACCCGTAACTGGCCTTCGATAACACGTCGTACGTTTCCGGCATGGGTTCGGCGGTCCGAGGGAAAGGCATTCCGGTAAACCGCCATAGCCTGGCTTTCAAGCTGCTCCGCCTGCTGCTGCTGGTAGATTCCCATACCGATCTCCAGCCCCATCTGGATCACGAACCAGAGTGATGCCACGGCGATAAGCGGCTTCCAGGGTTTCAGGGGGCTGCTGCCCTCCGCCTTGAACGCGAACGCCCCCTGGCACAGATTAATGGGCTGGCTCAGGTGATGGTGGTACGACCAGGCCAGGAACTCGGTTACCGAAAATTCCAACGGCTTCTTTTCGATACGAAGAAGCCCGGTGGTTCCCGAAAGCTCACTCACCAGGGCCTGGCTCGCGTCCAGATCTGCCTCGGTGCCATATAGCTGCACCGGAATTTCGGCCACCACTTCGTCAGACGAAGGCGCAGCAAGTGTCACTGCAAGCAGCGGAAGATTATCTGCCTGCATGCGCAGCCACTCTCCCCGCTGGCTCTGCAGAAGTGCCGACTCTGCATCCAGGCAGATGACCCATCCGGATTCCGCCGCTGGCAACAGTGAAGCGTCTGGATAGACGGCCTCCAGACGGGCGTGGTACCAGCCAGAAAACAGTTGGCGCCAGCGAGCCATCTGCTCGCGATCGATGGCAGCAACCCGGTAGCCCTCAGGCGTGTGCGGCCCCAGCGCGAGATGAACCGAGTCAATGTCCTGGGCTATCTGCTCCTCAACGGCATACGGCAAGGCCTGCTGAATAAAACGGGTCTGTTTCGCCGGTATATCCGCCAGACAGAAAACCGCCTCATCACCGGGAATCAGTCCGATCAGCAGCACTTTCTCCAGCGCATTCTGTGCCAGCGTTTGCTCGATATGCTCCCGTGTATCAGCCGTGCCTCTGGCCTGAGCATCGCCACTGGCATCCTGGAGCACCCAGCTGAACAGCTGGGCATCGGGGCTCTGGTCCGGGTCCGCATACGGAGGCACCGGCCGGACAAAAAGGCGGTAAGACATGGTTATCCTTCTGAGAAAGTGTAAGGTTCCTTGGTAATGCGATTCTTCTGCCCGGTATCCCTGTGAACCGTCCGGACTTCGCCCTCCGGGTTTCTATACACGGTGCTGACCATATTGACGACACGATTATCGTAGGTAATCCGTGAGACAACTTCAAAAAAACGGGTCTGAAGCGTTAACCCGTTGGCTTTCAGCCCCATCCCCGAGAACTCCGGCAGTGCCAGGAAATCCTGAAGGTTTTCGAATCGTTCTTCTTCGCGCTTGGCAATAATCGATTCCGCCTGAGCCTCATTCATATCCTCGTGCAGACTCATCAGAACCTGGGCCGTCGCGGTATTCACGTTAATGCCGACGCCGGAGACTGGCAGCGCCACCAGATGAGGCCGCAGCGCAGCATAGATTTCCTCGGTCATGCCCTCAATCAGACGCAACTCGGTAATGGAAACAAAGGGCTGGTTGCCAGTGCGATACGGAGGGTCTGCCATCAGATACTGGCCGTCTTCGGCACCATAAGCGCTGATGGCCTGGTCGTCGGCGTCCATCCAGTCAATGAGCGGGTCTACGGTGAGGCCAGTGATACCCAGAGCACGAAATAACCGGGTGAGCCGGTCTTTGGTGATGGGGTCCACTTCTCCGCTCGCGGTAACCAGATCGTTCAGGTTGATTCTGCCTCCAAGATCATCGATCTGGACCTCGGCAACACCACTGTCGTCCAGAGGCAGAATGGCAGCGTGCATGGCCCAGAACTCATCCGGACTGTCGACCATCACACTGTTTTCCTTATCCTCTTCGTAGTCCCGAACCAGAATACGCTTGGCAAATTCCTCGGCACCCAGAGCAATACTCTGGCCTTGTTGCTGGGCCAGGTAATGGCCAGCCTTGAACACCCGCAGGCTTTGCTGGCGGGTCATGCCCGATGCCATCAACACCACCAGGGCCATCGCCAACAGCACCATGATCAGGGCGACGCCCTGCTGCCTGCTCCCGGCAAACTTAATCATTGCCGGTCACCCCGCCCGCGGCCTGGCCAGATCCGTCTTCAGCCGCGTCATCTTCCGACTCGGTCTGAGTCTCCTGTTGCTGATTGATCACCGCCTGGGCCTGCGACGGTTCAAAATCCGGCAAGCTGAATGTGCGGACCAACTCACCAAAGCGTTCATGTTCCAGTGTAATCTCAATCCCACGAGGCAAGGAGATGTCGGGTCGGGTACCCGGCGTCATCTGCGCCAAAGCGTCATCTTCCGGCCATTGCTCCTGCCAGTTACCGTTCTCATCCAGAAACCGGATTTCAAACTCCAGAACCTCGTCCAGCATCAGAATGTCCAGGCTTTCGTCTTCCTGCCCCTGATCCACCACAGGCCAATACCGACGGCGCAGTTCAGTTCCGGTATATTCCCAGCCGACGCGCTGCAGACCGCTACGCCGGAGACCAAGCGGATTGCGCCAACCCTGGCGGGTCAGCATCAACGCAAACGCATCATCCCTTGAGGTTAAGGACGGTGAATAATCACCATAAACATCCCGGGCGGGCCGGTTGATGATCTGGGTGATGTCACGTTCCAGCAGCAACATGGTTTTCTGCAAGCCGTCGAACGCCTGGGCAACCTCATCCACCCGGTCCCGGGAGTTCATTACACTGCTCACCACCTGCCAAACACCCAGCCCGATCACGGCTGTGATAGTGACGGCAATCAGTACCTCCATCAGCGTAAAACCGGACTCCCCGGCTAACCTGACCTTGCGCGCGGGCATGCCCATCAGGTTTCTCCCAGGAAGGCAGCCAGGGTATGAACGACAAACGGTTCTGATTGCGCCCCGGAGTATTTGGCTACGGTTACCTCAATCCGCCGCATCGTGGGCTCTGCCGTAGCCTCAACAACGGTGGTGACCCGCCAGCGGAAATTTCCGAAGTCGGTATCTTCCGAATTCTCCGAAATCCCTGGCAGCTCATCCTGAAGCCGTAGTTCGTTAATCCGGTTTTCCGCCACCCAGCCTGCCAGCGTCTTGTCACGTATGCGCTCAAAACTGGTGATGTAATTCCCGCCCACTTCGGCGGCAGCCGTTGCAATCAGACCGAACACAAGCAATGCGACGAGGACTTCAATCAGGGTGAAACCACGCTGAGGCCGACTCATGACTCATCCCCGGAACCAGGTTTGCGCCATTCCAACGGCGAGACGCCATCTGAAGCAACCACGTGCATCAGGTCAGTGTCCCGGCCCAGGGTGAATTCGATTTCAAACGGTGTGGTTTCACCACTGGAGAAGAACACCACGTCTGGCCTGAGCCGATCCTCGGCCGAGGCCAGTCGCGGAGCGTCACTTTCGATATACTGGGTAACGGTCAACCATTCCGGGAGGGTTCGCTTGTGGAATATGCGCTCACCTGAGGATTTCCACTCGCCTGTCTTATCCTGAAACGCCACGAACCGATAACCGTCTTCTTCCAGCAGCAAGCCCATTTCCAGGTTATTGAGAACCGCCTGTTCCTGTGCCGTTTGCATCAGGAGGTAGAGCTCCCGAACCTGGCTTTCCAGCTCGCGCTGCTGGGAGCTGCCGGCCATATTGAACACCGCCAGTGCCGCCAGCAGTCCGACGATGATCAGGACTACCAGAATCTCGATCAGCGTAAAGCCGTTTTGGTCAGCCCTGCGACCCACAATCAATCAGTTCCCGCTGTCCCAGACACTGATATCAGCGGCATCGCCATCCCCGCCTTCCTGGCCGTCAGAACCATAGGAATACAGATCGTACGGCCCGTCTACACCAGGGCTGACATACTGGTAGTTGTTACCCCAGGGGTCTTCGGGAACATTTTTCAGGTAGCCATCCGGGTTCCAGTTCTTCGGCTCAGGGCTGCCGCTGGGCTTGTTGACCAGTGCTTCAAGGCCCTGCTGGGTAGAGGGATAATGGCTGTTGTCCAGGCGATACAGGTCCAGTGCGTTGGCGATGTTACTGATCTGGGTTTCGGCCACCGTTACTTTGGCCTGATCACTGCGCCCCATGATGTTGGGCGCCACAATTGCCACCAACAGGCCGAGAATGACCATCACTACCATGATTTCGATCAGGGTGAAGCCCTTGGTCCGGGCCAGCGCTTTCGGTTGGTTCATGCTCATAGTTTCACTCATCTTGGGTCCGTTGTTTCTCGTCGCTTTCAGAAAAGTTTTCTGGCTTCCTTGCTGGCCCGACGGCGGGCCATCATCCCACCAGGTTGCTCATGTTCAGAATCGGCAGCATGATCGCCAGAACAATAATCAGCACCACCGCCCCCATGAACAGCAGCATCATGGGTTCAAACAATCCCACAATAGCGGCGATCTTGGATTGCAGGGTGTTTTCCTGCATGCGGGCCGTGCGTTCAAGCATACTGTCCAGCTCGCCACTGGCCTCGCCACTGGCAATCATATGCAGCATCATTGGCGGGAAGTAACCGGTCTGGTCCAGTGAACGGTGCAACGATCCCCCTTCACTGACCTTCCGGGCAGCCTCCCGCAGTTCCTGCCGGAGGTAATCGTTGGAAAGCACCTCCCCTGCAATGCGCATGGCTTCAACCAGTGGTACACCACTGGTGGTCAGAATGCTCAGGGTACTGGCGTAGCGAGCCGTATTCACGCCTCGTACCATGCCTGCAAACAGCGGCAGGTGAAGTAGCCGCTTGTGAAACTTCAGACGCACCGCCGGCTTGGTCAACGCGAAACGGAACCCGATGATCGCCACCACCAGCAACACTAGAAGGTAGACTCCGAAACTGCCGAGAAATTCCGACACCGAGAGCATAGCTACCGTCAGCGCGGGCAGCTCCTGCCCCTGCTTGAGAAAGACCTCGATAATGTCGGGCACCACATAGGTGAGCAGGAACACCACAATGGCAATAGCTACGACACTCAGGATAATCGGGTAAATGGCAGCCAGCTGAATCTTCTGGCGGGCTTCCTGGCGGCTTTCCGTGTAGTCCGCCAGCCGGTTCAGCACCAGGTCAAGATGCCCGGCATGTTCACCGGCAGCGACCGTGGAGCGGTAGAGCCGGGGAAAGGCCTTGGGGAATTCACCGAAGCTGTCCGCCAGTGTGTAGCCTTCCATCACCTTGGCCCGGATAGCAATCAGCATGCTGCGAATCCGCGGCTTGGTGGATTGCTGGGCGGCCGCACTCAGTGCCTGCTCGACCGGAATCCCGGACTGGATTAGCGTGGCCAGCTGTCGGGTGACCAGCGCGAGATCGGCTGCGCTCAGAGAGCCGCGGCTACTCAGTGGGTTGCTACGGGCCTGTTTTTCTACGGCCGCTTCTACCGCCAGCGGGGTCAGCCCCTTTTCCCGGAGTTGCTGGCGCACCGCTCTGGGCGCGTCGGCTTCCAGCACGCCCTGTTTCTGCTTGCCTCTGGCATCCAGAGCTTTGTATTCGTAGGCCGGCATGGATTACTGGCTCCGGTGGGTCACACGCAGTACTTCTTCCACCGTGGTTACGCCATCCAGAATCTTCTGAACGCCATCGGCATGAATACTCGGGCTGTGCAGGCGGGCCTCCCGTTCCAGATCCAGCTCCCCTGCGCGTTTATGAATAAGGGTGCTGATTTCTTCCGTGATCTCGACCACTTCGTAGATACCAATCCGGCCCCGATAGCCCAACTGGTTACAATGCTCACAGCCTTTGGCGCGGAAGATGGTGGGCGGATTGGCCGGGTCCTGCTGCAGGAACTCACAATGCTCTTCGGTAGGCATATAGGGCTCGCGACAGTGGGTACA
>NPIE01005582.1_pt1 | contig 23850 bp, 20 predicted proteins | sample 8637661 | NCBI WGS metagenome assembly NPIE01 (sample SAMN07420842, study PRJNA396082) | bioreactor metagenome | isolation source: sample BA12 brine-fed electro-methanogenic bioreactor BA | place: Japan: Kochi | collected 2016-12-09
AGTCAGCTGCTCTACCAATTGAGCCAACGACCCTTGTGTTGGACGAAATGTATTATAATACATTTCTGGTGATTTGCAAATGGCACGCCCAGCAGGAGTCGAACCCGCAACCTACAGATCCGAAGTCTGTCGCTCTATCCAGTTGAGCTATGGGCGCGTTTACTATTTTCAAGTTTCAATGTCGTTCGTGGGCCTAACAGGATTCGAACCTGCGACCTACGGTTTAGGAAACCGGCGCTCTTCCCCTGAGCTACAGGCCCAAAAAAAGGGGTGGATAATGGGACTCGAACCCACAACATCCGGTTCCACAGACCGGTACTCTAACCAGTTGAGCTATATCCACCACCAAGCGCGCGCCTGGAGGGATTTGAACCCCCGGCCACTTGCTTAGAAGGCAAATGCTCTTCCCCTGAGCTACAGGCGCATATGCACTATGCATTTATACGGAATATTTTGAAATAATCAAATTTTTTTTACTTCTTTATGTTAAAATAATACCAGCATCTTACAAGGGAGTTGTATGAAGACAATATCTTGCCTGGACGTGACCAAAACTATTAAAGAAATGTGCATGGAGACAAATATCACCCTAAGCCCCGATATAATTGCTCTTTTGGAAGAAGCACGAAAGCAAGAAACGTATCCTGTAGCCCAACAAGTTCTAGATCAAATCTTTGAAAACATTTCCTATGCAAAGGAAAGCCATATTCCTCTCTGTCAAGATACTGGAGTTGCCATCATTTTTGCACAGCTAGGACAAGATGTGCACATTTCGGATGGCAATCTTTATGAAGCTGTACAAGAGGGAGTCAGACAAGGATACAAACAAGGGTATCTGCGCAATTCCATGGTATATGATCCTATTGAACAGAGAAAAAACACAAACGACAATACTCCAGCCTATATTTATTGGGAAATTGTTCCCGGTAGTGATCTTACATTCCACCTATCTCCCAAAGGAGGTGGTTCGGAGAATATGAGTCAGATTGCTATGCTAAAGCCTTCTCAGGGGAAAAAAGGAGTGGAAGAGTTTATTCTCCAAACCGTGCAGACAGCAGGTGGCAATCCATGTCCACCAATCATTTTAGGTATAGGATTGGGAGGGAGTTTTGAACAAGCTGCTCTGCTCTCCAAAAAGGCTCTGTTTCGTGACTTTTTGCAGCCTAATCCCGATCCTGTTTTACAGGAATGGGAGCTTTCGATTCGAGAGCAATGCAACCAATTAGGAATCGGCCCGATGGGCCTAGGAGGTCGAACCACTGTTTTGGGCGTTAGTATGCTTTGGCAGCCATGTCATATTGCATCCATGCCCGTTGCTATTAATATCCAGTGTCACTGTGCAAGGCATCAGTCAAGGACCTTGATTGGAAGAGAGATATGAAAACTTGGCATTTACAAGCTCCTTTGCGTAATATCGATTTGAGTGATATCCGTATTGGGGATACTATTCTGCTGTCAGGCATTATTTATACTGCTCGAGACGCTGCCCATAAGAGATTAACAGAAAGAATACGACAAAATCAAAAACTCCCTTTTCCTTTGGAAGGCGGAGTATTATTTTTTGTGGGTCCTACCCCAGCTCCACCAAGTTATCCCATTGGATCGTCAGGACCAACTACAAGTGGTCGGATGGATGCATATTCTCCATTACTACTTGACCATGGCTTGAAAGCAATGATAGGAAAAGGTCCTCGAAATGATGATGTTGTTCGATCAATTGTAAAAAATGAAGCATTGTACTTAATTGCTGTTGGAGGAATTGGAGCACTTCTCTCACAAAAAATAGTAGAATCAACCGTTATTGCATACCCAGAACTTGGGGCTGAAGCAATTCGAAGGCTTACAGTACAGAATTTTCCAACCATAGTTGGAATTGATACGCATGGAAATGACTTGTATAAAGAGGGACCAAAAGAGTATCTAAGGGGAAGATAGGGATAAAAATGGTCGGAGAGAAAGGATTCGAACCTTCGACCTCGTGGTCCCAAACCACGCGCGCTACCAAACTGCGCCACTCTCCGAATACCAGCTATTTATTCTAAGCGTTTTTCAAAAAATTACAACAATGGATTTTTTTATGCATAAATTTTTTTTATTTTCGATACTCTTCTTGTACGAAATTTTTCCCTAACTTTCAAAAAGGAGAGTAACCTATGACAACCGTAGAATTAAATGGTTATGTGACCGTGTACCTGTCTACTGGCGGAGAAGATCGCGTCAGTTTCAATATAAGCAATGTTAAATCTAGTGCTACAGACCAGGATGTGTATGATGTCGTTACTTCCATCGTGGCTTTGTTGGAACATCCACTTGATGAGATTCTTCGACATGAAAAATCCAATTTGAATGCTGACTAAGGAGGTTGAACTATGGCAGATTATGCAAAAAAAGTGTTGCAAATGATTTTTGAGAATTCCCTTGGCAAACAAACAACAATTTCGATTCCCTACCCCAAAGATACCATTACTGCCCTGGAGCTTGAAACTTTAATGAATACCATGGTTACAAAGAACATCATATCCAATGATGGAGCAGAACTTTCTTCCATCAAAGATGGTGGAATTGTTGAAAAAACTTTCACAGACCTTGTTGAATAAACTGTAAATGGATATGTAATAGACATATGGCTTCACCATATGTAAACTAGTACGGGTTTTATAGAAAAGTGGGCAATATTTTGCACAAATGTGAAGAATATTGCCCACTTTTTTTGTTTTTCCCCGTTTTTTTCCGTGTTTTTTCTATTGTTGAGGATAGAGCACTTCATATACTAATGATGGGTATCTTATCCAATCTGTTTCCGATGTTGAAACTTGATTTGGAAAAGTATGATGGGCAAGTGCTGGGAAGCTTTACCGTTTCTCCAACATGGACCACTTAGTTTTCTAACTCAGTCACTGAAGAGGCTGGTTGAATACGGTATCAAGTGAGTAAAACGAGAGTTTTATTTGCGAAAACTATGTGTGAATCTTCAAGAAAGGAGAACATGAATGAAAAAAACACTTAGTTTACTAGTTACCATCATGATGGTGGCTGGATTATTCCAGTTTGGTTTCATGTCTGCTCCAAAAACTGTCGAGGCCGCAGAAAACGTAAACGGTACATTTATTGCCGTACGTTTTGTACCTGTAGGTTTTGACCGAGATGGAACAGAACTAACCAACAAGGATTTTCCTTGGCAAAAAGCCGGTGAAGACGTCTGGGGACGTACTGGTTATGGCATGCCAGATTCCAATGTAGCATTTGAAAACAACATGAACATTCCTGCTACATCGGTTGATCTGCGTGTTGAACCTCTTTTCTGGACGGATTTTTATCTGAATGTAACACCAGCTGGCGGACGCTCTACCGTATCTGAGCATTGGTATGCCGTATACGATGAAGCTGGCCAACTGTGGTTAGATCCAGATGGTCGTTTTAACGATTGTCGTTATTACGAACCCGCCGACCCAGCAAATTTGAATGGCCGTTACATTTCCGAAGAATGTAAAGCCAATCCATTTGCAACTGTCGACCCATCAACAGGTAACAACACACAAGGACCTTACATTTTAGATCCTCAGAACGATCGTTTCAATGCAACCATTGATAGCGATGGAAACACTTCCATTTATTTCTGGGATAAAAATCGTACGGGTCGTTTGTTCCGAATGGGTTGGATCGATATGGATGATTTCCCACTAGTGAAATCTTCCGAAGGTGTAACCTATTCCGTCGTACAGGGCAATGGCGAAGACATTGAAGGAAACGAATATGTCGTCACCACTGACTGGGATGCTGCTCCATTTGGAGCCGATACCGGTTATGAACTGCACGATTTTGTCTATTGGGGTAATTATGACTGGAATTGGATTTACGAATTTGGTGAATTATCACCTATTATGAATTTGTGGGGTCCAAATCCTAATCAGATTACTCCTGGAGATCCCGGTACCAATCAATACCGCGGAAACACTCCTCCTTACCTAGATTGCTCCTGGTATTTCAACAGCGACAATGTTGACCCCGTAACCAGAAACGAAATTTATTTTCACTATGGTGACGAAGTCCATGCTGCTAACATTGCCATGGAAGAGCAATTTGTACAAGATCCTCTAGAAGATGGTGAAACTCGCTGGACCGTAGTTGATAACTACACCCCTGGAGAATTCATTTATCGCAAGGGCATGGGTGCCTGGTATTATCCTATGTATTCCACCTATGTTCAAGAAGGAGACGTTCGTTTAACTCACGTTTCTATTTACAAAAACGGTGAGACAAAGAACTATCCTCCAAACTCCATTGTAAAAGCAACCGATTGGGACTGCTATTACGATGACATGGGTATGATGGTCAATCCTGAAACACAATTGGCATTATACCGATTCCCCATTCATTTCAACAAAGATGGTGTGCGTGAAGTCTATGCCGGTGACCAAGTACATGCCGACAACAAAAAGACTCCAGCTGATCACAAATTCCAAGATCAATGGTACACCTACGAACCAGGTGAATGGATTTATCAAGAAAATGGAAACATTCTTTCTGATCATGGTTTCGTAACTGTTGGTGACTATCGTTTAACCAATGTAAACGATCCTGTTGACATCGGAACAATGAAGAAAGATAGAAATCGCGGATACATCTCCAGCGATGTTTCCTTGGTTCAAAGTCCTCAAATGAATGGCAGATGGGTACCCCGCGTACAAGCAGACCTTTTTGTTTTGGCCGAAGTGTTGTTTGGCGGATGCAATCAACCTGCTTACAATCTTTCTGTTGAAACTGACGTATGGGAAGGCATGGTACCTTCTGTAACTGCAGCAAGACTGCGCTCTCCCAACAACGATGTAAAAGTTTCTGCTCAAACTGTTCAAAAGAACACTGTATTGGGACAGAAAGGTTCTGATTTTAATATCCCTGCCACCACTTTCCAAAATGTAAACTTAAAATACCGTGAATACATCGGTGTTGAAATTTGGAAAGACGATGGAATTGACAACAATTGGGGTATTAATTTTACTGGTACTCCTCCTCCACCCGTAGATACTCTTTATCCTTACAACCTGTCCGATGACTATCGTGCAGGCCGTACGGGCGAAGAATATCTTGGAGCCAATGATGGAATGTATGCTGCCAAAGATTTTGGCAACGACCTTCTCCCATTCCCTAGCGATATCATGTTCTATGATACCGAAGGCAATGATCAATATGGCTGCGGAGAAACCATTTACAAAAACAATGACGACGACAACGATCCTGGCACCCCAGAACTCGTTTCTGAAGGTGACAAGAGATTAACTGCTGTTACCGTCAATGTTGGAAACAATGTCATTAAGTACAAAGCTGGAACAACTGTTGCAGCTGGCGATGCTGATGTGGGATTTGAGCTAAACAATTTCCATGCATGGGATCTTTTCCGTGATGAAAATTGGCCCAATGACGACATTCCTTACAACTGGACCTATGATGTTGGCGAATATGTATACAAAGTTGCCGATGATGTCAGAAATGGCTTTGTGGGCGATGGTTATAAATATTTCATGGGTGTTCGCGATCCTGCTTTGACAGATCCCGCTCCTGATATGTTTACCAACATTTTGTATGCTGATATCGACAACAGCGGTACAGCATCTCCTGGCGACATCCGTGTATTCGATCCAAGTGGTCGTTACGAAAACGGATCCGTCATGAACTGGAAAGATTTGGATTGTTTAGGTGGTTGGTATTACATCGATGTCAACGACTTAAGCTTGAAAGATGTTCCTGTTGGTGGATTGGTTTCTTATGAAATCATTTACCGCGATAACATGGCATTTAATTCCGTTTCTGGTGCCAATTGGCAGTATGCTCCTATGGCTTACTTAGACGTAGATGGTTCTGGTGATATGACTGTAGGCGACGTGCGATTAACCCGCATCTTAACCTACAAGCCTTTCACTGCCATCAAAGCTACCGATACCGACTATATGGCTGGTATTGATACTGGCGAATGGAGTTATGTCGCTGGTGATTTCGATATCGCTCTGTTTGACACAGTATATCGCAATCTTCTAGTGTTACAGGGACCTTCTCCTGATAACAGAATCATTGACGATGGCGATCTTTGGTTAACCTCTTATTCTGTACGTACCGGTGACATTCGTTTAACCGAAGTTACAGAATCTGATGTAACCTACAGCTGCGGATCCAAAATTGGTGACAACCAAGATTTCTGGATTAACCAAAGCACCGTTCATGGTTTATCCATGGGCAAAAACTGTGATTTCCGTTACATCGATTGGGAAGTATATCCTTCTAATCAAATTGGTATGTCTGTCAAAATTGACAAACCTTTCCAAGTAGAACAAACTTCTCAAATTGATATAACTGTTGATCCTGCCCCTCGAGCTGCTTACTGGGAAGACGGCGTGTATCATGAAGCTGAAAAAGTTTACATCATGCTTAGCAACACCGAAGGCCCAACAAGCGACAAAATTTACGAAGATTACAAAGTAATCACAGCTGACAATCCCGTTGCTACTTTCCAATTCACTCCTTATCGCGGAACTTGTCCTCCAAACGGAAGATATGAAGGCTTTAAGAAAGTATGGGAAAATGGCAAATGGATCTTAAAAGACTATGATCTACGAGTTCGCATTGTGGCAGTTAAGGACGACGGTGGTGTTACACCTGCTCCAGAAACCCACTATATTGATGAAGCTGGAAAGACCAAAGACTACACATTGGTAGATCCTTTCTGGAAACTTCATGACAATAAAGGCGATCTTCGCTGGGGTCACATTGAAGGTACAAAAGCTTGGGGTCCTCCAAGATATCAAGTACCTCCATTCCCAGAAGATCTTATGAACAAGTATGATTGTTATGCTCAGGCCAAGTACAACGTAGCTCCAGAAGGCATTAAATTCAGCGCTTCCAAAAAATGCGTTGGCGTTCTTGATCAAAGATTCCCCAACTTAACCATGAAATTGGAAGATGTTGACAATCCTAACGATGTAAACGATCCCAATGGCATTCGTATTTCTGTACCAGATGGCGAAGAAGTCGCTGTCTTCTACAATGCACACAATGCTGGTGTCGATTATCTCTTTACCGGATTTGCAATGTCCAATGGCGTTGTAACATCACAAAAAGTTATCGTTCAAGTTAACCTTGACGGTACGTATCTGTATTGGAACTGGGACGATGTAGGACCACACCCAGGAATGTTGGACGCCGGAGACGAATTATGGAACCCGAATCCAAAATTCCCCAATGAAGGTCCCGAAAGAATTCCAAACTGCGTTAAAGTAGAAGAAAGACCCAACTTTATTGATGCTGATTGTTCACAAGACAAGAATCAATGTAAAGTTTGCGGCGATGGCTTCGAAAAACTCGGTTATGTCTCCTATGGCGACATTTTTGGAGATTTCTTTGTCAGCACCTTTGGTGTACCTTCCTACCTCATGAACTATGGCGAAAGAACCACCACCGACGAAGGTGGCGAAATCCAAGTCGCAGTATTGGCTCGCGATGCTGCAACAAAATTGGAAGTTCGAGTTTGGACCGAAAATATTATTTTCGATTACAACTCCACCATTACTCATCCTCCTTATTTTGTAGTTGATAAACCCGTAGCTCCAGTTGGTGAGTTTGACTTTGACGTCAATACCTACCCCAATGTACCTTACAGCGGTGCTCGTAACTGGGAAACCATGGGAATCGATTACTGTGGTGTTAAGACCTTCAAAGTATTAGCTCCCGATCCATACGTGAACTTTGTTGAAATGTCTACTGTAGACCATGCTCTTCAAAATTCACAAGTGAATTACACTGCCGGACCTAGTGCTTTGTCCAAGATGAATGTACCTACTCCTCAAATTCAGTATCCTTACAACCCCTTAATTCTTGATGTTGGTAAAGACTGCCGTGCTTATCCTGGCGGACAAACCCACACCGGAAGAGTACAGGGTGTTGTTACTGCTGGTGGCGTAACCCGAACCGACCAAGATCACTGTGGTTGGAACGCTTACCCCGCAATTTGGTGGTGGTATTGGTATGATGATGTGGATTACAACAATTTCACAGACTTCAACCGATTAGGTACCGAATTCTTCCCATTAACCGATTACGGTCTATACTTCATCCTTAAAGACATTGATGGAAATCATTTGAGCTTTGAAGAAGATACTCCTATTGACTATAAGCTTCGCCGCGTAGTCATTAATGGACCTTTTGCACAGCCAAAAGTCTTTGATGATAAGAAGAATACCGTAACCTCTGAATATGAGTACAATGGTCTGCGTCATGTACCCATTGCTTATGATTGGACAGGGGAAGTTGTTATTGATTCTGCTAACATGAGAGACTATGAACATGCTTGGGGACAAGATTGGACCAACGTGGATCGTGATGGCGGTACCTATCGCTATACCAATCCTCTCTTGGTTGACAACAAGCAACTCAACTACACTGGTCTTGAAAACATTTTCCGTTTCGAAGAATGGATTCCAATTTCCTATGGTAAATTGAATGTTTCCGTTACTCTTTGGGATGGAACTGTCAAGATTTATCAAGATTGTTGCGCAGAACCTCCAACCGACGGAATTGATATTCATGCATTGGAAGTTGTTTCCGACAAAGATAAAGTAACCGCTGATGTGGACAACAAGATTGAAATTACCGTTAAAGAATACGAAGTAATGCAATCTGTTCAACCCACCAACGATGCATTTGTCTATGCATGGCAAGACCGTGGTATTTTGAATCCAAGAACCAATCTTTATGATGGTGCTGGAGATGGTTGGGTAACCAATCCTCCTCATTCTTCAGACTTCTCTGACCGTGCTCCTCAGTACTTCAGCGAAGACGACCTAAATGAAGACGGAAAGATTTCCTTTGGCGACAAAGAAACAGAAATCATCGGTTCTTACGACTTAGCCACCAATACCTGGACAGGCGGTGTCATTGATGCCAGAACCTTCCAACGTAACAATGGTGTCTATGTATTTGATCTCTCTGAAGCCAATGGTTCTCGAATTGATACCGTTGGTGTTGATTTCGGTGGAGATAGAGGCGATCCTGATCACGTAATTTCAGAATTTGAAACTTTACCTGTCATGGTTACCGCTTACAAGTATGGCGACGACAACAACGATCGTAGTTTCCGTCCGCTCTACTCCTTCCCTGGAACAACTCCTCAGTACTCTCACGAAGTTTATCTCTCTGGTCAAGCCTTCATCGAAGTTGCTCCTATTATGGATCTTTCTGTATCCGTACAGCCCAATCCATTAACCGCTGGTGTAACTCCTGAATTGGTTGACCCTGTTTCCCCATTATCCTTCTCTCTAACCAATGAAGAAGGGGAACCTGTTGATTTAACCCGTGGTGTACCTGACAGTGATGGAAAAACCTATGTAGAAGATGACGACATTTGGAATCATCTCTTCAAAGACATCCATCCTGATCCACTACCAGAATATTACTGGGTTCGTACTGATCTTCACAATGATGACAATACGAAGATTTCCAACCGTGAACTTTACAGCACTCCTGCAAAACCTTTCCAACCCATCAAGATTGACTTCAGTCTTGCCAAAGATGGAAAATATGCATTCAGAGGCTTCTGTGCCAACGATGAAGGTGAATTTGATGTCTACATCTATACACCTGATCGTAAACATGCTGCAAAAGCCAATGTTAAAGTTGTATTGCCAACCGTTGAGTATTCCATTGTCAACACCGAAGATCCATCTGGTACCGAATATCAAGTACCAGGAGAGCCAGACTTTGTATTGACTGCTGCTGATAATAGAATCTACAAGATTACTATTACTGCCAAGAACGCACAAGGTCTCCTCTTGAAGGGTGTTAGCAAAGGCGTAAGTACTTGTGGTGGAGGAATCAAGAATACCGCTCGATTCACTCCTTATTCCACTCGACCTGCTTCCTTTGATTTCACTGAAAAAGATCGTTATCTCTTTGCAGAACATTTCTTACAAGATCTGTATCCGTTTACACTGAATGTAGGATTTGACTTCAACGATAACGGTAAAGTAGATTGGCGTAATGCTGAATTGTTCAGCTTAGGTGCTTTCAACCACACTCAAAGAGCTTCCAATCAGATTACTCTTGGCAAAGTATATTACAATACTTGCCTTGTAATGTATGATGAAGAATCTATTAAGGGTGGTTGGGATGTAGTCCCCAATCCTAACTTAACTCCTCCTCTCGTTGGATGGGGTCTTGGTGCTATTTATAATAGCGCTCACAAAGGCGGTTACCTATTCTCCGATATCGATGGTAACAACCGTTTAGATTATCATGATTCTCTTGGTTTGGACGTCAACGCTCAAACAACTTTCTACATCTTTGCTGAAGATCTTTGCTGGATTGGTGGATTGGTTGGAGACAACGTATACTGTAACAATCCTGACGAAGCCGATCTCGCTGGCTACCCACCACCCAACAAACAAGATCCAGCTTCTGTAGAAAAACGTTTCCACAGAGCTCAAACTTCCTCTGATTACAGCACTAATGATGGATCCTTCTTACTGGATTGGGAAGCATTCCCCAACAAAGAAGTACAAATTGGATCTCCATCCTTACGCGTACTCAGAGCTGAAACAAGCGAAGAATTAGGAAAAGATCTTGTGAATCCTTCCAATTACGACCTTGTTTATGCGATTGAAAACCATTTAATCGTCGAAGTTCGTCCTGCTGACAACCGTGATCGTGAAATGCATGAAGATGGCCGCGTCTATATGATCGGTAACCAACATCAAACTGCTATTTATGGTCATACCAAAAAATCAGCAACCGATCCAAAGGTTATGGTAACTACTCTTCACTTCACTCCTACCGGACTTGGTGAAGATATTGCTGGTATGGGTTATTTCAACAAGAATAAGTATTACTTAACAGCTCCTTATGATCTGAAGAATACTTCCACCTATACCGTTCGCAATATCATCGAGTTTGACTCAGTCGTCGGACTCCAAGTTCATGTCATTCCAGAAGGTCCATTGCATCCTAACAAGACCACTGGTGTGAATGTTAAAGTCACAGAAATTGGTACACAAGCTCCTGTCGAAGGCGCCAATGTCACTGCCAAAGGTCCTGGCGTAAATGCTTCCAAGAAAACCGATAAAGACGGTATGGCTGTCTTTGAAATTACACCAAATGACAAAGGCATGGTCGTATTTACTGCTACCAAAGAAGGACGTATCATTGGAGTAGCCGAACTTCCAGTTATTCCTGATACCTCTGCTCCTTGGCTGCAACTTGATCCTGTGAATCCTTTAACCAACAATCCTAGCCAAAAAGTGACTGGCCGCACCAATCCTGGTAACAAAGTTACCTTGAATGGTACTCCAGCCCAAGTCAATGATGACGGTTCCTTCACCGGAACAGTTACATTGAAAGAAGGATTGAACACCATTGTTGGTGAAGCTGTGAATCCAGCTGGTTTGAAAGTTCGCAAACTTATCACTGTCACCCTTGATACAACTCCTCCAAACATCTTCTTAGATGATCCCGGAAGAATTATTTACAGCAAAGACATTGATCCGTATCAATTCACTGGCCGTGTAGATATCTATTCCAGCGTCACTATTAATGGTGTGAAGGCTGAAGTTGTCCACGACATCTGGAAGGCCAAAGTTGCCATTAAACCTGGTATCAACACCCTTACCATGGTTGCTGTGGATCAAGCTGGTAACAGCGCTACTGCCACTGCTGAAGTAGAAGTTTGGGAACGAACCATCATCAAACTCACCGTTGGCAATGTTGAATGGACCAAGAATGATGAAGCTCTCGAAGATTTGGACGTCGCAGCCCAAATTATCGGTGGCCGAACCATGGTACCTATCCGTGCCATCTCTGAAGCTTTTGGTGCTCTGGTAGATTATGACGCTGTTTCCAAAGGTATTACTATCACCTTAGGCGATGATATCTCCATCGTTATGACTATTGGTGATGTAAATGCCAGCGTAAATGGCGAAGAAGTAACACTTGATGTAGCTCCTGTTGTCCAAAATGGTCGTACTTTAGTACCTATCCGTTTCATCTCTGAAGCTTTTGGTGCCGAAGTATTATGGGATGCTGCAACTCGTACTGTTACCATCATCCGAGATACTCTTCCCTAAATAAGATCCATCTTATTTAGTTGAGATCTAAAAAAGCCCTGGGGGGATTCCCCCAGGGCTTTTTTTTATGCTTTAGCATTTCTAGGTAAAACTGGGTTTACCTATCGAAAATGAATCGTGAAAATCTATTTTGTAGTTTTTGCCGGGTAGTAAATCGTTACTTTTTGTGTTTCTGCTTCCCATTCAACGGAAGCTCCCAGATTTTCGCTAATAAAGCGAAGAGGCACGAGAGTGCGTCCTTCTACAATGATTGGGGGAGCATCAATAGAGATTTCTTTTCCATTTACAATCGCTATTTTCTTGCCAACAAAAAGTGTAACTACAAAATCACCCTTGGTGAAAGTGACCGAACGTTCTTCTGCGTTCCAGTCTACTTGTGCTTCAAACACTTTTTCGCTAAGGAATCGAATGGCGACATAGGTGCGACCTTGAAAAATAGCAGGAATGCTTCCTTTGTCTAGTGGAATTTCAACGGTATCATTTAGCAGTGCAACTTGACTACCGATTTGAATAACAATCTTATTTCCCACTGCTTCAACAGAGATATCAACAATTCTGGAATCAGGCTGCAGATCTGGAAATGATATCGTAATGTTTGCTTTATTCGTTTCCCAGCACTGTAGTTTTGATCCATCAATTTCATACACCATTTTGTCTGCAGGATATTGGCCTTCTGTTTTGGGAAACGAAAGCCAGGGAACATCAGAGCTAAGTGTATAGGAGAATTCCCCATCGGTTGGATCAACCGTACATGGGATTGTAAAGGTTTTTGTTTCAAAAACAGAGAATTTCTCATGAAAAAGCGATATGGTAGGGAATGTAGGGATTGGTTTCTTGTCTTGCGTTAGCATTGTTTTGTGGTACCGGAAATTCCCAAAATCGGATACATAGATCGGATCATTTTTTGTAGAATGGTTTTTTGCCATACGGACTTTCCAAGCACCATAGAAATAATCCGGGTGCAATTGGTAGTATTCTTTACTGATGGCAGGTTGTATCGTTCCTCTACTGCCATGACTCTGCAAAGCGTTGCCATAAACATCAAATTCATATATTTTATCTGCCATGACATCGGTAACAACAAAAGTATCTCCGCGAAGAACAAAGGATGAAAACACCCCCCATACTTCTGTCTCTGCATCCTTTGTTTTCAGTGGGATAACCTCCATTAAGTCTTCATCAGAATCAAATACAAGAAAGGTTCGATTGTCTGCATCTAAGAAATAAAATAGTTCTTCCTCGGTGTCGTAACAGAAATCTAGCCAGAAAGGATGTTTCTCTGGATCATAATCCGAAGATTCGAACGTGAAATAGTATTCTTCCACGATATCTCCCCACAAGTCTATGGCGTAAACAACAGGATACTTTCCTTCATCCTCATCCGTGCCAAGAACATATACAATTTCATCAAACACTTCAATACTAGTTGAGAACAAAAGAGGAGAATTGCTCATGATGTCAGAGACATATATGAGTTCCCATTCTTCTGTTTCGAGTGAATAGCGGCAAATGGACAGAGATGTTAAGAGAAAAGCATTGGATAGATATAAGTACTCGCCTTCAATTTCCATGTCCAGCATTAAAGGCATGAAATTGATCATCCCCATTAAACTGCTGACAACTTCAATGTCTATTGGAATTTGTTTTTCGAATTCACCCTTTTCGTTAAAAACATTGATCATATTTTGACCCAAGCTAGTTTCGTACAGCCAATGATTCTCATCGATTGCGAACGCAGAAGATCCACAAATCTGTCCTTCTTGCGATGGATATGAACCAATACGAGTAGCAGTCTCGTTTTGAATGCAGAATGTTCGGTATTGAAATAAATCTTCCATCATACCTAACGTGATCAAGATGGCAGTTTCATTTTTTACATCTAAAAAAGCAGGAAAGAACCCGGTTTTGTTAATTCTTAAGGGCTTTTGTTTTTCAAGGGATAGTTTTTCATCCTCTTCTACGATTTTCCAAGGAACGATTTGGCACCCTTCCATATTCATCAATCCCTCAATGTTCATACCACTTGCATAGAGAGTATCATTGTTAAAAAATGAAGTAAACTGAATGGCTTCTTCCTTTTCTTCGTAGTTGTATTCTAGCAGGATTTTTCCTTCTGCATTGGTGATGTATAGTGTATCAAGGCTGCAAAAAACAATTTTGGATTTGTCAGGACTTACGGAGAAGCTGATTAGGGTAGAGTAGGAAAATTCCGTTTCTTCAATTTGAATTCTACGTAAAACACTTCCATTATTATCGAGGATAAATAGTTCTAGTTGAATTTCAGTTTGATCGTCTTCTGCTACGTATTCCTCGAGTGAAAGAATATACAGTTGATCATCGACTGAACAGTACATGGATTGGACATAGCCGTCTTCATGTGGAGTAGATAATTCCGGGAGAGCGATGGATCGTACTTTTTTACCTTCCTCTAGAGAATATACACTCAGAGATTTTGCATCTTCTACAATGACACACTCATTGGTGGATAGGATTTGAAGAGAGGGGTTTACAGTGATGTTTTCTTGAGGTGTAAACTGTCCCGGGTTCATCATTGGACCGTTACTGAACAATGATGATAGCATCCGCAAGCTATCGATCAATTGTAGATCTTTGTACATTGGGGATTCAACGGGAAAACTGCGGATAAAAGCACCTGTATCGGCTTCAAAAAGTGATATTCCAAATATATCTGCAATATACACGATTCCATCTGCATAGGAGCCAGCGTAGGGCATTACTATATCGCCACCGACTGGTCCGTACCCGATGATAGTGGTCTCATTTTGTCCTTGAACTGATAACAAGGACGAGAAAGAACAAAGGGAAAATAGGATAGCAACGGAAATAAATACGGATACAATTTTTCGAAAATGATTCATTTGTTTCCTCCTAAGAAATCCAAATATAACAAAAAAAGGAATGATTTATTCTACCACTGAGGGATATTTTTTAAAAGGTGTTTGTCTGTTTTCCAATTTGGACATAGACTACTGAGATATTTCTTAAATTCCTTGCCATGGTTCATGTGTTGCAGATGGCAAATTTCATGAATAATCACATAATCAATAGCCTCGGGAGAGGCTTTCCAAAGTTCTGTGTTGAGCGTAATCACTCCTTTTGTAGAGCAACTTCCCCATCTTCTTTTCATTCTGCGGAAACGATACCCACTGGGCATAGGATGCGGTAAAAAAGGATGGATGGAAAGTAGATACTGTATTCGCTCTAACAAATAGCGGGTTGCTTCTTTTTTAAACCAATTTTGCATTGCAGTGCGAATCGTCTTTTCTTCAATATCTTTACATTTCACAATGATCTGGTTTTGAGACCAATAGACTTCGTTTTTCTTTTTTTCATGCTGTTCAATTCGCAATAGAACATTTTCACCAAGTATTGGTATTGTTGATCCATCCTTGTACTCGATGCACTGAATTGGATTCTCCATCCAATTACAATAGTGCTTCATGACCCATTTTTCACGTGATTGTAAAAACGAAAAACATTCTTGTAATTTTGTTCTCATGGGGACTCGAACAACTAGATGATTGGGTTTACGCAGCGTAATAGATAGAGTTTTACGCCTTGAGTGATGAATAGTAACGGGAAATACAATATGCTGAAAAGTAATGTTTGTTTCCAAAACTGGAGGCGTCTTTCTTATGAAGGAGCACCTGCAGATGAATCTACTTCTGAACCTGAAACAGGGTATTGCATGATAGGAGTTTGCTCGAGTTGAATAGTAAAAGTACATCCCTGTTTATCATGGTTTTCAACATATAGAGAACCTTCCATAACCTCAATGAGTGTAGAAGAGATAGCAAGATCAAGATCGAACAATCTTGAGTCTGTAGGAAGACCAGAAGATACTTCTTCTAATGAGGCAAATGATAGGGCTTCTTTGATTTCTGGTATGCCAGAGCTTGCATCTTCTATGGTTATGGCAAAAGATCCTTTTATATCCTCGGTGACATTATCAGTGTGTAGGTCTGATTGTATAACGTTTTTCAAGTCAAGCTGAATGGAAATATTCCCAGAGGGTTTTGAGTATTGATAGGCGTTTTGAAGTAGATGCGACAATGCTTGATCCAGTTTTGCCCGATCAAGAATAAGACAGTAGTTTTCTTGTATTCCATGAACAGTCAGTTGGATCTTTTTTTCTTGAAACAGGGGAGAATATCTTTCTATCAAGTAATTTTTCAAATCATGGAGTTGGAGGGGTTCTTTGCGCAGAGAAAGGTTTGCGGAATCAAGAGAAGTCATTACTTCTAAATTGGTGGTAAGTGAGTGAAGAGATTTGTATATCTGATCAATTCCAGAAAGTGCGGTGGAAGAAGAAGTAGATGACTTCTGTTGAGGCTTTTCTAGTTGTTGATGTAATTCTTGCAGTAGCGGGTTTAGCTCATGTTGCAGGATCTGGAAGTTGCGACGTTTGGATAGATTGGCTTGTTGAATCTTTGTGCGCAGTGCATTGAGTTCTTTTTCATAGGTTTCTTGAGCAGAAACATCTCGAAGAAGAACTTGACAGAACAATTCGTTTTTCAATACAAAAGGACTAATCGTGATTAAAACGGGCTTATAATTGTCGTTGGCAGTTTTACAATAGAGCGACAAAGGAGAAAAATTAAAGTTATGCAACGCAATTTTCTTTTGCATTTTTAGAAGCAATGTTTTTGTTAGAGAACCATCTTGTTGAGATTCAGGGAAAAGATCTAGAAAATGTCGAGAAAGAAGTTTATCCCTTGAAGTGTAGCCAAAAAAAGAGAGTGCTTTTCGATTACACTTGTATATGCTCCAATTCTTTAGCATTAAAATAGGATCGTTGTTGGTGTCAAACAGCATCCGGTAAATCAACTCGTTATGTTGTATTTTTTCCTGGATCTCAAGTAATTCCTGGTTTTTGTACCGCAATGAGAGGATCGTTTTTCGAATAACAAGCACCGCAAGGATGAATATGGCAATGACAACAATCCGGGTTAAAAATGAAAAATAGGAGACGTTCAGGAATAGCGCATCAGAAAAATAAAGCGGCTCATTAAAAAACAAAAACGAGACTTGCTGGTTCAGTGTTAAAAAATCGTAAACAGCATAAAGAACCCAAAAGCCGATAGAAGCAAGTACAACAAAAACTACAAACAAGGTATTGCCTTTTCTGTCAAATGTATGTTCCATTTATTTCTTTCTTGCTTAGCTCCTTATAAATTTTATTCCATTATACTAAGGAAATTAAAATTATAAAATAGGAGAAGAAATAAAAAAGGAGGAACCTTTTGGATCCTCCTTTTTTATTAGTTCAAAATATTGGTTCTACATTTTCGGTCTTGCTTGATTTACACGAATATTCCGTCCTGAAAAATCTTTACCGTTAAGTGCAGCAATTGCTGTTTCGGCACTTTCTTCATCTGGCATTTCAACGAAACCAAAACCTTTTGAACGTCCAGTAGCGCGATCCTGAATAATACGAACAGAAATGACTTCTCCGAAGTTCTCAAAAGAAGCACGAAGATCGTCTTCGGTAGTTTGATACGGCAAATTCCCAACGTAAATGTTCATAAAAACTCCTCTGGCACCATGCTTTTTTGTCTATCAATCAAGACAGTCATTGTTCATGGCTCAAATCATAATACTTGTACGTGCTCAAATAGCGTACAATTTGCTTTATATCAATTTTTCCCGCAAATACAAGAAAAATTTCGAAAATATGTAAAAAAGCATTACAATTTATACAAAAGCTCTTGATTTTTAAACATTTTACTTGTTTTTGGAGGATGTATGAATCGACATGAAGCATTGGATATTTGGAAACAATACAACTGTGAAGATCATCTTTTGCGGCATGCACTAGCAGTGGAAGGTGCGATGCGTGCATATGCAAAAAAATATGATCAAGACGTTGAATTATGGGGATTGTGTGGTTTATTACATGACATTGATTTCGAAAAATATCCTGATGAACACCCAAACAAAGGCGTTGAAATACTGCAAAAACTTGGATTGGAACCGGAGCTGATTCAAGCTGTAAAAGAACATGCCATAGAAACCGAGAGACGAGATAGTCTACTTTCCAAAGCTCTATACGCATGTGATGAAATGGCAAGCTTTGTAATAGCAGTTGGGTTTGTACGCCCAGAAGGTTTGCAGGGAATGAAGCCATCTTCTGTAAAGAAAAAAATGAAAAACAAACAATTTGCCGCAAAAGTTGATCGAGAACAACTCGAAAAGAGTGCACAAGATTTGCAGGTAGAATTATCCGATCATATACAAACCATCATTGAGGGTCTTCAAGAACATGAAAAAAGAGTACGAGAAATGGATGGATTCGAACTCCTGTCGCACACCAACAAATAGTTGATTAGCTTTTTTTCCAGCTTGCTTTTCCTTCTTCAATAGATAAATCAGTCCAGATTTCTTGAAGAGCAGATAACAATTCTTTGGCAGGGATGGAACCAAAAATATAGGTATATTCTTTGGAAGAAGTAGTAATGCGAAGTTTACCGGGACGAAGTCTCCGCGGAGGAACATCTTGCAACTCGTTGGCATCGAACGTATATATGAGTTTTATAATATCCTGCATTGGGATACGGAAATTGTTTTCATGTTCGTCAAGAATGTCTTGAGGAGAAAGATCAAAATACTTGGAATAGAAATACAGTGTGACTCCCATACGAATATTCCCTGTTTTGATTGGGGAACCAGTTTCATTTAAATATTCTTCTTTTTTTCTTTGGATTTCTTGCTGAAGTAATTTTTTTGTGAATGTTGCATGAACGATTTCTTTTTGAAACAAGACAAGGTTACAATTGATGGATTGGAAAAAAGATTTTTGAAGTCCAGCATAGGCGATCACAGCTAAAGCTTTTTGTTCTTCTCCGATTGGGGTGTTTGAGCTTTGCACACCACACTCCTTATTGATATTTGATTTATGCACATTATTATATACTCTTTTTCTTATCATGGAACTAGCAATCTTATGCATTGTGTTGTTTTTTGGCTATTTAGTAGGACAAATACAGATTAAAGGTGTGTCTCTTGGCACTTCTGCGGTCTTGTTTGTTGCTTTGGTTTTTGGTTATTTTGAATACTCTCTATCCCCCATATTGACAGAATTTGGATTGGTTCTTTTTATGTATTCGGTTGGTCTTTTAGTAGGACCCCGATTCTTCCGTATGTTCCGTAAAACCGGCATCAATTCTATCATTACGGCAGCAGTAACTGCTTTAAGTGGAGCTATTGGGGTATGGCTGGTATTTCAATGGTTGCATATCCCTTTTGACATTGCTACTGGTTTGTATTGCGGTGGTCTCACCAATACTCCTGCTTTAGCAGCCGCTATGCAAACAGCAGAGAGTCAGTTCTCTTTGGATGTTGCTGCTAGCATATCCTCTGGATATGGTATTGCCTATCCTTTTGCAATGGTTAGCGTAGTCATATTCAATCAATTTCTTCCCGTGCTTATTCGAAAAAAACCGTTAGAAGAGGAAGAAAAGTGGAAGAAGTCAACTGAAAAAATGTATCCCCCCCTTGTGTCATTCCAATGCAAAGCAGAGAACCCCGGTATTATTGGTAAAACCATCCAACAGATCAATCCAGATCGAAGATTTCAAACCAATTTTTCTCGAATACTTCGCGATAATGTTATCTATATTGCTTCTCCATCTTTTGTCATCGAAAAGGGCGATATTATTCGCTTGGTAGGACCAGCATCGGAGCAGTCCATTTTAGAACAAATGATTGGCAAAGCCTCCATGGAATGGATTGACAAAAAAGAACAAAAACGAGTACGTGATGCGCGTGTTATGGAAGCCCGAGTGATCGGGAAACGATTGCGGGAACTTCCCTTTTTTGCCAAACATGGTGTTGTAGTAACGAGAATTATACGTAGTGGATTTGAGTTTTCTCCAAGTGGGAACATGGTGTTGGAAATGGGAGATATTGTTCGCATGATTGGAGATACGACTTCGTTAGAGGAAGTTAAAAGAATTGTACAAGGTGATACAAAACAACTGGAGTATACCGATTTTGTACCCTATCTTCTTGGGCTTGTCATTGGAGTAGGTATTGGTTTCATCCCCATTCCTATCCCGAATAATCTAAGAATCACGCTTGGAGCTTCTGGGGGTGTGTTTGTCACAGCTCTGATTTTGGGACACTTTGGTCGCATTGGTAGATGGCGTTTCTATGTCCCCACATCGGTTCATAATTTTTCCATGGAATTTGGCTTGATGATATTCTTAGCAGGTGCTGGTATGTTGGCAGGTTCTCGCATTGTTCCGATTATTGTAAAACATGGCTTTATATTATTTCTTGCAGGTGCGATAGTGACGTGTGTTACTATCCTAATAACTTTTTTGGTTATGTGGAAGATTTTGAAAATGAATATTCATGACATGATGGGATCTATTAGTGGAGGAATGACCAATCCTCCAGCTTTGTCAGCTGCTAATAAACAGTCTACAATGGGTCTTCCTACCATAGCATATGCAGGCGTAATGCCTATGGCTTTAATTTTTAAGATTCTTGTTGCACAACTACTCCTGCTGGTTCTTTCCTGATGGAATATATCGGAATTGCATTTTTGTATACCCTTATTGCTGGTTTGTCTACCGGTATTGGGGGATTGATTGCTTTTTTTACCAAACAAACCAACACTAAATTTCTATCGGTTATTCTAGGTTTTTCTGCTGGTGTGATGATCTACATTTCTTTTGTAGAAATCCTTGCAGAAGCATTTACAGAATTGCAGCATTTACTTGGATCTTTTCAAGGCTCCTTGATTACTATCGTTTCCTTTTTTGCTGGGATTGGTTTAATCATGTTAATCGATCGATTTGTTCCCTGTTATGAAAATCCCCACGAAATTAAACGAGTCGAAGATATTACCACCTCTCAAAAGAAACCCAAGACGGTAACTATGCAGTGCAGAAGAACACACCAAAAGTGTTTGCATCTATCGAAAATAAATCCTGCTAGATTAAAAAGAGTCGGAATCCTAATGGCAATTTGCATTGCAATTCACAATTTTCCAGAGGGATTTGCTACCTTTATCTCCGTATCCAATGATCCTACACTAGGTCTAATGATTGCAATCGCAATAGCCATCCATAATATTCCCGAAGGGATTTCGGTTTCTGTTCCCATTTACTATGCCACTGGAAACCGTCGATTGGCCTTGTTTTATTCTTTTTTATCAGGTTTGGCTGAACCCCTAGGGGCTGTATTAGCCTATGTAGTACTTCGTTTTTTTATGTCCGATACCGTTTTCGGTATTGTATTGGCAATCGTTGCAGGGATTATGATTTTTGTTTCTTTTGATGAACTTCTTCCCGTAGCAGAAGAATACGGAGAACACCACCTGGCAATCTATGGACTTATTGGCGGAATGGCATTCATTGCTGCTAGTATGTTATTTATATAAGTACCAGTGAACCTAAAAAAAAAGAGAATAGAGCCAAAACCCTATTCTCTTATAATGCAAAGCAAGGATTTAACTATTTCAACTTTTCAATTTCCTCTTCGACTTCTTCGGCACCTTCTTTGTAAAACTTTTCTTCATCAGGAGCTAATTCTTTCAGAAGTCGTAAAAATTCTCCCGCGTGCACTCGTTCTTCGTCGGCAATATCTTTGAGTACTTCCTGTGCCAACTTGTGATCAATTGATTCTGCTAGCTGCATATACAGCTGAACCGCTTCATACTCAGCAGAAATCATAAAACGAATAGCTCGGATCAATTCTTCATGGGTTAGTTTACGGTCTTCTTTCAATCCAGCAAATGGATGTCCAAAATCTGGCATTTGTGATCTCCTTTCTTAAACAGTTCAAAGAGTATTAACAACTACTTATTAGTATAGGAAACCAATAGCTAGAAACAAGAAATCAAAATTCACTTCATTGCTATTTCCGGGTTCTTACGAATTTTGAAGAAACAATAGGCATAATGCCAAACCATTCCAAATTCCATGAAACAAATTTCTACTCGATGAAAATGGTACCTTGGGAGTATAAAGCTGCATGACCCGAAATCCATACAGAGTCATCTTCTAGTGCAGTGTATACAATCCCCGTTCTTTTGGAAAGTTGTTTGGATATAAAACTTGTTTTCTGTAGTACAGAAGACCAGTAGGGAGTTGCTGTACAAAACGCAGAACCTGTTACTGGATCTTCATTTACACCAACACTAGGCGCAAAAAAGCGCAATACGAAATCTTCTTGGTCTCCTTTTGCTGTTATGATAAAACCTAGTACATCAATTCGTTTTAATGCATCCAGATCCACCTTTATGGTTCTGATTTGTTCCTCACGATCAAAAACTAACATATAGTCGCGAGATTTTAACACAACTTTGGGAGTAAATGAAAAAGCATTAAGCAAAGACGGTGATGCTTGTATTACCTCACCTTTTCGAATGGGAAATTTCATGCGAATTTGGTCTTCCAGTCTATCGACTAGCAATGGGCCACTTTTTGACTGAAATACAATATTCGTTCTTGTTTGCTCAATGTGATTCATAATAACGTAGGCTGCCGCAAGTGTTGCATGACCACAAAGATCAATTTCCTTTTCTGGTGTAAACCATCGCAAATCAAATTCTTGACCATTTTTAACAAAAAAGCCGTTTCTGAAACACAATTCTCATTAGCAATCTTCTGCATTTGATCATTTGTGAGCCAACGATCCAATGGGCAGACTACAGCAGGATTCCCTTTAAACAACGAGTCTGTGAAGGAATCGATGTGATACAACATAATTTTCATAGTTTTTACCTCATAGTGAAATTACCAAACAAATAATTTATTTGAAAAAAAAACCATGTCAATATATATAGAAGAAAACTCTCTACCCTTCTTCTGCCTTGTTTTTGAATTCACTGGTCACAAAGTAGACTGGAACCCCGATACACAGGAAATTACGGTAACCTATCCTGCACCAGAAGCGGAAGAGTAGATCAAGGGGCAATGTGACGTAATAACCAAGATGTAATAAACACCAAGTGCCTCTGCGAATGATTCGGAGGCACTTGTCGGAATAGCTTCTATATCAGTTGCACTACCTCTTTAGTTTACATTAAACAGAATGCTCAAGTAGTCTCGTTTTCCATATAAAACTCTGTCAATAAAGATTTCTGTTTTTCTGCAATGGTAAAACACCAGATAGTTCCCGCAAACAAGAAAACGATAATCATTCTTAACTTCAATAATTGAAGACAAAGGAGTTCCCATTTCAGGAAACACCTCTAATTTTCCTATAGAATCTACTATTTCGAGTACACTTTTTTGAGCAGCATCTGGATTTTGTAAATCTTCTTCAATATATGTCCATATCTCATCAAGATCCTTTAAAGAAGAAGGTGAATGGTGTATAAGATTTGTCATTTCTTTTCTTTGAAATAGGTTTGAATCTCTTCATGAGAAAACCATCCTTCTTTGTCTCCTGATTGTCTTCCTGCTTCAAGATCTCTCATCAAGCGTATAGTTGCTTGTATTTTACTATATTCTTCGATGTCAATAATCGCATATCGTCCTCTACCATTTTTGGTTAAAAAAACAGGCGCACCCACTGCAACATCTCGCAGAACTTCATTATAGTTTCGTAAATCAGAAACGGGTTTAATGTTTGGCATATACAACTCCTTTCATACTACCTATATTGTATAATTATCTTCGTAATATTCAACGTAATATACAACAGCGTTTTAACTTTAAGTGTATTCTACATTCCATCAACCTTCTCACAATACAATTATGTTTTGTATCCAAAA
>NPIE01000848.1_pt1 | contig 23841 bp, 23 predicted proteins | sample 8637661 | NCBI WGS metagenome assembly NPIE01 (sample SAMN07420842, study PRJNA396082) | bioreactor metagenome | isolation source: sample BA12 brine-fed electro-methanogenic bioreactor BA | place: Japan: Kochi | collected 2016-12-09
CACTCGGGCCACCTCGGTTGCAGCACGACCGAGAACCTTGTCCTCGACGTCAACTACGAACCACTTCTTGTCTTTCTGGGCGTTTGAACCGATCTGGGTGCTCATGGGAATCCTCTCTATACGTTCATCTGTGATTATGTACGGGGCTCACAGAAGTTGAGAAAGTAGCCGAAAGAACCAGTCATGTCAAGATAATTTCAGGGGGAAATCGCAGAAATCCAGAGAAAAACCTATCGGAGAACAGAAGGCTTAACGCTCAGAACCGGGCAACTGGCCTGCAGCACCACACGTTCGGCGGTGCTGCCGATCAGAAGATGGGATAATCCTGTGCGGCCATGAGTGCCGATCACAATAAGTTCAATGTTTTTCTGATCGGCATAGCGACAGATTTCTTTAAAGGGGACACCGGTAACCGCGTCGACCTCGATCTGCAGATCCGGATGATCATTGCGCAGGCGTTCGGCCTCGAGCTCAAGTTGACGACGGGCTTCATCGAGCTTCTTCTGCTGCTCCTCGCGCAGACTTCCCGCCGTCTGGGTAAAGTATTCAAACTCGCCGTCCAGGTGGACATAAAGGAGGTGGTAGCTGGGACTGAAATAGTCGCTCAACCCTGCCGCAAAATTAAGAGTTTCCAGACTGTACCTGGAGAAATCGATGGGAACGAGAATTCTCAATGGCTTTTTCATCACCCTGCCCCGTAAGAAAAAATTTCCTGTGACTGACTATACCCGGCCCGGAACATTTTGCAACAATTCCGGAACGCCGGGGATAAGCCTACGACTGCTTCCTGTCACCGTACCAGACTTCCATCAGGCACAATCCATGGGCCGGGGCCGTGGGACCTGCTTTTTCCCCACTTTCCCCCAGGAGCAGGTGATCAAACTCAGTCAACGAAACATTCTTTCTGGCCACGGCGACAAGCGTGCCCGCCATCATGCGCACCATGTTGCGCAAAAACCCCTCCCCCTTGACGTCGATATGCAGAAAAGGAGGTTTTTCTAACAGATCAATCGAGTAGATTTCCCGCACGGTCGTACGGGCCGCACATCCGGCGCCCCTGAAGGCAGCAAAATCATGCTTCCCCACGAACTTTTCCGCAGCAAGGCGCATAAGCGCCATATCCAGGTCGGATCTCAGATGCCAGCTGAACCTCCTCGCCAGAGGCGAGCGCACCGGAGACAGGTAAAGGGTGTAACGGTACCATTTGCCCCTTGCGTTAAAACGAGCATGAAAATCATCGGGAACCGGGCGGGCTTCACGCACCGCAATATCCTCGGGAAGGAGTCGGTTCAGTCCTTCGCGATAGGCACGCATCGGCAATGATCGCGAAGTACGAAAGTTCGCCACCATCCCCCGGGCGTGCACCCCTGCATCGGTTCGCCCGGATGAAACAAGTCGAGCAGGTTCTCCCAGAAGTTTGCACAATTTCTCTTCGAGAATCTGCTGCACGGACAGACCATTGGCCTGCACCTGCCATCCGACATAATCGGTGCCGTCATATTCAATCAGCAAACAGATGTTGGATGTCAACGCCACAGCCAAAGGACTCCCAGCACGCTGAATACTCCGCAAGCGACAACGACCTGTATAAACATCGGCAAAGGTTTGAGCTCCACCGAAGGGCAAGGCGTCTGAACCGATTCGCCCCGTGCCATCCGCAGCGCCCACTCATCGGCATGATCGCAAAGACGAACAAGCAGGGTCGAGAGAAGATCACGCAATCCGCTCAACCGTTGCCTGAATCCGGCTCCGGAGAGCGCCCTTGCCCGCGGTACAAGATCGCCAAGCTCTTGTCGCAGAAGAGGAAGAAAATTCAAAATCAGAAGAAAAAATTCCCCCCAGCGCTCGACAGGAACCCCCAATCGAGCCAACGGTCGAAGCAGATCGACGCCTGCACGGGCCAGGCGCGAAGCCTCTACCGTCAGGGACAGCAGTGAGGCCAGGCAGATAGCCACACATAGCCTCCACACTACAATGAGGCCGGCTTTAAACCCGTCTTGCGATAAAAACTCGATCCCGAACAAGGTGTGGCCGGGGGTGAAAAGCAGGTGAAGCACCAGGGTGAAGAGAAAAAACCAGCGGAAAAACCAGAGTCCGCGCCACCAAACCGCCAGAGCGATCGAGGACAGTGCCACAAGCGAAAGGGTCAGAACAGATAGAATGGAAAGATGAACGCCCCCTGGGGCACTGAACACCGCTGCGATCAGGATCGAAACCATGACCAGTTTTAAACGGGGATCCAGCCGGTGCATCAAGGAATTGCCGGGGTGATATCGTCCTAAAGTCAGGTCGTCCAGAAAGGCCATAAAGCAGACCGGCAGAAGAAAAGGCGTACGGCAGTCCAGCACTCATGATTCGTCACAGGCTGAAAAAAAGAATAATTGCCTTAACGTCTTGTAGCAATGAAGGCGGGATGACGAGCAATGATCTCAGCGATTTTGACCGCATTGGCGGCATTCCCGCTGCGCAGGTTGTCCGCGACGGCCCACAACTGCAGCGTATTCGGCATGCCGGGATCCTGGCGAAGACGACCGATCATCACCTCGTCCCGCCCGGCGGCATCCAGAACGGAAGGTTCGCAGTCAGCGGCAGCGGCTTCGTCGACCAGCTCGATACCGGCTTGGCGGGATAGAACCTCACGCACTTCCGCCAGATTGATCGGCTCACCGGTCTGCACATAAACAGACATCCCCTGACCGTAAAAAACAGGCATCTGAACCACCGTGGCCGATAACCCGAGAGCGGCAGCACCCATGATCCTGCGCACACCGTGAATCAAAGAGAATTCATCATCGGAGGCAGCCTCTTTCTCAGTCGAAGGCCGTTGGGCAAAACAATCAAAAGCCACAGGGCGACAAAACGCTTCAGGCTCGACTGGGCGACCGTTGAGAAGCTCGCCGCTTTGCTTTCGCAGCACGTCGATCCCCTTTCTTCCGGCACTTGAAACTGAAAGAAAAGCAGTCACCACAGCACGCTCAATAGTGCCGCATTGCCTTATTGGTTCCAGCAGCAAAGCGATCTGAACAGCCAGACTTGACGGGCAGACGACAATCCCCCGAGTGGGGAGGCTCTCCAATGCAGCGGCATTGATCTCGGGGACAACCAGGGGGAGGTCCGTTTCAGCTTCCCAGGTGCCGGTGACATCGAGACCAATGGCCCCCCGGGCAACCGCAACAGGCCCGTAGTGAGCACTGATTTCGCGGGAGCCACAGAAAAAGACCAGATCCGCTCCTTCAAAGGTCGCTTCCGAAACCTCTTCCACCAGGATGGATTCTCCCCGGAACTCAAGTGGTTCCCCGAGAGAATCAACCGAAGCCACAAGTCGCAGTTGACCCGTCGGAAAATCGCGCTCGGCGAGAAGGTGGAGAATTTCACGTCCTACAGCGCCGGTCGCGCCGACAAGGACAATGTTAAGAGGATCTGGCATGCGGACTGTTCTCCTTCACTTGCAGAAAAAAGGCAGGACACCGGACCCTGATTCCAGGGTCCGGATTTTACAGTAATCAGATGGCGCCCACAATCGCGTCGCCCATCTCCCGGGTGTTGATCTTTTTCTCACCCGGTTGATTCTGGAAGATGTCGCCGGTGCGCAGTCCCAGGTTAAGAACCTTCTCGACGGCCTTGTCAATAGCGTCGGCCGCATCAACCATTGCAAAAGAATGGCGCAGCATCATGGAAGCGGACAGGATCTGCGCAATGGGATTGGCGATCCCCTGCCCGGCGATATCGGGAGCACTTCCACCGGAAGGCTCGTACATGCCGAAACTGCCTTCAGCAAGGGAGGCGGAGGGCAGCATTCCGAGGGAGCCGGTGAGCATGGCCGCTTCATCCGACAGAATATCCCCGAACATGTTTTCGCACAACAGGACATCGAACTGTTTGGGCCAGCGCACCAGCTGCATAGCGGCGTTGTCCACATACATGTGGCTCAGCGCGACATCGGGATACTGCCGGGCAACCTTCTCAACCACTTCCCGCCACAGAACCGAGGTGGAAAGAACATTAGCCTTGTCGATGGAGCACAGGCGCTTATCGCGTTTTAGCGCCGCCTTGAACGCGACATGGGCAATTCTCTCGATTTCAGGGACAGCGTAGCGCATGGTGTCGACACCGACGCGCTCGTCGCCCTCTCCTTCAATCCCTTTGGGCTGGGAAAAATAGATACCGCCGGTCAACTCACGGACGACAAGTACGTTAAAACCACCTTCGATCACTTCCTGCTTCAAGCTGGAGGCACCGGTTAGTGCCGGGAAAATGATCGCAGGCCGCAGATTGGCATAAAGACCGAAGATTTTACGCAGCGGCAGCAGAGCGCCACGCTCCGGCTGCTCGTCGGGGGGCAGGCTTTCCCATTTTGGGCCACCCACTGAACCGAACAGAATCGCGTCGGATTCCTTGCAGATGTCGATCGTCGTCTCCGGCAACGCCCTGCCCTCCTTGTCGATGGCAATGCCGCCGACGTTGGCAATGGTGCGCTGGAAACTTACGTCGAATTTCTGCTCAACCACATCGAGAACCCGCAGGGCTTCGGCCATGACTTCAGGGCCGATGCCGTCTCCGGGCAGAACTGCAACCTTAAAGGATTTCGCCATGATGCTCTCCTTGAATCAACAATTCCGATCCGATCCCGTCTCAGTAGCGGGAATCGGCAAATTCCACCCAGCCGCCGGCTTCCACCAGCGCCTTGTCAAAAGAACTGATCTCGAAGGAGCAGACCACTTCGCGCCCGCCGGATCGTGCAATCACTTTTTGCGCGTCAAGATCGATCGCGATATCGACATCGCCTTCCTTATCCAGGGCAAACAGACGGTCAAGATCCTGGCGGGGCAACTCAATGGCAAGCATCCCCCCGTTGAACATGTTCTGACGGAAAATGCGCGCATAGCTTTCGGCAATAATTGTATGGATTCCGTTGACCTCAAAAACCCAGGGAGCATGCTCGCGGGAAGATCCGCAGCCGAAATTTTCACGGGACACCACCACCCGGGCCCGCTTGAGCTTGTCGCCCTTCGGATCGAATCCTTCGAGTTTGAGATCTTCAAGGATATACGGCTCGAGCGCATCCTTGGTCACCTCGGTCAGATACTTGGCCGGGATAATTTCATCGGTATTGATATCGGACCGGTCGAGAAAGATCGCGGGTCCGCCAAATGTTTTTTTCATGATCTATTGCTCCTTGTCACATTCGGGTCGAACGCCGCCGCGCCGCCCACAGGCGGTCTGCCGGCGCATTTCAAGGGGCCGGGTCAGATCCGGCGGGCATCGGTGATCACACCCTTGACCGCCGTAGCTGCCGCAGTGGCGGGACTCATCAGGTGAACCATGCCGCCTTTGCCCATGCGTCCGTTGAAATTGCGGTTGCTGGTGGAGGCGCAGACCTCGCCTTCGGCCAGCACACCGTTGCTCATCCCAAGGCAGGCGCCGCAGGTGGGGTTTGTGACGCAAAAACCGGCATCCATGAAAACCTGGATGATCCCTTCCGCCAGGGCATCCTGGAAAATCTTCGGTGTTGCAGGCGAGACGATGCCGCGTACCGAATCGGCCACCTTGCGGCCCTTGAGAATTTCCGCCGCCACGCGCAAGTCTTCGATCCGACCGTTGGTGCAGGTGCCGATATAGACCTGATCGACGGGAGTTCCAGCCATCTCTCCAACGCTTTTGACGCAGTCCGGCTTATAATCGAAAGTAACCTGCGGTTCAAGATTGGAGACATCGAAATCAAGGACCTTCTCGTATTCGGCGTCCTCATCGGAATGCCAACGGGAAAAATCCTTCAGTGCAGCCTGTTTATCCGGATAATCGCCGGAAATGAAGGGCCAGAGATATTCAACGGTCGTCATGTCGGGCAGACAGATGCCGCTGGTGCCCCCGGCTTCGATGGCCATATTGCACAAGGTCATGCGGGCTTCCATGGACATGTCGTCGACAATCGAGCCCCGGAATTCGATGACGCGATCCGTGGCGCCGTTGACGCCGAGTTGGCCGATGACGTACAGGATGACGTCCTTGGCGTACACCCCCTGCGGCAAAGAGCCCTCAAGATTGACGCGAATTGTATTAGGCTTGCGGAAGGCGCAGACCCCTTTGAGAATACCGACCTCGAGGTCGGTGGTGCCGACGCCGGCGGCGAAAGCGCCGAACGCCCCATGGGTACAGGTGTGGCTGTCACCCATGATCACGGTAAACCCGGGGCGGATAAATCCTTTCTCGGGGAACAGGGCGTGACAGACGCCATTGTGGCCGACATCAAAAAAATCCTTGATCTCATGGCGCCGTGCCCATTCGCGCAGCATCTTGCCCTGGGTGGCGGTTTTGCTGTCCTTGGCCGGCGTCACATGATCGATCACCGCCTTGATGCAGTCGGGGTCAAACACCCTGTCCTTGCCACGCCACTGCAGATCGGCAATAGCTACCGGTGTGGTGATTTCGTGGCAAAGAACCCGATCGAGATCGAGAACGTAAGTCCCCGGGAACGGTTCATCCCGGAGATGGGTGGAAAAGATTTTTTCCGCGATCGTCTGTCCCATATCTTCTCCTCTTGGGGTATTTTTCAAAACGGGCGAAGTTTACCTCAACTCTTCCGCCTGACGCAACCTTTCAAGACCGCCATGGTGCGGTATGCGTAAAACGGGGCGGCAAAAAGCCGCCCCAGGCATTACTATACTTTTATCTAATCACCTCGCGGGGTCGGAACTTCCATGTCAAGGGTGTTTGGCGCCAGGGATGGCGAAAAGTGCCCCTTGTCATGGGAGTTCCGACCCCATGCTGAACAGTTGCCTGTATTTTTGACTGCCGGTGAAATCAGATCCGTATCCGGTTGCGCTCCATGCTCGAGGCCAGCTTATTCAAAGCGTTGACATAGGCTTTGGCGCTGGCAACGATAATGTCCGGATGGGCCCCCTGGCCGAGGACTTCGCGCCCCCCCTCTTCGAGACGCACGGTGCACTCACCCTGCGCATCGGTTCCGCCGGTAACACCGCCGACGTTGAATGCGAGCAGACTCGCCTTGCTGCCGGTGAGCTTCTTGATGCATTTGAAGGCGGCATCGACCGGACCGGCCCCAATCATAGCGCCTTTTTTAACCTTGCCGTTGATTTCCAGTTCGATGGTTGCCGTGGGAGCGGCAAACGAACCGGACGAAACATTCATCTGCATCAACTTATATTTCTCAGGCACCCGGATAATTTCATCGGCAATGATGGCGTCGAGGTCTTCGTCAAAGATCTCTTTTTTCTGGTCAGCCAGGGTCTTGAAACGCACGAAGGCTTTATCGAGATCCTCTTTTTTCAGATCATAGCCAAGTTCTTCCAACCGCTGCTTGAACGCATGACGTCCGGAGTGCTTGCCCAGAACAAGCTTGTTCTGATTAAGACCGATCGATTCAGGCGTCATGATCTCGTAGGTAGACTTTTCCATGATCACGCCATGCTGATGAATGCCGGCCTCGTGGGAAAAGGCATTCGCCCCGACAACGGCCTTGTTGGGCTGCACCATGATGCCGGTGATAGTCGACAGCATGCGGCTGGTGGGATAGATGTGCTCGGTGGCCACGCGCGTGTCGTAGGGCAGTACGTCATTGCGGGTCCGAAGGGTCATGACCAATTCTTCGAGGGAGCAGTTGCCGGCACGCTCACCGATACCGTTGATGGTGCATTCCACCTGGCCTGCGCCAGCCTGCACGGCCGCCAGCGAGTTGGCCACCGCAAGACCGAGATCATTGTGGCAGTGCACCGAGATCGTCGCCTTGTCGATATTGGGCACATTGTTGCGCAGATAGGCAATGATCTCAAAAAATTCCGATGGAACGGTATAGCCGACCGTATCGGGGATATTGACGATAGTCGCACCGGCGTCAATGACCGCCTCAACCACCTGTGCCAGAAATGGAAGCCGGGTGCGTACCGCATCCTCAGCAGAAAATTCGATATTGTCGGTATATTTCTTGGCTCTCTCGATGGCTTTGACCGCAGTGGCCAAGACCTGATCCTCATCCATCTGCAACTTGTACTTCATATGGATATCGGAAGTCGCGATGAAGGTGTGGATACGGCCGCGCTCCTTGGCGTACTTCAACGCTTCCCAGGCACGGTCGATGTCTTTGTCGTTGGCACGGCAGAGACCTGCGATCTGCGGACCCTTGATCGTCTGCGCGATTTTTTTGACAGCTTCAAAATCACCATCGGAAGCAATAGGGAAGCCCGCTTCGATGACGTCGACATTCAAACGCTCGAGCTGGTGGGCAATCCTGAGCTTCTCTTCAATATTCATGCTGGCGCCCGGCGATTGTTCTCCGTCACGCAAGGTTGTATCGAAAATTTTGATCATTTTATTTTCACTCATGCCTATCTCCTTTGTTCAGCCAGCCTTCCGCCATGAAAGGGGCGTCTTCGTTTCATCGGTTATCAAACTCTTCATCGCCGTAAGATCTGATTCATCCAGGTCACTCAGGTCCGATTCCAAAAGACCACCCCCTTTCCTTCCTGCGGCCCCATAAATACTGATGTTTTTTGCAAAAGCATTCGTGGGCGCCAATAAAAAAAGCCCCCACCCGGTCAGGGGCGAGAGCTTTATGCTTCGCGGTACCACCCTGTTTCAGTTCGGTAAAAACCGAACCCTCATTGGCCCTTGACGCGGGCGCTCGGCACGGACTAGCCGCAGAGCGGGTTCATCCGGGCAGCTCCGAGGCGAGTTCAACCACTTTCGTACCGGCTCACAGCAACCGCCGGCTCTCTGGAACGAAAGGAGGGCCTACTACTCCTCTTCATCGCTTTTAAAAACATGATTTTCTAGAAGTAAAACAGAGTTACAGCAACAATGTCAAGCGGGCAGCCGGTCAAAAAACCTTTTCGAGAGATTTTTTCGATCGGACTAGACAAGCATTGCGCAGCATGGAAAAAGAGCAGACGCACTATTGGAAATAACCGACAATGGTTTCCCCTCCCACCGTCTTGTCGCCGACACGCAGTTTCACGTCGGTGTTTTTGGGCAGGTAAAGATCGACCCGCGACCCGAACCGGATCAGGCCATAGCGGTCTCCCCGTTCAAGGGAATCCCCCACTTCAGGATAGGAGACGATGCGACGAGCCACCAGGCCGGCGATCTGCACGCAAAGCAGTTTCTGCCCGCCTTCGGCTTCAATCAGCAAACCTGACTGCTCATTTTCGATGCTGGCCTTATCCAGAGAGGCGTTAAGGTATTTACCCTTGCTGTAATAGCTGTCAAGCACCTTTCCAGCAACGGGAAAACGGTTGACATGAACATTGAACACGTTCATGAAAATGCTGACCTTAAGGGTCTCTTCCTTCAAAAAACGCTCTTCGCGTACCTCGCCGACAAAAACCACCTTGCCGTCGGCGGGCGCCACCAGCGCATTGGGTTCGTTCGGCACAAGCCTTTCGGGGTTGCGGAAAAAATAAACGCTGAACAGGGTCAAAAGAAAGAAGATAAACGTCAGAAAACCCCAGTCCAACAGGCCGAAGACCAACGTAATAAAAGCAAAAAGGCCGATAAAGGGATAACCTTCCACGGCAATGGGCTGATTACGGTTACGCATGGCATCCTCTTATCATAAGCTCAGATAAAAAAACGGGGACCGCTGGGCCCCCGTTCGGTTCACAATGATCAGTTGCGATCCTTGTCGACGATCTTGTTTTTGCCGATCCAGCTCATCATCGAGCGCAGCTTCTCTCCCACCTCTTCAATGGGGTGCTCCATGCCGCGGCGACGCATAGCTTTGAGCGTCGCCTGGTTGGCCTTGTTCTCGAGCATCCACTCAAGGGCAAACTTGCCGGACTGGATTTCATCGAGAATCTTCTTCATCTCCTTCTTGGTTTCAGCGTTTACGACACGCGGGCCCCGGGTCAGATCGCCATATTCGGCAGTGTTGGAGATGGAATAGCGCATGTTGGCGATACCGCCTTCATACATCAGGTCGACGATAAGTTTCAATTCGTGCAGGCACTCGAAGTAAGCCATCTCAGGCGCATAGCCCGCTTCGACCAGGGTTTCGAAACCGGCCTGTACGAGGGCGCTTGCGCCACCGCACAAGACCGCCTGCTCACCGAAAAGATCCGTTTCCGTTTCTTCCTTGAAAGAAGTCTCGATGATGCCGGCACGGCCGCCGCCGTTGCCGCTGGCATATGCCAGGGCCACATCCTTGGTATTGCCGGAAGGGTCCTGGTGGATGGCAATCAGGGTGGGGACGCCCCCGCCGCGTGTATATTCGTGCCGCACAAGATGCCCCGGACCTTTGGGTGCCACCATGAAAACGTTGGTATCTTCACGGGGAACGATCTGATCGAAATGGATGTTGAAACCATGACCAAAAGCCAGGTAGGCACCCTGTTTGAGATTGGGCTCGATGTCCGAACGGTAGAGATCGCCCTGCAACTCGTCAGGCACCAGAATCATCACCACGTCGGCCGATTTGACCGCATCACCGGTTTCCATCACTGTCAGACCGGCTTTTTCAGCCTTGGCCCAACCGCTGCTGCCTTTTCGCAAACCCACCACAACGTCAAGGCCACTATCCTTGAGATTATTGGAGTGGGCATGCCCCTGGCTGCCATATCCGATAATGGCAATTTTTTTGCCTTTGAGTACGTCGAGATTGGCGTCCTTATCGTAATAAACTTTCATTTTCTTGCATTTCCTCCTGCTGATGGTCTTGAAATGTCGACAAATAACGAATTTTTATAGCACAGCTTTCCAGCCGGCACCAGAGCTTTCGCTATGCAAGCCACTGGATAAGCAATACCAATACTGCAGCGATGCCGTTAACTGCTCTTCCACCCTTTTGGGCCCCGCCCGATAACCACAGGACCGGACCGCACAATCTCCTTGATTCCCAAAGGACGCAGCAATTCAACAATGGCATTGATCTTCCCGGGGGCACCGGTGACTTCCACCGTGTAGGACTTGGGCGTGACATCAACCACCTTTGCACGGAAAATGTCAACAATACGCAGAACTTCCGCGCGGCTCTCCTCTTCGGCGCAAACCTTCACCAGGGCCATCTCACGTTCAACGAAATCATGGCCGGTGAAATCAATTACCTTGATGGTATCGATCAGCTTGTTGAGCTGCTTGGTGATCTGTTCCAGGATCTGGTCATCGCCGGAGGTTACAATCGTCATGCGGGAAATGGATGGATCAAGGGTCGGAGCCACCGACAGGCTCTCGATGTTAAAGCCACGCCCGGAAAAAAGTCCAGCCACGCGCGACAACACGCCGAACTCGTTTTCCACCAGAACAGAAATCGTATGCTTCATGACAATTCCTTTGCTTGATCAGTATAAAATCCGAACAGCCGACGATCAGCTGGCCAGAACCATTTCATTGAGGCCCGATGCCGGCGGCACCATGGGCAGCACATTCTCTTCACGGGAGATTCTGAACTCCATAATAACCGGGCCGGGAGTTTCAAGCCCTTTTTTAATCATGGATTCCACTTCGTCAGGTTTCTCGGCTCGCAGTCCCGTTGCACCATAGGCTTCGGCCAGCTTGACAAAATCGATAGGCAGTTCCATGCAGGTCTGGCTGTAGCGGCGATCAAAGAACATCTCCTGCCACTGGCGCACCATTCCGAGGAAATTATTATTGAGAATGACGATCTTGACCGGCAGGCGATACTGAACAAGCGTCGCCAGTTCCTGGGAATTCATCTGAAAGGAGCCATCGCCGGAGATGTCGATGACCTGCCGGTCGCGAAACGCGACCTGGGCTCCCAGGGCGGCAGGCAGACCATACCCCATCGTGCCGAGACCGCCCGAAGTCAGGAAGGTGCGGGGTTGGATGAAATCGAAAAACTGCGCCGTCCACATCTGATGCTGCCCCACCTCCGTGGTGATAATGGCGTCATCGCGGGTCAGTTCGCGAATTTTTTCAATCACAAACTGCGGCTTGATGACGGAGGTGGAGGGTGTGTATTTCATGGGATGGGCTTTTTTCCACTCAGCAATTTCCGACCGCCAGCCGTGGGTGCGCTCCACGAGCGCGTCGACCTTCTCCCCCTGCTCCTTCATCTTGTCCGCCAATTTCTGCAGGACATCATTGAGATGCCCGACGATAGGCAGATCAACCCGGACGTTTTTCTTGATGGACGTCGGATCGATGTCGATATGAATAATCTTGGCACTGGGCGCAAAGGTTGCGATTTTGCCGGTCACACGGTCATCGAAGCGTGCACCGGCGGCGATAAGGAGATCACAGTTCGTCACGGCCATATTGGAATAATAAGTACCGTGCATACCCAGCATGCCGAGGCAGAGGGGATGACGACTGGGAAAAATGGACTTCGCCATCAGGGTCGTCGTCACCGGCAGCTGAGACAGTTCGGCCAACTCACGCAGTCCCTGGGCCGCGTCGGAGAGAACCGCCCCTCCCCCAACGTAGATGAGGGGCTTGCGAGCCTCGAGAATCATGCGGGCGGCTTTTTCAATCTGACGGGCATTGCCGCCGACCGTCGGCTTGTATCCTGCCAGTTCGACCTTGTCGGGATAGGAGAAGACCGTGCTGTCCAGCTGTACATCTTTGGGGAAGTCGATCAGGACCGGTCCTGGTCGCCCACTGCGGGCGATATGGAAGGCTTTTTTAACAATGGTCGTCAACTCGTTTATGTTGCGTACCAGAAAGTTGTGCTTGGTGATAGGACGGGTAATGCCCACCATATCGGCTTCCTGGAAAGCATCGTTTCCGATCAGCGCGGTGGGAACCTGCCCGGTGATGACAACCAGAGGGATGGAATCCATGTAAGCCGTGGCGATCCCCGTCACCGTATTGGTCGCCCCGGGCCCGCTGGTCGCGATAGCGACACCGACCTTGCCGGTGGCCCGTGCATACCCGTCCGCAGCATGAACGGCCGCCTGTTCATGGCGAGTCAGAATATGATTGATGGGGTAATCCATCAGGTCGTCGTAAATATTGATGACCGTGCCTCCGGGGTAGCCGAAAACGGTATCGACCTCCTCGCGAAGCAGACATTCCAATAAAATCTTCGATCCGGTCAATTTCACCGCACATCTCCTCCGTTGTCTTTATGCTGGATATAATCATGGAATGCCGCAATCGATCAGGCCCCCATGGCTTCCTGCGCGGATCTCCCCAATCCGCAATCATCAAAATTCTGAAATCAGAATTTCAAAAACAAATCATTTATATCATTCAGTGCCTAAGAACCGTGACAAAGGCCTCCACAACATACTGAAACGACCTGTCGATCATTCGGCCTTGGTGACCGCTCCTGTGTAGGCAGAAGTGACAACCGAGGCATAACGCGCCAACCACCCCGTCTTAATTTTCGGTTCGGGTTTGGTCCAGTTTCGGCGACGCTCGGCAAGGGTCTCGTCATCGACATCAAGCTCAAGGCGCCTGTTGGGGATGTCGAGTTTGATTCGATCCCCTTCTTCCACAAGCGCAATGGGACCCCCCTGGGCGGCTTCGGGAGAGATATGCCCGATACAGGGACCGCGCGTTCCGCCGGAAAAACGCCCGTCGGTAATCAAGGCGACACTGTCTCCAAGCCCAAGCCCCATTAAAGTCGCAGTGGGAGCAAGCATTTCACGCATGCCGGGGCCACCCTTGGGCCCCTCGTAGCGGATCACCACCACATCTCCGGCCTCGACATCACCCCCCATCAGGGCTTTCATGGCCTCTTCCTCGGAATCGAAGCAACGGGCTCGCCCCTCAAAACTCATCATCTTTTCCGAGACTCCGGATTGTTTGACGATCGCCCCCTTGGGTGCCAGGTTCCCAAACAGGACAGCAATGCCTCCTTCGGGACGGACCGGGCGATCCACAGGCTGAATGATTTCTTCATCGACCTCTGAAATAGTCTCGATGATCTGTCGGGTGGTCAAACCGCTCAGGGTGGGATTATCAGCGATTCGATCACGCAGTTGATAAAGGACCCCGGAGACACCGCCGGCCGCATCGAGATCTTCCATGAAATACTTGCCGCCCGGATTCATGGAGGCGATCTGAGGTGTCTGGCGGCCCAGTTCGTCAAAGACTTCCAGGGGCAGATCGACTCCGGCCTCACGGGCTACCGCAAGCAGATGGAGAACGGTATTGCTCGACCCGCCCAGCGCAAGGTCGATACGAATGGCATTTTCAAACGCCGCCCTTGTCATAATCTGACGCGGCGTAATGTTGTCACGTACCAGCTGCACCACACGCTGCCCCGAAGCAAATGCAAGGCGCCTTTTATCGGCAGATACCGCCGGAGTCGTAGCGCACCGCATCAGACTCATGCCCATGGTTTCAGTCAGAATCGCCATGGTGTTGGCCGTAAAAAGCCCCTGGCATGATCCGGCCCCGGGGCAGGCCTTGTCCTCGCAGACCTGAAGTTGTTGTTCATCGATCACCCCAGCCTTGTATTGGGCCATCGCTTCAAACGTATCACTGACGAAGGAATAACGACGTCCTTCTGCGCCACGCCCTGTCATCATGGGGCCAGCCGTCACAACGATGCACGGGATATCAAGTCGCGCCGCAGCCATGAGCATGCCGGGAGTGATTTTGTCGCAGTTGGTCAGCAGCACGAGACCGTCAAGCCGGTGTGCCTCAGCGACGGACTCTATCATATCGGCAATGAGTTCACGGGTCGGCAGAGAATAGTGCATCCCCCTGTGGCCCATGGCGATTCCATCACAAACTCCCGGGATGCCGAAAATAAAGGAAAAGCCGCCACCGGTGTGAATGCCTTTTTCAATAAAGCGTTCGAGATCGCGCATGCCGATGTGTCCGGGAATCAGATCGGTGAACGAGCTGGCAATGCCGATGAAGGGCTTGTCCATCTGCTCGCCCGGCACCCCGGTTCCTTTAAGCAAGGCGCGATGAGGAGTGCGTTCAAATCCCTGGGTAATGACGTCGCTGCGTTTGGGTGCCATGATGGGTTTATTCCTTGTCTTTTGACGATTCAACACAACTGCTTCGCCTCCCGCCTGTGCTTCCTGCTACATGGCAGAAGAACAAAAGCAAGGTATGTTGAACAGTGATATCGTTGTTATATCGATTTGGGAAATCGCATCTTCACAGAATGACAACAGGGGTCTGCAAGAGACCCCTGCCGCGAACTGAATGAAGTTGACTTTTAAGGTGTTCAGGCGTGCTGGACGGGCTGACTGTGGCGATCCCGCAGAATACGCCTCATTTCGTCCTTGCCTGCCAGCTTGATCTTCTGTATTTTTTTTCGTTCAAATTCCTCCTCGGGGGATAAAAACTTTTTCCGCTCAAATTCGTCAAGTTCCCTCTCCAGCAGCTGGTGTTCCTCAAAAAGCATCCGGAATCTGGCGTTTTCACTCACCAGCTGCTCAACTAACTCCATGTCCATTTCCTCCATGGGCACCTCCCGAGAAAAGGTTAGAGGGTTTAAAAGAGCTTACGGAAACATGATTTTAAAATATCCAAACCGTCACGGGTTGTCAACCTTGCAAAACCTGCTCGCTGCACCGTTTTTTCCAGGCGATTTCAGCCTCTGAGGCCCTCAGATAAACGGGCTTTACAATTTTCGCGTCGTCAGGCTGAAGCACCTCTTGATCCGCAGAAACGAGCATAGCCGCCATGGAAGCACGCGGCCAGTTTAAAGGACCCGCCAGAAAACGGGCATGGGTCCCGAGAACAGATTCAATCAGCTCCCGATATACCATGGCGCCCTCCCCTATAAAAAGAGTCGGCTCGCTGATTTGCTCAACAACTGCCGCAGGAGAAGCAACCTGCTCGGAACAGCAGGCAGAAGGCCGTCCCTGCCGCATATGGTACATTCCAGCGTAAACCTCTTTTTTGCGCGCATCGAGCAAGGCGCAAACAGGACCTGCAGAGCCCGCCGCATTCATGGCCAGAGTCTGTAGCGAAGAGACGCCGACCAACGGCTTGTTCAAAGCAAGAGCCAGGCCTTTGGCCGCTGCCATCCCGACCCGTACGCCGGTAAAAGATCCGGGGCCGCGTGTGACGGCAAAAAGATCAATCTCCTCCAGGGCAATATCCGCATCCATCAGGGCTCGATCAATGGCTGCCGTTATGCGCTCGGCATGACGGGCCCCCGTGTTGAAATAGTTTTCGCTCAGCAGCATCGTATCACGGCAGACTGCTGCACTGCCCGCGGAAGTGGCCGTATCGATGGCGAGAATCGTGCTCATAACCTATCCCATGAAAATACGAACGATATCATTGTAAAATGCCACCACCATCAGCATGATCAGCAGCACCAGTCCGATCTGCTGGGCAATCTCCCGGGTGCGAACAGACAATGGCCGCCTGAAAATCAACTCGAAAAGATTGAAAAAGATATGTCCGCCGTCGAGGATCGGAATCGGCAGCAGGTTCAGTATTCCCAACTGAATGCTCAAAAAAGCCAGCACGGTCAGGATACTCGAAACATCTGTCTGTGCAGCCTGCCCGGCAATCTGCACCACGGTGATCGGCCCACCGATGTTTTTGGTAGAAACGTGACCGCTGAACAGTTTCTGAATAAAAACCACGGTCAACTCGATGAGATCGTAGGTCCGCTCGGCTCCCGCGGCGACAGCTTCAAAGGGACCGAATCGCTTCATCACGACATCTTGAGCAGGGGCGATTCCAATCAGGTAATCACCATCGCGGTCACCCCTCTCTGGCGTCACCATATATTCAAGTCGCTCGCCATCTCGATCGACAACAACCGGTACGGGTTGTCCCCTGGTTTTCTGAATCGCATTTTTCAGATCATACCAGGACGAAATTTCAGCATCGCCGACGGAGACGATAAGATCTTCCTGCTTCATCCCGACCTGTGCAGCGGGCATATTGGGAGCGAGGGCACCTATGCGTGCCGGCTGGTCGGGATACAACCCCAGGCTCTGAAATTCCAGATTGCTCTCTTCAACAGGGATGGTCAGCGCAATTGTCTCCCCTTTGCGCAAGACTTCGAAACGAAGAGCATTTCCAGCGAGCGAAATAAGCTTTTTGTTGGCCTCATCCCAGTTGGCAACAGAAATACCGTTCACCGCTTCTATACAGTCACCCTGAGAAAACCCGGCATTGGCTGCGGCACTCTCGGGCGCGACAAAACCGACACAGGGCTCGCGGTCCAGAAAGGCGGGGAGATTGACACCGAGCATGAAGGCCAGCGGCAGGACCACAAAGGGCAGAACAAGATTCATGAAAGGCCCTGCAGCAACAATCGCCATACGCTTTCCGGGAGACTTGGCAGCGTAGGAGCGCGCCTTTTCCTCCTCCGTCAATTCCCCTGTTTCACCATTTTCGCCCCCCCCTTCGCCAAGCATCTGCACATAGCCTCCCAGGGGAACGGCGCAGATCATATACTCGGTCTCACCCCAGGTTTTTGAAAAGAGTCTGGGGCCAAAGCCGAGGGAGAACTTCAGCACTTTGACGCCAGCCATCTTTGCGACGCAGAAATGGCCGAATTCATGAATAAAAACCAGAATCCCCAGCATGATAATTCCGGCGGCAATTGTAATCATTGACTATCTCCTCCTCAGGAAATCTCGCTGATGACACGACGGGCACGAGTTCGGGCCCAACGATCTACCCTGAGAACATCGTCGATATGTTCAATTTCATCTTCTCGCGGCAGTTCAAGTACGCTCGCAATAATGCGGCTGATATTCAGAAAGGAAATTTCCCCGATGAGAAAAGCCTCTACAGCGACCTCGTTGACAGCATTGAGGATCACGGGCGCGGAACCACCCTCACGCAAAGCTTCGTATGCGAGTTTGAGGCAGGAAAATTTCTGCGTATCCGGCTTTTCAAAAGTCAGTGTACCTAATTCACAGAGATCAAGGGCAGGAATTTTCAATGGCAGCCGCTCCGGGTACGAGAGCGCATAGGCAATCGGTGTCCGCATGTCGGGAACCCCCATCTGCGCAATCACCGAGCCATCGATATACTCAACCATGGAGTGGATAATGCTCTGCGGATGGATATGGACATCGAGCCTCTCAGCCGGCAGATCAAACAACCAGTGCGCCTCGATCACCTCAAGTCCCTTGTTCATCATCGTCGCCGAATCGATGGTGATCTTGCGCCCCATCTCCCAATTCGGGTGATTAAGGGCATCGCCCGGAGTGACATGCGAGAGTTCGGCAAGGGAGCGGTTGCGAAAGGGTCCGCCTGACGCGGTCAAAATCAAGCGGCGCACATCATGTTTGCGGTGCCCCTCGAGAGACTGGAAGATTGCAGAATGTTCGCTGTCGACAGGAAAAATACGAATATCTTTTTCACGAGCACGACTCATGACCAGAGACCCGGCGCACACCAGCGTCTCCTTATTGGCCAGCGCGATGTCTTTGCAGGCCTCGATAGCCGCCATTGTGGGCACCAGCCCGGCGGCGCCCACAATGGCGGAAACCACCATGTCCGAAGTACCGTGAGTCGCGCAGGCGACCAGACCCTGAACGCCGGAAAGAACCTCCGGTCCCTGGGGCCCGAGGCGATGACGCAGCGCTTTCGCCTGAGACTCTGAAAGAACCGCAACGAGTTCAGGACGGAAGGCGCCGATCTGATCGTGGAGCAGGTCGATATTGTTTCCGGCAGTCAAGGCCACCACACGGTATTTGTCAGGATGAGCCGCTACAATATCAAGGGTGTTGACGCCGATGGACCCCGTGGATCCCAAAATCACAAGATTTTTCATAAAAATGGCCTAGAAACCCTTCAACAGGGCAAAATAATAAACGACGGGGAAAATCAAAACCAGACTGTCGAGCCGATCAAGCAACCCACCATGCCCGGGAATCAATCCTCCGGAGTCCTTAACACCGAAGCTGCGCTTGAGCATGGATTCGATAAGATCGCCGATCTGTGCCAGCGGTCCGAGAATCAACACCAGAAGAAAACCATCCAGGAAGCCGATTTCAGGTAGAAACCACATCTCGGCCCCTAAGACGGCAAGTGCGGCTCCGGCTATGCCGCCGATAGAGCCTTCGATACTTTTGTTAGGGCTAATCGCTGGGTAGAGTTTATGGCGTCCCAGGGACACGCCGACAAAATAAGCGGCGGTATCACTGGCCATGGTCAGCAGAAGAATGAAAAAAATCCAGAGTTTTCCGGATTCAAGCGTCGCCAGCGCGCCGAGATGAGCCAAAGGGATGACGAGGTAGAAAATGCCTAAAAAAATCAGCCCGATTTGCTGCATAACCGTTTCCAGATCTTGGAAACGGAACAGAAACCAGGCCAGCCAGAAAATAATCACAAAACTCATACCGGCGAAAGCAGGCACCGTATTCATGGACGCGACCAGCAGTGCCAGCAAGGCACCGAGGGCGGTTGCAAGGTGCCGCTCAAACCAACGGCCCTCGGGGAGCACGATCCGGTGAAATTCGTTTAGAGCCAGCGCCGTTACAACAAACACAAGAAGGCTGAACAAGAAAGGGCCAGCGAAGTAGATATAGAGAATCAACGCCGGCAATGCGATGATTCCGGTAATAATTCTCTCCTTAATGGCGTGCCTCCTTTGTTCCCGGTTCGCGAAGACGCGAAGCCGTGAAGAGTGAGATAATCGGTAGCAAAGAGTGTTTGAGCCAGAAAAAATACCCCTGATACCTCACTCCCCGTCCGCATTTATGATCAAAACAGCCTGAGAGGATGTAGAGCAAAACCGAACTCACGAATCCAGAGAAAATAGGATTATAGCTCAGGAAGATTTTTCGTCCCGACTTCCGCAATGACGTGAATGACACCTGTCATCCGTGTCCTCCCTATGCTGATCATCCGTCAGTCCGAAGCGCCGCCGGCGACGTCCAAAGGCCCTGAAGGCGTCATGCAGATGCTGCCGATCGAAATCCGGCCAGAGCGTATGGGTAAAATACAGTTCCGAATAGGCCATCTGCCAGAGCAGGAAATTACTGATACGCATCTCTCCACTGGTGCGGATCAGCAGATCAGGCTCGGGCAGCGTGGCCGTGTCGAGGTGCTCGGCCACCATCGACTCAGTGATGGCATTGGGGGAAAGCTCTCCATCGGCAACCCGCCCGGCGATTTTGCGCATGGCGCGGGTAATTTCATCCCGTGAACCATAAGAGAGAGCGAGAGTCAAAGTCATCCCTGAGTTATGTTCAGTGCGTTCGACAGTATCAGTCAGCATGCTCTGCACAGCGGCGGGCAGACGGGCAATGTCACCGATTACGTTGAAACGGATACGGTTGGACAGCATGGTTTCGAGTTCTTTTCCCAGATAGGCCGCCAGCAACTCCATCAAAGCGCTGATCTCTTCATCGGGGCGCCCCCAGTTTTCATAACTGAAGGCATATAGAGTCAGGTACGCGACCTCGAGGCGGGAACATTCCTCAACAACGCGACGCACGGTTTCAACCCCCTGCCGATGGCCGAAAACTCGGGGTTGGGACCTTTGGCGAGCCCATCGGCCGTTACCATCCATGATAATTGCGAGATGCCGGGGAATGCGCATGAAAAGTCTCTGACTGGAAGATAGCGAACGGATCCGCGAGATTTTCAAGCTAGCATGAAAGCTTCACGGGGGCAAGTTCGCGAAAAGACAGGCATGTAAAAAACGGGGCACCCGAGAGTGCCCCGTGAAGAACGTTCCTGACGAGGGGGACTAGACTTCCATAACCTCAGCTTCTTTGGAAGAGATCAATTCATCGACCTTTTTCACATACTGATCGGTAAGGTCCTGAATGTCTTTCTCGCCACGCTTGAGTTCGTCCTCGGAAATCTCTTTTTCCTTTTCCATCTTTTTGAGCGCATCGTTGCTGTCGCGCCGGACATTGCGAATGGCGATCCGAGCGTCCTCGCCCATACGTTTGACCACTTTGACCATTTCTTTGCGTCTTTCTTCGGTCAGTGGGGGAATCACAATTCGGATCAACTGCCCATCCGAGGAGGGATTAAGCCCAAGATCAGACTTCAGAATGGCTTTTTCAATTTCAGGAATGAGGTTTTTTTCCCAAGGTTGAATCATGATCATACGCGGTTCGGGAACCGTCAGCGAACCAACCTGATTAAGGGGGGTCGGAGTGCCGTAGTAATCGACACGCACCTCATCGAGCAGTGCTGTTGAAGCACGACCGGTGCGCACCTTGGCAAATTCCTTCTTAAGCGCCTCAATTGCTTTTTCCATGCCGGAACGCGTTTTTTTCAGGATGTCATCATACATAGTCTTCACCCTCCCTTGACGATGGTCCCGATATCTTCACCCTTGACAGCTCTCATAATATTACCGTCTACGGTCAGATCGAAAACCATGATCGGCAGATCGTTATCCATACATAGCGAAGTCGCCGTGGCATCCATGACCTGAAGTCCCTTCTTGAGGACTTCGAGATAGGTCAGGGTGGAATACTTGACGGCGTCATGATCTTTCTTCGGGTCAGCGCTGTAGACGCCGTCAACCTTTGTGGCTTTCAGAATAATATCCGCATTGATTTCCATCGCGCGCAGACTGGCGGCAGTGTCCGTGGTAAAATACGGATTGCCGGTCCCGGCAGCAAAAATGACGACCCGACCCTTTTCAAGGTGACGAATGGCGCGACGCCGAATGTAGGGCTCGGCGACTTCGCGCATTTCAATGGCGGAAAGAACGCGGGTCAGAATACCCACCTGCTCCAACGCATCCTGCATGGCCAGGCTGTTCATGACAGTGGCGAGCATCCCCATGTAATCTGCGCTGGCACGGTCCATCCCCTTGGACGCCGCTGCCACTCCGCGGAAAATATTGCCGCCTCCGATCACCAGCGCCACCTGCACGCCCAGATCGGTGACATCTTTAATTTCCTGCGCAATTTTGCCGATAACGCCCGGGTCTATGCCATACCCCTGGTTCCCGGCGAGAGCTTCGCCACTGAGTTTGAGCAGTATGCGGCGGTAATGGGCATCGGAAGCGGCCATAGGTGAGGTCCTTTTGTCGATGGGGTTCTACTTGCTCAGGGCTGCGACTTCGGCGGCGAAATCATCGGCCTTTTTCTCCAGACCCTCCCCAAGCTGGTAGCGGGCGAAACGGGTCAGCTTGACTTCGGCGCCGACCTGCTTTGCCAGATCAGCAACAACTTTCTCGACCTTCAGATCGGGATCGATCACGTAAGCCTGCTCCAGAAGGCAGATTTCACTGAAGAACTTTCCGAGCTGACCTTCAACGATTTTCGGAATGATATTCTCGGGCTTGCCACTTTCTTTTGCCTTGGTTGCCATGATCTCTTTCTCGCGGGCAACCACATCTTCCGGCACCTCGTCGCGGCTCAGATACTGCGGATTGGCCGCGGCCACATGCATGGCCAGCTGACGAGCAAGAGCAGAAACCGCCTCATCGCTGCCTTTCTCTGTCTGAAGCTCAACCAGCGTCCCGATCTTGCCGCCGCCATGGATATAGGAAGCAACGGTTCCGGGCTTCGCTTCAAAACGAACAAAGCGGCGGATATTCATATTTTCGCCGATGGTGGCAATCTGGTGGGTCAGCTCTTCAGCAACATTGCGGTCGGTACCCGGGAAAGACAGCGCATTAAGGGCTTCAACATCGCCGGGATCGTTTTCAAGAACGACCTGAGCCACAGAAGCAACAAACCCTTGGAAAGCCTCATTCTTGGCCACGAAGTCCGTTTCTGCGTTGACTTCCACCAGAACGCCGGCACCATCTTCGCCAGCGGCAGCGACAAGCCCTTCGGCGGCAACCCTTCCGGATTTTTTAGCGGCAGCGGAAAGGCCTTTTTTGCGAAGGAGATCAATCGCCTCCTCCATATTGCCACCAGCCTCAGTTAAAGCTTTTTTGCAATCCATCATGCCAGCGCCGGTTTTTTCGCGCAGCTCAGCAACCATCGAAGCAGTGATACTCACGGTGCAAACCTCCAGATTTATTTGTCGGCGGCAATCCGCCGGGATAGAAATTTCTGAGTGAAACCTTGGAAGAACCTGAAAAAAGGCGGTTCCATGCAGGAAACCGCCTTTTTGGTTCAAAAGAAAAAGCCTCAGGCCCCTGCCGCCGGAGTTGCAGCGGATTCTTCCTTCTCGACAGCAGTTTCCTCGACCGTCTGCTCTTCCTCCGTCTCCGCCCCTTCAGACTCGGCGCGAAGTTCCGCTTCACGGTTTTTGGCACCGTCAAGACAGGCATCCGCCATACGTGAGGCAAACAAGCGAATGGCGCGAATGGCATCGTCATTACCGGGGATGATGTAATCGATATCGTCAGGATCGCAGTTGGTGTCAACCACAGCCACCACAGGGATACCGAGCTTGCGGGCTTCCTTCACCGCGATGTGCTCTTTTTTGGGATCGATCACAAACAGGGCACCGGGAAGCTTGGTCATGCCTTTGATGCCGCCAAGGCTTCTTTCGAGCTTTGCACGTTCACGCTCGAGCTGCAGAACTTCCTTCTTGGTCAAAAGGTCGTAAGTGCCATCTTCGGCCATGGCCTCAATTTTCTTGAGACGATCAATACTCCCCTTGATCGTCACGAAGTTGGTCAGCATGCCGCCAAGCCAGCGGTTATTGACGAAATACTGTTCACAGCGCTGTGCTTCTTCGCTGATGGAATCCTGCGCCTGCTTTTTGGTGCCGACAAAGAGAATCTTGTCGCCGTTTTTGACCGTGTCGGACAGAAAATTGTAAGCGGTCCTGAAATAACGAACCGTTTTCTGCAGGTCGATAATGTAAATACCGTTGCGAGCCCCGAAAATGTAAGGTTTCATTTTCGGGTTCCAGCGCCGGGTCTGATGTCCGAAATGGACACCGGCTTCAAGCAGTTGTTTCATTGAAACGTGAGCCATGGTGTTTCTCCTGTTTTGCGGGTTAATGTTCCTCCGCCCTCTTCGCGACTTTCGCAACCGGTCGCCTGCCGGCACCCCACGAAAACAATCCGAGGACGTGCGTAATGAATAACCACGAGTCTATATCATG
>NPIE01009104.1_pt1 | contig 23830 bp, 26 predicted proteins | sample 8637661 | NCBI WGS metagenome assembly NPIE01 (sample SAMN07420842, study PRJNA396082) | bioreactor metagenome | isolation source: sample BA12 brine-fed electro-methanogenic bioreactor BA | place: Japan: Kochi | collected 2016-12-09
CGAGTTTTTAACTAACGTTCGTTACTAGTCCATGTGGTTAACTTAACCCAAAATTATGTACATTTTTGTACATTCATCGAACTTTATAACTAACGCTTGTTCGTTTCTTAGATCTAACTTAACTTCATCATATATATAACTAACGTTCGTTCGCTTAATTAATAATATAATTAATGAAAAGTATTATATATTATAAGTTTTTAAATTAGTATTACGATAAGGAGGTTACAAATATGATCAGAATAGCAATTACAATACCTAAAAAGCTTTTAAATGAGTTTGACGAATGTTTAAAAAAGAATGGATATAATTCTAGAACTAAAGGAATGCATGAAGCTATGAGTGAATATATTGAGCGACATAAGTAGAGAATTAATCCTCTTCTCTTGTGGAGTCGGAATAGGTCACAAAGAATCCATCTGTATCTGCATATAATGGCTTGAATCCATGGTTTTCAGCCTTTTCCATAGTTTTTATGAGAAAATCTTTTCCCCATGCTGTTATGGCCTCTGAAGCTTCAACACAATACCAACGATATTGTGGATGATTATAAAGCCCATAAATCGTGGAGATTAGTGTTTTCAGTGCTTCTTGTCTGAAGTTTAAGATTTGTTTTTCCTCGGGATCTGTAGATTTTTTCATCAAAGACTTAATGTGTATCCGTTCGTTTAAAATTTGAGCTGTGACTGTAGGGATAAAACCTTTGGGATTTTTTTGGAACTTATATCCAAATTCAGGTGCAATATGGCATGTTTCTTCATCACCATCTTGACATAAGGTTTCTGGGGAAATGTTTTTTGCTATGATTATGCTGGGGTATAGGCTTCTGAAATCGAAGTAAAAAATATTTTCATTTAAGCCCTGTGTAGGTTCTATTACATGTCCTCCCACAACGTTTCGTTCAAATGTCCCCGGTTCATTTGGTAGAATATGATTAAATTCATAGGCTTTTCTTATTAAATGCCACTTTACTTGCGTTCCTGTCCCTCTTCGGACAATATCAAATAAGGGCTGTCCAACGATTCGTGCAAGTTCAATACTCATAGGCAACATCCTCTCTCCAATGTGGATAATAGCTTTTCCATCTTCAAGAGAATATCTGAAAAGTGCCTCTCTTTTTTCGCCACCACTATTCCAATAATTAGAAATCTCCGATGCAGGAATATCTAATTTTTCAATACCAAATAGCTCTTTATAAACGCTTCCTATTGTATGGCTGTTTAATTGGAGATGTCTGCGAGTAATTCTATAGAGATCTACATGAATGCGTCCTTTAATCATTGCAGCTTTTTTAGGAACTGTCATCAAACTAAGTTTTGACCCATCAACTCCCAATTTTAATGATACACCTAATCGATCGGCCCTTTCTTTAATATAAGGAAAATCAAAGTTGTCTGAGTTGTAACCAGTGATTATGTCTGGATTTTCAGATTTAATAGTTCCAACAAATTTCTGTAATAATTCCTTCTCATTGTGGACGGTCCTTACAAAAGCGGATGATGATTTTTTAGTGGAAAATGTCTTTCCAAGTCCATAGTTACTAGAGAGACTGATCATTACGATATGGTCTCTATCGGGCTCTGGTATGCCAGTAGGACTATCGACTTCAATGTCAAAACTCAAAATTTTAAGTTCAGGCTTTAATTCCAATGCCTTGGGATGATCTACCACTTTGAACATACATGTTGAAGATCTTGAGGATACAACCTTTCCTTGTACTTTTACTCCATTCATAGGCGATAATCCCTTATCTATTAGATATCTACGTTCAAAGGGAATATCATACTCTCTAACATCCTTTACTGACTTAAGATTCTCAATTTTTTCTTTGAATTGTTTAATATCTCTTGGGTGGTTGAATGTTATCTTCAAAACGTCTCTTATTTTTCTCCTATCTTTTTTAGAGACTATTTCTACCAAACTAAGCCCTAAATTTATTAACTCATCAATACATGAATTAATATCAAAAGGAATGGCATAAATGTAAGGTTTAAAGCTATTATCCAGAGCTATTATATGCCTTTGATCATTATTGCCCAAGAGTGTACCAAATAACCTTATAGTGGGTTCACGATTCCGAGTGACATAATCAATATCCAATAGAATAAACTTTTTTATTGTCATTTTTTCTTTACTTTAAGGACAGTTGGTTTGTCTTTTTGAGCCCAAAGCCAGTGAGCGTAATCCAGAATCTCCATTTGATGTTTGTGTTTTAGCTGAGGAGTAATTTTCAAAACTTTTCTATCAATATGAAACATATCTCTCCCATAAAGCTGCGGGTCTCTCCTTTTATATTTCGTATCCATTTGGGAAACATACTGATAGGAGAAATCAATCTCCTTATCAAGGTCAAAAAGGTTTACTAGCTCCCGGTCTATATTAATAAGCAAACCAATAGCTAAATGAATTTCTTCATATGTTATGGGATCCGCTTGTGCTTTTATTTGGAAAAGACCATCTAAATATTCTGTTATCTCGCTATGCCACTGTTGAAAATCTTTAGCAGGGAATACAAGTAAGTCATCTGTTCGTTGGAATAACTGTGGTCTGTATGCAAGGATTCTTCTCTGATCTACGATACCAAAACTACGTCTCATCTTTACCATTACTTCTATCTATTTACAACCAATTGACACCCAATGATTTTGCTGGTACGTTACTCGTAGATTCTGCAAGGAGATCATCGGATGGATCAACAGGGATCTTGACATATGTATCAAGGTATGCTTGAGAAGGTTTTTTGTCTAAAAATAAATCCATATCAACATTAATAAAATGGATCCTCTCCATAATTCTAGCCCAATGCCCTGTTAACTCAAATTCTCGCTCGCTGTCTATTTGGCTGTATTGTTTAAAAGCATAATCTATGTACTCTCTCATTGCCAAATAGTTACGCTTAAACTCATCTCTAGTGTAAATAATAACTTCTTCGTGGTCGGAAAGCAATTCAGGATGGTATAGGTGTACTTTCCTTCCTCTAGGAATACCTTCACTAACTCGCATAGCATCACCTCAGAATAAAAAATTTGAAGTTTAAAAGTTATTGCAGTTGTCCTAAAGAGCAGGCGAGAAGTAATGTATAAACAAATTTATACGGTAATTAACATATAACTGCTTAGAAAAGGCAAAGAGGTAATATGATGTCTGAAAAAGCACGAGAAGTAAAACAAGTCGTTAGAGCTGTTAAATACAAACAGAATGAGCGTGATTTTTATGATGATGTTGATATTGAATCTTTAGTCAATGAATTAAAGCCAAAACATGGCGAAAAACTAGAAATAATAATAAGAAAAGTTAAAGGATAACCTTCCACTTCGTTAAGTTCTTAATTTAAGATCATATATGGATAGTGGGTTGATTAATGATTAATCAATTCCCATTATCATGTCTTCCATCAATATCCACTGGTATGTACCATCACCATAAATAACACGTCGAACAGCATGAACTCCATCCTCCAATTCGATAGCTTCCCACTCAAACTGATTTAACCACTCATAATCTTCTTCATCAACTAATGCAGGCATATTCGAATTATTTAACTCAATTTTTTTTACCATATTAATTACCTCTTTTGATTTATGCGAACTAACGTTCGTTCTTGTATTTGATTTTATAGCATATAAAAGTAATGGTGGTTAATTTCATAGCCTTATATTGAAGTCAAATACTCGTGCATTGATAGATTAGTATGGTTAAACTAGTTTTTATTAAATAATATAACTTCTTAGTGCTCATAGAACAATTCAGAGGATAGAAATGTTTTTCTTCTTGGTACTCCTTCAATTAATACATATGAAACACGGGATGACATAAAAATTGAGCGTAAAGAGAATACATTTAGGTGATGTGGGGTGGTAATTATGAATAAATACATAAATTCAATGTTAATTAAATATTGCTAATTGAAATTATATTAATAAAGTGAGATCACTTACAATAGAGGAATATTTATGACAAAAAAAACTGTGCATGTAATCCCTAACAAGAAAGGTGGTTGGGATATTAAGAGAGAAGGTGGAGAAAGGGCCTCTGTCCATACTGATACTAAATCTGAAGCAGAAAACAGAGCTAGAGAGCTTGCTAAGAAAGATAAAACCGAATTAATTATACATGATAAAAAAGGGAAATTCCAGAAAAGAGATAGTTATGGTAACGATCCATACCCTCCAAAAGGATGAAATTGATAGTTTACCATTAGGATATCATCTTAGGAAACACAATTTGACTTTCTTTTTTAATACCGCCTCGGGGCCCTAAACCCTGAATATCAATAATTTCATCCCCATATAATTCTTTAACAGCTTGTCTATAATGTTTTTCTATAAAAAATGTCTCCATACAGCTTAATTCTTGTATTTCCTTAAAAGAAAGAGTTTTACCTTGAAATCTATCTAATAAGAATTCTTTGAATTGAGATAAATCACCATATGACTCAAGAGTCATTTGACCTTCAGCAGGACCTAAATATCCAAATCTACCTTCGGTACCTATGCTATACATAACTCCTTTCATTAATGCGCATCCTAAGGGATGATTAGTCGCATGGATTAAATAGTAAGTTGTCTGTAATTTATCATCAGCATTTACTTTATACGGGAGAGTATATTTTACAGATGCATAATTGTGTAATTGATCCCTATACAATCTTAATAATGACTGTTCGGCCGTTAAATGAGAATATTTTTTTTCTAAAATATCAGAAACATTATTAAATCCAAATAACTCTTCTATACTAATTCTATGCTTAGAACTTGTTAAAAATCTATTTACATCTCTTACCATGAAATTAAAAAAAACTTCAGTTTTAGGAAGAGATAGAATGTATTTAATATCTTCGAAAGGAACCCCTCCAAAACCAAATGGATCTATAAAAAAGAAGGAAGGTGCTAATCGACCTCTAATTTCTCGTATTTCCGCAACAAGATTACTAAATTCATCATTAATAGGATTTAATATGTTAATTTTATCATATTTTTCTGCATTGTCTTTTTCTGCATCGATTACAGCCTTCAAATTATTGTAATTATTTTTATCCTTTTCTATAAAAGTACAAACAATTTCATCAATATACTCGAACTGGTCTTTAATCCTACACGCAGTTTCAAGTGCTATAAGCGGAGAACCATCCTCTCCATCGGCGTATTTTCCTCTTCCAGCAAAACAATCAAAATAACAAACCTTTTTGTTATGACTACCCAGAATTCTGATCCAACCACTAAGGTATTTACTCAATATCTCATGTTTTACCTTAGTATGTTCTTTGTAAGCCCATTTTTCTAATGAATCATCGCGATGAGGCACATAATCACCAAATGCAATTACATTTTATATCTTTATAATTCATATCAATGGAATTCCACATCTTAATAGTTTCTTTACACAATCCAACATCTGAAAAGCAGTGTTCGGTTTTAAGGTAGGTTATTATGGTGTTATACATCTCAAGTCTTTTTTCAAAGCTGATTTTTTTACCCCAATTTGATTTATCATCTAAATAATCCACCCAGCTTTTATCCTTGGAGTTATTTATGGTGCTTTGTAAACCTCTTAGAGATCCTAAGGTGATTATTTCAGGAGTTAGGTTTTTAAATAAATAGTCGATGATTTCTTTGTATTTATGTTTCCAACCATTTATTGGCACTATAGGATCTATTCTCATACGAACAGAATAACCTTCATCATATAATTTTTTAGCAGCTTTTATTCTCTTTTTAGGTGAAGGTGCTCTTTTTTCCCATTTCTTTGATACATCAAAAGCATTGATACTGAAACTTGATATTAAGATATCTTGGGATTTAGATTCAATTATCCCATCAACATTATCGGATTTAGTGAGAACCAGGAGTTTATGTTTATTTTGTTTTTTAAATAAGTCAATAACAAAACCAGATAATGCATCTTCTGTTCCTTCAAAAAGTAGTGAGTCTGATAGTTCGCCAGAGTTCAGTAGCGAAGGAGTTTCATTTTGATAGAGGAAATTTCTTATGTGACTTTTTATCTTGTCTTTTTCTTTTATGTAAGGCTTTTTCTTCATAGGCCTGAACCTTAAAGTCCCATTAAGATAACACCAAGCACAATCAAAATTACAGCCATTAGCCCACTTTAATTCAATAAAATGAGGGCACACCACATCTTCATCATTCTCAGGATAAGGTGTTTTATCAAATAAGGTAATTATGGATCCATCTGCAACCTTGGAAAAAGTTGGTTTTATATTGTTTTCTAGAGTAACCGTGTTCTTCAATTCGATAGAACACGCAGCATCCATATTTCTATAACGTTTCTTATCATTCAAGTCTCCCTTTGATAAGAATTCGATTGCGTCCTCACAGGTTAATGTAGTTTGCATCTGTTCCCTCTATATATTTCTTATTAACTATAAATCTTTCTAAACAGATTACATAACATATTATCGCTATTATAACTTTTATTTATTCTTCCAGTATCTCTGTGGTTTATTTAAGTGATCAATTTATCCAAACAACATGAAGATAGTTAGATATTCAATCTATTCAACTAATTTATTGGTTTCTACTTTTATTACATCTCCAAAAATATCCTTTTCATATTCTTCAACAGTTTCAATAAAGCTTTTTAGACTGTTTACAATTAATTTATCACGATATATAATGATATCAATCGAAACTTTGTTCTCTAATATCAAGTCTTGTCTAATCTTCATATCTTTGTTAAGGAATTCAATTTCTGATGCAATTATAGGTAATTTTATACTTTCTTTTTCTATTAACAAGTTAATGTCTTCCATTATCTCATTCAAAGGCAATAAATCATGTAATGGAATTAATAAATTCCACATATCTACTTTTGTAGATTTTATATCACTTATTTCTTTTTCAAGAGCTTCACAATTAGCTGTGGCATTTGCTACATTATTGGCATTTTTAGCTCTGATAGCTGATATTAATTTACCTTCTTTTTTGGCTATTCTTTGTTCGTCCAAAACCAAGTTAAAGATCATTGTAATTGTTGCACCTATTATTATAGCTAAAATTGATAATATAGGAGAATACTGAGGTTGATTTAATGAAGTGATATAAATAAATATTATTGCTACAATAACAAGAATTGATAATGCAAATATTATATATTTCTTCCACATTTTCTATTCCCCATTCATTTAATAATCTAAATAAAACTGGAAAAAGTAAATTCCGTTACCTTCTTCAACCCAACAGACTATATAAACTGGTTCTCGTGGTAAATCAAATGAATTACCATTTTTATCTAAAAAATCACATAGATTTATGGTAATAGATTTATGAGCAAATAAATTATTTATTCCATTTTGGTAAGAATTTTCAAACTCACATAACTTCTCTTTAGAAAATCCGATTAACAATCCAACTCTCAAATGGGAGATAGTTTCCTCACTTAAATTTTCCAATTTAAAACTATGTCGAGATAATCCAACATTTATTTGAGCACTCTGTGACCGCATGTCACGTTCATTTAGATCTAATAAAGGTCTTGTATCTATTGCGATTTTGGTGTCAACAGTAACTCTTGGTGGTCTTTGATTATAGGTATTTTTAAGGTCTTGATACACCTCTTTAGAAATGATATCTCTTATTGATTCGTTCCATTTAGTTTTTAATCCCTTCAAACCTTCATAAATTTGAGGGACCCCTGAAAAACCGTGTATTGAATTAAATAATAGGGTTAAGCCGGAACTAATAATAATATCTGCATTAATAACAAATGAACCACTATAATAATCTTGCACTTCTATTTTTGGAAGGTATTCTTTTGATAAACCTAAATCTAAAAAAAACTCATCAATTATCTGCTGAGATGAATTAACAAAGATTATTTTCCATTTTTCTTTATTAAAACTAAAATAATCTAAATCAATTTCATTCCTGAAACATGGATTGTTTTTTTCTAAATCACATAACCATATTTTTGTTTCGTCGGATAAATCCATGAAAAAATTAATTTTTGCCAAAATTACATTATTTTCCATTCTAAACCCCCTACCATCAATTAAATTTTTGCCCATTCCTCACAAACTCGATTAGCCTGTTCCAATACAGTTTTTACTGCTAGTTTTTCTTTGTCTGGAGGGTATCCGTATTGTCTCAGTATTTTTTTTACTGCTACTCTCATTTGTGCCTGCACACTTTCTCTTAAAGTCCAATCAATCGTTATATTGCTCTTTATAGCTTTGACTAAGTCCATAGCTATCTCTCTTAGTACATCATCACCTAAAACCTTCACTGCACTATCATTAACACCAAGAGCATCATAAAAGGCGAGTTCGTATTCTGTGAGTCCTAAATCGTCCCCTCTATTTTGTGCTTCCCTCATCTTCTTAGCCATTTCGATAAGCTCTTCGATGACTGATATGGCATCAATGTTGCGTTTATGGTAGTCATGAATGGTTTTCTCAAGCATATCCTTGAACGAACGTGCTTCAATAACATTTTTACGAGAAATACTTTTTATTTCATCGTTTAGGAGTCTTTTGAGTAGTTCAGCAGCAGTATTTTTATGTTCCATGTCTTTAACTTCTAAGAGAAACTCATCTGAGAGTATGGATATGTCTGGTTTTTTAAGTCCGGCTAATTGGAAGAGGTCTAAGACTTCATCTGATACTAAGGCTGTGGATAGGATCTGCTGGATAGCCATATCAACATCTTCCACCTGTTCTCCGGGTGGGGATGTGACCTTGACTATGTAGTTTTTTACAGCTTTAAAAAAAGCTAAATCATCCCTTATTCGCATAGCTTGGGGGTGTGGTACTGCTAAAGAGAACGCCTTGGACAATTCATTCACATATTTTAAGCAACGTTTTTTACCATCCTCTTGGACTAAAACAAAGTCAGCTCCATCGCGCATAAGCTTTAATTTCTCTCCAGTAGTTGCTTTATAGAATCCTTTGTAATAGAATCCATGGAATAATCCAGTTACTATTTCATATTTCTCCATCATTATTGCAACAGCTTGTTCTTGGTCGAATGCTATTTCTCCACGACCTCCACCTTCAGTGTACTGAGATAAAGCTTTTTTAAGTTCGGTAGCAATTCCAAGGTAATCAACAATAAGGCCACCTTCTTTGTCCTTATATACTCTGTTTACCCTAGCTATTGTCTGCATAAGTCCATGTCCCTGCATGGGTTTGTCTATGTACATGGTGTGTAAGCTGGGTACATCGAAACCAGTGAGCCACATATCTCTTACGATTACTAGCTTTATTGGTGAGCTGGGATCCCTGAAAGTATCTCCCAATTGTTTTCTTCGTGGCTTGTTGCGTATATGTGGTTGCCAGTCCAAGGGATCAGTAGCGCTGCCCGTCATGACTACTTTTAAAAAGCCGTGCATGTCATCATCGTTATGCCATTCAGGTCTGAGCTTGATAATTTCTTTGTATAATTCTATGCATATGCGGCGGCTCATACATACAACCATACCTTTGCCTTCTTGTGCTTTGAATCTGGCTTCAAAATGGTTCACTAAATCTTTAGCTACTCGTTTGATACGGGTTTCACTTCCAACAATAGCTTCCATTCTAGCCCATTTACTTTTAAGCTTTTCCTGACTCTCCATTTCCTGGCCTTCAGTAATAAAGTCAAATTGAGGGTCTATATGTGGTTTTTCCTCTTCTTTCAGGTCTAGTTTAACCAGTCTGTTCTCGTAATAGATGCGGACAGTAGCTCCATCTTCAACAGCCTGTTCAATATCATATATGTCTATGTAGTTACCAAATACTGCAACTGTGTTCTTGTCTCCACGTTCAAGAGGTGTGCCTGTAAAACCAATAAATGAGGCATTTGGTAGAGCATCTCTCATGTGTCTGGCTAATCCATCTATGAAGTCGTATTGTGAACGGTGTGCCTCATCAGCTATTACTACAATATTCCTCCGTTCGGATAGTGTCGGATATTCAGTTCCTTTTTCTGGAAGGAATTTTTGGATGGTTGTGAATACAATGCCCCCACTAGCAACTTGTAATAATTCCTGAAGATTTTCTCTGCTATCTGCTTGTACAGGTTCCTGCCTTAAAACATTCTGTGAAGCTTTGAAAGTACCAAATAATTGATCGTCTAAATCATTCCTATCGGTTAAAACCACTAAAGTTGGATTATCCATTTCCAAAACTAATTTACCAGCATAAAAAGCCATTATAAGACTCTTACCTGAACCCTGAGTGTGCCAAACTACCCCACATCTTCGATCCCCTTCAAGACTAGCTGCCTCAATTGTGGCTCCTACAGCCTTATTAACAGCATGATACTGATGATAAGCAGCGAGTTTTTTCTTTATAGTAGCTTCAGCATCATCGTAAACAATAAAATGACGTAGAATATCTAACAAGACTTGCTTGTTTAACATACCTCTAATGAGCACTTCCATTTCCAACATAGTTAACAATGCATCTTTTTCTCCTTCGATAGTCTTCCATGGCATGAAACGCTGATAATCACTGGTTAATGTACCTGCACGAGCTTCCATTCCATCACTTATCATTAATATTTCATTGAAATGGAATAGAGAGGGGATCTGGGATTGGTAGGTCTGGAGCTGTTGGTATGCCTTACTAAGAGTAGCCTTCTCATCTGCAGGATTCTTAAGCTCAATAACAACTAAAGGTAGGCCATTAACAAAAAGAATTATATCAGGACGGCGGTTATTATCATTCTCTATGATTGTGAACTGATTAATTGCTAAAAAATCGTTATTCTCTGGGGTTTGGAAGTCAAAAAGCCAAACTTTATCATGTATTATTCTGCCATCTTTGCGGTATTCGATGGTGATTCCATCGGTTAGGAGCTGATGAAAGTTTAGATTGTTTGTGAGCAGGTCTGGGCTGTCTGTCCTGATTACTTTTTTCACTGCTTCTTCTTTGGCTGTGGGCGGAATATCTGGGTTTAAACGATATATAATATCTCTCAATCTTTCAGTTATGACCACGTCACTGTAGAGTTCCCTCATAGGGCTTGGGCCATCAGGTGAGATGTTTGGGCCGTGTAGGATTTCGTATCCAAGTTCTTCGAGGATCTCCAAGGCTTCCTGTTCTACCATATCCTCGTTTATCCCTTTCATTTTCCGTTGGCCTCCTCAGGAACATTTACTACTATCTTACCAAACATGAGCTTAGGAAGGAGAGAGTCACGAATTTTGGTTAGATTATCGTTTTCTAAGACCAAATTTTCTATTTGTTTCTCCATGGGGCTTACAAATTCATTGAACTGTTTATCAAGCTCTTCATTAGGCACAATAACATTTAAATCGTCTAAATCTTTACGAGTAATAGCATTAAATACAGTTCCGCTGCCTATAGAATCTTCCTCGGTGAAAATATTCTTTAATTGATATAATAAGAATGATTGAAAGTCTTTTTTATGTCTGATAGCACTGAGGCCCCTTCCGATCACCATTTTTGACTTAGCAATATTTATTCTGCCTACAGGGGCTCTTACGCTGAATAAAATATCCCCATATCCTGCAATTTTATTTTCAAGGGTGCAGTAAATTTTATCTTTTGGAAATCGTTCTCTAAAATTGGTAACTCCCTGGTGGAATGGTAAACCTTCACATTCTTCATTATAGAATTCAGATTTGGGAGATTGGCCCATTGTGATATTACAAGTATCTTTTAACTTTTTGACACTCCAACCTACTGGAATTTCCCCCAACTCAGAATCCACCATATCTCCGCCACTAGACTTATACGGCTGTCCGTTCTCGTCGGGGAATTCAAAGTGGACAAACCAGTACCTGAATACCGCTTGGCTGATTTCCTCAAGGGTATGGTTCATATGGTTGTTGAGTTGGATTTTTTGGTCCAATGAAGATAATATAAAGGAAATCTTTTTTTGTTGATCCAACGGAGGAATAGGAAGTGTCATTAATTTTATGTCTTTTTGATTAATTGCTGGTTGAGCAGATGCAGCACTAGCATTTATTAAGTAATGTTGGGCTTGTTTTGTTAATAAGAAATAAAATAGGAAATAATTATCAATTTTCACGTTTTTTAAAACAACACAATTTGGATTCAGAGTTGCTTCTCCAATTTCTTCCCTTATTATTGCAACCTTTCCAATAGTATTTCCAACTTTTACAATCAGAATATCATGTTTATTTAATTTAATTTCTGGAGATTCTTCGTATTTTTCTCTTGAAATGAAGACAGGTTTAGATAAGTCTATCTCATTATTCTTAGAAATTTGGGTAGCTCCTAAAACTAATGGTCCTGATAAACTTAAATCATTTTTTGTGTATCCTCTCCACCCTATTCTTCCTTTAACAGTTGAAACATCATTAATATTTCCTGTTTCCCAGTCCTCAGGAATCAATCCAATTTCGGTTTCTTGGAATTTTTCAGGTAGCATTATATTCAAATCTCCATTAATTCTCCATTCTCATACCAATGATAGAGTGGAGGTTTTTTAAAATTGCTCTTTACATAAAAAATAATGTGCAAACCAAAAGAATACTCAAATTGGTCAGAAGTGAATGTTTTAAGTTTTCGCTGGTCAAATTCCATATTTATTCTGTTTCGGAACTTCTTTTTTACTTCAATAACAAGTAAATTTTTTCTCTCGTTCCTTTGATGAATTATAATGTCAGGAAAAACAGTCTTTGCATCAGTATCATCAGACTTGGTATCTTCAACAGGAAAACGCATCCTTTTTGGATCTTGTGAGTCCCCATTCACCATCCGATTGTATTCACAATCAACATTCCACTCTTTAAATTCCTGTTGCAAATATTCAGCGAGTTTATGAGTTATGGAACGTTCATTGGCATTTTCGTTTAATAAACAAGAATCAAAATCCATTAACTTATTTATAGAAGATATAACTTTTCTCTGTAAGATATCAAAACTATAATTCATACCCCAACCCACCAAGATTAGCTTTAATCTCTTTCTCCAGCTTCTCAGACTTCTCGAACTGTTTTTTTAACTCAGAAGTAAGTCTTCTCATCTTTTCCTTAAACTCTTCCGGGTCTTCCTCTTCCTCAGCGAACCCAACATATCGTCCTGGTGTAAGTATGTAGTCGTGTTTTTTTACATCATCTATGTTCACTGACTTGCAGAAGCCACGGACATCTTCGTATTCTCCACCTTCACCACGCCAACTATGATATACATTAGTTATCTCTTGCACAGCTTCATCTGTTAACTCACGATGAGTACGGTCTGCCATGTGTCCCATCTTCCTGGCATCAATAAATAGTATTTCACCCTTTCGATTACGGAAGTTGCTATTGGATCTGTCTCTGCTTAAGAACCATAAACATGCAGGTATTCCAGTGTTGTAAAATAATTGTGATGGTAGAGCCACCATGCAATCAACAAGATCTGCTTCAACGATTTTTTGTCGTATTTTCCCTTCCTGTCCTCCTGCGGACATTGAACCATTAGCTAAGACAAAACCTGCTATTCCTGTGGGTGATAAGTGGTGGATGAAGTGTTGTACCCATGCGAAGTTTGCATTTCTTTTAGGTGGGATTCCATACTTCCATCTTGCATCGTTTTCTAATAGGTCTGCTTTCCAATCTTTATCGTTGAATGGTGGATTAGCCAGGATGTAATCTGATTTTAGGTCTCGGTGTTTGTCTTCAGTGAAAGTGTCGCCCCATTGGATGTTGGAGTCAATACCCCTAATAGCCAAGTTAATTTTACACAATCGCCAAGTTGTCTGGTTAGATTCTTGTCCGTAGATGGCTATATCTCCTAATTTTCCTTCATGAGCTTCGACAAACTTTTCACTCTGTACAAACATTCCTCCAGAACCACAGCATGGATCGTAAATTCGTCCAGAAAAGGGTTCTATCATTTCTACCAGGATTTTAACGATACTACGTGGAGTATAAAATTGTCCACCCTTTTTTCCTTCGGCATTGGCGAATTGTCCCAGGAAATATTCATACACTCGTCCTAGAATGTCTTTACTTTTGCTTTCTTTGTCTCCGAGTCCTATAGTGCCTATTAAATCTATTATTCCACCTAGGCTTTGTTTATCTAGAGCTTCCCTTGCATAGTCTTTTGGTAAAACTCCTTTGAGGTTGGGGTTGTCTTTTTCTATTGCATCCATGGCATCATCAATAAGTTTACCAATGTCTGGCTGTTTGGCATGGTCCTGTAAGTAATCCCACCGAGCTTCAGGTGGCACCCAAAAAACGTTTAGAGCTATGTATTCGTCTTTGTCTTCAGCATCTGCATATTCATCCGCTTCTAATCCTGCATGAACTTCTAAGAATGCATCTGAAATATATTTCAAAAAAATAAGACCTAAAACCACGTGTTTGTACTCTGCAGCGTCCATATTGTTTCTTAGTTTGTCTGCGGATTGCCATAGTTTCTCTTCGAATCCTAAGTTCGCCCCATTGTTTTTTGCCATGATGATTACAACCTTCCAATAATACTATAAATCTTGTTTTTCACCACAAACAATAAATTTTTCTATTTAATCATTTACAAAGCGGAGTTTACACCAACTCTACTGAAATATTGATACAAAAAGGGTTTAACTCGCTTACTCATTTATTTACATATTTTTTTATGCATGAATTTAGGTTTAGAAAGATGTGCGAGGTGTGCGTATATTGTGTCGGTGGGATAGATGCATTCGATCTTTTTGGCATACTTTGAATTGTTAGTTTTTATGGATAGGGGTTTTTAGTTTTTGATTTTGGATTTAACGTTAACTAATGTCGGTATCTTTAATACAACCCGAATATGACGTCTATACAACAAACGTGTAGGGCGTGAAATAATGACAAGAAAGTATACAGAAGCCAAATTATTGAGTTTAAGTAAAAAAGAAAGAGAAAAACTTGAGGAAATCAAAAATAAAGTCTCTGAAACGGGAGGCGAAGTGAGTATAAACCAGCTTCTAAGAGATGGAATTGAGTTACTCTACAATTATAAAGAGAAGATAATTGAGCGTTATACTCCTAAATCTTTGAGAAATTTAATTGAAATTGACAGGAGGTGAAAATATGAATGACAAAATAATATTAATCGAGGTTATTGCAGATAAACTAGAACAGAGTTTAATTGAACAGGATTTTTACTTAGAGCTGTATTATTGCAATGATCTATCTCCATTTGAAAAAGAGATGTTTTTTGATTTTAAAAGGTCTCAACAAGAAGCTTTGAATTATACAAAAAAAATTCAAAGTGTAGTAGAGTCTCTTAAAAAGAATAACTAAAATAGTGGAATGGTATTGTGTAGTGCAACTTTTTTTAACTTAACCCCTCATTTTGCATTACACATACATTTCCATTTAATTTTAATGGAATGAATATGATAGTTAAAATTGGAACTAAAAAGGCAGGTTCATATATAGATTTTATTAAGCATAATCCATGTGAGATCTTAGAAATTCTGTCTAAAGGATTTAACAATTCTAAAGCAGTCTATGTTGCTGCTGTGATGGGTGAACAGGGTTACAATATCACTGATTTTAATATTTGTACTGAAAATATTGGTAAGAGAGAACCGTTAGCTGTTTTGAAGATTGAGATGAGGGCTAATAATGGTAGCAAAGTTAAATTTGGCTGAGATGTTTAAGTATGGATTGTTTCAGGATCCAATAATTCTTGGGGATAATTTGGAAGAAGTGCGCAATTACATTCATAATTTCAAGTTAGAATCATCAGGGATAGATATTTTGTCTTTTCAGCCAGGTGTAGGTAAAACTCATCATACAAATGAGTTATTGAAGAAGATGAATAGTTATTTGCTTGTAACAGGTTCACATAAACTTTTAAAAGGCGAGTATTCTGCTTTAAGAGCTAAATATTGGCAAGGTTTCCCTGAAAAATGTAAGGAATATAAAGGACAAGTTCAGAAATTGGACTCGTATGGAGTTTCTATAAAAACAATATGTCAGATCCAAAGTTGTGATAGAAGAACATGTCCTTACTGGAAACAATTCAATACCAAAAAAGCTATAGCTCCCTATCATTTTTTAACCTCCGATAGAGTATTGAATAAGGAAGGTAAGTATAAATTTGATATGTTGCTTGTTGATGAAGCAATGGAGTATGGAACTGAATACACTTTAAAAGAAGAATCTTTAAACGAATCCATTCAAGCAATGGGTAAATATGAGAATGTTAAATTTTTAGAAGAGGTGGATTGGGGTGCTGATTTATTAGATTATTTACAGGAGAATATCAAACTAATTAATCGTAAAAAGTACAGTTCCTTAAATGGTGCGATAAGGGGGAAACAGTGGGATGATGTTAAGAAAATAGCAAAATTTAGACCATATAATCTTATTAAGTACTATTACTATCACACTATCTATGGCAATAGTTCCTGTTACTATGAGCCCTTATTATATACTGTGTTTGACCTCGCAAGGCAAAAATTACCAATTATCATGCTTGATGCAAGTTTTGATGTTAAAGCCTATGAGGTGACACTTGCTAGGTATAATTTTGAGCATAAAAACAAACCCAGAGATCCATTCATTAACCAACCACTTGGTCCCATCACTGATTTATTAACAAGGTCATATGACAGCAACATCAGAGACAAACACAAAACTATCTACAGAATGGATAAAAACAATTATTACTACAAAACAGGCATTTGGGATTTCAATAACAAAAAACTAACTGAAAATGGTAAAAAAACAGAAAAAGAACTTAAATCGTTTATAAATAAAATTAAACGCAAATACCATCATGTTGGAATAATCACATACCAAGATCTAGAACCATTATTTGAGGGTTTAGGTAAAACTGAGCATTTTTTTAATCTTAGAGGGTCAAATAAGTTAAAAAACGTTGATGCACTTTTCATTATAGGAACACCCCAAAAAAAAGTATCAGGCATATTAAAAGGATACAATAAGCTTTGTCTAACAGATTTTACTGAAGAATCAATTTACAAACCCATATATAAAATCCAAGATGGAATGAATTGTATTTATCATGAATACGTTGATTGTTACGGTAAACACGAACATTGGGATTGTAATAGTGGCGATGGATATAGAGAAAAGAAACCCGTTTCATATAGATTTAAAGGCGACTACGAAGATTGGTATCATGAAGAACTCCGAAAACAACGTGAGGCAGGAGAAATAGATTTAGAATTATGGTATAAATTTTCTGAGTATGCTCAAAACCAGGATGAAAGTGAAAAATACCAAGCTATTCACAGAGCTAGACCATTCCTAAAAGATAATCCAATTATATATGTTTTTGGAGACATCCCAGAAAAAATTAAACAAGAATTCACTATTGTTTCATATGATAAAGATAATACTAGAATTCATTTCTCAAGGGACTATAGAGGTGTTTACCCACTAGCTTTGGGCGTTGCAATTAGTGAATATTATTATAACACTGGATCAACATCAGCAGAGATAGCAAAAGAATTCAGGTTGTATAAAAGAGATAATAAAAAAAGTTACAATACACCTTTCATAACAAAGATTATAAAGGAGATAACACCCCATAATTTACGTACAATTGATAAACTATTAAAAGAAGACATATCTCTAACTCCTGCGGCAATTAAAAGAAGACACCCTAATATAAACATTGACCGTGAAATGATTGAAGACTTTATTTTTTATGCAAAGGGTGCTGCATTTATCCGCATGTGAAAAAACTTAAGAAAATGAAAATTGTTTAAAATAATTTATTTTCATAAAAAAGCCCTTATTGCTCCTCATTGAAGTTGATTTTTGTAAGTAATGTGAATAATCTTAAGATGGGTAAAAATGAGCTAGTCAAACAGGAATTTTTAAGGTCTTAAATCGAAAAATAAAGGCTCTAAATCAATTTCCAAAAACACATTACACTATATTATATTATAGTTAATAGTTAATCTCACCCTCAAACACAAAAATCGTTATATGCGTTTAATATGCCTATAAAAGTACATATACTCATATATGCTCGTATAAATCAACATATAAAAAAATAAATAGTTATTAACCCCCATATGTTGCTACAATCCGTTCAAATTGATTTTTTTCTTGTTCTAAGATTAAAATTACATCTTTCATTAAGTTAAATGCAATTTCTTCCTTTGTCATCTCTTTGTAGTCTTTTTTGAATTTGATAAGGATTTCCATGTCATTATTATTGTAGTAGAAATCCTGATCTCCTACAAATTGTAGCGCCACCGCACCTTTAATTAAGGCTTTAACTATGGGAAGGAATTTTTCCTTAGTTTCATCCGGTAATTCATTTTCATTATGTTTTCCCCCAACAATATCTTTCATTCTATCCGTATAATAATCACTGAATACAGAATATCCTTCTAAAAATTTGTCGTAATTTCTAAATCCAGGTATTTCATTATCCTTTTCGTTAGTAGTCATTTTTTCACCGTGCAATAATGTTATTTTGCTATTATTAAAAATCCTCCTGCTAACAATGCGATTATGAAAATCCATGATAATGGATTTAGCGCAATAAAGACGATCAACCCTACCCCTACAGAAATTACAAGAGCTAAACCATAAAAAAGAACTATGAAACCGAAAAAACCAAGGATAAATATTCCAATTGCATTACCAAATAGATCTATAATTACTTCTAAAAACATTATATCACCTCTAAAAAAATAAATACCAGCTTAGTTTGCTGGCTTTTCTGGGACAGTTTTTGAATATTGGAAAATAGAATCTAAACAGATTGGACAAAGTCCAATGGTTCTGTATTCCCACTCCATAGTTTTATTCCTGATTCTAAATTTATTGCCACATAATTGGCAAGTTTCAAGCCTCATTGGTGAGGAATGAAATCTCTCTTTAATTTCATAAGCCCAAGGAATACTGCAGAATGCTAATGATGCTATTAAGCCACCAATATCACCAATAACAAAAGAAATGCTCACTATGAGGCCAGTTAAACCAATACCAAACCTTATATCTTCATCCATTTTTCATCACCTTTTATGTTATTTTCAAAAAATGGATTAAGAGAGACTTTCAATCTCCCTTATTATTGCTTCTGCAGTGGATACGACTTTTTTACCTCTTCCACGGAGCTCTTCAGTTCCCATGGACCATGAGCGGATATAATATTTGGACTTATCGTTCTGCATGCCGAGATATTTTGATACAATATAAGAAACAGCTTCAGCTTCTATTTCTTTCACTGCTTTATCTAATTTAATCCCAGTTGAGATATGGAGCTTGTAGTGAGCAACCTCATGTATTAAACTAGCCACCATAGCGGCTTCATTATCCTTTGGAGCAACTAAAATGCGTTCTTTATTTACATTGCCATTGCTCGTCGCCGAATACTTGACAACAACAGGCAATGGGCTTATCTGCTTTATTTTATCAAATGAAATATCACCTTTAACCTTGTCCGGATGCCCGAATTCAAGGTTTTCACCTTCAGTCTGGTTTACATCAAAGACATTCACATATTTGAACCCCTTAACAATGTACATGTCTTCATCTGTATCTTTATCCTTCACTTTCCTTTTTAATGGAGCTAAAATTCTTATAGCTTTTTCACCTTTGCATACAGTTCTACCGAGCTTTTGCCAATTCTTAAATCCACTCAACATACTTACTTGAGGATACTGCGCCCATGCGAGGATGACATTCCCGATGCTGTATTCATGTAGATTCAGGTTAGAGCTCCAAAGACTAATAAACTCATTTACTGCATCTATATCTTGAGAGAATGCTTGATCAATTATTTCATCAAGTTTTTCACTCAAAAACGAACTCAATTCAGTTCCTCTTTTCTCTTGTGGTATTTCAAATCTATCCATCGAATCACTCCTATTTTTTTATTAATTCACAAGGAGTGGATAGAAAGAATAAAAGCAACTATCAACCTATTCATACATGGATAGATGGATTTAAAATGGAAAGAAGGTACGGAAACATCTTCGAAGCGATGTAGTGGGGTAGGTGGTTCTTTTGTGGGTGAGGATTTTCAAAGCCACGGAATAAGGTACCCTAAAATAGTACTGGGGAAATCACATAATGTAATAAAAAATAATAAAAGAGTAAGATATTATGTAATCATTTTTCTATTTGTTTTTTAAGTTCATCCCATTCTGCATCGGTTATATGATTAAAATCGTCTGGATTTTCTTTTAAACGTTTTCCAACTTTATTTATAAAATTTTTAATTACTTCTACATCTTCATCCGATTTTAATTCAATGTTAGATTCTACATCATCCATTCGGCCTGTTAGTTCATTTACCGTAGCTTCCAAACTCTGAATTTTAAGATCCTTTTCATTCAGTTCTGACTGCCTTTTAAGGTCTTTTTCCTTCATTTCCTTCATTTCTTTCTTGATTTTAGTATACTCTTCACTGGTATAATCTTTTACACTAATTTCGTCTATCGAAAGAAATTCAAGAACATCTAAGTATCTTTTTTTGAGTTCTTCCGGGTCTGCTTTCCAATATGCCTGTTTATTTCTATCAATTTTGTGACCAACAAGATAATCAGCCAAAACATGATCTCCAGTTTTATTGATTATTGTAGAAATGAAATATTTCCTAAGCCCATGACTACGCCAGAATGCATAAGCCCCTTTTTCATTGGTTTTAAACCCTAATTTTTTCCCTATTCTATTAAAATTACTTGAAACATTATGTTTAGTTAGAGGTTCACCATCATGGTTAACGAAAAGTTCTTTATTTATGTTCGATATTCTGATTTTTTCATTTCGCCCATAAGACCTTTCTTTTAGATAATAAATGATATTTCTTGATACTTCTGGGGGAATAAAAGTATGATATCTATAATGTACCTTTTTTCTAGTAATTAATAAACTTAAAATAACATCATTAAGTTTTTCTTCATTTTTAAATAACTCTTCTACGGTATCTATTTTTTCATTAAGTGCCACACTTGTTGCATCCAAAATTTTCCTTATTGTTAAATTCCTCATTTCGGCTTGGGACATCCCGGTGAGTGCCATTAAGTATATTATTGTTTTGTCACGTATAGGGGAAATTTCAATCATTTTTTGGATTTCTTCTCGTTTTAGTAACCTTCCTTCATTTTTCTCTAAACAGAGGTCATTACCTTTAGTAGTTACATCTGGAACTTGAATTCCATTGTATTTGTAAAATGATTTAGCAGCGCTCAAATATACTTTAATAGTTTGTGGGGCTTTACCACTATCTTTAAGATGTTTTCTAAATTGTGGTAAGTAAAAATCAATATTTCTATCTGCCATTCGTGGGATTTGATTCTCTTCATACACAGCTTCTTCTTTTAATTCTTCTGGGGTCTTACCAATTAATTCACAATAATGTTTGAGACCTAAACGGTATAAAGATTCTGTAGATTCGGGATAATCTCCTTTTACAAACCATTTCTCAACTGGATCCGGTTTCATAGTTTTATTATTTCTTTTTTAATATATAAAATTATGGTTAAGTTAACCAGTTGGTAGAATAACGTTCGTTAGTCTCATACTATTAAGGTTGTCTTCATGGTATATAAAACTAACGTTCGTTCGTAACTAGATTCTAAAAATGTCAGAAAATAAAAAACGTAATCCTTCTTAAAAACTTAAAGTACAAGTTTATCCAGCGAAATTCTTCTTTTCCAGAATTATATCTATTGTTTTGCCTTTTTTTAAAGAAGTAAAAAAAATAAATTATTCTGGGGGGAAAACTTCAAAGAATAATTCTCTAAACTCACCCATTAATTCTTTAGGGAATTTTAAACCAACACAAATTATTAGAACCCCGGTTCCAACAGTCCCTTCTTCACTGTTGGGGTCGTCTATTAATTCTTCATCAAAAACCAGATTTACCCTGGACTTTTCCTGAAGGAAATCCCATAGTGTTTCTTTTCCAGGGGTTTTACCGGATGCACTGATTTTATTACGGAGTGCTAACTGTAGAAATTGTTCCCAATCTTCATATGCGCAAAATTCAATCCACACTGACCCTTTATAATCAATACATGAATTACAGGTTTCAATTTCCCAGTGGAAGAAGTCTTTAATAATATCCTCTATTCCTTCATCTACCATGATATAAAAATCATCATCAACTTTAAGCTCTACCTGTTTATGTCCCATACAATCCCTCCATTGGGTATACTTTATTTATTGTTTATTTTCTGAACAAAAAATAAGTAGTTATCACCATGGCGGTGGAAATAAATATGAGGGTGAAGGCTAACTTGGTTTATATATCTTTAAAGTACCCCCTCCGTTTCCTTTAAGAACAGTGTAGTGCAGGGCAAGTTGGTGGCACCGATTATCATACTATCATGGCGGCATTCCCACTTATCAAATTAAAATAAAAAAATTATATGTTGGTACCAACAAAACCAATTTTGAGGCTGGAATATTGACTGATAAAATTCTCCTGGTGGAAGATGAGAGTGTAGAAGCCACAGATACTAAGCATACACTGGAAAAAATGGGTTATGATGTTGTTTACATAGCTTCTAGAGGGAGAGAAGCTGTGGAAAAGATTTCCGAGCTCCAGCCGGATCTTATTCTAATGGATATTAGGCTAAAAGATGATATCAGTGGCATTGATGTGGTTGCTATGATCAAAGATCTAGGCATACCAGTTATTTTTTTAACGACACAGTCTGAAGAGTCTAACCTTGAAAAAGTCAAATTAACTGAACCATACGGTTACATAATAAAACCTTACGATGTTACTGAACTGAAATATGTCATAGAACTGGTTCTTTACAAAGATAGAATGGAAAAGAAATTAAAAACCAGTACTGAGTTCACTAATGCCCTTATAGAAGCTTCCAATGACATGTTTTTAATTGATCCTTCGGGGGTGATATTAAAGGCAAACGATGCAACTTCACGCCGGTTCAACGTTACCCCGGATGAACTGATAGGTAAGCCTTTAAGTCTATTCCTGCCGGAGAATATATTCCAGAATAGATGGAGACACATGGAAGAAGCCATCAAAACCAGGGAAGTAGTGGAGTTTGAAGATGAACGGGACAAAAAATACTTCCACCACCGTATATTCCCCCTAGTGGAAGAGGGGGAAGTGCAGAAGCTGGCAGTTTTCTTTCAGGAAATAACAGAACGCAAATCCTATGAACGAGAATTGATAAAAAATTCTCTGCATCTTAAAAAGGCTCAAGAACTGGGTCACATGGGTAGCTGGGATTGGGATAATGCAACTGGAGTTTTAAACTGTTCTGAAGAACTTTACAGGATATTGGGGGTGGATGAAACATTCCAGCCCACCTTTGAAAATATCGATGCCCTGATGCACCCTGATGACCGGGAGCGGTGTATTCAAAAGAGAGAGGAGTTATTCCGCAGGGGTGGTAAATGTGAGTACGAATTCCGCATATTAAGGCCGGGTGGTGAGATTAGACATTTAAAACAGTCGACTCAGGTATTATTTGATACAAATACCAAGTCAGTAGAGGCATTTGGGATAATGCAGGATGTAACTGAAATTGAAAAATCAAAAATAGCCCTGGTGAAGAGTGAACAGAAGTACCGGGATATATTTGAAAATGCTACAGAGGGAATTTACCAGACCACCCCGGATGGTAAGATCATTAATGCTAATCCTGCCTTTGCTCGAATATTTGGTTTCAGTTCTCCGGAAGAACTGATAGAAAATGTTCAGGATATTCAAAAAGATCTTTACGCCCATCCTGAGGATAGAGATGAATTTAAAAGGCGCTTGGAAACTGAGGGAGAAGTTAAAGACTTTGAAGTGGAATTTTTCCAGCTAGATGGAACTCAGGCCTGGGCGCTGGTCAATGCCAAGGCAGTTAAAGGTGGAAAAGACCATAGTAAATATTATGAAGGCATGGTAGTGGATATAACCCTGTTAAAAGAAGCGGAAAAAGCAGTGACAGAAAGCGAGGAAAAATACCGGAATGTAGTT
>NPIE01002583.1_pt1 | contig 23827 bp, 22 predicted proteins | sample 8637661 | NCBI WGS metagenome assembly NPIE01 (sample SAMN07420842, study PRJNA396082) | bioreactor metagenome | isolation source: sample BA12 brine-fed electro-methanogenic bioreactor BA | place: Japan: Kochi | collected 2016-12-09
GGACGTCCTCACCCGCGACGACCTGCAGGCGCTCGCGAACCGCGGCCCGGGGCCGCGCGTCTCCGTCTACATGCCCACTCATCGGTTCGGCCCCTCTACGCAGGAGGATCAGACCCGTTTGCGCGTGCTCCTCGGGGATGCCGAGCGCGAGCTCGAGTCGCGCGGAGTGAAGGGCCGTGATGTGCAGGCGCTTCTGCGTCCTGCCCGCAAGCTTATAGAAGACCGTCCGTTCTGGCTGCGCAGCCGAGAAGGGCTTGCGGTCTTCGCCGACGCCGAAGGGTCGCGGGCGTTCCGCCTGCTCGAGCCGTTCAACGACGAAGTCGTCGTGGGAGAGCGCTTCTACCTCAAGCCGCTGCTGCGTGCGCTCGGGAGCGCCCGCGCGTACTGGGTGCTCGCGCTCTCACAGAAGCGCGCCCGGCTGTTCAGAGGATCGCGCTACCACCTCACTGAGATCGACCTCTCGGCCGCCGATCTTCCGACCAGCCTGGCCGAGGCGGTCAAGTGGTTCGATTTCGAGAAGCAGTCGCTGCAGTTCCACACACAGACCTCGGGCGGACCCGGCGGCCGGCGGCCGGCCGTGTTCCACGGTACCGGCGAGCTTGACGCCAAGAAGGAGCTTGAGCGGTACTTCCGCGAGATCGACGCCGGCCTCGCGGGTCTTCTCGGCGCTCAACCGGCACCCCTCGTCCTCGTGGGCGTCGACTACCTGCTCCCCATCTACCGGGAGCAGAACACCTACGCGCATCTGGCCGAGCAGGCCGTGACCGGCAACCCGGACACGCTCGGCGTCCAGGGCATGCATGAGCAGACGTGGCAGGTGGCGAGCACGCTCTTCGACGCCGAGCGTGCGGAGGCCGCCGAGCGGATCGTCGAGCAATGGGCGAGCCCGCGTGCCACCAACGACCCCGAGACGATCATCGCGGCAGCGCATCAGGGACGCGTGGAGACGCTCTTCGTCGCACATGACCGCCACTGGTGGGGTTCGTACGATGAGTCGAGCGCCACGGCGACGCTCCACGACACGCGGCAGCGCGGCGACGAGGACCTGCTGGACGCGGCGGCGCTCAGGACGCTGCTCACCGACGGGGAGATCCACGCCGTCGCCGCCGAGGACGTCCCGCAGGGCGGCGAGGCGGCGGCGCTGCTGCGCTACTGAGCCGCCGGCACAAGCCACAGGCACGGCCCCGGGGCAACCGGCTCCGGGGCCGTGTTGCATTCCCCGACGCGGAGGAGTATGTTCACAAGCGTCGGAAGTGTTAGACATTTCTGAAAGTATGGAATCGACTGTCAGCATGTGCCCGAAGGGAGGAAGCGATGGTTGACGCCAATCACGAGAAGCGCCGTGCCGCCGCCTTCGAACGGTTGGCCCGCGTGATGGAGGGTGTCGGCTTCCCCCACGCCATCTCCCGCGTGTTCACGGCGCTGACGCTGGCGCCCGGCGAAGGCCTGTCGACGAGCGAGCTCGTCGAGCAGCTCGGCATGTCGCGCGCCTCGGTGAGCAACGCGACCCAGTTCCTCGTGGGGACGGAGCTGGCCGAGCGCTACCGCGTCCCAGGTTCCCGTGAGATGCACTACCGGATCCTCAAGGGTTCCTGGGGGCCGATCCTCGGCAAGAAGTTCGCCGTGATGAGCAGCATCACGGCAACCGTCCGCAACGCCATGGAGTACGCGGAGTCCGAGGCGGCGCTCGAGCGCCTGCGCGAGATGGAAGACGTCTACTCCTTCTTCGAGGAGGAGTTCGCGGAGATGATGGACCGCTGGAATGAGAGGAACAAGCGATGAGCGAACCCGCCATCCAGGTGCAGGATCTGCACTACGCGTACGGCGATCTGCAAGCCGTGAAGGGCATCTCGTTCGACGTGCAACCGGGTGAGATCCTCGGCTTCCTCGGCCCCAACGGCGCCGGCAAGTCCACCACGATCAAGATGCTGACGGGGCAGCTGACACCCAAGCAGGGCATCGCGCGCATCCTCGGCAAAGACGTCACGAAAGACGATCCGGAGGTCCAGGCGCAGATCGGCGTGTGCTTCGAGGAGAAGAACCTGTACCTCAACATGACCGCGCTCGAGAATCTGGACTTCTTCGCCTCGCTCTTCGGCATCAAAGACGCCGACTCGCTCGAAGTGCTGCGCCGCGTCGGGCTGGCCGATCGCGCCACAGACCGCGTGAGCAGCTTCTCCAAGGGCATGCGCCAGCGCATGATGATCTCCCGCGCGTTCATCAACAAGCCGCTCGTGCTGTTCCTCGACGAGCCCACCGACGGTCTAGACCCGGTCACCTCGGCGGCCATCCGCACGACCATCAAGGAAGAGGCCGAGCGCGGCGCGGCCGTCCTGCTCACAACGCACGACATGTTCGAGGCCGATGAGCTCGCCGATCGCGTCGCCTTCATCAACGAGGGCGAGATCGTCGCGCTCGACACGCCGGAGAACCTGAAGCTCAAGTACGGCACGCGCTCGGTCAAGGTCCGCCTGCGTGACGGAGAGGACGTACGGGAGGAGCGTTTCGAGATCGACGCCGAAGGCGCCTCGGCCCGCCTCGCCGAGCTCGCGGCCTCACCGAACCTCATGACGATCCATACCGAGGAAGCGACGCTGGAGCAGATCTTCATCCAGCTGACCGGCAGGGGGCTCGAAGGATGAGCAAGCCCATCTCATCGCTCGCGCTCATAGGCGCGCTCCTGAAGAAGGAGTTCAAGGCCTACTCGCGCGACACCATCTACCTGGCGCTGACCCTCGTGGTCCTCGTCGCGGTGCCCATCGTCTTCCACTTCCTCCCCGATTCGGTGGACGAGACGATCACGCTCGCCGTGTCGCCCTCGATCTCGACGATGATCGGGGACGCGGAAGACACGTTGCGCTCGCTCGGCGCCACCGAGGAGCAGCTCGCCCAGCTTGACGAGGCCGACTTCGCCGAGCAGGAGGAAGGCCTGCGCCTGCTCGAGTTCGATGACGCCGAGGAGATGACGCGCGTCATCGAGGGCGAGCTCGAGGCGTGGCGCACCGATGCGGGAGAGCTCGTGCTCCGCGACCCCGACGCCGACACGGATAAGCCAAAGGAGGCAACGCGCCTGAACGTGGACATCGGCATCGCGTTCCCTGATGACTTCATCGCCGACGTCGCGACCGGCGCCGGCGACGTCACGGTCACCGTCTACTCGGATGCCGCAGTCGGCGAGGAGATCCAGACGGCCATGCGGAGCTTCGTGCGCGAAACCGCGTACCGGTTCGCCGGCCGGGAGCTGCCGGTCGATGTGCCCGCCGAGGAGTCCATCGTCCTTGGCGAGGACCGAGCGGGTAGCCAGGTCACCCTGCAGGAGCGCATGCGTCCGATGCTGCTGTTCATGATCCTGCTCATGGAGACGTTCTCGATGGCCTCGCTCGTCTCGACCGAGGTGCTCCAGCGCACCGTCACCGCGGTGCTCGTGACGCCCGCCAAGGTGTGGCACTTCCTGACCGCCAAGACGATCTTCGGCACGTTCATGTCCCTCAGCCAGGCGCTCATCATCTTGGTTCTCATCGGAGGCGTGACAGCCGAGAACTGGTCGCTGCTGCTCACCGTGCTGCTTATGGGAGCCGTCATGTTCACCGGGGTGGCGCTGTTCGTGGGCTCCGCGGGCAAGGACTTCATGGGCCAGCTGTTCTACGCGATGCTCTTCACGGTGCCGCTGCTCATCCCGTCGTTCGCCGTGCTCATCCCGGGCTCGGTGGCCGCCTGGGTGCGCTTCATCCCGACCTATCCGATCATCGACGTCCTCGTGGGCGCCACCGTCTATGACGCCTCGTGGTCGAGCTCCTGGTCGGCGCTCGCCTACGCGGGCGTCTGGCTCGTCGTGCTGTACGGCGCGGGACTCGTCGCGCTGAAGCGGAAGGTGGAATCGCTATGAGCCTCACTCGTATGTGGAAGGTCCTGCGCAAGGACCTCGCGCTCGGGCCGCGCTCGCCGATCTTCCTGTGGGCGATCGTGCTCCCCTTCGCGCTCACGCTCATCCTGCAGGTCGCCTTCGGCTCGCTTTTCGACCCGCAGCCGCGGCTCGGCATCGTCGATGAGGGCGACTCCTACATCACCGAGTCCGTCACGGCGATGGATGGGATCGACGTCACGCTTCTGGATGATGAAGCCGAGCTGAAGCAGCTCGTGGAGGAGAACGACCTCGACGCGGGACTGATCCTGCCCGCCGGCTTTGACGACGCCGTCAAAGGCGGGGAGCGGCCCGAGCTGCAGTTCTTCATCGGCGGGGAGAGCTACGCCTCCAACCGCATCATCCTCACGGTGACCACGCTCGATCTCGTTCGCGAGATCGAAGGCAGCGAAGCTCCAGTCGTCGTGGACGTCGTCAACTTCGGCGACGCCGGACTGCCCATATCCATCCGGCTCGTTCCGGTGATCGTCTTCTACGCGCTCGTCATCGCCGGGCTGTTCGTTCCCGGTTCGAACCTGGTCGAGGAGAAGGAGCACGGCACGTTGATGGCGATGCTCGTCACGCCGGTCAAGACTGCTGATGTGCTCGTCGCCAAGTGGCTGCTCGGCGTCCTGCTCGCCTCGGTCATGGCCGTGGCGTCGCTGGCGCTCAACGGCGTGCTCGGGTCGAACTGGTTCGAGGTCATCCTCGTGGTGCTCGTGGCCGCGATGCTCTCGGCGGCGCTCGGCGTGGTCGTCGGCGTCTTCGCCAAAGACTCGAGCATCATGTTCGGCATCGTGAAGGGGGCCGGGATCTTCCTGTTCGCGCCGGCGATCTTCTACGTGTTCCCGGAGTGGCCGCAGTGGATCGCCAAGCTGTTCCCCCTCTACTGGATCATCGAACCCATCTGGCAGGTGTCGGTGATGGGCGAATCGATCGGGACCGTCACCGGGGAACTAGCCGTCGCGCTCGGGATCACCGCCGCTCTCGGCGTGCTGGCTGCGTGGCTCGCGCGTCGCATGCAGGCGCAGATGGCGGCACAATAAGGCGCCGCGGCATCGGCCCGGCACGGATGGTCAAGGAGGACCAGCGATGGAATGGTATTGGTGGGTGCTCATCGGCGTGGGCGTCGTGGTCATCGGCTACCTGAAGCTCAAGGTTTGGGGCAAGATCATGGCCAACATGAAGGCCAAGAAGGAGGCCGAGCGGCGCCTGCAGGAAGAGGAGTGACCTCTCCCTGAGCCACCGACACGTCAGGCCCGCCGGATGTCCGGCGGGCCGCCTAGCGGCCCTGTCCGCGCCGCATCATCGGCAGCGCGAGCGCGAGCGCGACGGCGACGGCGGTCGTCCCGGCCGTCCAGATTCCGCCGGCCGCCCCGCCGTTCGCCACGACGGCTAGAGCCAGCATGAGGCGGACGCTCAGCGTCACCACGATCGCCACAGTGAAGGCGCCCGGGGCGCGCACGCGCTCGGCGGCATTGAACGCGAGCCGCGCGACAACGAACGCGACGAGGGCGCCCGCAACGCTCCCGCCGACGACCGCGCCTACCGAGGATTCCGGCACGACGATGCCGGCCAGCGCGAGCGCGAACAGGACGACGTTCTCGAGCACGAACGCGAACGCGACGCCGACGACGATCCAGAGATACCAGGCGACCGTGCTTTCTCGGCCATCCGGACGACGGTACACGGGCGGCATCAGTCGGACTCCTTCCGTTCGCCTTCGCGCAGCATACCAGGAGCGCCGCTAGAGCCTGCCGGGATCCGGGGCGTCGGGAGCGTCAGGCTTCACGAAGAACTCGGGTGTCGTGGTTTCGCCCACGCGGTAGACGAAGCCGTTGCGCACGTGGTAGACGGCCTCATGGTCCGTGACCGAGAAGAGATGGTCGCCCCTGACGCTGAAGGCGGGCTGCTGCTCGCCGATCGGGTAGACGTAGCCGTCTCGGACGACGTAGACGGCCGAGCCGGGCGGGCCGTATCGATAGAGCCACTCCATCGGTCCCTCCCTTCGCTCCGAGTGTACGCCGGGGCGGTTCCGACGAACACAAAAAGCCCCCGGCATCCGGGGGCTTTCTCAGTGTCTGCTGGTGGGCCCAGGTGGATTCGAACCACCGACCTCACGGTTATCAGCCGTGCGCTCTAGCCGACTGAGCTATGGGCCCAGCGTGGACAGCCTGGATACCATAGCCCAGGCCCTCGGCAAGCGTCAAGCGGGCTCCGAGCGTCACACGGGGAGCACGGAAACGCTCACGTAGCGACGCCGCGGACCGTCGAACTCGCACAGGAACACGCCCTGCCACGTGCCGAGCATGAGGTCCCCGTCGGCCACCGGGATCGTCACGCTCGAGCCGATCAGCGAGGCCTTGATGTGCGCGTCCGAGTTGCCCTCGGCATGCGACCACGAGCCGCGGCGGGGCACGAGGTCGCGGAGCCCGCGCAGCACGTCACCGGGGACCGCGGGGTCGGCGTTCTCGTTGATGGTCACCCCCGCGGTCGTGTGCGGGCAGTACACGAGGACCCATCCCTCGAGCGCACCGCTCGCCTGAAGTGCCTGCCGTACCTTCTCGGTCACATCGATCATCGCTTCGCGCTCTGTCGTATGGAGCTCGAACCGCATCATCGGCGCCCCCTCCACGCTTTGGGAGGAACTTCCACTCCCGTACTCGCATAGTAACCGCGGCGGGTAGATGGGGTACAGATAGTAGTACCCGCCGCGAGGAGGGAGCTGTCGTGATCCAGGTCCGAATCGCCAGCGTAAGCGCCGACGCCGCTTCGGGGCAGCCGGTCGTGCTGCTCAAGCCGCTCGAGGACGAGACCCCGCTGGCGGGGCGCGTGCTGCCGATCTGGATCGGACATCCCGAGGCCACGGCCATCCTGCTGGCGGTGCAGGGATTCGAGATGCCCCGCCCCATGACGCATGACCTGCTCGGCGCTGTCATCGCCGCCGCCGGGCTCGAGGTCGCGCGTATCGAGGTCACGCACCTGGAAGGCGGCACGTTCTACGCTGCGGTCGTGCTGCGCTCGGACGACACAGAGCTGGTGATCGACGCGCGGCCGTCCGACTCGATCGCCCTCGCGGTGCGCGTGGGGTGTCCCATGTTCGTTGCCGAGGACGTCTTTGAGGAGGCCTCGGTCATCGTCGAAGACGTCTCCGAGGAGGAAGAGGTGGAGCGCTTCCGCGACTTCCTCGACCACGTGGACCCCAGCGACTTCACGTCGTAGCGCTCACTCGTAGCGGAGCGCCTCGATGGGGTCGAGCTTGCTCGCCTTATAGGCAGGGTACACGCCGAAGAACACCCCGACGCCGAACGCGAAGAAGAAGGCCATCGCGACCGCCCAGGGCGTGACCTCGGACGGCACCGGCGTGGTCGCCGAGAGCGCGCTTGCGCCGCCCCATCCGAGCGCGATGCCGATGACGCCGCCGAACACGGAGAGCGAGACCGCCTCGATCACGAACTGCGACAGGATGTCGTACGTGCGCGCGCCGACCGCCTTGCGGATACCGATCTCCCGCGTGCGTTCCGACACGCTCACCAGCATGATGTTCATGATCCCGATGCCGCCCACCAGCAGCGAGATGCCGGCGATCCCCGCGAGCATGTAGGTGAGCGTCCCCAGCAGGTCGGCGAGGATGCCGAGCGTCTGCTCCTGGGAGAAGACCGTGAACTCCTCGCCGAAGCGCGGCGTCAGGACCCGCCTGATGTCTGCCTGTGCGCGTTCGATGTCCTCGGCCTCGGACACCTTGACCACGATCGTTCCGACATCGTCGACACCGAAGAGCCGCTGCGCGGTCGTCACCGGCATGTAGACCTGGGCGTCCTGGTCGCCGGCGAAGCCGCCGCCCTGCGATTGGTAGTGACCGACGACGGTGAACCGCTGCCCCTGGATGGTGACCTCTTCGCCGACCGGGTCGCGGTTGGGGAAGAGCCGCTCGGTGACCGAAGAGCCGAGCGCCACCACGCGCGAGGCGGCCTGCACTTCGCTCCTGCGGTAGTGGCGACCGCCGGCGAGCGTGGCCGAGAAGACCTGCTCCCCGTCTTCGGTGGCCGCCGCCACCGCCACCCGCATCGTGCGGTTCCCCGCGCGGATGGTTCCGCCGCCCTGGATGATGGGCACCACCGCGTCGAGCCCGTCCACCCGGCGCTCGATCAGCTCCGCGTCGTCGATCGTGAAGCGTCGGGATGGCGGAGCGGCGTCCCCGCCGGGACCGCCCTCGAACTGCCCCGGCACGATGAAGAGCAGGTTGGAGCCGAGTCCTTCGACCGCGCCGGTCACTTCTCCCTGCACTCCGGTGCCGATGCCGACGAGCAGGATGACCGCCGCGACGCCGATGATCACGCCGAGCATCGTGAGCAGGCTGCGGGCCTTGTTCGCCGCAAGCGCGCGGAACGCGATGCGGGCGCTCTCAGTGAAGTTCACCCCGCCACCTCCTCGGCGGGAAGCGCGCGCAGCTCCTCGGACGCGTTGACGCGCTCGGACACGATCTCGGTAGACTGCACACGGCCGTCAAGCACGTGGATGACGCGCTGCGCGTGACGCGCGATGCGCGCGTCGTGCGTCACGAGCACGACGGTGATGCCCTGGGCGTTGAGGTCCTGCAGGATGCTCATGACCTCGATGCCCGACCGCGAGTCGAGGTTGCCGGTGGGCTCATCGGCAAGCACGATGCTCGGGTCGTTGACGAGCGCCCGCGCGATCGCGACGCGCTGCTGCTGTCCGCCCGAGAGCTGGCTGCTCGTATGCGTGAGGCGATTGCCGAGACCGACGCGCTCCAGCGCGTTGACGGCCCGTCGCGCCCGCTCGCTCGCCGACGCGCCCCCGTAGACGAGCGGGAGCTCGACGTTGGCCTGAGCCGAGGTACGCGGCAGCAGGTTGAACGCCTGGAACACGAACCCGATGTGCCGGTTGCGCAACACGGCGAGTTCGTTGGGCGACAGCGTGCTCACGTCCTGACCGTCAAGGATGACCTGGCCTTCGGTCGGGCGGTCGAGCAGCCCCACGATGTGCATGAGCGTAGACTTACCCGAGCCGGACGGCCCCATGATGGAGACCATCTCGCCCTTGTTGATCGCGATGCTGACGCCCCGAAGGGCGTTCACTTCGACGCCCTCAAGCTGATAGCGTTTGGTGACGTCGCGCGTCTCGAGGACGACGGCGCGTGTGGAGGCGGGCTCGCTCACGCGCTGGTCACTGAACCCTCACGCGAGCGCCGTCGGTCAGCTCGCCGAGCGCGGTCACCGCGACGTCATCGCCGTCCTCGAGGCCGGAGATGACCTCGGCCCGCGTGTCGGTCAGCCGTCCGGTCGTGATGTCGACACGTCGCGCACGTCCGTCTTCGATGCGGAAGACGTAGCTCTCGCCGCCCTCCTCGAGGACGGCCTCGATCGGCACGGTGACGGCTTCGTCGATGGACTCGAGCTCGATCTCCACTGAACCGTTCATGCCGAGAAGGATGGCGCCATCGGGGTTGGCGAGCCGCATCGTGACCGGATACGCGGTGCTGCCCGTGGGAGTCACCACCGAGGTCTTGCCAATGCTCTCCACCGTCGTCTCGAACTCGGTCTCTGAGAGCGCGTCCAGCACGACGACGGCACGCATGCCCGGCTCGATGCGCGCGATATCGGCCTCGTCGACCTGCGCGGTGAAGACCAGCTCGTCGAACGCGACGACCGTGAACGGCGCCGCTGCGGGGCTCACCGAAGAGCCCTCGGCGATCTCGCCCGAGCTCGCCAGACCGCCGAGCGCCGAGGCGCCGAGGCCCGCCGATGTCGCGCCATTGAAGAGCACGACGCCATCGATGGGCGCGCGCAGCTCGGCGGCTTCGAGGTTGCTCTGCGCGTACGCGAGCGCCTGCTCCGCCAAGGCGACCGCCGCCGAAGCCGAGCCCTGCACGGCGCCCGTGTCCGATGCGCGCGTGAGCCCGGCCTGTTGGGCGACGGCGGCGAGGTAGCCCGCCCACGCCTGGTCCTTGGCGGCCTGCGCAGCCGCGAGAGCGGCCGTGTTGTCGGCCGCGGCCTGGAGCTGGGCCAGCTGCGCCTGCGCGGAGAGGTAGTTCGCGTATGCCTGGTCCCGCAGCAGACCGAGCCCCGCAAGCGCGGCCTCGGTCGCGGCGTCGCGCGGCGCGGGGTTGGCGGCTTCGAAGTCCGAGTAGGCCTGCTCGGCCTGGTCGTAGAGCGCCTTCGCGTCAGCCACCTGCTGCTCGGCCGCCTCGATCGCCGCCGAGCTCGGAACGGCGGACTTCGCGGCGTCGTACTGCGCGGCGGCGGCTTCGTACGCGGCGTAGGCGGCGTCCACGGCCGCGTTGGCGGCGCGCTTGTCGGCCGCCGAAGGCACGGTCTGCGCGATGGAGGCGGACTGTGCGAGCGCCGCCCGGTACGCCGCCTCGGCCTGGGCGACCGCCAGCTCGAGCGGCCCGGTGTCCATGACCGCGAGCAGGTCCCCGGCCGCGACCTCCTGGCCATTCGAGACGTTCACGCTGGCGAGCGTGCCCGCCGAGGGCGGGTAGACGTCGGCGCGGTCGTCGCGCTCGACGACACCCGACGCGCTCACCGAGACCACGAGCGAGTCACGCTCTGCCTTCTCGACACGCACCTCGATCCCGCCCGCCTGGTCGAGGGCGAACGCCGCGACGGCTCCACCGAGCGCCAGAACGATCGCTATACCGGCTACGATCCTGCCTTTCGACACGCGCTTCCTCCTCATACGGGAACGTCCCGTTCAGTCACCTTCGGCTGCGACAGACGTGCTCCTGCCCTCCACTGCGAATCGTGCGCCATCTCCGGTCATGAGCGACACCACGTCGCGGATGTCGCCGAGCAACAGGTCGGGCCCGGCCTCCAGCAGCCGCTCCGCCCTGGCCACTCCCCAGGGCGCAGCCGCCGTGAGTGCGCCCGCGTCATGTCCTGCCTGGATGTCGTGCGGGCTGTCGCCCACATAGAGACAGGCCTCGGGGGCCACGCCGAGAAGGTGCGCCGCGTGCAGCACCGGGTACGGGTCGGGCTTGTGCGCGGTGACGTCGTCCGCGGTCACGACCACCGAGAAGAATCTGCCGAGGTCGAAGAGCTCGATCCCCCGCATCGCCATGTAGGCGCTCTTCGACGTCACGACGCCGAGGGGGATGCCGCGCCCATGGAGCGCGGTGAGCGCCTCCGCCGTGCCGTCGTACAGGCGCGCCATCTCGTCGTGCGTCGCGTGGTTGTAGCGGCGATACGCGACGAGCAGCGCCTCGGCCACCTCCTCGTCCTCGGTGAAGAAGCGCATCTGGCTCGCCAGCGGGACACCGACGTGCATGAGCAGCACGTCGTCGGGCAACGCCGCGCCGAGCACTTCGGCGGTGGCGTGGCGGAACGACGCGAGTATATGGGGGACCGTGTCGATGAGCGTGCCGTCGAGGTCGAACAAGACCGCGCGCACGCGGGAGAGACGGTCTTCGATGAGGCTTCGCTGGGTCACCCTCACATCATACCCGCTACGCCGCCTCGCGCGCGTCTGCTTCGCTCGTCACGACCACTCGCCGGAGCAGCAGGTACGTGGCGAGCGCGCCCGCCGCGTAGAGCACCGCCGTCACGAACCACGGGGTCGTGTATGAGTGCTGCATCAGGCGGCCGCCGAGCGCGCTGCCGCCGAGCCACGCGACGCTCCAGCCGAACCGGACCCACCCCGCGACAAGCGGCTTGTCCGCAGCCGGCAGTCCCTCCATCGAAAGCTGGTTATAGACGGGCCACGACATGTTCATGAGCGCGCCGCGTACCAAGAACAGTCCCGCCACCACCGGCAGGCTGGAGCTCAGGGGGATCGCGACGAGGAACGGCAGCGAGGCGAGCTCCGTGACCACGACGGTTCCCGCCAGTCCAAGGCGTCGCGCCAGGTACGGCGTCGCGAGCGCGCCGACCGCCATCGTGACCGAGCTCGCGGCCTGGATGATGCCTACCTGCCCCACGGTGGCCCCGAGCTGGTGCTTGAGGTAGATGGCGACGAACGGCATCACGAGGCCGGCGCCGAAGGAGATGAGCATCTCCGGCACGAGCAGCCGCCGCAGCCGGTCCCACGACCGGAATGCCTTGAGCGTAGCGAACCACGCGCGTAGACCGCGCGTACCGGCCTGCGGCTCCCTGATGCCGGCGGCGGGAAGCGCGCTCAGCGCCATGAGCACCGCCGCTACGACGATGGTGACGCGGAACGCCTCGGCAGGCCCCATCATCGGCCGCAGCCACATCGGAAGGCCGCCGCCGATGAGCGAGCCGGCGAACATCGCGCTCACGCGCACGATGAAGTCTGCCGTGAAGAGCGCAGTGCGGCGGCGGCCGGCATTCTCGGACATGAAGGCTGTCGAGAGCGTCTGCATGATGCCGTCGCCCACACCGAAGAGCAGGCCGAGCCCGACGATGCCGAGGGCGGTCGGGGCGAACGCCTGCGCCGCGCGAGCCGCCCCGAGGCTGATCGCCGCGACCATCATGAGACGCCGGTACCCGAGCGTGCCCACAAGCGGAGGGAGCAGGAGGCAGATCGCGGCCGCCGCGAAGGCGAGCGCTCCCTCGACATCGCCGACGACCGCTTCCGAGAAGCCACGGTCCTTGAGATGGATGGCGAAGACCGTCCCGATGACGCCGTAACCGACGTTCTGCAGGGCGGCGATCAGCAGGTAGCGGCGCGCGTTGCCCGGGAACGAGCGCAGCGCGCTGCGGTACGAGCCGGGGAGCAAGCGCCCGACGAAGCGTAGTGCAGTTCGCATGCGGCGCCCCCTCTCAAGGACAGCGAGAAGCGCCCCTCTAACAGGGGCGCTTCGGTTCGAATCCGATTCTACCGCTCACGCGGCGCTGTATACATGCATGGAGAACGGCCGTTGCCGAATGAATACCCGGCGGCCGTCCCCCACGTCTCGGCGCGCGAGCGCCGATCCTTACTCCTCGTCCTCGAAGTCCTCGCTCACGAGCGCCTCGGCTTCGGCCTCACGCGCGGACATGCCGGGTATGGCGGTGTCCTCGTCGATGAGCGCCTGCTGCCCCTCCACCGTGGCCTTGCGCTTCTTCTTCGCGCTCACGCGGGCGATCGCCACGACGCGATCGCTTGCGCCGACGTTCATGACCTTCACGCCCTGCGTGGAGCGGCCCAGTTGCGAGATGTCCGCTACCTTCACGCGAATCACGACGCCCTCTTCGGAGATGAGCATGAGCTCGTGGCCGGGCGCGACGATCTTCATCCCCGCCAGGTTACCCTTCTTCGCGGTGACCTGGATCGTCTTCACGCCCATGCCCCCGCGCTTCTGCTCCGGGTAGTCCGCGATCGGCGTGCGCTTGCCATAGCCGCGCTCGGTGACAACGAACAGGTCTGAGCCCTCGGGGGCGATCTCCATGCCGAGAACCCAGTCGTCGTCCCTCAGGTTCATACCTTTCACGCCCATGGTGTCTCGGCCCATCGGGCGCGCATCGCTCTCCGCCCACTTGATCGCCTTGCCTTGGGCGGAGACCATGATGACCCGCTCGCCCTCCTTCACGCGGCGCACAGAGATGAGCTCGTCCCCGTCGCGCAGGTTGATGGCGATGATGCCGTCTCTGCGGGAGCGGTTGTACGCTTCCATCGCCGTCTTCTTGACAAGGCCGCGGCGCGTGGCGAAGAGCAGGTACTCGTCCTCGGCGAAGTCGCGCGTCGTGATGACGGCGGCGATGTGCTCGTCCTGCTCGAAGGGCAGGAGGTTCACGATCGCGGTGCCGCGGGCGTGGCGGGACCCCACCGGCAGCTCATGGACCTTGAGGCGGTAGACCTTGCCCTTGGTGGAGAAGAAGAGGACGTAGTCGTGAGTCGAGCTGATGAACAGATGCTCGACGAAGTCGTTCTCCTTGAGGTTCACGCCGGCCTTGCCCTTGCCGCCGCGCTTCTGCTGGCGATACGTCGCCACGGGGAGGCGCTTCACGTACCCGGCCGTCGTGATGGTGACGACCATGTCCTCCTCGGCGATCAGGTCCTCCACGTCGAGGTCGCGGGCCGTTCCGCTGATCTCGGTGCGCCGCGGGTCGGCGAACTTGTCGCGGATCTCGGTCAACTCCTCCTTGATGATCTGGAGCACGAGGCCGATGTCGCCGAGCACCTTCTTGTACCAGGCGATCCGCTCCCTGAGCTCGGCGAGCTCATCTTCGATCTTGTGGCGCTCGAGGCCGGTGAGCCGGCGCAGCCGCATCTCCAGGATCGCGTCGGTCTGTGCTTCGGATAGACCGAAGCGCTCCATGAGGCGCGCCTTGGCCTCTGAGTCGTCCTCGCTCGACTTGATGATCTGGATGACCTCGTCGATGTTGTCGAGCGCGATGATGTAGCCCTCGAGAATGTGGGCGCGCTCCTCGGCTTTGCGCAACTCGTAGCGGGTGCGCCGGATGACGACTTCCTTCTGGTGCTCGACGTAGTAGTGCAGCATCTCGCGCAGGGTGAGCGTCCGGGGCACGCCGTCGACGAGCGCGAGCATGATGACGCCGAAGCCGGTCTCGAGCGGCGTGTGCTTGAAGAGCTTGTTGAGCACCACCTGGGGGATGGCGCTTTGCTTGAGCTCGATCACCACACGCATGCCTTTGCGATCAGACTCATCGCGCAGGTCCGAAACCTCGGTCAGCTTCTTCTCGCGGACAAGGTCGGCGATCTTGGTGATCAGCTTGGCCTTGTTCACCGTGTAGGGGATCTCGGTCACGATGATGCGCATCCGGCCGGTCGACGTCTGCTCGACGTGCGCCTTGCCGCGCACCTTGAGTGAGCCGCGGCCGGTGGCGTACGCGTCATGTATGCCTTCGCGACCCATGATCGCCCCGCCGGTCGGGAAGTCGGGGCCAGGCATGATCTCGAGAAGCTCCTCCGTCGTGATCTCCGGGTTGTCGATGAAGGCTGTCGTCGCGTCGATCGCCTCACCCAGGTTGTGGGGCGGGATGTTCGTCGCCATACCCACGGCGATGCCAGCCGAGCCGTTCACCAGCAGGTGCGGGAACCGGCTCGGGAGCACGAGCGGCTCCTGCAAGGACTCGTCGTAGTTGGGCCCGAAGTCGACGGTCTCCTTATCCAGATCGCGCAGCAGCTCCGTAGCCGCCTTGTGCAGGCGCGCCTCGGTGTAGCGCATCGCCGCCGCGCTGTCGCCGTCGATGGAGCCGAAGTTGCCATGGCCGTCGACGAGCGGCAAGCGCATCGCCCAGTCCTGGGACATGCGCACCATCGTGTCGTACACGGCCGAATCGCCATGCGGGTGGTACTTGCCGATGACTTCGCCAACCGTCCACGCGGACTTCTTGTAGGGCCTGGTGGGCGTAAGGCCCGATTCGTTCATCGCATAGAGGATCCTGCGGTGCACCGGCTTGAGGCCGTCGCGCACGTCCGGCAGGGCTCGCGCGACGATGACGCTCATCGAGTACTCGAGGAACGACTCGCGCAACTCCTCTTCTATGTCCACCGGAAGGACGTTCGAGGCGTTCGGATCAGTCACGTAGGTTTCCCTTCACAGTCGTGCTCACCGCATCACTTTGCGCCACAGCAGTATGGCGAAACCGAGAAGCATCAAACCCCAGATCATCACGAGCAGCGACCCGAAGGTGGCCATCGCCGCGCCCTCGCCGCCCGCACCCCCGCTGCGCGCGAACAGGATGCCCGACCAGATCACAAAGCCGAGCCCCGCGATCACAAGCAACGCCGAGACCCAGAGCGAGACGCCCTTCCAGTCCGTGCGGACCTCGGGCTCTTCGGCACGCAGCTCGATGAGCATGGCGTCCGCGCGCTCCTCTATGTCCGACGGCACCGCGGAGAGCACGGTCGATGCCTCCAGCGGCTCGGCCGCCGGCGTCTCCGGGGCCTCGGCTTGCGCCGCCTCGGGGCTCCGTATGCTCTCGAGCGCCGCCTCGAGCTCCGCGTCCTTTTCGCGCTCCGCCCGCTCCCGCCGGAAACGGTCGAACGCCTCCTTCTCCCACGGGGGCGGCTCGAAGCTCCTCGCCTGGCGCTTGTTCTCGTCGCTTGTCATCCGCCGTCCTCGCGTGCACCACGCTGTCCGTCACACGTCCAAGAAGCGCACGTTCTTCGCCTGCCGCTGGATGAACTCGCGGCGCGGCTCCACCTGGTCCCCCATCAGGTCGACGAACGCCTCCTCGGCAGCGAGCGCGTCATCGAGCGTCACCTGCAGCAGGGTCCTGCTTTCGGGGTCCATGGTCGTTTCCCAGAGCTGCTCGGGGTTCATCTCGCCGAGACCCTTGTAGCGCTGGATGTTGTACTTGGTGTTCTCGGGCAGGCGGGCCAGCGCCTGCTGCAGCTCCTTGTCGCTGTATGCGTACTCGTGCTTCTTCCCGACCGACACCCTGTAGAGCGGCGGCTGCGCGATGTAGACGTAGCCCGCCTCGATCATCTCGCGCATGTAGCGATAGAAGAACGTCAGGATAAGACAGCGGATGTGCGCGCCGTCGACGTCGGCGTCGGTCATGATGATGGCCTTGTGGTAGCGCGCCTGTTCGAGGTCGAACTCCTCGGCTATACCCGTGCCGAACGCCGTTATCATGGCCTGGATCTCCTGCGACGAGAGCGCCTTGTTGATGTTGGCCTTCTCGACGTTCAGGATCTTGCCGCGCAGCGGAAGGATCGCCTGGAACGAGCGATCGCGCGCCTGCTTGGCGGAGCCGCCGGCGGAGTCGCCCTCCACGAGGAAGATCTCGGTCAGCGCGGCTTCTCGGATGGAGCAGTCGGCAAGCTTCCCGGGAAGCGTGGAGCTTTCGAGCAGCCCCTTGCGGCGTGTGAGCTCCCGGGCCTTGCGCGCCGCCATGCGCGCCTTCGAGGCCTGCTGGGCCTTGGTCACTATCGAACGAGCCGGCTTCGGATGCTCCTCGAGGTAGTCGCCGAGCTGCTGTGTCACGACGGACTGGACGAATGACCGCATCTCCGTGTTGCCGAGCTTCGTCTTCGTCTGGCCCTCGAACTGCGGGTCGCGCAGTTTGACCGAGATGACCGCCGTGAGCCCTTCGCGGATGTCCTCTCCGGACAGGTTGTCGTCCTTCTCCTTGAGGATACCGTGCTTGCGCGCGTAGTCGTTGAGCGTGCGCGTGAGCGCGGTCCGGAATCCTTCGAGGTGCGTACCACCTTCGTGCGTGTTGATGTTGTTGGCGAACGCCATGACCGTCTCGTTGTAGCCGCTGTTCCACTGCAGCGCGACCTCGACGGTCCCCTCTTCGGCCTCGGCTTCGAACGCGATGATCCTGGCGTGCAGCGCCTCCCTCTTCTCATTGAGGTACTTCACGAAGTCGACGATGCCGCCGGAGTAGCGGAACTCTGCGCGGCGCGGTTCGAGCTCTCGCTCGTCGGTCAGCGTGATCTTGAGGTTCTTGTTCAGGAACGCCGTCTCGCGCATGCGCGAGGCGAGCGTGTCCCATGAGAACTCGACCTCCTCGAAGATGTCCGGGTCCGGCCAGAAGGTGACCCGCGTCCCGGTCGCCTTGCTCTTGCCGGTCGCCGTCAGTGCTCCGAGCGGCTTGCCGCGCTCGTACGCCTGGGTCCAGATCTTGCCGTCGCGCTTGACCTCGACCTCCAGGCGCTTCGAAAGCGCGTTCACGACCGACACGCCTACGCCGTGCAGACCGCCTGAGACCTTGTATCCTTCCCCGCCGAACTTGCCGCCCGCATGGAGAACCGTCAGCACGACCTCGACGCCGGGCTTGCGGTACTTGGGTACGTTATCGACGGGGATGCCTCGGCCGTTGTCGATGACCGAGACCGCGTTGTCTTGGTGTATGACGATCTCGATGGTCGTGCAGGCGCCGGCGAGGGCCTCGTCGACCGAGTTGTCGACGACCTCGTATACCAGGTGGTGCAGACCCTTCGGTCCGGTCGAGCCGATGTACATCCCCGGCCGCTTGCGGACAGCCTCGAGTCCTTCCAGTACCTGAATATCCTTGCCGGAATAGGTGCTCTTGGGCACGGAATCTCCTTTGTGCTGTTGCCGTTCACTGGGTGTGCCTGAGGTTCGGCGAGTGACACGAGATGTTGTTGTTCGCCTGCCCTGATTCTACCATAACTGGTGGTGTCAGCCGTCCGTTTTCGGCCTCCCCGGCGCCTCTGACGCCTCCTCCGCCGTTTTGGCGGCCCTCTGACCCTTTTTCCATTCCAGGTCCTTGACCATCACCCTCAGCGCCGCCTGCCTGAGCTCCTCGTCGGCGACCACCGATGCGACATACTCGGCTTGCGCCCGCTCGTTCTCATCCAGAGGAAGCGGCGTCGTCGTGTCAGGCTCATAGAACCCTTCGTTCTCCTCCTCGGCCTGCATCCGGACGGCCTCGTCGCTGACTCTCCGGGACACAGTGAAGCGGATGGACTTCACCAGTTCCTGACCGATCCGTTCATTGATGCCGTCCTTCAGCCGCTCGCTCATGAGCGTCAGCTCGCTCGCCCATGTCGGCGAATCAACGTAGACCACCAACTCTCCCGTCTCGCGCAGCGCCGAACCGAGCGTGTGGTGGGCGATGTCGGCTCCAGCGACCTCGGCCCACGCCGCGACCGCCCGCGCGGCGTATCTCCGCTTGCGCGGATCGATACGCTCCAGCATCCGGTCGCCGAGGTCGCCGAAGGCCGTCGTCGTGCGCAAGCGAGCCACGGTTCACGCCTCCCTGGAGTCGATTGTGACGATGCCCGCGTCGCTGAGCAGGCCGGGGTCGAAGTAGCCCGTGTTGGTCGTGGTGATGAAGGTCTGGATGTCTTCCTGCACGAGGCCGGTGAGCGCCGCCCGCCGCTCCTCGTCCAACTCGGACATGACGTCGTCGAGCAACAACACCGGCTTGCGGTGTGCGACCGCCTCGATGACCCGTACCTCTGCCCACTTCCACGCGAGCGCGATCGTCCTTTGCTGTCCTTGCGATGCGAACGCCCGGGCGTCGTTCCCGTCGACAAGGAAGACGACGTCGTCCCGGTGCGGTCCCGCGAGCGTGATCTTCCGGCTGCGCTCATCGTCGCTCCGGCGCTCGAACTCACCGAGCAGACACGCGGTCGCCGCCTCTGCCGAGATCTCCTCCCGGTGAGAAGTCCCTCCCAAGCCGCAGCGGTCAGCGTACCTGAACGAGAGCGTCTCCCCTCCCGAGAGCCTCGCGTAGATCGCCGCTGCGTGGTCTTCGACGCGCGCAAGCAGGCGTCTGCGGTGCACCACCAGCCGGGCCCCGAGCGACGCGATCTGCTCGGCAAGCGCGTCGATGGTGACCTGGCTCTCTCCGTCGCGCAGAGCGCGATTCCTCTGCCGGACAGCCTTCATGTAGTCCCTACGCAGCGAGCCGAACGTTCTCGACAGCTGTTCGCCGAGGTCGTCGATGGCGACCCTCCGGTTCTCGGATGGCCCCTTGCTCAACGACAGGTCGTCGGGTGTGAACGTCACGCATGGCAGCACCCTCGTCGCGTCTGCCACGCGCCGTGTTGTCTTGCCATTGATCGCGTACGAGCGGTTCCCCTCGGCAGTCACGGTCATCTCGATGCGGGCTACACTCTCATCCCGCTCGAGCTCGATCGCGGCGCTCCCGCTCTCGTGTCCCCATTGAACGAGGTCCGACCAGCGCGGGCTACGGAATGAGCGACCAGCCGTGAGCAGCTGGACGGCCTCGATGACATTGGTCTTACCCGCCGCGTTCGGACCGACAAGGATCGTCAGCGCCGGATCGGGGTGCGTGGACCACTTCAGGTAGTTACGGTAATGCGTGAGCTCGATCCGCGTGATGGGCACACCGCGCCCGCCTTAACCGAGGCGGACAGGCATCAGCAGATATACGAACGCTTCGCTTCCCGCCACTTTAAGGAGCCCAGGCTTCAGGGGACTGACGATCTCGATCGCTATCTTCTCGCCCTCGGCGACGGAGACTCCGTCGAGAAGATACGCGTGGTTGAACGCAATCTCGACGTCCTGTCCTGTGATCGAAACCTGAAGGGCCTCATAGGCCTCTCCAACGTCTTGTGTCTGCGCGCCGAGGCTTAGGGTGTGTTCATCCCCGGCTACCGAAAGACGGATCGGGGCGTTGTGCTGCGCCATCAAAGACACGCGCTTGATAGCGTCAAGGAACTCTCTTCGATCGACCTCGACGCGCGTCTCGGCCTCTTTCGGAATAAGCTGGCGGTAGTTGGGAAACGACCCCTCGATCCGGCGTGAGACGAATGTCGTTGCCCCAAAGGAGAAGATGACCTGATTCTCAGAGACGCCCACAGAGAGCGATTCGGCGTTCGTTGCCAACCGGGCTACATCCTCGAGAGCTCGCCCAGGGACAACGACCTCCATTCGACCCGACAACCCCTCGATGGTGATCTCGCTCAGACACAGGCGATAGGAGTCGGTAGCCACCATCCTCAGGTCGGGTCCGTCCATCACGATCAATACACCTGTGAGGATCGGCCGGGTCTCATCCCTGCTGACGGCCTTCGATACCCGATGGACGATACCGGCGAACGTATCGCTCGGAACGCTCGCTGTCGTCTCAGCACTCACTTCAGGGAACTTCGGAAAATCATCCGCCGAGAGCGTCCTCATCGAGAAGGACGACGTGCCACAGACCACGTTCGCCTCGCCAGTCTCACCGACGTCGATGGAGACAGCTGCCTCCGGAAGACTACGGACAATGTCGTTCAGGAGACGGCCGGGTAACACGCTCTGCCCCGGCCTCTCGACCTTAGCGCGGGTCGATGTCTTGATGGATATCTCGAGGTCGGTCGATTGCAGAACAAGATCCTGCCCATGGGCGGAGACATGGATTCCTGAGAGGATCGGTAGCGTGGTACGGGAAGAAAGTCCTTTTGCGACGACTGAGAGAGCATCCAGAAGTTCTCCTCGTGCCACCGATACCTTCATGTTCCTGTTCCTTTCATAGATTCAACCAACCGCAGTAACAGTAGTAAGGCTGTGGAGAGTGTGTATATCAGCCGTTAAACCAGGTGGGTACCGGCGTGTCTACTGTGGATGAGCCTGTTGATGGATGAGGGTGGTTCTCCACATATCAACAGCATGCCCGATCCATCCACAGGATCAGCCTGTTGTCCCCAATCTATGCCCCCTTTCTCCACACCATTGTCCAGAACGACCCTGCGGCGTCTAGTTCCGCTGCTTGATCAGGTTCGTCAATGCTTGTACCTGGTTATATACTTCGCGCTGCTCGTTCATGAGCTTCTGGATCTTAGCCGTCGCGTGCATGACGGTCGTGTGGTCTCGTCCTCCGAACTCGGCGCCGATCCGGGGCAGAGAAAGGTCGGTGAGCTCTCGCGCAAGGTACATGGCGATCTGTCGGGGGAATACGATCGCCTGACTTCGCTTATTCCCCGTGAGCTCGCTCTTGGTGATCCCGTAGTGTTTACAGACCTCTTGTTGGATGACGGCGACAGAGATCGGCTTGAGCGAGCGCTCTGGGAAGATGTCTTTCAACACGCTCTGCGCTATCTCGAGGTCGATCGGATGGCGGGTCAACGAGCTGAAGGCGACGATGCGGATCAGTGCTCCCTCAAGCTCGCGGATGTTCGACGCGATCCGGCTCGCGACGAAGCTCAGGACTTCATCGGGGATAGAGAGGGACTCCGCCTCGACCTTGCGGCGCAGAATAGCGATCCGGGTCTCAAGGTCCGGCGGCTGGATGTCGGTGATCAAACCCATCTCGAACCGGCTGCGGAGGCGGTCCTCGATGCTGCCGATGTCTTTTGGCGGCCTATCCGAGGAAAGGACGATCTGCTTACCCGCCTGTTGCAGGGTGTTGAATGTATGGAAGAACTCCTCCTGGGTTCCCTCTTTGCCGGCGAGGAACTGGATGTCGTCGACGAGCAAGACATCGTTCTGTCGGTATGAGCGACGGAACCCCTCGATCCGGCTCTTGCTCCGGTCGCCGATGGAGTTGATGAAGTCATTGGTGAACTGCTCGGTAGATACATACTTGACACGCAGGTGCGGGAAGCTCGTGTGGACATAGTGCCCGATCGCCTGGAGAAGGTGCGTCTTGCCGAGACCGACACCACCGTAGATGAAGAGCGGGTTGTACGCGCCGCCGGGCGTCTCCGCGACGGCAAGGGCTGCCGCATAGGCGAACCGGTTCGATGAACCCATGACGAACGAGTCGAATGTGTACTTCGGGTTGAAGTCGCCAGCCGAAGCCTCTTGGACTCGGCGCTGCTCCGCCTGTTCGAGATCCGGGATAGCGACGGTCTCGGGGGGCTGAGGAAGGGAAGGGGCGTCGCCGGACACGCGGAACGAAACGGATAGAGGATGACCAGTGACCTGTGTAAGGGCGGAGACGAGCAACCCTGCGTAGCGTGACTCCAGCCAGTCTCGGGCGAAGTCGTTCTGCACTGAGACGATGAAGGTGTCATCGATGATGCCGAGCGGGGCTGTGTGTTCGAACCACGTCTTGAACGTGGGAGTGTTGAGCTCCTGGCGGATGACGTCGAGGGTGTCGTCCCAGACCTGCTGTACTTCCATGAGATGCACTTCCTATCCCTTGAAGATCGAGTCGAGACACTGCACCCCATACGACGTGAGCGCACGTTTGCCTGATTCATCAGACGTCATGAGCCCCGAGTCCTCGAGGGCGGCGAGGTCCCGGTATGCGGTGGAAAGGCCGACCCCGAGCTCACGAGAGACGGCGGAGGGACCTACCGACCCCAGCTCCATCGTGAGCGATAGAACCTGCTTCTGCCGGGTCGTCAGCGCGGGTAGCTCGAACACCGCGGGACGGTCTTCTGCGCCGAGTTGTCCCGCTGAAGACGGCGCCTGGTCCGCCAGGCGCAGCGTGACGACCGTGCCACGCTCAAGGTTGTCCTCCACGACGATCGAGCCACCAGAGAACCCAAGGCACTCCTTCGCGACCGGCAGGCCTGAGCCGACGCCCTTGATCACGTGTTTCATCTCCTCGGTCGCTGTCGTGAAGCCCGGCTGGAACGCCCTCTCTTTGTCCGTGATCCCGGGACCTTGGTCCGCGAAGCGGATGGTCGCGCCGTCGTCGAGCACCGATACGACCACCTCCGAGAAGTACGCGTGTATGAAGTTCTCGACTACTTCCCGGATGACGGTATACGGGATGGCGCCCCCCGCCTCATGAGAGAGCTGATAGGTCCGGGAGGCCAGCGCTTCGATGAGCGCACGGGGAGTGTCACCGTGCACGTCCTCGATGCGAGGAGAGGCCGTGAGGGAGTCATAGACCGCGATGCGGGCGGCCGCCTGCCGGAGCGGCGGCTGCTCCGCCGTCGGCGCGGCGGGGCCGTACGCGAACGCGTCGGTCGCGACCGGCCGCCCCGCAGTGTTCCCGAAGAAAGTCTTCATCCTCCCCCTCGATGCTCGAAAAGTCCCAGCCACACAGTTTCGTCCACAGGCTCTCGGAATGAGGCGATGCGAAAAACACCAGGTCAGAGGTGGAGCGGCCGACCCTCTCCCGCCGCTTGAGGGAGATGTTGTGGAAGGCCGCACGCTGGTGTTTCCTCAGTTGTCCACAGCCGTTTCCACAATTGTGGAAACAACGACCGACCACGCGTTCGACGGGGTTATGAATACGCAGGTAATGCATGTTCACGGGAGCCGAAGGGCTTTCCCCGACCGCCCCGACCGCGATCCCGGCACCTGCCGCTGTGGACACTGTGCATATCCCAGCGAGGCCTCCGTGGAAGCCTGTGGAAAACAGCGACGCTTTCCTGCTAGATCGACACCAGAACATCACCGTATAGCTTCTGACCAGGCATTTCTCAAGGTCCCCGCGTCAGCTCGGAAGCCGACTGGATGGCGCCGATTCTAGCAAAGGGGCCGAGAGGCCACAACGCGGCACACGAGGTTATCCACAGGCGGGGGACGATTGAATCCTGGGTTTTCCACAGTGTCCACAGATTTGGGACTTTTTCTGTCACCCGCGAGGAAAGGGCCGGCTCCGCGCCGGTTGGCATTTCGCACGATGCGCGTTGACACCCGGTTTTGGCCGCCGGTATAATCACCGGGCT
>NPIE01003073.1_pt1 | contig 23791 bp, 22 predicted proteins | sample 8637661 | NCBI WGS metagenome assembly NPIE01 (sample SAMN07420842, study PRJNA396082) | bioreactor metagenome | isolation source: sample BA12 brine-fed electro-methanogenic bioreactor BA | place: Japan: Kochi | collected 2016-12-09
CGGTTCGAAACAGCTTTTTGGACCGCTGGAGACACTCGCTGAATATTGGCTGAGTCAACTACCTAATCAGGAACAGTTTTTACCTCTGGAGACATTCGCTGAATGCTGGCTGAGTCAAGCAGGTAATCAGCTGCGCCTATACCAGGCCGCGCTCGGCCAGTGACAGGACGGCATCGTCGCCGACGATGAAGTGGTCGAGCAGGCGGATGTCGACCAGACCGAGGGCATCGCGCAGCCGGCGGGTGATGGCCAGATCGGCCTGGCTGGGTTCGGACACGCCGGACGGATGGTTGTGGGCGACGATGACCGCGGCAGCCTGGCGCGCGAGTGCCTTTTCGACCACCACGCGGGGATGTACGTGGGCCGCGTCGATGGTGCCGGTGAACAGTTCCTCGAAGCGGATCACGCGGTGCCGAGTGTCGAGGAACAGCGCGCAGAACACTTCATGCGGCCGATGGCGCAGCGCGCTGGCAAGGAAACGGCGGGTTGCATCCGGGCTGGTCAGTGCCTCGCCGCGTTCGAGCCGGGCCTTGAGGTGGCGCCGCGCCAGCTCCAGGGCTGCGTGAATCTGGGCGAACTTGGCCGGTCCCAGCCCGGGCTGGGCAATCAATGTGTCGCGGTCGGCTTCGAGCAGGCCCCGGAGACCACCGAATTCGCCGATCAGATGACGCGCAAGGTCCAGCGCCGAGCGTCCGCGGTTGCCGATACGCAGCAGGATCGCCAGCAGTTCGGCGTCGCTCAGCGCGCCGGGCCCATGTTCCAGTAGCCGCTCGCGCGGCCGCTCGGCCAATGGCCAGTCGTTGATTCGCATACAATTCTTTCCTTTAGGTTCGTGGTCGGTCCAGCATGCAAGACGGGCCCGCGCACGACCATCGGCAAATTTCCCGGAACCGCCTAGGAAAATGACCCCATCGACCTCGGAATCCGCCTGGCCCCGTCGCATCCTGTTGGGTGTGACCGGCGGCATCGCCGCCTACAAGGCACCGGAGCTGGTGCGGCGACTGCGCGAGCGCGGTGCCGAGGTGCGCGTGGTGCTGACCCGTTCGGCGTCGGCCTTCGTCACGCCGCTGTCGCTGCAGGCGGTCAGCGGCCAGCGCGTGCGCGATTCCCTGCTCGATGTCGAAGCCGAGGCCGGCATGGGCCATATCGAGCTGGCGCGCTGGGCCGACGAGCTGCTGATTGCGCCGGCCACGGCCGAGGTGCTGGCACGGCTGGCGCTGGGCCATGCCGATGACCTGCTGACCACGCTGGCGTTGGCCACCCGCGCCCGGCTGTGGCTGGCCCCGGCAATGAACCATGTGATGTGGAACCACCCGGCGGTGCAGGCCAACTGGCAGACATTGATTGCGCGCGGCGCTCGGGCGCTGGGGCCGGCGCTCGGCGACCAGGCCTGCGGCGAGCATGGGCCGGGCCGGATGCTGGCTCCCGAACTGATCGCCGAAGCTGTGCTGCTGGAAAGGCCGGGCGCGCTCGCCGGCAAGCACTTCGTGGTCACCGCCGGCCCGACCTTCGAGCCGCTCGATCCGGTGCGCTACATCGGCAACCGTTCCTCGGGTCGGATGGGCTTTGCCGTGGCCGCAGCGCTGCGCGATGCCGGTGCCCGGGTGACGCTGGTGGCCGGGCCGGTGCATCTTGCGACCCCGGCCGGTATCGATCGGATCGATGTGCGAACGGCAGTGGAGATGCGAAATGCGGTGTTTGCTGCATTGCCGGCCGACGGATTCATCGGTGTTGCGGCGGTTGCCGATTACCGCCCGGAGTCAGCCGCCAGCCGCAAGATCAAGCGCGACGACCAGCCCATCACGCTGGCGCTGGTGCCGAATCCGGACATCGTGCGCGAGGTCGCTGCCAGCCAGCCGCGGCCTTTTACCGTCGGTTTTGCTGCCGAAACCGACCAGGTGGTCGAACATGCCCGATCCAAGCTCGAAGCCAAGGGGCTGGATCTGATTGCTGCCAACCGGGTCGGCGACGCGCTGGGTTTCGATCGGGACGACAATGCATTGACCGTCGTGGCGCATGACGGCGAGTGGGACCTGGGGCATCATGCCAAGACCGACCTGGCACGACGCCTGGTGGCGCTGGTGGCGGAGCGAATCAGCGCCGAGCCACCGAAACTCAAGGGGAACGCATGAGAGAACTGGAAGTTCGTATCCTCGACCCGCGTCTGGGCCGCGACTGGCCGCTGCCGGCCTACGCCACCGACGGCTCTGCCGGCATGGACCTGCGCGCGATGATCGATGCCGCACTGGTGCTCGAGCCGGGAGATACCGCGCTGGTACCATCCGGGCTGGCGATTCACCTGGATGACCCGGGACTTGCTGCGGTGCTGCTGCCGCGGTCGGGCCTGGGCTACAAGCAGGGTCTGGTGCTGGGCAACCTGGTCGGCCTGATCGACAGCGATTACCAGGGCCCGCTGCAGATGCCGTGCTGGAACCGCGGCGGCCAGACGATTACCATTGAGCCGGGCCAGCGCATCGCTCAACTGGTTGTGTTGCCGGTAGTGCAGGTCAGGCTCAAGCCGGTCGAGGCATTCGACCAGTCCCGACGCGCCGGCGGCGGCTTCGGCCACACCGGCAGTTACTGATCGATCCAGGGGGAGGCCCGCAGGCATGCCGAAATTGAACATCGATACCAACATGGCGGATTCGACCTTGCGCATCGGCGGCATGATCGCTGCCGTGTTCGGCCTCGGTCTGGTCCTGGCGGGCACGTATCTGGTTTGGGGCAGCATCCAGGCGCGTGGTCTGCTCGATCGTGCGGCTGAGGATGCGCGCGCACAAGTGGCGCAGATCGAGGCGGATATCCAGCGCATTCGCGAAGCGCTGGTCAGCGAGTCCTTCGTCGAAGCCGTTGATGCCGCGAATGGTGCGCCGGAGGAGCGAACCCTGCTGATTGCCGAATTGCGGCAACTGGGATTGCGCAATGTGCTCAACCTGGTCATCGCCCGCGATGCGGTCGAGAGCGTGGATCTCAGCGCGGTTCCCGGCAGCGGCTTTGCCGTGCTTGAAATGTTGCTGCGTGCACGCGCCGAAGATGACGTGCCGGTGCAGGTGCATTTCGCCGGTACGGCAGATGAATACCTCGCCGTGGCGCGACGTCTGCGTGCCGATGATCAGAATGCTCCGGTCGTCCTGGCGACCTTTCCGATCAGCGTGCTGTTCAACCAGATCCGGGTGCCGGACTCGATTGCCGGCATGCGCCTGATGCAGGCGGGCGATGGGACCGATGTCCAGCTCGACGAGTTCGGTCAGAACGTCGGTATCGATCAGGAAATCCTGCCGATCAGCGGTTCTTTGTTCCGGCTGGGCTGGCACCGCCCGACCCCGGTACGTCCGCTGACCACGCTGCAACTGCTGGGCGTCATTGGTGCCGGCTTGCTGGCCGTGTTGCTGGGTGTGCTGCTGCGGCGCCGGGCCGGCGCTGTGGATGGTGCCACGGGGAAGGTCGAGGACAGACCCGCAGCCGAACTCGCAGCGGTCCCGCCGCGCCGCACTGCCACGCCGCCTGCCGAGCCCTCGCCGCATCTGCCCATGCCGCTGGAGGCATTCGATACCCCCGATACCGAAACCGATCTGCAAGACGATACCGAACCGGGCATCGACTTGCTGGTGCCCGATGACGATGTGCCAGATACCCATGCACCAAAGCCCGAGCCCGAGCTTCCGCCACTGGACCTTGATGACTTCGATCTGCCCGAACCGGCGGATTCGAGGTCTGTCGCAGGCTCGGATCGGCCCGACCGATCGACCTCTGCTGCCGATCGTGAGGACACCGACGAGCAAGCCGAGCAAACGCCGTTGACTGCGGACGGTGAGTCGCGGCGCGGCAGCGCAGAGCAGAAAAACCTGGATGCCCCGGAGTTGGGCAGCTTCCTCGGCGAGGCAGACACATCGGATGAAGACCTGGAAGATGAACTGTTGTTCGACCCAGATGCGCCGGATGATGACCATGCCGAGTTGAACCTGATGCTGCAGTCGCTGGTCGACGAAGAGGAATCCGGGCAGCTCGAGGCGCCGTCGAAGTCCGATACCGCCGCCGACGAGGAGCCCGAAGCCGACCAGCAGATCCGCTTCAAGCTGCCGGACGCCTCGATCTTCCGCGCCTACGACATCCGCGGCGTGGTCGGCAAGACGCTGGATGCCGAAGTCGCTCGATCGATCGGTCTGGCGATCGGCTCCGAGGCGTGTGCGCGCGGCTTGACCCGCATCTGTGTGGCCCGCGACGGACGGCTTTCGGGCGCCGAGCTGCTGGCTGCGCTCAGCCGCGGTCTGGCCGCGACCGGCGTCGACGTGATCGACGTGGGTGCCGTGCCGACCCCGGTGCTGTACTACGCCGCGCAGGAAATCGGCGGTGGCTCGGGCGTGATGGTCACCGGCAGCCACAACCCGCCGGACTACAACGGTTTCAAGATCGTGCTGGGCGGCGAGACGCTTTCGGCCGAAAAGATCACCGCGCTCCATACCCGGCTCGAAAGCCGCCAGATCGAACGCGGCCAGGGCCAGATCAGCGAGCAGCGCATCGCAGTGCAGTACATCGAGCGCATCTCCACCGACATCCAGCTCGAACGGCCGCTGAAAGTCGTGGCCGACTGCGGCAACGGCATCGCCGGCAGCATCGCGCCTCGGCTGCTTGCCGCGATCGGCGCCGAAGTCATCCCGCTGTATGCCGAAGTCGACGGCACTTTCCCCAACCATCATCCTGATCCGGGCGATCCGAGCACGCTGGAAGACCTGAAGCTTTGCGTGCGCAACTTCAACGCCGATGTCGGCGTGGCCTTCGACGGCGACGGCGACCGGCTTGGCGTGGTCGCGCCGGGCGGCGAGATCATCTATCCCGACCGGCTGATGATGCTGTTCGCCCGCGACGTGCTTTCGCGCGTGCCGGGCGCGCCGATCATCTATGACGTCAAGTGCTCGACGCTGCTGGCCGGTGAAATCGAAAAGGCCGGCGGCAAGCCGATCATGGCGCGCACCGGGCACTCCTTCATCAAGGAGCAGCTCAAGCGCGATCAGGCGCCGTTTGCCGGCGAGATGAGCGGCCACTTCTTCTTCAAGGAGCGCTGGTTCGGTTTCGACGACGGCATCTATGCGGCCGCCCGTCTGCTCGAGATCCTCGCCGCCGACAGCCGCAGCGCGGCCGAAATCCTGGCCGAACTGCCCAAGGCCGAAAGCACGCCGGAGCTGAAGGTGGAAATGAAGGAAGGCCAGCCGCATCCCTTCGTCGAGAAATTCCAGAACCAGGCACAGTTCGAAGGCGCGACCATCCACACCCTCGACGGCGTGCGCGCCGAATTCGAAGACGGCTTCGGCCTGCTGCGCGCCTCCAACACCACCCCGGTGCTGGTGCTGCGTTTCGAAGGCACCGACAAGGCCGCGCTCAACCGCATCCAGCAGCAATTCCGCAAGGCCATGCTGGCGATCGAGCCGGGGCTCAAGCTGCCGTTCTGAGCGAGCGGCAATGCAGGCCCTGCCTGCATCTGCCCAGTGACATGATCGTGCGTTGCCGTCGCCCGCTCAGCAGGCAGCGGCGCTCACCGTTGCAGCAGCTCACTCAGCCGTGTCTCCATGGAGTTTGAGGCAGGGCCCGGCCTGCCGATGCCCAAGATAAGTATTCTGTCCCCGGAAGTACTGGGAATTGCTGCCCGGAATTGCCTGATGACTTGCCGATCACGACCCCGCTGTCGGCTAGTCGTTTGTATCGGTGTAATGGTTGGATCCCCCTGCGATCCTGCTCCGACCCGTTGTAGCGGTTGCTGCGGCAATGCCGCCCGCGATTGCGCCAATCACCGCGGCGTTTGCCTGGAGCCCCAGGAGTCGGAAAACAGCAGCGCATGCAAGGCCGCCGATAACGCCTGCAACCACTGCGATCACGATAGTCCTTTTCACTGCGATTGCCGTTGTTCGTGTTCGGAGATCTTTCGATCTGCGTCATCTTCCCGCCTTGGGAAACCCATCCGTCGAGCCGTATGATAACCATGGCTGATAACCATGGCCAGCCATCATGATGCGGGCACCGACACACCTTTGAGCTTGAGCCTGTTGGTTGGCAGGCGCAAGGCCATCAGCAGATAATGAGCGACCTGATCAGGGACTTGTTTCAGTCCCTGGTAAACCCGCCTTATTCGCCATCCCTCCTACTGCGACGCCGCCAGGCCCCGCACCTGCGGCGTTTGGCTCGGTCACGCATCCTCACCGGACAGGCAAGTACGCCTCCGGTGCGTTCGGTCGCAAAACACCCCATCTGCAGGACCTGACAGCGTCTCGCTACGGACGGATGGTGAATAAGGCGGGGTAAAAACGAACCGCAGATTCACGCAGATCATTTGAACAGAAGGCTTCGAGCATCGGCTGATGCCGGGGGCTGGAGACGAGTCCAGACTTTTGCACCAAACTCTCAGCGGCGACTCGCGGTGCCCGGTGGTGAGCCGGGGATCGCGGATCCGATGCAGATCTTTCAGCATCCCTCATTATCTGCACGGTTTCAGGAGAGCGCTTGACTTTGGCTGCCCGGCAGCGACTCACGTCGTTACTTCCACTTCAGCGAGTAAATCTCGCACATGCACCGTGTAGCCAACCGGTCCAATCGATCTCTGACTTCGCAGATATTGGCACTCTGATCCACGACAGCGATGCTGTAAGGAGATAGCACAGGATCACCACTTGCATGCACCATCAAAATCGAGCTTTTCCCCTCGACAGTGATCGTTTTCTCATAGCTGACAACACGTTCATTTTCGGTAATTTCTCGATATGCTCTGTTGAGCTCAGGCCAGAGACGCGCCCCGTCGTCGGATGCATCAAATTTCAACACCACAGCACCCCTATTTGGAGCAAAAGAAAACTGCGCGATTGCGATCGATGGAATCTCTGCGAGATCAGCCATGTATTCCTGGAGAGTCTGATCAAGGCTGTTCATGGATCACCAGTCTGGTCAAGAATCCAACAAACTCGATTGCTCATAATGATGCCGATCGTGGCTGAGATCGAAGGGATCATAGTCAAAGAGGTCAAAACGGGTCTTGAGTTCGGTAACTCTGGCTGAGATTGTTGCCTGACAAGCAGTTTCGGTGGGCCGTGATGTCCATTTCTTGCCTGCAGCCAGCGCAAATGACGCAACCGCTCAGCCTCAGTAGTACGCCTGCTCTCGGAACAGCGCTTCGATCCGGCCGTTCCAGTCGCCCTGATAGCGTTGCAGCAGTTGTTCGGCCGGGGTGCGGCCGGATTCGACGGTTTCGAACAGGGTGCGCAGGAAGCCGGTTTCGTCGTCGCCGGCGGCGTTGAGACAGTTGCGGGTGGCCAGGCCCTTGTGCGCCAGGTCGAGCAGTTCGCGCGCCAGTTCGCGCACGCTGCGGCCGCGGATCATGGCCTGCAGGCCTTCGCGGGTAACGTCGTCACGCAGTGCCTGCATTTCGTCGAGCTGCCAGTCGCGGGTGATTTCGAGGCAGGCCGCCAGTGCGGTCCGGTCGTACAGCAGCCCGACCCAGAACGCGGGCAGCGCGCACAGGCTCTTCCACGGGCCGCCGTCGGCACCGCGCATTTCCAGGTAGCGCTTCAGGCGCACTTCGGGAAACGCCGTGGTGAGGTGGTCTTCCCAGTCGCTGATCGTCGGCAGCTCGCCCGGCAGGATCGGCAGGCGACCGGCCATGAAATCGCGGAACGACTGACCAGCGGCATCGATGTAGCGGCCGTCGCGGCGGACGAAGTACATCGGCACGTCGAGCATCCAGTCGACGTAGCGCTCGAAGCCGAAGCCGTCTTCGAACACGAACGGCAGCAGCCCGGTGCGGTCGCCGTCGGTGTCGGTCCAGATGTGGCTGCGATAGCTCAGGTAGCCCGAAGGTTTGCCCTCGACGAACGGCGAGTTGGCGAACAGCGCGGTCGCGACCGGCTGCAGCGCCAGCGAGACGCGGAACTTCTCGACCATGTCCTGCTCGCTGTCGAAATCCAGGTTGACCTGCACCGTGCAGGTGCGTTTCATCATGTCCAGGCCCAGCGTACCGACCTTCGGCATGTAGTTGCGCATGATCCGGTAGCGGCCCTTGGGCATCCACGGAATCTCATCGCGGGTCGCGCGCGGGTGGAAACCCAGGCCGAGGAAGCCCAGGCCCATCGGCTCGGCGATCGATCGCACCTCGGCCAGGTGGGTGTGGACCTCGTTGCAGGTCTGGTGCAGGTTGTCCAGCAGGTCGCCGGAAAGCTCGAACTGGCCGCCGGGCTCGAGCGTGATCGAGCAGCCGGCGCGCTTGAGCGCAATGATGCTGTCGCCCTCGAATTCCGGTTGCCAGCCGAAGTTTTCGGCCAGCCGCTCGAGCAGCACGCCGATGCCGTCCTCTCCTTCGTGGGGTATCGGGCTGAAGTCGGCGACGCGAAAGCCGAATTTCTCGTGCTCGGTACCGATCCTGAACGCCTCGCGCGGCTTGCAGCCGGAGGCGAGGTGGTCGACCAGTTCGCCCGTCGATGTGATCGTGGGGGAAGTCTCGGCAGCTGCGGCCATGGAATCGGAACCATCGGTCGGAAAGTCGTAATTATCACCGATTAGCACCGCCGATTCGGATTGCCGATTCGCCGAGGTCCTTTGTCTGTATCACTATCAGCCGCAGGCGTACAGCCGCGCCTGCCGTTCGGTTTGGCGCGACGATGCATGTGGCGACTCGACGCTTGGGTACACTTGACGGCATGCGTTGCATCTTCGCCCGGTACGGCTTCATTTTTCTCGGTCTGGCTCTGGTCGGCTCGGGGGCCGCTGGCGCTGAGCTGCACCGCGGTCTGGGTCCGGCCCCGGACAGTATCGAGCCGCATCGCGCCCAGGGGCTCTCGGCCTTCAATCTGCTGCGCGACCTGCACGAGGGCCTGCTGACCCGCGACGCGCGCGGCCGTCCAGTACCGGGGCTGGCCGCGTCGTGGACCGTCTCGCCCGACCGACGCACCTGGACCTTTACGCTGCGGCCCGAGGCGCGCTGGTCCGACGGCACGCCGCTCGTGGCCGGGGACTTCCTGCGCGGCTGGCAGGCCGTGCTGAACCCGGCTTCGGCATCGCCGACCGCGGCCTGGCTGGAGGCCGTGGCCGAGGTCGAGGCACCCGCGCCGGATCGTTTCGTGGTCCGCCTGCGGCGACCGGTACCGTGGTTCGAGGAACTGCTGACCCTGCCGCCGACGCTGCCGCTGCCAGCGCCGGGCCCGGCGCGCTACAGCGGGGCATTCCGGCTGCTGCGGAGCGTGCCGGGTTCACGCTTCGAGCTGGAGCGCAACCCGCATCACCATGATGCCGCTGCGGTGGTGCTGGATCGCGTGGTGTGGCATGTGACCGAGGATGCCGGTGCCGAGATGGCCCGGTTTCGTGCCGGCGAACTGCACACCACCGAGGCGGTGCCGCCGGGCCGCCTGGACTGGCTGCAGCGCGAGCTGGGTGAGGCCTTGCGGATCAGCCCCTACCTCGGCAGCTTCTACCTGGTCTACAACCTCGATCGCGCGCCGCTGGGACGCCGACCGGAATTGCGCCGGGCGCTGAGTCTTGCGATCGACCGGGACATTCTGGTCAAGCGTGTGCTCGGCTCCGGCGAGCTGCCGGCCGAGCGCCTGGTGCCGCCCGGACTCGACGGCTGGCCCGAGCCGCTGCGCGACCCGCGCCCGTTCGCGGCGCGCGTTGCCGAGGCGCAAGCCCTGCTGAGCGCTGCCGGCTACGGCCCGCGCCGGCCGCTGGAGGTAGAGCTGCGCTTCAACTCCTCGCTGACGCATCGCCGTATGGGTGCGGCCGTGGCGGCGATGTGGAAGCAGCACCTGGGCGTGGTCACGCGCCAGGTGACCGAGGAGTGGAAGGTGTTCGTCACCAACCGCCGCCAGGGCCGGCTCACCGAAATCGTACGAGGCGGCTGGATTGCCGACTGGGCCGATCCGGGCAACTTCCTCGGCCTGTTCCATTCGCAGAGCCCGCTGAACTACGCCTTTCTGCGCGACCCGGCCTTCGATGCGCTGCTCGAGCGCGCCGCCGACCGCGACGCCGAGGCCCGGCTGCAGTTGCTGATCGAGGCCGAACAGCATCTGCTCGACCGGCATGTCATCATCCCGCTGTACTTCTATGTCTCGAGGCACCTGGTGAATCCGCGCGTGCACGGCTGGGAAGACAACATCATGGACATCCATCTGTCGCGCTGGCTGCGGCTGGAGCCCGGTCGATGAAGCGCCCGGCGCGCTCGGTCATGCTGCTGGCGCTGGCAGCTCTGGCGCTGACCGGCTGCCGCGCCGAGCGCGGCGACGAGCCGGGGCCGATGCGCCTGCCGCAGCCGGTCGAGCTTGTGCTCGACGCCCAGGGCCGGCCGGACCCGTCCATCCTGGCAGAGACTCAGGAGCTGCATCGCGGCAACGGCGAGGAGCCGCAGACGCTGGACCCGCACCGCGCCGAGGGCGTGCCGGCGGCCAACATCCTGCGCGATCTTTTCGAAGGTCTGGTCACGACCGCGCCCGACGGTCGGCTGGTGCCGGGTGCGGCCGGGCGCTGGGACATCAGCCGCGACGGCCTGAGCTACACCTTCTACCTGCGCGAGGAGGGTCGCTGGTCGAATGGCGAGCCGGTCACCGCCGACGACTTCGTGTTCGGTCTCAGGCGCTCGGTCGACCCCCTGACCGCAGGTGTCCATGCCAGGATGCTGGTGCCGATCGAGAACGCCGCCGAAATCCTGGCCGGGCAGTTGCCGGTCGATGCACTCGGCGTCGAGGCGCTGAATCAGCGCACGGTCCAGATCCGCCTGTCCGATCCGACGCCGTACTTTCTCGGCCTGCTGACCCACAGCGCCACCTACCCGGTGCACGCGCCGTCGTTGGCAGAGCATGGGCCAGGCTTCGTCCAGCCGGGCCGGCTGGTGTCCAACGGGGCCTTCAGCCTGGTTGACTGGCAGCCGCGCTCGTCGATCACGCTGGAGCGCAACGCACACTACCACTCGGCCGATCAGGTGATCCTGGAGCGTGTCGTCTACTACCCGATCGAGGACGAGAACACCGAGTTCCAGCGCTTTCGTCTCGGCGACCTGCACTGGACCGACCAGGTGCCGAACAGCCAGTTCGAATGGCTGGCGCGCAATCTGCCCGAGGCGCTTTCGGTCTCGCCCTGGTTCGGCACCTACTTCTTCGGCTTCAACCTCACGCGTGAGCCGTTCCGCGACAACCTCGCCTTGCGCCAGGCGCTGAACCTGGCGATCGACCGCAAGATCCTGACTGAAAAGGTCACCCGTTTCGGCGAGATCCCGAGCTTCAACCTGGTGCCGGAAGGTCTGCCCGACTACCCGCCGCCGCTGCCCGAGGCAGCCGGCTGGACCCAGGCCGAGCGCGAACAGGCCGCGCGCGAGCTGTATGCGCGTGCTGGCTACAGCGAAGGCAATCCGCTGGAAGTGGAACTGCGCTACAACACCTCTGAAAACCACCGCCGGATCGCGGTCGCGGTTGCGGCGATGTGGAAACAGGTGCTCGGCGTTCGCACCCGCCTGGCCAACGAGGAGTTTCGCGTGTTCCTGCAGAACCGTCAGCTCAAGCGCCGCACCGAGGTGTTCCGGGCCGGCTGGATCGGCGACTATCAGGATGCCTTCACCTTTCTGGAACTGTTCCACAGTGCCCATCCGCGCAACGATTCCGGCTACGACAACCCGCGCTACGACCGTCTGCTGGCGCAGATTTCCAACGAGCGCATCGCCGCGCGCCGACGCAACCTGATGGTCGAGGCCGAGCGCATGCTGCTGGCCGACCAAGTGGTGCTGCCGGTCTACACCTACGTCACCAAGCGCCTGGTATCGCCACTGCTTAAGGGGTGGGCGCCGAACGTGATGGATTTCCACCCGTCGCAGCAGATGTTCTTCGTCCGGGCGCAGGAGACCGAAACCGCAGCAGAAGCAGAAGCAGACGGTTCGTGCGGAGACGCAGAGGCGCAGGGCAAAGGCGACGAGGAGATGAGTTCGCGCGGAGAGGTCACGGTATGGAAATGACGAATCGCGGCCGCATCGCATCCCGCCACGCTGTACGCACGAGCCTGTTGCGGCTTTTCGATTTGCGTGTTCTCATCCTCGGTTTCTCTGCGTCTCCGCGTCTCTGCGCGAGATCGAACAGAATTGCTGTTTTGCCGTTACCCGAGCGTCTCCGCGGATCAAGCCCATGCTGAACTATTCGATCCAGCGCCTGCTGAGCGCGATTCCGACGTTGCTGATCCTGATCACCGTGGCGTTCTTTCTGATCCGGGTCGCACCCGGTGGACCGTTCGATTCGGAGAAGGCGCTGCCGCCGGAGATCCAGGCCAATCTGGAGCAGAGCTATCGCCTGGACGATCCGCTGGTGTTGCAGTACCTGCGCTACCTCGGCGATATCGCGCGCTTCGATTTCGGGCCCTCGTTCCACTACCGCGACTGGACCGTCAACCAGCTGATCGCCCAGGGTGCGCCGGTATCGTTCACGCTGGGGGCGATCGCGCTGCTGCTGGCGTTCGTGTTCGGCACCGCGATCGGGGTCTGGGCCGCGTTGCGCCAGAACCGGCCGGCCGACTACCTGACCATGTCGGTGGCGATGATCGGGATCTCGATCCCGAACTTCGTCATCGCACCGTTGCTGGTGCTGCTGTTCGCAATCACGCTGGGCTGGTTGCCGGCCGGCGGCTGGGACGGCTCGCTGCAGCGCATGGTGCTGCCTGCGATCGCGCTGGCCTTGCCGATGATCGCTTACGTGGCGCGCATCACCCGAGGCTCGATGATCGAGGTGCTGCATTCGAGCTTTATCCGCACCGCGCGCGCCAAGGGCCTGCCGGAGCGCGAGGTGATCCTGCGGCATGCGCTCAAGCCCGCGCTGCTGCCGGTGATTTCCTATCTCGGGCCGGCCGCGGCCGGCATCCTGACCGGCTCGGTCGTGATCGAGCGCATCTTCACCATTCCCGGCATCGGCAGTCATTTCGTCCAGGGTGCGCTGAACCGCGACTACACGCTGGTGATGGGTGTGGTGATCTTCTACGGTGTGCTGATCATCGTGTTCAATTATCTGGTCGATCTGATCTATGCCTGGCTCGATCCCAGAATTCGCTATGAGCAATGATTCGCCATGAGCAATGAGCCGACTGCAGTACCTGTCGATGCCTTCGAACAGGCCATGGATCGCCGGCCGGTCAAGGGGCGCTCCTTGTATGTCGATGCCTGGCAGCGGCTACGGCGCAACCGCGCTGCGGTTGCCGGTGCCGGCATGCTGGTGTTTATCGTGCTGCTGGTCAGCATCGGTCCGCTGCTCAACCCCTGGGATCATGAAATCCCTGACTGGGATTACTACTCGACCCCGCCGTCGCTGGAAACCGGACACCTGATGGGCACCGATGCGCTCGGTCGCGACCTGTTAGAGCGGGTCATGGTCGGCGGCCGCATCTCGCTGCTGGTCGGGATTGTCGCGACGCTGGTATCGCTGATCATCGGCGTGGGTTACGGTGCGACGGCCGGCTATCTGGGCGGGCGAGTCGATAACTGGATGATGCGCGCGGTCGATGCGATCTATGCGCTGCCGTTCATGTTCTTCGTGATCCTGCTGATGGTGGTATTCGGCCGCAACATCCTGCTGATCTTCATTGCCATCGGTGCGGTCAACTGGCTCGACATGGCGCGCATCGTGCGCGGCCAGACCTTGTCGCTGAAGAACAAGGATTTCATCGAGGCCGCGCGTGTTTCGGGCGCGACCGAACGCCAGATCATCCTGCGCCACATCATTCCCAACCTGCTCGGTGTGGTGGCGGTTTATGTCAGTCTGACCATTCCGCAGGTGATCCTGGTCGAGTCCTTCCTGAGCTTTCTCGGCCTCGGCGTGCAGGAGCCGCTGACCTCCTGGGGCGCGCTGGTCAACGAGGGCGCGCAGGAGCTGGAGACTGCGCCGTGGTCGCTGATCTTCCCGGCGCTGTTCCTGGCCGCAACGCTGTTTGCCTTCAATTTCCTCGGCGACGGTCTGCGCGATGCGCTGGACCCGAAGGATCGATGATGGCGCTGCTGGAAGTCCGCGATCTGACCGTTTCCTTCGATACGCCCGACGGTGTGGTGCATGCCGTCAACGGGCTGAGCTTCGATCTCGATCCGGGCCAGACCCTCGGCATCGTCGGCGAGTCGGGCTCGGGCAAGACCCAGACCGCGATGGCGATGATGGGTCTGCTGGCCGAGAACGGCCGCGCCACCGGTTCGGTGAAGTTCCGCGGCCAGGAACTGCTGGGTCTGTCGCTGGGCGAGATGTCGCGCATCCGCGGCTCGAAGATTTCGATGATCTTCCAGGATCCGATCTCCTCGCTCAATCCGTATCTCTCGATCGGCCAGCAGCTGATCGAGGTGCTGACCCATCACCGTAATCTGAAGCGGCGCGAGGCACGTGCGCGCGCCACCGAGATGCTGCATCAGGTCGGTATCAGCGAGCCGGAGCAGCGCATGCGCCAGTTTCCGCACCAGCTTTCGGGCGGCATGTGCCAGCGCATCATGATCGCGATGGGCCTTTTGTGCCAGCCCGACCTGCTGATTGCCGACGAGCCTACGACCGCGCTGGACGTGACCGTGCAGTCGCAGATCAACAGCCTGATGGGCGAGCTTTCGGAGAAGTCCTCGACCGCGATCGTGTTGATCACGCATGATCTCGGCGTGGTCGCCGGGTTGTGCGACAAGGTGCTGGTGATGTATGCCGGCGAGGTGATGGAAATGGCGCCGGTCGATGAATTGTTCGCCGACCCGGCCCATCCCTACACGCTCGGCCTGCTGAACTCGGTGCCGCGACTGGACCGCGAGCATTCCGGCATCCTGCGCGCGATTCGCGGCAATCCGCCCGATCTGGTCGACTTGCCGCCCGGCTGTCCGTTTCGCGAGCGTTGCGATTTTGCCTTCGAGGCCTGTACCGAGCATCCGCCGCTGGAAGCGATCGGCGAGGGGCGATCCAAGCGCTGCCATCTCGAGCAGCGACCCGTGACCGGGGCGCAGGACTGATGCGCGCGCCGATCCTCAAGGTCGAGGCCCTGTCGGTGGAGTTTCGCATCGATGTTGCCGAGCGCGTCTTTCGCCACGACTATCGCCAGCTGCGCGCGGTCGATCGGGTCAGCTTCGAGTTGGCTGCCGGCGAGACGCTGGGTATTGTCGGCGAGTCCGGTTGCGGCAAGTCGACGCTGGCGCGCGCCATCCTCGGCCTGGTGCGGCCCAGCGCCGGACGGGTGGTCTGGCTGGGCGAGAATCTGGTCGGCATGAGCGAGGAGCAGCTGCGGGCCAAGCGGCGCGAACTGCAGATGGTGTTCCAGGATCCGTTCGGCTCGCTTGATCCACGCATGACCGTCGGCCAGCTGGTTGGCGAGCCGCTGGGCAATTTCTATCCCTCGATGTCCGCGCTGCAGGTGCGCGAGCGCGTTGCCGGCATGCTCAAGCTGGTTGGTTTGTCGCCCGAGCAGATCAACCGCTACCCGCACGAGTTCTCCGGCGGCCAGTGCCAGCGCATCGGCATCGCCCGGGCGCTGGTGGTCAATCCGCGGCTGGTGGTCTGCGACGAGCCGGTCAGCGCGCTGGACGTGTCGGTTCAGGCGCAGATCGTCAACCTGCTCAAGGACCTGCAGAAGAAGCTGCAGCTGTCGCTGATCTTCATCGCGCACGACCTCTCGGTGGTGCGGCATGTGTCCGACCGGGTGCTGGTGATGTATCTCGGGCGGGTGATGGAGGTGGCCGATCGTGAGGGCATCTATGCCCGGCCGGCACATCCCTATACCCGGGCGCTGATCGAATCGGTGCCGATCCCGGATCCGGTGGCCGAGCGCGAACGCGCGCGCCGCTCGCTCGGCGGCGAGATGCCCTCGGCCAGCGACCCGCCCTCGGGTTGCGTGTTTCGCACCCGTTGCCCCTGGGCCACGCCGGCCTGCGCCGAGACCGAGCCGCCGCTGGAAACGCTGGAGGATGGTCGACAGGTGGCCTGCATCCGGCGCGCCGAGATCGAGGCCGGGGCGCCGCGCAACGATGGATTCGAAAAATAAGCGAGCCGCCAGCGCTGCTGCCGTTTCTGAATCCGCCGCTATACCCGATGACTGGAATCGATGGCCGAAAAAAGCCGCGAGCTGCGTAATGAAGAATGTCGCCCGGCGCCTGCTTTTTCGGGTTCGGGCTTTTTCTTAATCGAAGTTGCCGAAGGAAGGAATCCAGGATGATTCGTACCACGCTGATTCAAGCCACACTATTCGCCGCCGGTCTGCTGGCATTTTCCGTACCGGCCCTGGCCGACGAGTTCACCGAAACGCTGGACGCCGTGGCCGAGGCTTATGCGGCTGGCGATATCAAGGCCGCTGGCGAAGACCTGGCCTACGCCACGCAGTTGTTGCAGAAGATGAAGGCCGATGCCTTCACCCTGCTGCTGCCGCAGCCGATGGACGGCTGGGCGCTCGAAGTCGATACCGAAACCAATGCCGCGATGGGCATGTTCGGTGGCGGCATTACAGCGCGTGGCGACTACCGCAACGAGTCGGGCGAGTCGTTCAGCATGACGATGATGGCCGACAACCCCGGATTCATGTCGCTGGCCGGGATGTACGCCAACCCGCAGCTGATGGCCTCGATGGGTGAGGTGATCCGGATCAAGCGCCAGAGCTTCGTGGTCAGCGAGTCCGGCGAAATCAGCGGCGTGGTCGGCGGCCGGACCATGATCCAGGCCAGCGGCAATGCGCCGCGCGAGACCATCATCGCCCACCTCGAACAGCTTGATTTCAACGCGCTCAACGCGCGCTGAACCGTAATGCCGCCGGGCGCTACTGCAGCGCGCGGCGGGGCGACCTATTCGGCGCCGGGCAGGCCGACCTGCCCGGTTTCGCGAATCCGGACCGGCCAGCCGAATCCTTCCGGATCCAGCTTGGCCTCGAACTCGTAGTCCCAGCGCTTTTGCGGCGCCTGCATCATCCGGTTCAGCAGCCGGATCCCGCCGAGCATGTTGACCCCGGCCTGCAGCGTGACCACGGCCTGGGAATAGCCCTCGATTGTCGAGCTTCGGACAACAATGCCGGATTGTCCCCTTCCTGTCGAGAATCGGCTTTATCTGCGTTCATCCGCGTTCATCTGCGGTAAAAACGCCTTTTCAGGTTTGGCTGATTCAATTGCGTAATCAGGATCGCCCAAACGATCGGGCGTTCCTATCGTTCGAGCAGGTCGAGCTTGCCGGGCTTGCCGTCCCAGTCCTCGGCGTCCGGTGGCGGGTCCTTGCGCTCGGTGATCACCGGCCACTCGCGCGAAAGCTCGGCGTTGAGCTCGAGAAAATCGAACTGGTCGGCCGGAAGATCGTCTTCGGGATAGATCGCCTGGGCCGGGCATTCGGGCTCGCACAGGGTGCAGTCGATGCACTCTTCCGGATCGATCACCAGGAAGTTCGGGCCCTCGTGAAAGCAGTCGACCGGGCAGACCTCGACACAATCGGTGTACTTGCACTTGATGCAGTTTTCTACGACAACGAATGTCATTGCAACTCCACAGCATTGAATTGACGAGCACGCCCGCTGCTGGCGGCGCAGGTGGGCGCTGGTGGTACACTAACGTGCTTTTTTCGATCGGGCGATTTTCGAGCCTGATTCCCGGTTGCCGATTGTCGGCAGCCGATGGTGAACGAATTATATAAGAACTGCTTGAACATCTCCTTCGACGAACTACCAGTCAGCGAGCACGGCATCCGGCGCGAGCAGATCAGCCGCGCCGCGCTCAAGGTGACCGATGCACTGCGCGAGGCCGGCTACCGCGCCTATGTCGTTGGCGGCGCGCCGCGCGACCTGTTGCTGGGTGTCACACCCAAGGATTTTGACGTCGGCACCGATGCCACCCCGGAACAGATCCGCAGCCTGTTTCGCAGCGCCCGCCTGATCGGGCGACGCTTTCGCCTGGCGCATGTGCGCTTCGGTCGCGAGATCATCGAAGTCGCGACCTTTCGCGGCACCGGCGAAGAGGGCGAACGCGACGTCGAGGAAGGCGGCCGGGTGCTGCGCGACAATGTTTTCGGCAGCGAGGCCGAGGATGCGATTCGGCGCGATTTCACGGTCAACTCGTTGATGTACGATCCGGCCACCGGAATGATCCGCGACTACACCGGCGGCGTGGCCGATCTGAAGGCCCGCCGGCTGCGCCTGATCGGGGATCCGGAGACACGCTATCGTGAGGATCCGGTGCGGATGCTGCGCGCGATCCGCTTCAAGGCCAAGCTCGACCTCGAGCTTGACGGTGCCACCGGCAGCCTGATCCCCGAGCTGGCCGGCTTGCTTGCCGGGATTCCGCCGGCGCGTCTGCTCGATGAACTGCTCAAACTGCTGCTCGGCGGCAAGGCCTGGCGCGGCTACTGCGAGCTGGTCGAGTCCGGTCTGTGGGAGCAGCTGTTCCCGGGCTTGCTGGAGCAGCCGGCCACGCCGCCGGACCTGGTCGAACAGGCCTTCCGCAGCACCGACTCGCGGGTCGCCGAGAACAAGCCGGTGACGCCGGGTTTTCTGTTCGCGGCCTTGTTCTGGCCGCGCGTTCAGCGCGATGCGGCGCAGCGCATTGCCGGCGGTGAGCCGCCGATCGACGCGCTGGCTGCAGCCGGTGATCTTGCGTTCGGTGAGTACAGCGCGCGGGTCGCGGTGCATCGCCGCTTCACCACCATGGCGCGCGAGATCTGGATGTTTCAGCCGCGCTTCGAGAAGCGGCGCGGCAAGCGGGCCATGCGCCTGCTCGAGGAGCGCCGATTTCGCGCCGCCTACGACTTCTTGCTGCTGCGCGCCCGGACCGAGCCCGACGTGCGTGAGCTGGCCGAATTCTGGACTCGGGTGCAGGAAGTCGACCTCGAAACGCGTGAGCGCATCATCTTCGGCGAAAGCCGCAAGAACAAGCCGCCGCCCAAAACCCGTCCGCAACCGTGAGCCGCGTTTTTGTCGGTCTTGGCAGCAACCGCGACGGTCCGCCCAGGCAACTGGCGCTGGCGGTTCAGGCGCTGTCTTCACTGCGCCAAACGCGGCTGATGGCGGCTTCGCCGCAGTACTGGACCGACCCGTTTGGCGATGAGCAGCAAGCCGACTTCCTCAACGCCGTGGTCGAACTCGAGACTGCGCTGGAACCGCTGACGCTGCTGCGGAAACTGCAGCGTATCGAGGATGCGCAAGGTCGAATTCGTGACCCCGAACGCCGCTGGGGGCCGCGCACGCTGGACCTGGATCTGCTGCTGTTCGATCATCGGGTGCTGCGCATGAAGGATCTGATCGTGCCGCATCCGCGCCTGGCGCAGCGCGCCTTTGTGCTGGTCCCGCTGGCCGATCTGGCGCCCGGTCTGGATGTGCCGACCCTGGGCCGGGTCAGCGCCTTGCTGGCGCGGCTCGATCGGTCCGGGGTGCGTCCTGCCAACTTGCCCCGACCGGAGCTTGCCGAATGACAACTGCCAGCATCACCCTGGCCGCGCTGGCGGCGATGAAAGCCGCCGGCCAGCGCATCAGCATGCTGACCGCCTACGATGCCGGCTTCGCCCGCCTGCTGGACCGCGCGGGCGTGGAATGCGTGCTGGTCGGTGATTCGCTGGGGCATGTGATCCAGGGCCGCGACAGCACGATTCCGGTCACGCTGGAGCATATGGCCTATCACGTCGAGTGCGTCGCCCGGGGCATCGGGCGCGCGCTGTTGCTGGCTGATCTGCCGTTTCTGCGTTATGCCGATGAACATGATGCGATCGAGTCCTCACGCCGCCTGATGCAGGCCGGCGCGCAGATGGTCAAGCTCGAGGGCGGCCGCGCGCTGGTGCAGGTGGTGACGCGCCTGGTCGAGCTGGGTGTGCCGGTCTGCGGCCATCTCGGGCTCACGCCGCAGTCGGTGCACCAGCTGTCGGGGTATCGGGTGCAGGGACGGGTACCCGAGGCGCGCGCGCAGCTGATTGAAGATGCGCGTGCGCTCGCACAGGCCGGCGCGGCCATGCTGGTGCTCGAATGCGTGCCGGACTCGCTCGGTGCCGAAGTCGCGGCCGAACTTGCAATTCCCGTGATCGGGATCGGCGCCGGAGCTGCGGTCGACGGTCAGGTGCTGGTGCTGCACGATCTGCTCGGCCTGGGCGAGGACAGAAGACCGCGCTTCGTGCGCGATTTCTGTGCCACAGCCGGCAGTCCGGCTGCGGCGGTTGCCGCCTTCGTGGCCGCGGTGCGTGACGGCAGTTACCCTGCTACGAGCGAGTGTTACGGTGGCTGAGCAGCGGCCTGCGCTGCTGCAGCAGCTTGACGCGCTACGCGCCTGGACGGCGGCCTCGACTCAGCCGGTGCATTTCGTGCCGACCATGGGCAACCTGCATCGGGGTCACCTGGCATTGGTCGAGCAGGCCGCAGCCGATGACGCCCGGGTCCTGGTCAGCATCTTCGTCAATCCGACCCAGTTTGGCCCCGGTGAGGACTACGCGCGCTACCCGCGCACTCTGGCCGAGGATCTGGAAGCGCTGGCCGCAACACCCTGCGCGGCGGTCTGGCTGCCGGACGAGGCTTTGATGTACCCGTCCGGGCAGGACGGGCGCTACCGGGTCGCTGCACCGGCGAAGCTGGCCAGCGTGTTGTGCGGTGCGCATCGTCCGGGCCATTTCGACGGCGTCTGCGAGATCGTGCTGCGGCTGCTGTGGCAGGTCCATCCGGCACGCCTGGTGCTGGGCGAGAAGGATTACCAGCAATTCCTGATCCTGCGGCGCATGCTGGCCGACTTCTCGATTCCGGTTGAGGTTGATCTCGGGGCCACGGTGCGTGAGCCTGACGGCCTGGCGCTGAGTTCACGAAACCGCTATCTCGATGCCGCCCAGCGTCGGATCGCGCCCGGTTTGCATGCCGAGCTGGTTCGGGTCGCCGAGGCGGCGGCTGCGGCCGATCCCGGAACTTTTGCCGCGCTTGAACGGTCTGCATTGGAGCGTCTTGCAACAAAGGGTTTCGAGCCGGACTATGTCAGTATCCGCAACGCAGAAGATCTTGGGCCAGGCAACGCGGTCGATGACCGGGTGTTTGGCGCGGCGCGTCTGGGAAGGTCGCGTTTGATCGACAATGTTGCGGTGACGCGACACATCTGTCGCTGATTTGCTAAAAAGGCTTGGAAATCCGGAATTTTTGTGGTATCGTTACCACGAACCTTGGTCATCCAGCACGGCAATCAAGGTCAGGGCGCGATTTTTGAGGTACATCACTCCGACACTCTGCCCCTCCCCCTGACCGGGGAGGGGTTTTTTTTTGGGTCGCATTGCTTGATCCCTTTTTTAAGCGAACTGCACGGATGATTCAATGATTCTGAACATGCTCAAGGCCAAGATTCACCGGGCCACCACCACCCACGCCGAACTTGACTATGAAGGTTCCTGCGCCATCGACGAAAAACTGCTCGATGCTTCCGGAATTATCGAGTACGAACAAGTACATATCTACAATGTTGCAAATGGCGAGCGGTTCGTCACCTACGCCATTCGGGCCGAATCGGGCAGCGGCATCATCAGCGTCAACGGCGCTGCTGCGCACAAGGCCTCGCCCGGCGATCTGCTGATCATCTGCGCCTACGGCCAGGTCGATGCGGCCGAGGCCGCAGCGCACCGGCCGCGCCTGGTCTACCCCGACGCCGCCAACCGGGTCGCCCGGATCGCCGGCGAGATTCCGTCCCAGGCCGCCTGATCTTCATCGAATGTTGCAAAAAAGCAACATTCCCGACATCGGCGCGTTGTTGCGCAGCCAGCCCGAGCGTCTCGAGCGCATGGTCGTGGCCAGTCCGCGCTGGCGCTTTGACGCCAGCCGCAGCCCGATCGATCTGGCCGATTGGCAGCGCGGGTTCACCGATCCGGCACTGATGCCGCTGCGAGCGGCGGTCGAGGCGCTTTTCGGCGGCGCCGAAGTCAATCCCTCCGAACAGCAGCCGGCGCTGCATATGGCGCTGCGCGCCGAGCGTCCCGCGTCGATCTGTGATCCGAAGTCGGCCGAGATCGTCGAGCGGGCACGATCACGGCTGCTCGAGGCCGCCGGCGCCTGGTACCGCGGCGAAACACCGGTCCGACACCTGCTGCATGCCGGTATCGGCGGCTCCGACCTGGGGCCGCGGCTGGTCGCCGAGGCGCTGGATCCGGGCGACTCCGCGGTCCAGGTGCACTGGCTGGGCACCCTCGACGGGCGTCGGATGGCGCGCCTGCTCAAGCAACTCGATCCGGCCGCGACCGCGCTGGTGATCGCCTCGAAAAGCTTTTCCACTGTCGAAACCCTGACCCAGGCGCGAGTGATCCGTGACTGGCTCGGTGCAGGCGCGGAATCGAGAATCTGGGCCGCGACCGCCAATCCCGCCCGGGCGCGTGAATTCGGCGTTGGCGACGCCCAGCTGCTGCCGTTTCCGGGCTGGACCGGCGGTCGTTACTCGCTGTGGTCGAGCGTCGGTCTGAGCGCGGCTGCGCGGATCGGGCCGGAGCGCTGGCAGGCCCTGCTGGGCGGTGCGCGTGAAGCCGATCGACAGCTGCGCGAGACGCTTGGCAATTCGCCGGCATACGCGCTGGCGCGCACGCTCGATGTGCTGGTGCGCGACTGTGGCCTTGCAACACTGGGCGTGGTGTCGTACGCGCCGGAGCTGCGTCTGCTGGCCGAGTTCCTGCAGCAGCTGGTGATGGAGAGCCTGGGCAAGTCGGTCACGCTGGAGCAGGCGGCGCTGGAGCGGCCGAGCGCGCCGCTGGTGTTCGGTGGGGCCGGCACCAATCTGCAGCACTCGCTGTTCCAGGCGCTGCATCAGGGCACTGCGCGTCATCCGATGCTGCTGCTGGGCAGCCTGGCGGCCGAACCGGGCTTCCAGGCCTGGCAGCGCGAGCAGCTGGCGCACCTGCTCGGCCAGGCCAGTGCGTTGGTGCATGGCCGCAAGGACCCGGCCCCCGAGCGCTGCCTGCCGGGCAACAATCCGGTGTTGACGCTGCTGACCGATCGCATCGACCCGGCCTCGGTCGGCGAGCTCATCGCCCATTTCGAGCACGCGGTCTACCTGCTGTCGGTGCTCTGGAACATCAACGCCTTCGACCAGTGGGGCGTCGAGGAGGGCAAGCGACTGGCGGGTGCCTTCGGCCGCGCGCTGGCCGGGCAGGGCGAGTGCCCGGATGCCAGCCTGCAGCCGCTGCTGGACTGGATCCGGTCGAAGCGTTGATCGACTATTCTTCGTTCCTCGTCACCCGAATTGCGGAGCTGCAGTGAGCTGGATTGAAATCATCGGCCCGGAGCAGGCCGAAGGAGAACTGGCACGCAGCTACCAGCGCCTGGCGCGCGGTGGGGCGATTGATAACGTGCTGCTGATCCACAGCCTGCGAGCGCACACGCTGGATGGTCATCTGGCGCTGTATCGCAGCGTGTTGCACCATCCGCGCAATACCCTGGATCGGGCCTTCGCCGAGGCGATCGGCGTGCATGTCAGCCGCATCAACGGCTGCAGCTACTGTGTTGCCCACCACCTGGCCGGGATGCAGCGCGCACTGGCCGACCCAGTGCTGGCGCAGCGCTGGCAGCGGGCGCTGGAAAGCGGCGAATTCGATGCCGTGTTCGAGCGTCGCCAGCATCAGGCGCTGATCTATGCCGAGCAGCTGACGCGCGCGCCGGCAAGCATCGCGCAGGACGATATCCAGACCCTGCGCGACACGGGCTGGAGCGATGGCGAGATCCTCGAAATCAACCAGGTCGCGGCGTACTTTGCCTATGCCAACCGGACCGTGCTGGGCTTGGGTGTTGCGCTGGAGGGCGCGTAGGGATTTGCTGCAGGCTCTGGCCGGAAATGAAAAACCCCGCGGATCGCGGGGTTTTTCGTAACTGGCGGAGAGGGTGGGATTTGAAC
>NPIE01003745.1_pt1 | contig 23781 bp, 14 predicted proteins | sample 8637661 | NCBI WGS metagenome assembly NPIE01 (sample SAMN07420842, study PRJNA396082) | bioreactor metagenome | isolation source: sample BA12 brine-fed electro-methanogenic bioreactor BA | place: Japan: Kochi | collected 2016-12-09
CACTGTTGAAAAAGTGTCACCCCGGACTTGATACGGGGTCCACGCTCAACGTGTGGTGTGTTCTCTGCACGAAAAGCGTGGATTCCCGCTTTCGCGGGAATGACAAGAAGGGCCCATTTCTTTGGCCCGTACGTTTTTCAACGGACTGATAGGGTCGGGCAACGGCGCATTGACTCTATGCAACGGTCTCCTCGTTGTCAACGTGCTTGCTCAAGGCCTCCGAAGCTCGGCGCACGCCTCATCGTACCGGCGCATGTTCCAGATCCTACGCAACTTCAGGATCGCCAGCTTACGATGCTTGTTCGGAAGGCAGCCAGAAGGTCATCCAAGACATCCCCGCAGACTTGGGCATGCTCGCCTGTCCTGGCCGAAGTGGCAGTTCTTGCCCCGAATCTTCTTGCAAGACTGCCCGGTGGGATGTAAAGTAAGCGGGAATGTGTCGGAGCGTGTTCACCGCGCGGAGTCAGCCCCAGGCAGGGCGGAAACTCCTTACGGTGACCGAGAAGACGGACGGCACGGGCGACCGCGCCGCGCATGATGGCTGTAGTCAAAGACGAGCCGTTCCGTTTTTTGCGTAAGTTCTTTGTTTTGAGTATGTTGGGTCGGTGCCCGAGTGGCTAAAGGGGACGGGCTGTAAACCCGTTGGCGTGAGCCTACGGTGGTTCGAATCCACCCCGGCCCATTGAAGGTTTGGTGTCGCGATGTGGGGGGTGTGCGGCTCGGTGAGTCTCACCAAGTGGCCTTCTCCCACGCGGGGTCGCCCGTGTCGCGGCACGCGGCGCCCTTTGCACATTTTGACCGATTCATCCGCCCCGGTGTCCGCGCCCGCCAAGGGCCGGTTGGGATTGGTTCCCTGTCAGCCCGTTTGGCCACCCCACTGTCTATGCCACCCACCATTTCCATGCGGCGGGGGCTCCATCCGGACGGGTCGCCGGGGTGGCCATGGCCGCGTGCACTGCGGACGGGGGCGGATTATCGGTCCGGGCGGGCCGCCGCGGTTTTGCGCCCAAGACGGGCGGCGATTTGGCCGATATACGCACCGCGAAAAGGCGAGGTATCGGGCAAGCGTATGCGACGTGCGTTTACATTGATTGAAGTGCTGATCGTGTTGTCGATCATCGGCATCCTGGCCGCGATCATCATCCCCGAGTTCCAGGACCACGCCCAAAAGGCCCGAGAAACCACCGCCAAGGACAACCTCCGCATCCTCCGCACCCAGCTCGAGCTCGACGCGGCACAGGCCTTGGAGCCCGGGACGCTGGTGATTCCGGAAAACCCGTTCAACGAAAAGACCAGCATGCTGGGAATACCCTCCGGCGACTGGCCTGCGGAGGCCACGGGCGAATACGGCTGGGTCTATCACGAACCGACCAACTCAATTCGTCTGGATTGGCCGGGAACGGACAGCGAAGGCGTTCGGTACTACGATTACTGATTAGGTCGTCCCGCCATCCAGACGCACTAATTCTCCGAGGGCTCCAAGGCCGACAGGTCCACCTTGTGGAAAACAACTTGCGTGGGATGCTCGTCGGCGAATTCCTTGGACACGGGGGCCGCCCCGACCATATCCCCATAGGTTCGACGCTCCGTGACCCATTCGTCCCCCTCCTCGGGAACGGGCCCTGTGAAACGGTCGGTCATACTCCCTTCAAGGACGCCGCTGGGCAACTCGATACGGAAATACTCGACCGGGATGACCACATCGAGGACCCGCGTCTTGGGATCGTAGTCCACCCGGCAGTCTCCCATGACGAACATGTACTGACCTTCGCCGATGGCGGCCTTGCCGGAGGCACCCCCCGCAGCGAGATTGACCGGCCCGGCCGTGCCGTGAACGATCTTCTTCAGCGAGCCATCGGCCTCGAAGCGAAATCCCCATTTGGCGCCGGTGTTCGGATTGGCCTCGGTCTCCCAAACCCCCACCATCTGCTGCGGGAACTCTTGATGCCCGCTGCCGCGGGGTCTTGCCCCGTTGGAACAGCCCACAATACACACCAGCAGCACCACCGCGATGCCCCACGCCGACTTCTGCCTCATGGTTCAGACTCCGATTGACCTTGTGTTTGACCCTGCGACTAGTTTATACGATGCGTGCAGGTTAGCAAAGCGAAGATTTCGGAACCCTACTCCGTTGCTAGTGAGCGCATGAAAAAAGGTGCTCCCTCTGAGGGAGCACCCTTTCGCATACAACTCGTCCTGGCTCGTCTTACTTACGACGACGCAGGAACAGCCCGCCCAGACCCAGCAGGGCAAGGGTCATCGGCTCGGGAATCACGTTCACGTCGAGCGTAGCAAGGGCCACCTCGGACGGAACGTTCTCATTCCAGAGAAACAGAGCGACCTGGTAGACCCCGGGAGCCGTGTCCGCCGGGACTTCCACCGCAATGTTCTCGACCAAGGCGGTCCCGGATTCGAGCGGGCCCGCGAAGCTGCCCCACAAAAGGGTGCCAGCCAAGCCCCTGCCCGGGACAATAACCGCCGGGATATCTGCCGGGTTCCCGATAATCGAACTGGCAAGCGACGCAACCGGAATCACAGCACCACCCATAACATCAAGATCCTCGCTGGTCAGCGCCCAGTTCGTCGGAACGAACGGATTCAACGGCGCCGCCGTCTCCAGCCCGACCATAAAACTGTCGCCCGGCAAAAGGTCTTGTCCTGAGTAGTCGGTCACGATCGCCAGGCCCGCACTGGCGGCACCCGCCAGCCCCAGGACCATAGCAAACGCCACAAGCTTCTTCATCATCGTTCTCCTTTCGTACACGTCTTGTTCGAACAATCCTTCACATGTGAAGTGTGTGTGTCTCAGTCAAGGCCTTATGGCTCAATCCAGAAGTTGTAGTGCGTCGGGTCACACTCGGTCACACCAGGCTGCCCGTAGTTGGCCAGGAAGATGGCCAAGTCATCCGTGAAGACCCGCAGCAGGTCGCTCACTTGAGCCTTGCGATCGAAGTCGGCACAAATCCCGCCATCGGGCAGTGTCGGCTGGCCATAGGCACCCAGGAAGATCGCCAGGTCGTCGGTGAAGACATAGAGCAATCCGCTGACCTGAGCCAAGCCGTCGGCATCGCCCTTGCACTGCCTGGCGTAGCACCAGCAGTCGGGCTTGCCAACCGCAACCCATGTATCATAATCCGGATGGCTGGTCTTCATGCACTCAACGGCACCCGCGGTCACGGCGACTTCGATGCAGCCTTCTTGCAGGTTGGACTCGAGGACACTGCCCACGACGCCACTGTCCGGGCCGCGGAGCGTATCGGCACAGATCGTGGCCGTGCAGTCGGCACTGACGTTCAGCTCGACCAGCAGGTGCGGTCCGCCGTCGCTGGCAGGGGCCTGATTGCCGGCCTCATCCAGCACGCCGATGCAGACCGAAAACTCGCTGGCGGCCGCTTCCAGGGCGCCGGCCTCGGTGGCCTTGGCCAGGGGATGGCCTTGACCGACCTCGAAGTTACCGGGATTGGAGGCCGCATAGTCGATGTACGTGTTGAACTGCGGGTTCACGGCAACGACATCGTCCGGACCACACGTGGCGCCGTCACTGAGGCTGATCCGCAGGGCCACACCGCGCGGGTTATCGCCCGGGTCGGCCGTGTAGTAGATCTTCAGTGAACCGTCGCCATCGGCGGTGAAGGTCACGGCCGCCATCGCCGGAACCGCCATCGCCAGCACCAGAAGTAACGCTAGCTTTTTCATACCACACCGTCCTTTCTCTCTTTCTTCCCTAAACTCTTCTCACCGCAAGGCGCCACACCTTGGCGATAACGTCTACGTCCGAAAAACAAACAAGGCACGTGCGTCACTTCTGAAAATGAAATGTGGGCCGGTATGGATCACCCCGACTCCCCGCCGTGCTTTTCAGCATACCTCCGTTTGGCTCACCTTCCTTCCGATATTCACGGGACACCGGCGGATTTCGCCGAATGTCCATGACGGCATGATACCACTATCAGCCCTGTCAAGGCAAGTTTTTTCCCGATTTTTTTTCATTTTTTTGGGGCCCCTCGGGCCCCGGCGGCGACCGATAATCCGCCCGGCACCGACCCTGGCACACGCCGACCGCCGCCGGACCGGATACCGATGTCAATACCCGGCATTTTATCGGGAAAGGCTTATTCCGTCAAGCGGGCCGCGTCGATATCATCTGCGGCATGTTGGGAATGTTTACAGGACGGATTCTGTTGGTGCGGGCGACCCTGGTGGCGACGACCCTTTTGCTCGTAACCATTGGAATAATAAACATTTACGCGGCGGGAAACCCGGCCGATCCGGACCCGGCGATCCGCTTGAGCGTGTCGGCGGGGCTCTGGAAGAGGCAGCTTGTCTTCGCCGTGTGCGGGCTGTTCTGCGCCGCGGCGGTGAACCTGTTCAGCTACCGGCGGCTGGGGCCCATCAGCTACGGCATCTACGCGGGCGTGCTGGGGCTGTTGGTCGTATTGCTGCTGGACAAGATCGTCGACATTCCCTTTGTGCCGGTCATCAACGGGACGCGACGCTGGATCCGCATCGGACTGGGCGACCATTTCGTCCAGTTGCAGCCGTCTGAGTTCTGTAAGATCGCCTATATCCTGGCGCTCGCCTGGTACCTGCGATTCCGCAAGAACTACCGGCGATTCAAGGGCCTGCTGGGGCCGTTCGCCCTGACGGTGCTGGCGATGGTGCTGATCCTGCTGGAGCCGGACTTGGGGACGGTGCTGCTGATGATGCCGGTGCTGTTCGCGGTGCTGTTCGTCGCGGGGGCGCGGCTGCGGCACTTGGGGGTCATCGTGCTGTTGGCGCTCCTGGCCAGCCCACTGTTCTGGATGCACATGCGGCCGTACCAGCGCATGCGGTTGTCCAGCGTGCTCTTGCAGAACGATTGGATTCGCGCCAAGGCCCTGGAGCACGAGCGGCTGGCGCGGCTCTTGGCCGGGTCGCAGCGGAACGTCCGCTATTGGCACCGCAACCAAGGCTACCAGGTCACGCACGCCAAGCGGGCCATCGCCTCGGGCGGGCTGCTGGGCCAGGGGTTCCGCCGCGGGCCGTATTTGCGGTACGACTACAACGTCCGCCAGGGCGAGCCGGACGCCGTGCGGCTGCCGGAGCGGCAAAACGATTTCATCTTCGCGATCATCGCCCACCAGTTCGGCCTCGTGGGGGCGGTGATCCTGCTGGGTCTGTACGCCGTCTTTATCCTGTGCGGGGCGGAGATCGCCTGGCAAAATACCGAGCCCTTCGGGCGGCTGGTCGCGGTGGGGATCGTGGCGATGTTCGCCGTGGAGGCCGTGGTGAACGTGTCCATGACGGTCGGGCTGATGCCGATCACGGGGCTCACGCTGCCGCTGGTCAGCTATGGCGGCTCATCCCTGCTGGTGAGCATGATCGCGGTCGGCCTGCTGAACAATATCGGGCGGGACCGGCCCTTCTCCATCGCGACCAGTCCCTTCGAGCACAAGGACATTCCGCCGGGCCTGTGAGCCCGCGACGCCGGCGGGGCCGGTCGACCATCCCCGCGCTATAGCACCGCCAGGCCGCGTTCCAGGTCCGCGATGATGTCCTCAGCGTCCTCCACGCCCACCGCCAGCCGGAACAGCGTATCGGTGATGCCCAGCGCGTACCGCTCCTTGCGGGGGTAGTCGTAGTAGCTGACCATCGCCGGGTGCGTGATGAGCGTTTCGACGCCGCCGAGGCTGGGACCGATGTAGCACAGTTGCAGGGCGTCGAGGAAGCGCTTGGCCCCGGCGAGGTTGCCCTTGGTCACGAACGTGACGACCCCGCCGCCGCCAGCCATCTGCGCCGTGGCCACCTTGTAGTGCGGGTGGCTCTCCAGGAAGGGGTAGTAGACGCGTTTGATTCGCGGATGACCCTCCAGGTGTCGCGCGACGGCCAAGGCCGTTTCGTTCTGCCGGGCCACGCGCAGGGGGAAGGTCTTCAGGCCGCGGAGCAGCAGGTAGCAGCAGTGTGGGTCGATGGTGCCGCCCATGGATTTGTGCAGGTTGCGGATGCGGTCGATGAGCTCGGTGCGGCCGAGCACCGCCCCGGCCAGGATGTCGTTGTGGCCGGCCAGATACTTGGTGCAACTGTGCAGCACCAGGTCCATGCCGAAGTGCAGCGGTCGCTGGTTGACGGGCGTGGCGAAGGTGCTGTCGATCAGCGTCAACACGCCGTGCCGCTGGGCGATCTTGCAGATCTTCTCAAGATCGAAGATGTTCAGGTAGGGGTTGGTGGGCGATTCGGAGAAGATGAACCGCGTGCTCGGGCGGATCGCCTTTTCGAGGGCGTCGTAATCGCCGAACCCCACGATCGTGCAGTCGATGCCGAACTGCTTGAGGTACGAGCGGCAGAACTCGAGGGTCTTCTTATAGCTGTCGTCGGTGATCACGATATGGTCGCCCGACTGCACCAGCGACAGGATCGTCGTGGTGATCGCGCTCATGCCGCTGGAGAACACGACGCAGTCCTCGGCGCCCTCCAGGTCGGCCAGACGCTGCTCGGCGATGGTCGTGGTGGGGTTGCCGTAGCGGCCATATTCGTAGTGCCCCTTGCCGTGCCGGGTGTACTGCTCGATGTCATGGCTGTCCTTGAACGTGAACGTGCTGGTCTGGATGATCGGCGTGGTCAGCGAGTCGGCGAATTTGCGTCGATCCTCGCCCGCGTGCACCGCCCGCGTGGACAGCGCCTGGTTCAGCCGCTTGGGTGCGGGTCCCCGGTTTACCTTGGCCATCGTTTGCCCTGTTCCTGCGTGGTTGGAGTCGGTTGAAGTCCTGTCGTCCGGCGGCGAGGCTCCCTCCGCCGAACCCCATGATTCCGAGAGTCTGCCCTATGCCGGGGTCTATTGCAAGCCCCATTTCGCGGTCGTTTTATAGCTCCGGGCACCCAGATCCGGCGACTTTTTTACGCGCCAGTGCCATACAGTTGGCACTGTCTCAAATCCGGGCTTGCAGGGCCCGGCCAATGTTCACGATAAAGGGATGAGACGCGATTGGCGCCTGCCATGTGACAACCACCGCGCGATAGCCGCGGGGCGTTCAAGGAGAAGGCCGGGCAGTTGATGGGTGGGGTGCCCGGCCCGTTTTTTATATCGGGTGCCGGCGCGACCGCGTCACCCGGACGCCAAGGCCTCGACGTCGCTGAGGGCCTTGGGGATGGGGGGGCCGAGGAGGCGGCCGCCAGTCTCGGTGACCAGGACATCATCCTCGATGCGGATTCCGCCAAAGTCGCGCCACGACTCCAGCCGGTCGTAATGGATGAAGTCAGTCCATCGGCCTTCGGCCCGCCAGCGGTCGATCAGCGCGGGGATGAAGTACACGCCCGGTTCCACGGTGATGACAAAGCCCGGCTCCAGGACCCGGGCCAGCCGCAGCGAGCGCAGGCCGAACTGGTCGCTGCGACGGATCGCGTCGGTGTAGCCCACGTAGTCCTCGCCCAGGGCCTCCATATCGTGCACATCCAAACCGAGCATGTGCCCCAGGCCGCACGGCATGAACAGGGCGTGGGCCCCGGCGGCGACGGCCTCCTGCGTATCGCCCTTCATCAGTCCCATCGCCTTGAGGCCTTCAGTCAGGTGTTCGCACGCCAGCCGGTGGATCGCTCGGAACTCGACGCCCGGCCGAACCGCGGCGAGCGCGGCCTGCTGGGTCTCCAGCACCAGGGTGTACACGTCCCGCTGCCGCGGGTCGAACCGCCCGCCGATGGGGATCGTCCGCGTGATGTCGCCGGCGTAGTGGTCCGGCGATTCGGCGCCGGAGTCGTGGACGGCCATCTGCCCGGGGCCAAGCGTATTGCCGTAAAAGGGGTTGTGCAGGACCTCGCCCCGCACCGAGAATATCGTCGGGAAGGCCAGCCGCCCGCCACACGCCAGGACGATGCCCTCGACGTGCCCGGCAATTTCCCGCTCCACGCGTCCGGGCCGGGCCTGTTGCATCGCCGCGGTCTGCATCCGCGCGGTGATCTCGACGGCCCGCTCGATATGGGTGATCTCCTCGGTGCTCTTGATCGACCGCTGGGCGACCACGGCGCCGATGAGCCGGGGGCAGGCCCGGGAGGCGACCTGGGCCGTTTCGGCGCCCAGCAGGTCCGCGAGCCTCAGAAGGGTGCGGGCCCGATACGGCGGCACAAACCGGACGGGCCGGCCGGCACGGAGGGCCTTCTCAACAGTGCCGCCGAGCGCATCAGATCGCGCAACTTCTTTCATACCAGTCTGTTGCGCGCGGTCGTGCAGCGAGGGCCGCGGGCCGGTCCAGACGACCGCGTCCGGATCGGGGTCGTCACCGTACAGGACCTGGGCCCCGGAATCCAGGTCCAGTGTGACGGCCAGCCCGGGATCGTCGAGGCCGACATAATAAAGGAAGGTGCTGTCCTGCCGGAACGGGTAAACGTTGTCGGCGTAGTTCATGGGGCATTCATCGTGCCCCAGGAGCACGACCAGGCCCGAACCGACCCGTTCGGTAAGTTCTTTTCGCCTCGCCACATACGTCGCCGTGTCAAACACCGAATGCTCCTTGTGCGTGCCGTTTGCTTAAGGGTTGCCGTCGGCCTGGGTGGCGTATCGTTTCCATACATCCTCATCCGCCAGAAACGGCAGAAAGACCCCGCCGATCACCGGCCGGGCGCGGAAACCCCGCACCTTGGCGGTGCTGGTGAAGTACCAGTCGCTGAACGGCACCCGGTCGGGCGACTCGTGCGCGAAGCGGTACAACGGCACGATGAGCTTCTCGAAGTCGGCCCGCGTCTCGGTCAGCGTGGCGCACCACACCAGCCAATCGCTCTTGGTGAAGTCCGCCCGGTTGTCCAGCGGCAGACCGTAGGCATTCTGCGTCTTGAGATACCAGGCCACCTCCTTGCGGGCGATCTTCGGATCGAACAGCCCCAGGCCGAGGATGCGATCCCACACGAGATTGTACTTCATGCTCCACGTGCCGGGCTTGTCGAACGCCAGCCGGTAGTGGTCGCCGTCGTCGGCCATTGTCTCCCACTGTTGGGCCATATCCTTGGCCGCGGAGCGAAAACGCTTGGCCTCATCGGGCTTGCCGACCCTGTCGCACAGCATCGCGTAGGCGCCCAGGGCGTTGATCGCCTTGATCGACAGGTTGCAGTTGTGGGCCAGGTGGCCGGTGAAATCGTCAGTGCAAAGCTGATTCTCCGGATCGAGTCCCTTGTCCAGCAGGTATTCGGCCCAGCGGCTCAGCAGGTCCCAGTACCGCCGGGCGAAGTCGGTGCGTCCGGAGGCCTTGGCGCCGGCCGCCACCATCAGGATCATGTTGCCGCATTCCTCGACCGGCATCTGGCCTTCCATGCGGAGCCGGCCGTTGCGGTCGCGGCCATAGGCTTGGCCGTTGCCCTTGGGGTAGGTGCCCACATCGTGCGGGGCGAAATCGTAGGGCCAGTCATCCGTGCGGGCGTACTCGAAGATGGGTGCACACATCCCCTCCAGCAGCATGGGGTTGAACAGCGCCAAGAAGGGCGAGGCCGGGTAGGACACATCCACCGTGGCCATGCAGCCGTTGGAGAAGCACTCCTTATGGAAGAACCACGGCTCGCGGCCATCGGGCGACTCGACGATCTTGCCGCTGGCCCAGACGTGCCGATACGACAGCGCCACCAGCCGGGCGTACTCCTCGCCGCCGATCCGTCGGGCATCCCGCAGCAACTGGTAGTCAAACGGGCAACGACTCATGTGCACATTCTGCGGGGCCCGGATACAAGCCTCCAGCATGGGAATAAAGCCGCCGTAGGCCCTGGCGTACCAGGGCCGCAGCTTCTGACCCAGGAACTCGATGCTGAACACATCGTCGTAGGCCAGCGTGATCATGCCCGTACGCGACCGCGCGGCGTCGACGTCCAGGCTCAGCGTGGCCGCGATGACCGGCCAGTCATCGTCGGCGGGCCGGGGCATCCGGGCATCATCGCTCTCCGGAAGCCCCTCGCCTCGGACGAACCGCTCCCGGACATTGTGCGAGGTCACCGCGAGGCGATGGTCACCCTCCGTGGGCACGCCCACGTAGAAGTAGCCCCAGTCAATCCGCAGGTTGTCGCCGGCCTTTTCAAGAATGGGCTGGCGGGCCGAGCCCATCAGGGCGAACTGCGTCCCTGCGACGGGCTCTTTGAGCCGCCGCCAAACGATCTGCTGCTTGGGCTCGTTGACCACCCATTCGCCCGACGCATCAAAGTAGAGGTCCACCTTGTGCGGCGATTTGTCCGTCGAGGCGATGCGGCAGATTATGAACGTGACCGGCGCACTGAGCCGATCCACGTCGTCCGGCAACATCGGCGTCGTGAACTGCACCTGAAGCTCCACCGGTCCGGCCTGGAACGTGTAGTGCGTGGCGGTCGGGTGCAGCTCCAGATGCGTCTGCTCGGCCGCCGTGGGGCACACCGCATCGGGTCCCATGAACCGGTACGCCCGGCCATCGACGCGGATCATGCCGGCCATGGCCTGCACCGCGCCGGTCCAGTGCACCGGCCATGAATCGTACAGCCGGTCGCTGAACGACCAGACGCTCGCATAGGGGTCCATCGTCACCAGCGGCACCGCCGGCGGACGAAACGCCTCCATCCGAGCCGCATGAACCGCTCCACACAGAACCAGCACGGCCAGGATGACCTGGCCACAGGAACGACAGCTTTTCATCTTGCAGCCTCCGAACAGTGACACAACCTACCCATCAGACGGGATGCCCGGCGATTCCTCCTTTCACCGCTGTGACCGCCCACCGGCGCGGGTCCCTGGGACGACGATCCTCAGAATACGCCGCCTACGTAATCGTCAAAGTGATTGAACTCGGCGTTCTCCAGGTACGTTCGCGGCCGGGCGACAAAGGTGCAGATGTTGTCCACGAGGAAGTAGTGCTTTTCCTCCTCGCGGGCGAGCTGCTCGAAGATCCGCCGTTGCTCGGGTGTTTCGACCTCGCCGGCCTTCTGCAGGTAGAAGTCGTGGCTTTCCTTCTCGATGTCGCGGGCCTTTTCGTAGAGCTCGATCTGCCCCATCTCGCCCTCCCAGCGGCCCGCCGCCGCCTTCATCCGCTCGAAGAGGCCCTTGGCCTCGTGCAGGAGCGGCGTCTCGGCGACCTCGGTGGACGCCTCATGGCTCATGCGGTCCACGATCTGGAAGTGGGCGGCCTCTTCATCGGCCAGCATCGTAAAGATCCGCCGCAGGCCCTCGTGGGGCGCCTTGGCCGCCAGGTCGCGATAGAAGTGCTCGCTGTAGGCCTCTTTGTCCTTGGCGAAGTCGAAGATATTCATGCGTTACCCCCTGCCTTTGTACGATTGTCATCCGCCGCACCCGTGCGCGGTCGCGGTGCTCTCTTTACGCTGGCATGATGATAAAGTGTTCGCGCCCGAACGGCCAGAAGAAAAGGACCCTCGCCGCAGGGGCAGGGCAGGCCCCCAAGGCGTCGCGTTGACGAAAATCAAGCCGGGTTGCCGGGGACTGTGTTGGAAACCGGCCTTGCGGCATTGACGCCCACCGCAAAACCTGATTGACGGGACGCCTTCAGTCCTATATGGTTGTTCCCGGCCGAACCGAGCGGCGGTCGCCCGTTTGAGTGAGCAGGCGACCCGCATGGAATTGTCTCGGAATTGCGCGTTCGGTGTCTGGGCCGAGGAGATTGCATATGGCCATACCGGATTATCAGCAACTCATGCTTCCCCTCCTCAAGCTGGCCGCAGATGGGAAAGAGCACAGACTGACAGAGGCGGTTGACCGGCTTGCCGACCATTTCAATCTGAGCGGCGAAGAACGGGCCGCACTCTTGCCAAGCGGCACTCAAACCGTGATCTACAACCGAGTGGGATGGGCGCGGACGTACCTGCAGAAGAGCGGGTTGCTCACGATTCCCAGACGTGGCTGTTTCCAGATCACTCCCAGAGGGCTGGAGGTGCTCGAAAGGAAGCCCGACAAGATCGACGGTGATTTTCTGTTGCAGTTCCCCGAGTTTCAAGAGTTCAAGCAGGCCCATCACAGACGGTCTCGCCCGCCAAAGGACACAGAACCCTCCGAGAAAAATCCGGAGGAAGCCCTTGAGCTTGCCTACGAAGAGCTCACTCAGGAACTCGCCCAGGAACTTTTGGCGACGGTCAAAAACGCCAGCCCGGTCTTCTTCGAGAAGCTTGTCATCGACCTTCTGATCCGAATGGGATATGGCGGTTCCAGGAAAGACGCCGGAGAAGCCATCGGACGCAGCCGCGACGAGGGGATCGATGGGATCATCAAAGAGGATCGCTTGGGGCTCGATGTCGTCTATGTTCAGGCCAAACGTTGGGACAATGTGATCGGCAGACCCGACATTCAGAAGTTCGCAGGAGCCTTGCAGGGCCAGAGAGCGAAGAAAGGCATATTCATCACCACGTCCAGGTTCTCCACGGATGCCCGCGACTTCGTCAAGCATATTGACACCAAGATCGTCCTCCTCGATGGAGACGATCTGACACGGCTGATGATTGAACATGGTGTCGGCGTGTCCACGGTAAGGTCTTACGAAGTGAAGCGGATTGACCTGGACTATTTCGAGGAATGAGCCTTTCGCGCCTTCGGCCGTTCTGCTCATACGGCTGCGCCCCACCCATGCCCCAACCTCACATTTGTAGGAAGGCTACCCCATCTCACCCGAGGTAAACGTTTTTCGCGTGGGTTGACAGGCGTCGGCGCGGTGGCGTATCATGGATGGCCGATCCGCGGCGGAGGGCACGTTCCAAGATGCCGCTGCGCTTTGCCTGCGTGTTCGCCGTGCATCCGCCTCGGCGATCGCCCGCCGCGGACGAAACGGAAATCACACAAGGCAGGAAAGGGCTCGATCATGCGACAGAAAACTGTCATCCCCGCCGTCACGCTCGCGATCGTATTCGCAGCGCTGCCCGGCTCCGTCGGCTGCGCCCAGGCCGTCATGCAGGCCACGGCCCTGCGATGCGAATACCACACCGATCCGCTCGGCATCGACGCGGCGCACCCGCGACTCAGTTGGGTCGTTCTGTCGGATGAGCGCGGCCAGGAGCAGACGGCCTACCACGTTCTGGTCGCCAGCCGTCGCGACCTGCTCGACCGCGACCAGGCGGACCTGTGGGATTCGGGCAAGGTCACCAGCGACCGGACCGCCCACGTCGCCTACGCGGGGCGGCCCTTGCAGTCGCACATGGAGTGCTACTGGAAGGTTCGCGTGTGGGACCGGCGCGGCACCCCCTCGCCATGGAGCACCGTCGCCCGGTGGACGTGCGGACTGATGGCGTCAGGTAAGGAATGGACGGCCCGATGGATCGGCTTCGACGCCTCGCGCAACCGCGAGGCCATGCAGTTTGACCTGTCGTTCGAGGGGGCCTCGTGGATCTGGTACCCGGAGGGCAACGCCGCCCAGGCCGCGCCGGTCGGCAGCCGCTACTTCCGTAAGACGTTCACTCTGCCGGCCAACCGCAAGGTCCGCCGCGCCACCTGCGCCGCCAGCGGCGACAACAACTACACGCTGTTCGTCAACGAGCGGCGCGCCCGCGACGGCGCCGACTTCAAGACCGCCGCGGCCTTCGAGTTCACCGACCGGCTGCGCCCCGGAAAGAACGTCATCGCGGTGCAGGTCACCAACGTGGGCGATGCGCCCAACCCCGCGGGCTTGCTGGCCGTGGTCAAGATCGAGTTCGAGAGCGGCCCGGTGATGCGCCTGGTCACCGACGGCACGTGGCTGGCCTATAATAAGGACAGCGACGACTGGATGAATCTCGACCGCGACACGAGCGACTGGAAGCCCGCCCAGGTCGTCGCGCCCTACGGGGCGGGGCCGTGGCGGACGATCAACATCAGCAGCACAACCCTGTTCCTGCCGCCGGCCCAGTTCCTCCGCAAGGAGTTCAGCGTCGCCAAGCCCCTTCGCCGCGCGGTGCTGTATGCCTCGGCGCTGGGCAACTACCAGGCGCACATCAATGGCCGGCCGGTGGGGCGGGATTACTTCACGCCGGGCTGGACCGACTACAACATCCGCGTCTACTACAACACCTACGACGTGACCGAGCAGATGCAGCAGGGCGACAACGCGATCGGTGCGGTCCTGGCCGACGGCTGGTACAGCGGCCACATCGGCTGGCAGCACATGCGGGACCACTACGGCAAGAATCCGCGGTTCGCGGCGATGCTGCGGCTGGAATACGCCGACGGCTCGACGCAGACCGTCGTGACGGATGGCTCGTGGAAGGCGGCCACGGGGCCCATCCTGGAGGGCGATTTCCTGATGGGCGAGACGTATGATGCGCGGCTGGAGATGCCCGGCTGGGCCACCGCCAAGTTCAACGACCGCCAGTGGAAACCCGTCGACGTGACGGAGCGCATCGAGGCCAAGATCCAGTCCTATCCGGGGGGTCCCGTGCGGGTCTTCCGGGAGATCCGCCCCAAGAGCATCAGCGAGCCCGAACCGGGCAGGTACGTCTTTGACATGGGCACCAACTTTGCCGGGTTCGTCCGGCTAAGTATCAAAGGCCGGCGCGGCCAACAGATCGTCCTGCGCTTCGCCGAGCGGCTCAACCCCGATGGAACGATCTACACGACCAACCTGCGCGGGGCCCGGGCGACGGATACGTACCTCTGCCGGGGCGAGGACCTGGAGACGTGGCAGCCGCGGTTCACGTTCCACGGCTTCCAGTACGTGGAGCTCAGCGGCGTGGACGCCAAGCCCTCGCTGGACACAATCACCGGCATCGAGCTGACCAGCGATACGCCCGTGGCGGGCAGCTTCGTCTGCAACGACGCGGTGGCCAACCAGCTCTACCACAACATCTGCCAGACCCAACGGTCCAACTACATCGACATCCCCACCGACTGCCCGCAACGGGATGAGCGGCTGGGCTGGACGGGCGATGCGCAGGTGTACGTCCGGACGGCCACCAACAACACCGACGTGGCCGCGTTCTACACCAAGTGGCTGACGGACCTGGAGGATGCCCAGGGGCCCGAGGGCGACTTCCCGGATGTCGCGCCGCGCAAGGTGGCCACCGGCGGCGGCACCGCCGCTTGGGGCGATGCGGGGACGATCTGTCCCTGGACGATCTACCAGATCTATGGCGACAGACGGCTGCTCGAAGAGCACTACGACGCCATGGCCCGCTGGGTGGAGTACTGCAAGAAGAACAGCAAGGACCTGCTGCGGCCCGCCCAGGGCTACGGCGACTGGCTCAGCATCAAGGCCGATACGCCCAAGGACGTGCTGGCGACGGCGTATTTCGCCTACAGCACGAAGCTGACCGCCCGGGCGGCCGAGGTCCTCGGTCGCGATGAGGATGCGGTCACGTACAACGCCTTGTTCGAAGACATCCGGGCGGCGTTCAACAAGGCCTACGTCGCCCAGGACGGCCGTATCAAGGGGGATACGCAAACGGTGTACGTGATGGCGCTGGCGTTCGACCTGCTTGATGAGCCGCAGCGTCGGGCGGCGGAGAAGTACCTGGTGGACAACATCGCCGCGCGCGACTGGCATCTGTCCACGGGCTTTGTCGGCACCAAGGACCTGATGATGACGCTCTATCACATCGGCCGGCTGGACGTGGCGTATCGGCTGTTCCACAACGACACGTTCCCGTCGTGGGGCTTTTCGATCCGACACGGCGCGACGAGCATCTGGGAGCGGTGGGACGGCTGGACGCCGGACAAGGGCTTCCAGGACCCCGGCATGAACAGCTTCGCGCACTACAGCTTCGGCGCCGTCGGCGAGTGGATGTTCAAGACCATCGGCGGGATCGACACCGAGGGACTGGCCTACAAGCGGATTCGCATCCGACCGCGGCCCGGCGGCAAGATCACCTGGGCCCGCGTGAGTCACAAGAGCATCCGCGGCCTGATCGCCACCGATTGGAAGCTGGAGGGCTCGCGGTTCACGCTGGTGGTGACGATTCCGGCGAACACGACGGCGAAGGTCTATCTGCCGACGGACAACCGTCAGGCCGTCTCCGAAAAGGGCGGGTTTGAAGGCTGCCGTTTCCTGGGCCTCGAGGACGGCTCGGTCGTGTATGAGGTCGGCTCGGGCCGGTATGAATTCGTGGCGGAGGGCGTCACGCCGATTCCCATGGCCGAGTAGACCGGCGCGGGACCAGGAGATTCGCTGAGGGAGAACGGATGCCGAGGGTCACGCCTCGTGGATTGGTCCGAGCGGCGATGGTGCTGCTGGTGTGTTTGAGCACTGGGGTTGAGGTGTGCGGATCGAGTGCCCCTCTGTCCGAGGTCATCGGCGTGACGCACGTCAACGGGCAGTATCACCTGACCGACAAGGACTTTTTGAACGAGGGCGCGGACCAAGTCCTGGCGCTGGGCTCGCGGGTGATCAAGGTCTGGTTTCACAAGCCGGGCCATTCCTACGCCTACAACTCGGACTGGCCCGAGACTCCGACGCTCGTGGACGTCGCCCGCTCGCCGTACTACCGTTCTCTCTTCGCCAAGCCGTTCAAGACGTACATCCTGATGGTGTTCTCGATGGGCCGATACGAGGGTTATTTTCGCCAGGGGATGACCGAGGCCCAGAAGGCCGATGAGCGGCGGCAATTCCACGAGTTGGCCGCGTATCTGCTGCGGACCTACAAGGACACGGGCAAGACCTTTGTGCTGCAGCACTGGGAGGGCGACTGGCTCATCCGGGGCGGCTTCGACGCCGCCAAGGACCCCGAGCCCGTCGCGATCCAGGGCATGATCGACTGGCTGAACGCCCGGCAGGAAGGCGTGCGCCAGGCCCGCGGTGAATGCCGGGTGACGGGTGTGCGGGTCTACCATGCCACGGAGGTGAACCGGGTGGTGGACTCCATGCGCCACGGCAAGCCGAACCTGGTGAACCGGGTCCTGCCGCATACCGCGCTCGATCTGGTCTCCTACTCGGCGTGGGATTCCGTGACGGCCCACTACGATACGCCGCACGTGCTGTCCGAGGCCCTGGACTTCATCGCCGCCCACGCGCCCGACAGCCCGGACTTCGGCGACAAGAACGTGTACCTGGGCGAGTTCGGCATGCCGCAGAATGAGTTCTCATCCGATCAGGTCCGCACGTGCATCACGAACGCCGTGCGGACCGCGCTGGACTGGGGATGCCCCTACATCGTTTATTGGCAGGTGTACTGCAATGAGCCGGCCAAGGGACAAGGGCCCGCGCCGGTGACGAGCAACGACGCGGTCCGCGGATTCTGGCTCATCCGGCCGGATGGTTCGACGACGTGGACGTGGGATTACTTGCACGGGCTCTTGAATGCGCCGGACACGCCGCGACCCGTTGAGATCCCTCAGCCCGCACGATAGGAACGCCACAGCGGACGTGACAGCGGTTTTGGTGTGTTCATGGCCTGACGCGGCAATGACGGGAGATGATCGAATTGGGAGAGGGCAGGCCATGCCAAAGGCATACGGCAATATAATGAGAATATCCGGGCGCTGGGGCCTGGTGTGTCTGTGCCTCCTGGCCGGTTCGGCCGTGGCTGATCGGCAGGTGGTGTCCTTCTGTGGCGATTGGCGGTTCACGATGGGCGACCCCGCCGACGCAGCGAGGGTCGAGTTCGACGATTCCGGTTGGCAGCGGGTGCGGCTGCCGCACGACTGGGCCATCGCCGGACCCTTCAACCCCGATGAGAACGGCTACGCCGGCAAGCTGCCCTGGCGGGGTGTGGGCTGGTACCGCAAGACCTTCCGGCTCGATGCCGCCGATGCGGGTCGTCGCGTTTACTTTGACTTCGACGGCGTCATGGCCTTCCCCAAGGTCTACATCAACGGACAACTCGCCGGACAATGGGATTACGGCTACATGTCCTTCCGCGTGGACGCTACGGACCTGGTCCGCTTCGGCGAGGACAACCTCATTGCCGTCCAGGCCGACACCCGAGAACACGGCACGCGATGGTATCCCGGCGCCGGGATCTATCGCAAAGTGACCATGACCGTGTGCGACCCCGTGCACCTGGGTCACTGGGCCACGTTTGTGACGACACCTGAGATCACCGACGAGCGCGCCACGATTCGCGTGGAGTCCCTGCTCCAGAACCACACTGTCGACGATGCGAACGTGCGCGTGGAACTGGCCGTCCACGATCCCGAAGGGCTGCGGGTTGCGCGCCTCGATGCCGATTTCAACAGCCCGGCGGGCGAGAACCGTACGGTGGGTCTGTCCGTCGTCGTTCCGCGGCCCCAGCGATGGGACGTGGACGATCCGAAGCTCTACCGGGCCCGGTTGACGGTCCACCACGGCGAGGAGATCCTCGACCACGAGGAGGTCGCATTCGGCATCCGCACGTTCGCGTTCACGGCCGACGACGGATTTCACCTCAATGGCCGACGCGTGCAACTGTACGGCGTAAACCTGCACCATGACCAGGGCCCGTTGGGGGCGGCGTTCTACCCCCGGGCGATGGAGCGGCAACTGCGGATCATGAAGGACATGGGCTGCAACGCCCTGCGCACCAGCCACAATCCCCCGGCGCCGGAGGTGCTCGATCTGTGCGACCGGCTGGGTCTCCTTGTCTGGGATGAATGTTTCGACAAGTGGGACGCCACCGCCGACCGGCTGCGCGGAGTGGACCTGGTCGAGCACAACAAGAGACAGCTCGACAACCTTGTCCGTCGCGACCGCAACCATCCCTCCGTTGTCGTCTGGTCCATCGGTAACGAGATCGCGGACGTGGAGAACAACCGCGGCGGCCGGGCCCGCGAACAGGTGCGGGTGCTGTCCGACTATGTGCGCTCGCTGGACCCGACGCGGCCGGTGGGCATGGGCTGCTACATCCCCTCGGCCGTCGGCACCCGCGTGCTTGAATCGCTCGACCTGACCGGGTGGAATTACGCCCGCCGCTACGCCCCGTTCCGCGAGCTGTTCCCCGACAGGCCCATTGTGTACAGTGAGTCGGCCTCGGCCCTGAGCACCCGCGGGTTTTACGAGCTGCCGCTGCCGACCGTCAAGACGGACTATTCCACCGCACAGCAGGTGGACTCCTATGACCTGAACGCCGCCCCGTGGTCGGACATCGCCGATGCCGAGTTCCTGCTCATGGAGAAGGATCGGTTCGTTGCCGGCGAGTTCGTGTGGACCGGGTTCGATTACCTGGGCGAGCCGACGCCGTTCAGCCAGGAGGCCCGCAGCTCGTACTTCGGCATCGTGGACCTGTGCGGGATTCCCAAGGATCGATTCTATTTGTACCGCAGTTATTGGCGGCCGGATGCGACGACGGTGCATATCCTGCCGCACTGGAATTGGCCGGACCGGCTGGGCAAGAACGTGCCCGTTTTCGTCTACACCAACGGCGACTCGGCCGAGCTGTTTCTGAATGGCAAAAGCCTGGGCCGCCGCACGAAGGGGCAGGTCCCGCCCAGACCGCAGGATTTTGCCCGGGGCCAACCGGCCCTCGCGGGGACGAGCCAGTTGAATGAAGGCCACGTGGCCACACAGGCCAACGACGGCGACGCCCAGACGCGTTGGTGCGCGGCCGATGGCCAGGCCGAGCAATGGTGGCAGGTGGACCTTGGTCAGGTGCGGCCAATCCGCTGCATCGCCGTCGAGTTCGAGCGGGAGGCCAAGAATTACGGTTATGCGATCCAGGTCTCCGCGGATGCATCATCCTGGACGATCATCACCGCCAAGGCCACCAGCCGCGAGCCTCAATGGGGCGGTTCGCGCGAGCAGTTCCACGAGGTGGACGCCCGGGCGCGGCACGTGCGGATCGAGTTCTCCGGCCTCCAAGGCGGGTCGTGGGCCAGCATCCGCGAACTCGGCGTCTACCCGGAAAAGGTCGAGTCGGCGTACTACGAGCCGACCTACCGCTACCGACTGCGGTGGAACGAGGTGACGTACGAGCCGGGGGAGCTGAAGGCGGTGGCGTACAAGGATGGCCAGAAGATCGGCGAGGCGGTCATGCGAACGGCCGGCCCGGCGGCGGCGATCCGGCTGACGCCCGACCGCACCGACCTTCACGCGGACGGATGCGACCTGGCCTACGTGCTCGTCGAGGCCCTCGACGACAAGGGCACGGCCTGTCCGCTGGCGGACAACAGGGTCCGTTTCAAGCTGGAAGGGCCGGCCGACATCGCCGGCGTGGGAAACGGCAATCCCCTGTCGCTGGAGCCCTTCCAGGCGGACTATCGCAAGTTGTTCCATGGCAAGGCCATGCTCATCGTTCGAACGCAGCCGAGCCGCGACGGTATGATCCGTGTCGCCGCCACGGCCGATGGCCTGAAACCCGCAACCGTTACTCTACAAGCTCGGTGATCCATGAATACACTCTGCCCGACTTGTGGACTTCGTCGTCCTTTGGCCCGTACCGTAACGTGGTTGGTATTACTCTGGCTCGTGCTCGCCTGTGCCGTATCGGTTCAGGCGCAACGGCAGATGGAATACCTCGACCGGGGCCTCGTCGCGGTTCGTACGGCGGAGGACCGCGTCTTTCTGAGCTGGCGGCTGCTCGCAGACGATCCGACTGACATCGCCTTTGACGTGTTCCGGCTGGATGCCCAAGGTGGTCGCGCCAGGATTAACCCGCAGCCGGTCCGGGAGGCGACGTGCTTTATCGACGAGGCTGCGCCGCGCAGTTCATCCGTTCGCTACCTTGTGCGGCCACGTGGCGATGCCAAGCCCCCTGCGGACCACGCTGTACAGCCCTGGACGGAGGGGTATCTGACCATCCCCGTGCAGACCCCTTCGGGCTATCGGCCCAACGATGCCGCGGTCGGCGATCTTAACGGGGATGGCCGCTATGAGATCGTCCTGCATCAGGCCGGACGCGGACACGACAACGCCCATGCCGGCCTCACGGACCCGCCTGTCCTGGAGGTGTACACCCTCGACGGCGACATGCTCTGGCGGATTAACCTGGGCCGAAACGTCCGCGAGGGGGCCCACTACGTGCCCTTCATCGTGTACGACCTGGACGGCGACGGCCGGGCCGAGGTCGCCTGCCGCACCGCCGATGGCACCATCGACGGCGCGGGCCGAATCATCGGCGACGCCCAAGCGGACCACCGCGATGCCCGCGGTTACGTCCTGACGGGTCCGGAGTACCTGACCCTCTTCGACGGCGCCACCGGACGAGCCCTGGCGACGACCGACTATCTGCCGCCGCGGGGCCGGGTGGAGGACTGGGGCGACAGCACCGGAAACCGTGCCGACCGCTTTCTCGCCTGTGTCGCCTACCTCGACGGCGAGCGCCCCAGCCTGGTCATGTGCCGCGGCTACTATACCCGCAGCGTGCTGGCCGCCTGGGACTGGCGGGATGGGCGGCTCAGTCATCGCTGGACGTTCGACAGCGACGATGGCCGGGCCGACCACCGCGATTACCGCGGGCAGGGCAACCACGGCCTGTCGGTCGCGGACGTTGACGGCGACGGCAGGGATGAGATCGTGTACGGCGCCTGCGTGATCGATCATGACGGGTCGGGTCTGTATACGACCGGCCTGGGTCACGGGGATGCGATGCATCTGTCCGATATCGACCCGACGCAGCCCGGCCTGGAGATATGGGGGATTCACGAAAGGCCCCGCCATCCACACGGCGCCAACCTGCGGGATGCGGCGACCGGTCACGTGCTGTGGGGCCTGCCGTTGGGCGACCCCGGCCGGGGCTTGGCCGCCGATATCGACCCACGATACCCCGGCTATGAATGCTGGGCCAACTCCTCGGACGGGCTTTACGACTGCAAAGGCAACCGTATCTCGAGGGCCAAGCCCCGTTCCTGCAACATGGCCGTCTGGTGGGACGGCGATTTGTCCCGCGAGCTGCTCAGCGGCACGGCGATCACCAAGTGGGACGCCTTGGCAGAGCGTGAATCCGCGCTGCTTCGGGCCGAGGGCTGCGCCGCCAACAACGGCAGCAAGGCCAACCCTTGTCTGGCGGCGGATATTCTGGGCGATTGGCGTGAAGAGGTCCTGTGGCGCACCAGCGACAACCGCGCGCTACGGCTTTACACCACGACCATCCCCACGGAGCATCGGCTGGTCACCCTCATGCACGACCCGGTCTATCGGCTCAGCGTCGCCTGGCAAAACGTCGGATACAACCAGCCCACGCAGCCGGGCTTTTATCTCGGCACCGGCATGACCCGGCCCGACCCGCCGGCGATCCGCGTGCCGGCCCCGCGAGCCTCGGCCCCCTGAACCGGGCGTGCGAAGCGATCCCACATACGATACAATGGTTCCCTGGCCCGGAGTGTACGCTGCGCCGATCCGCCCGACCCGATGCGGATCAGGCCCATTGAGACCACATGCAAGAGGATAGACCATGCTGAGCAAGCGGCGCAATCCCATGGAGCATTCACATCGGCTGGGGCTGTTGTGGCTGGGCCTGCTGGCGGCCATCGCGGCAGCGGGACCTATCGACCAATATGATGTGGTCTGGACGGCGCCCAGCCGGGATGCCTCCGGATCGATGCCCCTGGGCAACGGGAACATCAGCCTCAACGCCTGGGTCGAGCCGAGCGGCGATCTGTGCTTTTACATCGGCAAGACCGATGCCTGGGGGGACAATGCCCGCCTGCTCAAGGTCGGCAAGGTGCGGGTGGGCCTCCGTCCCAACCCCTTTGACGGGGCCGCTTCATTTCGCCAGACGCTGCACCTGGAGACGGGTCAGATGATCGTCGAATGGACGCCCCGGGATCAGACACAATCGGCCACGGTCTTGCAGGTCTGGGTCGACGCCCACGAGCCCGTGATCCACGTCATGGCCGAGTCGCCGACGGCGATCCGCCTGGACGGCCGCATTGAACTGTGGCGGACCGCGCGGCAGGAGCTGACGGCCCTGGAGGTCAGCGACGTGATGACAAATTGCCCGGCCTCGCTTCGGGAGCGCTTGGGCCCGACGATCGTGGAGCCCGACACGGTGCTGACCGGGATGGAGCCCGGGCGCATCGGCTGGGTGCACCACAACAGCAAGTCCATCGGCCCGGAGTTGACGATGCGGACCCAGGGGCTAAGCGACTATCCTCTGGCTGACCCGCTGCTGGGCCGCACGTTCGGGGCGGTCATCACGGCCGACCGGGCCCGACGAGTTGACGACCTGACGCTGACCACGGAGCCGGGCCGATCACAACACGTGCGGGTCTTCGTCCTCACCGATCATCCCTCCACGCCCCAGCAATGGCGGGCGAAGGTGGACCAGCTTATCGAACGCGTCGAGAGCACCGATCCGGAGGCGCGACAGCGCCGCCACGAGCAGTGGTGGCGGGACTTCTGGGACCGAAGCTGGGTGCGCATCCGATCCAACCGGCCCGAGCCGAGCCCGCCGCTCGTGGGGCGCAATGATCACCCGCTTCGCATCGGCGTGGACCAAAACGGCGCCAATCGTTTTATGGGCCAAATCGGCCGCGTCAGCATCCTGCGCTGCGCCTTGTCGCCCGACCAGGTGGCGGACTTGGCCAAGGGGAACAGGCGTCCTCTTACCCGGCCCGATGCGGTGGGGACCTGGACGGATGTGCCCATCGGGCATGTCCTGGAGACCGTTTCCCACGAGGACCTGGCCGGGGCCCTTACGATCGAGGCGTGGGTCCGGCCGGAACGGATGCCCGCCTCCGGCGGTCGGATCGTGGATAAGACCACCCCCGGCCAGGACAACGGGCTGCTCCTGGACGCCTATCCGGGCAACAGCCTGCGGTGGATCACGCCCATCGGCCACATTCAGAGCAAGGATGGCCTGTCGCCGGACCGGTGGCACCACGTCGCCGTGACCAGCGACCCCGCCTCCGGCGCGCAGACCCTGTACCTCGACGGCGAGGCGGTCGGCACCCAGACCGTGGACATGGCCGACCCGGCGTTCATCGTGTCACGGGGGTATCAACTGCAACGTTACATCAACGCCTGCGCGGGCCGGGGCCGCTATCCCATCAAG
>NPIE01007190.1_pt1 | contig 23777 bp, 14 predicted proteins | sample 8637661 | NCBI WGS metagenome assembly NPIE01 (sample SAMN07420842, study PRJNA396082) | bioreactor metagenome | isolation source: sample BA12 brine-fed electro-methanogenic bioreactor BA | place: Japan: Kochi | collected 2016-12-09
AACCTTGGAAAATTGTCGTTTCGCCCAAACTCTGCGTTATGCTCAAAATTTTATACTCGGAATATCATGTATATGCCTGCGGTAAAATTTTCTTGCGCGCCTCGATCTTGAACGAAATTCCGAATTTTTCAAGCTCCCCTCCGGAATTATTCGGTGGGGTCCCGAGGCACGCAGCAGTGGCAGCGCCGGTACCGTGCATGGTTTTTTGCGACGAAATCTCATATCGGTGCTATGATAATCACTACGACAAAATTTCACATCACCCAGCAGCGACGGAGGAGAAAGAGCCATGGTGAGCGAAACGGATGAAACGATCAAGATCGGCGTCAGTTCCTGCCTGCTCGGTAACGAGGTCCGCTATGACGGCGGCCATAAGCACGATCGCTACGTTACCGATATTCTCGGCCGGTTTTTTACTTTCGTGCCGGTCTGTCCGGAGGTGGAGTGCGGTCTGTCGGTGCCGCGGGAAGCGATGCGTCTGGTCGGTGATCCGGACGCGCCCCGGCTGGTAACCGTCAGGAGCGGTACCGACATGACCGACCGGATGACCCGTTGGGCAGCCGGACGGGTGCGGGAGTTGGCCGATGAAGGGCTCTGCGGTTTTATCTTCAAGAGCAAGTCGCCGTCGTCGGGTATGGAGCGGGTCAAGGTCTATGACGCCAATGGTGTGCCCCGTTCGGCCGGGGTCGGCTTGTTCGCCCGGGCCTTTATCGATCATTTCCACTGGCTGCCGGTCGAGGAGGAAGGGCGATTGCACGACCTCGTGCTGCGGGAGAATTTCATCGAGTCCGTTTTCGTCTACCGTCGCTGGCGCACCGCCTGCGAGCAGGCCACGGCCGCGGGCCTGCTCGCCTTTCACACCAGTCACAAGCTGTTGTTGCGCTCGCACAGTGAACAGCATTATCGTGAACTCGGGCGATTGGTCGCCCGGGCCGGCAGCAGCGAGCCGCAGCCGTTGTTCGCTGCGTATCAGGAACTCCTGATGGCGGCGATGAAGCTCAAGCCGACCGTGAAAAAGCACTGTAACGTAATGATGCATATGATGGGCTATTTCAAGAAACTGCTCAGCAGTGATGAGAAACAGGAACTCCTGGAGATAATCGATCAGTTTCGTGCCTATCACGTGCCGCTCATTGTGCCGTTGACGCTGTTCAATCACTATATTCGAAAATATGACGAGCCGTATCTGCAGAATCAGTATTATCTCAACCCGCATCCGATTGAGCTGAAACTGCGAAATCATGCCTGATGGGTGCTGACGGCCGATCGGTTCCCCTGGGGCGTTGATCGTGCTATGATAGCTCGTGACTTGACGAGACAGGAACCATCCCTGTCGGGGCGGCAGTCTCAAGGAGTGCACCTTTCGTCGATTCGCCGGGGATTGGCTCGACCGCCCGGCTCTTTTGAATAATTATAATTTTCGTTTAAAATCGGGATGAAAGAGAGTAATTATGCGCAGGTTTAGATCTGTATGTCCGGGGGCGCATTAGTCACGCTTAACCCTGAGATTGGACGGAACCGGCCTTTTATAGAGCGGACATCTGAAAGATAGAACAACACGGTGAAAAGCGAAAAAATTCCCTCGCCGAGAATTCCGATCTGGCTGCAGCTTTCTCTGGCCACCATGGTAGTGCTGGCGGTGTCGATCAGTATCCTCAGCTATGTGATCATCGAGCGCCAGCGCACGAGCCTCTATGATCACATCGTCAAACTCGGTTCGGTCAGCCTGAGCTACGTTGCCGATAACGCCAAAGTACCGTTACTGACCGACGATACGTTGACGCTCAGTACCCTGATCAACAACGTTGCTTCGGTCGATGGACACTTTTATGCGATGATCGTCGATACCGACGGTGTCATCAAAGCGCATACCGACCATGAAAAAGTCGACACCCGGTTTGAACCGTTCGAGCGCACCGGTGAGCGGGTGCAGCAGGGTGCGGTGACCTACTTCAACTATCGTTTGCCCGATGGCAGGCCGGTCCTCAATTTGAGCATGCCGATCCTGTTCCAGGAAAAGCAACTCGGGGAGGTACACGTCGGGTTGTCGGTCAATTTCATCAGACAGCTGTTCGTCGACGAACGCACCTTTCTCGTTGCTGCTACACTGATCATCATCGGTCTCGGAATGATTGTCGCGGTCATGTACAGCCTGCGTTTCACCAGGCCGCTCTCGGCGCTGGTCCAGGCCACGTCGCAGATTGCCCGGGGCAACTACGACTTCAAGGTCGACAGCAGTCGCAACGACGAATTGGGGCGCCTCGGTCAGGCCTTCAACCGCATGGGTGAAGAATTGTCGCGACAGGCGATGATCAAGGAGTCGTTCGGCAAATATGTCGGCTCGGAAGTCCTCGATCTGATCACCAGGAGTCCGGGTCAGGCTTGGCTCAAGGGGCAGCGTAGCGAGGCATCGATTCTCTTTGCCGATATTCGTGGTTTTACCGCCTATGCTGAAGGAAGAGAGCCGGAAGAGGTGGTGGAAAAGCTCAACGAGTTTTTCGCGATTGCCACCGAGGTGATTTTCAGTCACGGCGGTTATGTCGACAAGTTCATCGGCGATTCGGTACTGGCCGTCTTCGGTATCCCGGTCGCCCACGCCGACCACCGGGAACGCTGCATCCGGGCGGCGGTGGCGATGCAGCACCAGCTGGCCCGGGCGGCGGGAGGGGGCAACCCGCTACTCTCCTCGGTCGGGATCGGTATCGCTTCCGGTATCGTCGTGGCAGGCAATATCGGCTCGTCGGTGAAAATGGAATACACGGTCATCGGCGACAGCGTCAACGTCGCCTCGTCACTGAACAGCCTGGCCGGTGCCGGGGAGATTATCGTCGACAGCGACGGTACAATGGATCTGGATGGTTTCGCCGAGGTTGAAGCACTGCCTCCGCAGAAGATCAAGAATCGGGAGCAGCTCGTCGAGGTTTTCCGTGTCGTCAGAACCCTCTGCTGTTTACTGGCCGTGCTGCCGATACTGGCCGGCTGTGCCGTTCCCGGGCCGCAGTCGGGGGATGATGGGGCAGCGGCGGCGCTGGCCGAACAATCGCTGGCGCTGCTGCCGGCTTCCACTCAACTTCAGGCGCTCCGGGACGAGGGGTCGGGACGCTACCAGGAAGCCTTGACCTATTGGCGGCAGGCAGAGATTTTGGTCGATGAGAAAATAACCTATCTCTCCGAGCAATTACAGGAGCTTGCCGCCGTTTATGCCCGGCAGGGAGTGGACCTGTTTGAACGCAAAGACGGTGACGGAGCCCGGCAGGCTTTTCTCGAGGCGTTGCGGCTTGATCCGCAGAACCGGACGGCCCTCGATTATCTTAAAAACAGGTACCAGGCCGAACGGACGATCGAGTATACCGTGGGCGAAGGCGATTCCTTTGCCACCATTGCCGAGTCGGTCTACGGTTCAGCCGATTACGCCTTTGCCGTCCACCACCTGGCAAACGGCGGGCGGCAGGATGAACCTCAAGTCGGTGAGATTCTAGTGCTTGCCGATCTGGACACGCTGTTTTCAAAAATCCTGCTCGATTACAGCAAACAGATCAGGGTGGCCCGCCGGCTCTTTGCCGATAAGGAGTACGAAGCGGTGCTCTCCGTAGCCGAATCGATCCTCAGTGACAACCCCGGCGATGAAGAGGCTTCCTATATTCTCAACCTGTCCTTGGTGCGTCTGGCCGAACGATACCGGGACGAGGAACGATACGACGAGGCGATTGCCACGCTGACCCGTGTCGATCCGGCCTTCAAGAACGTCTCCCCGTTGGTCAAGCAGGTGCGGACAGAGCAACGGCAGAAGGTGGAGCGTGACCGGCTGCAGGCCAACGCCGCATTGTTTAGGCGCGGCCAGGAACTTGCCGTCCAAGGGGATTACCTGGAGGCCTTGGCGACGTTCCTGCAGGTTGATTCGACGCACGAGGGGATCCAACGGGCCATTGCCGACGTCAAGCAGCAACTGGCCGTCAAGGCTGAGGAGCAGTTCAAGCACGGAGTGAAGCTCTTCGTCGAAGAGGATCTGACCGGTGCCATAGCGGCCTGGGAGAGAGCACTGCGTCTCGACCCAAACCACACCAATGCGTCAGATTCACTGGAAAAGGCTCGTCGGCTCCTGCAGCGGGTCAAAGAAATTAACTGAGCCGCTGCTTTTCGGTATTACTTCTCATGTCCACCACCCAAGCATGCCGGGCGTTTCGTTTACCGGTTGTTTTGTCTGCAGGAAATTGAATGAAAAAACTGATTGGTCTGCTTGCCCTGCTGGCTGCTTTTCCGCCGTTGTCGACGGATATGTATCTGGCGGCAATTCCTCTGCTGGTAACGTCGTGGCAGGTGCCGCTGGCCACGGTCAACCTGACCCTGGTCGGTTTTTTTGTCACCTATTGCCTATTTCTGCTGATTTATGGCCCGCTCTCCGATCGGTACGGGCGACGGCCCCCCTTGCTCATCGGACTGCTCGTCTATATCGGCGCGAGCCTGCTCTGCGCGCTGGCCACAACGATCGAAGTGATGATTGCCACCAGGGTGCTACAGGGCGCCGGTGCCGCCGCGGCCTCGTCGATCGCTTTTGCGATATGCAAAGATCGGTTTGACGGGCGGCTGCGACAACGGATCTTTGTCCAACTCGGTATTATTGTTGCTGCTGCGCCGATGATCGCCCCGGTAATCGGTGGCTGGATTATCGAGTTGTCGTCCTGGCGCCTGGTCTTCGTTATCCAGGCACTGCTCGGCTTGGTTGCCGCACTCGGGGTGGTGCGGCTGGAAGAATCCTTGAGAGAGCCGGTGCAGGAGTCGATGTGGCGGGTGTATCGCGGTTATCGGCGATTGATCGGCAATCGCCGATTTTTTCTGCTGACCCTGGTGTTTGCCTGTCTCGGCGCCCCGTTTTTCGCGTTCATTGCGGCCTCTTCGGATATCTACATTACCTCGCTCGGTTATACGGAAAGACAATACGGCTATTTTTTTGGTTTCAATGCCTCGGCCTTCATGCTCGCCCCGTTCGTCTTTTCCCGGCTGGTCAAACGATTTGCCTTGTCCCGATTGCTGTTGGTCAGTTACGGCGGTATGTTGCTGTGCTCGATGTTCCTGCTCGGCGAAGTGATTCCACAACCGTTTCGACTGGCCGTGCCGATGTGGCTGCTCACCTTCTTTTTCGCCTTCGGTCGACCACCGAGTAACAACCTGATCCTGGAACAGGTCGAGTACGATGTCGGCTCGGCATCCTCGCTGATGGTCTTTACCTACTTCATCACCGGCGCCTGTTCGATGTGGTTCATTTCCTTGGGATGGGCGGACAAGGTGACGATCCTGGGCTGGTTCGGCCTGTCGGCGGCCACAGTAACCCTGGTCGGCTGGCTGTTGATCAACCGTTTCTATCCGCTGAAGATGCCGTACCAGGAGAACGCGTAGAAAGAGATGAATCGGTGAATGGCGCCGATCTGCGGCCGGTCGCCGGTGGTCCGCCTAAGCGGACGATGCGGGTCGGTCGAGCGCTGCCCGGACTCTGGCCAGCAGATCCATAACCGAAAACGGCTTTTGGACCAACTCCGTGCGATGATCGAAAGCGCCTTCGTCGGCCAGCACTTCGGCGGTATAGCCGGACATGTAGAGCGTTTTGATGGACGGATACAGACCGGCCAGATATTCGTATAGCTGCCGGCCGTTCATTTCCGGCATAACGACATCGGTGAGCAGCAGGTCGATCCGGCCCGGATAACTCTGAGCCAGTTCCGCCGCCTGTCTGCCGTCTGCCGCGGGAAGAACGGTGTAACCGTGTCTCTGGAGAACCGTCTCAACCATGGTGCGCAAGTTGAGATCGTCCTCGGCCAGCAAGATGGTTTCACTGCCCTGGACCTGGGTGTGCGGAGCCTCTTGTTCCTGCTCGACCTGGTTGAAGTCCCTGTCGGTCGCCGGCAGGTGGATGGTGAACGTCGTTCCTCGTCCCGGTGTGCTGGTGACGCCAATCGCCCCCTTGTGTTGCTTGATGATGCCGTAGACGGTGGACAAACCGAGGCCTGTGCCGCTGTGCTGGCCTTTGGTCGTGAAAAACGGTTCGAAGACCTGGGCGCAGGTGTCGCCGTCCATGCCGATGCCGGTGTCGGTGATGGTCAACAGCACGTGGGGTCCGGCCTGTGCCAGATCCATCTCGGTGCGCTCCGCATCATCCGGCACGGCCAGTGCCGTCTGAAAACTGAGTTCGCCGTTGCCGACCATCGCGTCCTGGGCGTTGACCGCCAGGTTGAGGATCACCTGCTCGAGTTGGCCGGCATCACCCTGGATATTCGGCAGGGAGTCGGCAAGGTGCAGGGTGATCTGGATATCTTCCCGGATGGTACGACGCAGCAGGCGGTGAAACTGCGACAGCAGATCGTTGATGTTGATGCTGCGAAAGGTGAGGGTCTGCTTGCGGCTGAAGGCGAGCAGCTGTTTGATCAGGTCACGGGCGCGCTGGCCGGCGTAGAGGATTTGTTCCACGGCGGCTCGGCGCGGGTCGTTTTCGGTCAGGTCGGTCGCCAGCAGTTCGCTGTAACCGAGGATCGGTGCCAGTAGGTTGTTCAGGTCATGGGCGATACCGCCGGCGAGGCGGCCCACCGGCTCCATTTTCTGGGCCTGTCGATATTGCTGTTCCAGCTGCTCATGGGCGATGCGCTGGCGGGTCAGCTCCGCCTCCTTGCGCTTGATGTCCGAGATATCGGTGATCGAGATGAGCACCTTGTCGATCTGTTCGATGGTGATGATGGCCGTGGAAATGAGCAATTGATAGGTAATCTCACGATCGCCGCGGCGCAGGGTCATCTCGCCCTCCTCCTCCCGGAAGGGTGTTCCGCTGCGAAAGGTTTCCGAGAAACGACTACGGATCGGGCAGCTCGGGCATGTTTCCATGGTGCCACAGGCATTGGGCCCGACCGCGTTGATGCAGCGAAACAGAAGGCCGCAGAGCCGGTTTGCGACCTGCTGCTGGTCGCTGCCGAAGAACTCGACCGCCCGGCGGTTGATTTTCTCCACCCGGCCCTCTTCGTCAACGAGTACGAGCATGCTCGGCGTGCTGTTGAAGATTGCATCCAGCGTGTTTGATTGAGTTTTGACCGCCTGTTCCGCCTGTTTCCTGTTGCTGATATCGAGTACCGTGAAGATGATGCCCGCTGCTTCAGGAGCACCCGGGTCGATCGGCGTTGCATTGGTCAATACGGTGATCGCTTCGCCGTCTTTTCGCACCATTCGCGTTTCAACCGAGCTGCTGCCGTGTTGCCGGATCTGTCGCCGTCGCTCGGCTCCGGCACTATCATACTCGTCGTCACTGCCGTAGAGCAGGCGGGAATTGCGGCCGATCAGTTCATCCTGCCGATAACCGAGCATCCGGCAAAGCCGGTCGTTGACTTCGACAATGGTCCGGTTGCTGGTGATGCCGATGCCGATCGGCGCGACCCGGAAGATGCTGCGCATCTTTGCGTCTTTTTCACGCAGGGCCTCGTGGGCCGTTTTGACATGGGTGATGTCGTAGAGAATCGCGTAATAACCGAGAACCTCGCCGCTCTCCGACAGATCGGGAATCAGCCAGCCGTCGATGGTGTGCACATTGTCGTCCGGATAGACAAGATCCCGCTGATAGTGGGCCGTCTCGCCGGCGAGGACCTTTTTCAGGTACGGCTGAACGGCGTCATGGGCTCTGGCGCCGATGATATCCCGGGTCTTCCTGCCCACCAGCTGCTCGGGCGGCAGGCCGAAAAAGGCCTGCGACGAGGGGTTGGCATAGCGATAGGTGAGATCGCTGTTCACATAGGCGACAAATTGCGGCAGAACATTGATAATGCGACGAAAATGCTCTTCGTTCTGCCGGTTTGCCTGGTTTGATTCGTGTGGTGGTGCGTCTTTCACGATGACTCATTCAGCTTGGGTAAGTAGTCGTCGATCATCGTCCGGATCGGCCGGGTGCATCGGCCTGTAGCTGCTAGTGTCGCAAATTTTGGACACCAATGCAAAGAATCGTTGCCGCCGGCCTGAGGAAAAATGACGATCCGGCAACGCACGCCCCGGCGGTGATCACGAGGGGTGTTTCGCCCTCGCCGCTTTAACAGCGGGGATGGTGGATTCGCACGGGACCCCGGTCTGGCACAGGCCGCAGCCATAGCCGTTGAAGCCATAGTTCTCTTTGACGTGGGCATTGGCGGTGCGATGCACATGGTCGCGGCAGAGCCGCTTGTCATGACCTTGCTCGGAAATGGCGCCGACCGGGCAACGCTCGATACAGGCACGACAGCTGCCGGTCGAATAAAAGAGACAATAGGCGTGGTGATCGTCGTAGGGCCGCGGCGATACCGGCAGGTCGGCGGTGGCCGCCACCACCGACCCGACCCGCATGGCCTTGCCCTTCGGGGTGATGAGCCCGTCGCACAGGCCGAAGGTGCCGAGCCCGGCGGCATAGGCCTGGTGCCGCTCCGACCAGGTCGAGGCCCAGACGAAGCGGTCCGAGTCCTGCCTCGACCAGGTTGGTAGCAGGACCGGAGCCAGTGCCAAGATGGTTTCATCGAGGAAAAAATCGACCACCCGGCGGCGCAACCCGTCGTTGACGGTCTCACCAAAAAAACGGGCGCGGGCCCATGACTCCGATGGATAGAGCGTTTCCCGCCGGTTGTCCTGTTTGGTGCGTTCGGTATGCGGCAGGACCCAGGAGATCACGGTGAGCCCGTCCGCCCCGAGCTTTCGGTCGGGGAAGGCCTCGCGAACGGCTTCCAGCGGTGTCCAGTGAAATGGTCCGACAACGTCTTTGTACCGTGCGAAGATCGGGTCGTCTCCCCGCGCAAAGCCGACCAGTGGTTCGGCAAAGGCCGGATCACCGGCATCATTTGCCAGCGAGTTGTCGGCAGACCGGATAAAGGCGGAAATTACAGAGAGCAGTCGATCATGGAGGGAGGGTGTCGGTTTCATCGGCATCGCGGCAGAGTGTTTGTCTGGTCGAGGTACCACCGGTACGGTGCGATCATGCCTCTTTCATGCACGGTTTATCCTGTTTGCCGCAGGAAAACAAGCCTGCGTCTATTCCATTGTGGGAATCTTTCCTGAATATTGTCGATCCGCAGCTTTTCTTTTCGGCCGATTTCTGGCAGACTGTCCTGAAGCGATGGCGCAACCGTCGGGGGGCGGCTGCTGTCATCGATCCTCTCAAGACATTCATGTCTTTACCATATCCATGGTTGCCGGTCCGAACACCGGTTTTGAGAAAGGGTGCGCATGATGGCGGACAATTCACAGCAACTGCCGACTCACTATGTCGGTATCGGCGCCTCTGCCGGCGGGCTGGAGGCGATCGAGAGTTTTTTCACCAATATGCCGGCGCGCAGCAACCTGGCCTTTATCGTCGTGCAGCATCTGTCGCCCGACTACAAGAGCCTGATGGTCGAGCTGCTTTCCAAGAGAACGGAGATGAAGGTCAACCGGGCCGAGGACGGCATGGAGGTCAAACCCGGCAATGTCTACCTGATCCCGCCGAAGAAGAACCTGACGATTTTTCATGGGAAATTGTTGCTTAAAGATCGCTCGGATCATGAGGGTATCAGCCTGCCCATCGATATCTTTCTGCAATCGCTCGCCGAGGACCAGGGTAAAGGGGCCGTTGCCATTATCCTGTCCGGTACCGGCAGTGACGGCGCCCGGGGGGTGCGGGCGATCAAGGAACATAACGGTATGGTCATGGTCCAGGACGAGCAGACCGCCAAATTCGACGGTATGCCGCGGGCCGCCATCTCCACCGGTACGGCCGATTTTATCCTGCCGCCGGACCGGATGCCCCAGGAATTGCTGGCCTATATCGCCCACCCCTATATTTCCGGAGAGAAGCCGGCCGATGCGCTACTCGAGGATGCCGATGCATTGACTCGGCTTTTTGCCGAGCTGCGCGCCAAGACCAAGGTCGATTTCACCTTTTACAAGCCGAGTACCATCAGCCGGCGCATCGAGCGGCGGATGTCGATCAACCAGATCAACAACTTCGATGATTACGTGCGTTACCTGCAGCATTATCCCGGCGAGGTAATGGCGCTGTATCGCGAGCTGCTCATCGGGGTGACCAGCTTTTTCCGGGATCCGGAGGCGATGGAAGCGTTGCGCACCCGTATCCTGCCGGGGTTGGTCGAGCGGGCCCAGAACCGGGAGGTGCGCTGCTGGGTGGCCGGCTGCTCCAGCGGCGAGGAGGCCTATACGCTGGCCATCCTGTTCCGCGAGGTAATGGCCGAGCACGAATTGAACCGCGATGTGAAGATTTTCGCCACCGATGTCGACCGGGACGCGATTCTGCGGGCCAGCAACGGCGTCTACCCGGAGAGCATCGCCGCCGACCTGACACCGAAGATCCTCGGCAAGTATTTTTATCGTCGTGAAGACTCCTACCAGGTGACGCGGACCATTCGCGAGATGGTGGTCTTTGCTCAACACAACTTGATCAACGACCCGCCTTTTACCAATATAGACCTGGTCTCCTGCCGCAATTTGCTTATCTATCTGCAGCCGGTGCTGCAGACCAAGGCTTTGGAGATGTTCAACTTCTCGCTCAACCGCAAGGGCTGCCTGTTCCTCGGCAACAGCGAGACGGTCGGAGACTTGACCGATTATTTCAAACCGCTGCACCAGCGCTTTCGTATCTATGAATCACGCGGCAGAAACCAATCGCTGCGGCAGGCCGAATTGCAGATGACGGACAAAGGACCCGGGCGTTACCACTTCAAGCGGCCGGCTACCGGCTATCGCTCCGGTCGAGACCGTGACGGAGACGGGGAACTGGCCTTGCTGCGCCAGTATCTGGCCGTAGCGGCCGAGCGCTATCTGCCGCTGTCGGTGATTGTCAACGAACAACTGGACGTCGTTCACATCGTCGGTAATACCGAGGGCTACTTTTCCGTCCCATCCGGACCGGCGGAATACAACATCACCAAACTGGCCGCCCGGGAGCTGGCGATTCCTCTGGCCACGGGAATTCAGAAAGTCTTTCGCACCGGAGAGGAGATCTCCTACTCCAACGTGCGGATCCAATACCGGGGCGAAAAACGATCTCTGCGCATGCACCTGGCCCTGCTGCCGCAGCGCAAGAACCAGGAACCGCTGGTGGCCGTGTTTCTCGAGGATACCGGCCGGGAAAGCAGCCCTCCGCGGGAAGGTGCTGAAGTTTACGATCTCAATGAAGATGCCCAGCAACGGATTCGGGACCTGGAACAGGAACTACAGTTCAGCCAGGAAAATCTGCAGGCGACCATCGAGGAACTGGAGACCTCCAACGAGGAACTGCAGGCAACCAACGAGGAATTGCTGGCCAGCAATGAGGAGTTGCAATCGACCAACGAAGAGCTGCAATCGACCAACGAGGAACTCTACACGGTCAATGCCGAACATCAGAAAAAGATCATCGAGCTGACGGAATTGTCAAATGATGTCGATAATCTGATGACCAGTTCGGGGATCGGCACCTTGATCATCGACGAGAATCTCGAGATACGTAAGTACTCGCCGGAAATCGCGAAAATCTTCAATATCCTCGAGAAAGATATCGGCAGGCCGTTCACCCATATCTCCCACCGTCTTAAAGATTTTGACCCACTGGCGGCGGCGAAAGAAGTTCAGCTAATCAGCGAGCCCCGGGAGGCCAATGTCGAGACCAGTGACGGTCGCTGCTACCTGACCCGGATCCTGCCCTACCATATCGGCCCGGAAACCTATTCCGGCGTTGTCCTGACCTTTGTCGACATTACCGAGCTGCGCACTGCCCGCAACGATTTGCGGCGCAGTGAACTGGTCGCTCAGGATATCAGTGAGAATATCCCGGTCGGCCTGCTCGTCTACCGGCTCGATGAATCGGGATGTTTCGTGCTGGAAAGCGGCAATCCGGAAGCGGAACGGTTGATCGGTTTCGGTATCGAGAAGTGGCTTGGCAGCCGGTTTGAAGATATCTGGCCGGCGTCTGAGCAGTACGACTTTGTCGATTGTTTCAGAAAGGTTGTTGAAACCGGCGAGACCTGTGTGCTGGACCGGGTCAGTTACCAGGATGAGCGATTGGCCGGCGATTTCCGGGTTCATGCGTTTCGCATTCCGGACGATCGACTGGTCGTCAGTTTTAAAAAATACGGTCGTCAGTCGAGGCCGGGAAAGCACTATGAAGAGCCGGATGCATAAGGGCTGCGCTGCCGGTTGGCAGCAGCTTGACGGAGCGGTTAGCGGTGCTCTGCATTGCGGTGACGAATGAAGCAGGAGAAAAGAGGGCAATGAAGCAGCAGCGGGCAACGGACAGACCGGATACAACGACGCCGCGCACCATGCGGAGCGATGAGTTGCGCCGGCGGGCGGAATTGTTGATCGATGATTTTGCCGGTGCGGCTTCGCCGGCACAGAGTGCCGATTTGCACGAGGTGTTGCAAGAGCTGCATGTCCACCAGATCGAGTTGGAGCTGCAAAACGATGAGTTGCAGCTGACCCAGAAGCGGTTGGAGGAGAGTCGTCGAGGCTACATGCGGCTCTACCACGATGCGCCGGTCGGCTATGTGGTTATCGACACTGCCGGCATGATCAGGAAGGCCAACAAGACTTTCGCCGGCATGGTCGGCGATCCGGTGGGGGCGGTTGATGGAACGCCGCTGGCCGGTTATCTGGCGGCTGAAGATCGCTCGATCTTCCTGGCCCGGCTTCGTTCGTTTCGCAAGAATCCGGTCGACAAGCAGCTCGATGTCCGTCTCGACGGCCCGGATGGGCCGCGGTTTGTCAGTATCAGGGCCTTTTCCGGCGAGATCGGAAGCGTTGCCGACGAGTCATCCGGGGACGGTCTGCTGGTGACGGTGACCGATATCCACCAGCGAAAGCTCATTGAGAAGGAAATCGAGGGCCGCCGCCGGGAGCTGGAGGCGATCCTTGCCGGCATGTCCGACGGCTTTCTCTCGCTGGACGGCGGATTGCGGATCCGCTACATGAACAGCGCCGCCGAGCAGATTCTCGGGGCCGACCGGCAACAGGTGATCGGACGCGGCCTGTTCGATGTCTTTCCGGAAGCGCGCGCGTCGGTTTTCGAGACGGAATACCGGAAGGTTTTGCTCGAGAAACGGCCACGGAGCTTCGAGACCTTTTTTGCTCCCCACGACAAGTGGTATGAGGTCAATGCCGCCCCGTTCCAGGACGGTTTGAGCGTTTTTTTTCGGGTTATTTCCGACCGGAAAAAGGCCGAAGAGGCAATCGTCGAGAGCGAGCAGCGTTTCCGTAGCTATATTGCCTACGCGCCCTACGGCATCTTTGTCTCCAACGGGCAGGGCCAGTATCAGCAGGTTAATCCGGCCGCCTGCACGTTGACCGGATATGCCGAGAGCGAGCTGCTTGCCATGGAGATTGGTGAGATGCTCGCTCCGTCGTTCCGGGAAGCCGGGTTAGCGCATTTTCAAACGGTAAAAGAGCAGGGGCAGGCCCAGAGCGAGGTCCGGTTGCGCTGCAAGGACGGTAGTGAGCGCTGGTTCTCCGTTTCCGCGGTCAAAATAAACGATGATCGCTATCTCGGCTTTATCGACGATATCGATACAGAAAAACAGACCCAGGAGGAATTGCAGCGCTCGCGGCGGGTCCTTGAACTCAACCACCGGATTGCCACGATTTTTCTGACTGCCTCGGACGACGATCTGTTCCACGATGTGCTGAACCTTTTGCTGGAGGCCTTTGCCAGCTCGATCGGGTTGTTCGGTTATATCGACGAAAACGGGGATCTCGTCTGCCCGACCATGACCCGTCACGTCTGGGAGAAATGCCAGGTGCCGGAGAAGAGCATCGTTTTTCCGCACGCTCAGTGGGGCGGGGTGTGGGGACGGGCGCTGCTCGAACGCCGTTCACTGCTGGCCAACGAGGGGCTGCAGGTGCCGGCCGGGCATATTGAGCTGCACAGTGTGCTGGCCGTGCCGATTGTTCAGCGCGACGAGGCGATCGGTCATTTCATCCTGGCCAACAAGGAGGGTGGGTACGACCAGGAAGATATGGATCTGCTCGAGGGCGTGGCCGATCAGGTTGCCCCGATCCTGCTTGCCTATCTGGACCGACTGCGCCGCCGTGAATTGCAGAGCGAACTGGAGAGCATCAACCGGCAATTGCATAAAAACGAGAGCCTCGGGCGGATGGCCGGCGCGGTGGCACATAACTACAACAATATGTTGACCGTCATCCTCGGCAACCTCGAAGTCGCACTTGCCGATCTGCCGCAGCACGACACGGGATTGAAAAACGTTCTGGGCGCCGCCCATGATGCCGCCAGGCGATTGGCCGCACTCGGCACCAATATGCTGATCTATCTCGGTCAGAGCTCGACGGCGCGAACCTTCCCGCCTGTCGATCTGGTACCGCTGTTGGAGGACTACGGCCGGGCATGCAAGCAGAATCTGACCGAGGAGGTAATACTCACAATACGTCTGCCGGACCAATCGGTGCCGGTGGCCTCTGACCGGGATCTGGTCCGGCGGCTGCTCGACAGCCTCTTTGCCAATGCGGTCGAAGCGTTGGGCAATAATGGCGGTTCGATCGAATTGACGCTCACGGTCGTCTCGCCCGGAGAAATTGCCGGTGATCATCGTTTTCCGGTGGACTGGCAGCCCGTTGACACCCCTCACGCCTGTATCCGTCTGCTCGATACCGGCTGTGGTATCAGTGCGGAAAACCTGGAGCGGATCTTCGATCCGTTTTATACCCAGAAGTTCACCGGAAGAGGCATGGGGTTGCCGCTGGTGCTTGGCATCGTCCGCATGCACGGCGGCGGTGTCACGGTTCGTTCGGTCGTAAACAAGGGCTCGGTGTTCAAGGTTTTTCTGCCGGTGGCCGGTGTTCGCCCCGATACGGGCAGGAGCGATGGAAAAGCGCGGTAGGTGGCGGCCGGTCAAGCAGGAGGCCAGTGTGTCAGCGTTGCACGGCCTCAATCAGGCACGTGTTCAGCCGTTCCCGGTCATTATCGGCTAGCGTCTCGAAGGCAATTGCCACCCCATCTTCCAGTTCCCTGATCAGCCGGGACGGCAGCGTGAACTCCTCGACCGTCCCGTCGCGTCGGGACAGTGACAGCTTTGTCGTCAGCCGGCAATCGGCTGGCAGTTTCGCTGCCGGACGGACGGCACACCCGCCGGCGGAAATATTGATTAACACCGCCGGTTGTTCCCCGTCATCGACCAACAGGGTAATGGTGGTTTCCGGTAGCAGGAAACGCAGGGTACTGCGTTCCCGGGATTGCTCCAGTACCGCCTCCGCTTCCTGGTAACTGGCGACGTACATGGTCTGGTAGCCGGGGACCCGGGCGGCGTAGTTGACGATCTGCCGGTGGATCAGTTTGTCCGGATTCATGATCCGCACCACATCGCGTACACCGTGGGCGACGAGGTATTGCATGATTTTGCGAAAGGTCGGTAGAGCACTCAGGTGGCCGAGATGGCACTGGCTCAGGTCGGTGATCACATCAAAGCCCGGCGCAAGGTCGGCAACGCAAAAACGGGTGTCGGTGTAGAGTCGGTCCAGATCCCCTCGCTGGATGGTGCCGGCGATGGTGAAAAAGAGGCGGTTCTTGCCGATATCCGCATCGACTTTGAGACGTTGTGATCCGTTGCTCACCGGCGTCTCCGCTGGTTTTCTGAGTTTTCCCGCGGCAACGGGGCGTGCCGAAAGGTTGAGGAGGGCCGAGAATTTCAGAGGTTACATAACCACGTTCGGCAGCATCGTTTCAATGATTATTATCCAATTCGTGATCGGTATTTGTGCAGTACAGCCATCTCTTTTTCGACTGATGTTTCACTCCCGGAGATGAGCCGGGAAATAGAGACGAAACGTCGTTCCTTCTCCGGGAGCGCTGGTTACGTCGATGAAGCCGTCGTTCTGCATGACAATCCCGTGCACCGTGGGCAGGCCAAGCCCCGGTCCCTGGCCGACCTCCTTTGTGGTGAAAAAGGGCTCGAAGACGATTTCCAGTACCTGCTGGTCCATTCCCGGGCCGTCATCGCTGATCGAGAGCACCACGTAGCTGCCGGGTACCGCATCGGAGCGATGGGTGCAGGCACTCCTGTCGATTTCTTCGTTGCCGGTTTCGATGACGACCGAGCCGACTCCGGCGAGGGCGTCCCGGGCGTTGCTGCACAGGTGGGAGAGAATCAGCTCGACCTGGTCCGGGTTGATGACGATCGGCCATAACGAAGCGCCGGGGCGCCATGACAGGATGACGCTTGCGCCGATCAATTGCCGCATCATCGGCAGCAGGTCGCTGATGGTGTCGTTGAGATCGATTGTTTCGCTTGCTGCCGTCTGTCGCTGGGCGAAAGCGAGTATCTCGCCGGTAAGGTTCGCCGACCGTGTGGCGGCGGTCATGATCTGTTCGAGATGATAGCGCAGCGGGTTACCGGGGCTCGCGTCTTCCAGCGCCATTTCCGCCTGACCGATAATAACCCCGAGCATATTGTTGTATTCGTGCGCTACCCCGCCGGCAAGACGGCCGAGGGCTTCGAGCCTGCGCGACTGTCGATAGCGGGCCTCCATCTCCTTGTGCCGGCTGATGTCGATGTGCGCTCCGATGATTCGGGTCGGCTGACCGTCTTCGTCGTGATGGATCGATGCCCGGGCGAAAAACCAGCGATAACTCCCGTCGGGAGCCAACAGGCGATATTCGAGATCGTAGGAGCCGCTGCCATCGGCGATTGCCTCGTCCTTGACGATTCTGGCCTGTTCCAGATCTTCGGGATGTAAGCGTGATCGCCAGTCCGAGAGACCAAGCACTTCCTCGCGGAGTCCGCGGCCATTTTCAGCTTCCCACTCCAGCGTCACGTGCAGGGTATCGTCGGGCAGGTTCCAGTCCCACAGGCCGATGCGCGCGGCCTTGAGCGCGGCGTCGAGACGAAGAGACGTCTCTCGGGCATAGCGGTAGGCGTCCGTCAATTGATCTCGGGAGAGCTGGTGCTGCCGGAGTGATTCCAGGCGGCTCTCGAGTTTCAGGGCCGGGCGCTGATCGGACAGGTAAACATCCGGGTGGATGTAGTAGGGATTCTCGATAACCTCGGGTCCGATAACGACAAACGGATGGGTGTCGATAACGGCGTTGAGCAGGTCCGGGGAAAAACGACGGCGATCGTACTGACAGACGGCCAGCGCAGCGCTACCCGGAAAAAAGCGATTCAGCTTCGCCTCATACTCGATCAGCTTCTCCGAGCCAGGTGCGCCTTTGAGCATCCAGGTCATTTCTCCGGTAATGCGCAGGGCGGCATAGCCGTCTGCCACTGCCTGGTCTGTTGCCTGGTGGAGCAGGGCGAGCATCTTCTCCGGATCGAAGGAGCCGCCTTGCAGGTAGGTCTCTGCTGCCGTCAAGATCAGCAATTGACCGGAGGCACGATATGGTTCGGGATCGATGCCGTCTTGCTGGAGGTAACGGCGGATCCACGCTGTACTCCGGGTATCGACGATATAGAGAACGCGTTCGTTTCTCTCCAAGCCGCTGCGGATGTACGGGGTGACCAGCGCGCGGTGCTCCGCTTCGGTCTCGAAGATACAGCAGAGATGATCGCCCGCCCTCAGGGCTTCGATGGTTTTCGTTTCGTGCATGGGTGGGTTTTCTGCGGGATATTCTGTCTGGTGGTCCGTGTCGTCTCGGCTGTCCTAACAACGTTCAATCAGGTTCTGGAGTTCGCTGATCCGAAAGGGTTTATTGAGAGCACCGCAAAACCCGTAATGGGCATAGTCGGCCAGGATCGGATCGGCGCCCGAGCCACTGGTCACGATAACGTGGGCGGTTGGCTCGATCTGCAGCAGTTCACGAACTGCCTGAACGCCTCCCATGCCACCTGGTATGGACAGATCCATGAACACCAGATCGAAGGGGGCACCGTTTTGTCTGGCCTGTCGGAACCTCTCGATGGCTTCCCGGCCGTCGGCCGCTTCGCAGCAGAAGTGCCCGCGCATTCTGACCAGGTCACAGACCAGATTACGAATCGATAACTCGTCGTCCATGACCAGGATACGTTTTGCCCGTGTCTTCCGCAGCGGCTCTGCCATGGCTATTCGTCCGGATGAAGGACCTTGTCGATATCGAGCATGCCGATCAACAAGGAATCGGTCTTGAAAACCCCGGAAAAGTATTTTCCCTGGATGCCCCGCATGTTGGCCGGCGGCTTTTCTTGCTTGTCCAGCGCGACCTCGACCACGTCACCGATGCGGCTGACCAGAAAGCCGGCGCTGCCGTCAAAGGAGTTGACGATGATATTGCGTGCGTCGTCGGTTGAGTCGGTTTCTCCGAGACCGAGTTTTTTTGCCAGGTCAATGATGGTGACGATTTTGCCGCGCAGGTTAAGAACCCCGAGGACATAGTCGGGGGCCTGTGGTACCGGTGTGCGCTGCATGATCTTGTTGATCTCCTGGATCTGCAGGATATCCATGCCGCACAATGCCTCGCCGATGGCAAAGGTTGCAAGTTCGATGGATTGTCGGGAACCGGTTGATGTTGGTGTGGCCATGGTATATCCTCCGTGGCGGCAGGGGTTCGTTTGCTCTGGTTTAGCCGAGGCGCTCAGGCGCTTTTCCGTTCCTCGTCAGAACCATTCGGGATAGAGCTGACCTACCATTTCGTTGATATTGACGAGCAGGGTGGTCTGACCGCCGATGATTGTCGAACCGGCGATACCCGGTTGACGCAGGGTCTCCTCGTCGGAGCGGGCGGCAATATCACGGGTGTCGATCGGGCCGCAGGCCAGCAGGCCGATGCTGTGCGTCCCGAACGAAAAGACGATGACGAGCAGGTCCTCTCGCTCGGCCAGCGGCTGTACCTGGGCGATATCGTCAACGCAGATCAGATGCAGGCTGCCGTCCCGGTACTGCATCACCCGTTTGGCGCCAAGATACTCGATATCGCTGCGCTTGATTTTCTCGATCCGCTCCACCTGGTCGAGCGGGATGCCGAATTGTTCCGTTTCCGAACTGCGAAAGATCAGCACCGATCGGCTGTCTTCGGCAGCGGCAATTTGACTTTCGGTCTCCTGTTGAACCTCGGTCGCCCGGTCGCTGCCGTCGACCGAGCTGAGGTGGGCCATGGTCGCCAGGTTGGCCACATCGAGGATCAATGCGATTCGCCCGTCACCCATGATCGTTGCCCCGGCATATCCTTGGCACTGCTGCAGGTGTCGGCCGAGCGGTTTAATGACGATTTCCTCGGAGTCTTCCAGTCGATCGACGATCAGCCCGTAGGTGATCGGGCCGGCCGAGACGACGACGATATTGAGGGCGCTGTCCGTGGCGATTCGCCGGTCCGGCGACTCGCGTCGCACCGGTGGTGCATGCTTGTCTGCATCTTGCTCGGGAGCGGCTGGTGCAGCGGTGAGCGGTGATTGTTTGCTGCGCCGGTCGGCGATCCGCCGGCGGCGATCGACCTTGACGCTGCCGTCGTCCGGGTCGGTATAGGTGCGCTCGATCCCGAGTGCGTCGGCCAGTCGCACCAGCGGCAGCAGTTTGCCGCGAAGCCGCACCACTTCGGCACTGCCGACGATTTCTATACGCTCTTTGGCCAGGTGGGCCGGGATGCGCAACAGTTCCTCCAGATTTACCTGGGGAATCGCGTACCGCTCCCCCTCGGTCAAGATCACCTGGCATGGTATGATGGCCAGAGTCAGCGGCAGTTTGATGGAAATCGCTGTGCCTTTGCCCGTTTCCGAGGTAATGTCGATCTGGCCGCCGAGTTTGTCAAAATTAGATTTGACCACATCCATGCCGACGCCGNNACCACGTCCATGCCGACGCCGCGACCCGATACGTCGGTCACCGTATCGGCAGAGGAGAAACCGGGCAGGAAAATCAGGTTCATCTTCTCCTTGTCCGACATCGACTGGACCTGTTCGGCGGTGACCAATCCCTGCCGCAGGGCCAGGCTTGCCAACTGCTCGCTATCGAGGCCGGCGCCGTCGTCGTCGATCTCGATGACTACCTGCCCCGCCTCATGGAAGGCGCGCAGCACCACGCTGCCGGCCTCCGGTTTTCCTTGCTGCCGGCGTTGCTCCGGTGGTTCAATGCTGTGAACGACGGCATTGCGCACCAGATGGGTGAGCGGATCGCCGATCGCCTCGATGATGGTCTTGTCCAGTTCGACCTCCTTGCCGAAAATCGACAGGTCGATCTGCTTGCCGAGCTGTGCGGCGAGATCGCGGACGATGCGGGGGAATTTGCCGAAGACGTTGCCGATCGGCTGCATCCGGGTGAGCATTATCGCTTCCTGGAGTTCGGAGGTTATCAGGTCGATGCGCTGGCCCACCGCTTCGGCGCTTTTCAGGCCGCCGGCACTGATCGTCTGCAGCAATTGATTGCGGCTGAGTACCAGTTCACCGGCGAGCGTCATCAGCGAGTCGAGCAGGCTGACATGGACCCGTATCGATGTCTGCCGTCCGGCCGAGTCGACGCCGTGTTCTTCATCGGTTGGTTTTTCCCCGGTCGACTCCTCACCGGAAAATACGGCCGAAGTGTCGATCAATTCTTCTTTGGCCGGATCGAAGGGTTCTTGGGATTTCTGGTCGCTCATCATAGGGCCTCCGTGGCGCTCCGCCCGGTGTGCAGTGTCTGTAGACGGGGGAGCGGTAGCTCCCCCATCGTCATCATGCGACGTTGCTTGTCTCGGCTATCCCGGCAGTGCGAGCGCCTTAGGCAACCTTGAAGCGGCGTACCAGGCCGTCGAGTTGTTCGGCCAGTCGGGAGAGCTCGGTGGCGCTTTCCTTGACGTTGTGACTGCCCTGGTTGACCTCCTCGGATGTTGAGCTTATCTCGCCGATATCCTTGGTGATATCTCCGATGGCGATCGAGCTCTGGGCAACGTTCTCGTTGACCTCGGCAATACCGGCCGCGGCCTGGGCGACGTTTTCCGAGATCTCCGAGGTGGCCGCCGACTGCTGCTCGACGGCGGTGGCGATGGTGGTGATGATCTCGTTGATTTCGTTGATGACCTCGGTAATATTCTTGATATCGGTGATCGTTCCGTCGGTGGTGTGCTGCATCTCTTCGATCTGGTTCTTGATATCGACGGTGGCATCGGCGGTCTGCTTGGCCAATTCCTTGATCTCGTTGGCCACGACAGCAAATCCCTTACCCGCCTCGCCGGCCCGGGCCGCTTCGATGGTGGCGTTCAGGGCGAGGAGGTTGGTCTGCTCGGAGATTTCGGTGATTGCCTCGGTGACGGTGCCGATCTTGTTGGCCGCCTGGCCGAGCTCATTCATCTTCACCGAAGTCTTCTGTGACTGGTCGACAGCCTGCTCCGAAATGTCTTTGGCTTTGGCGGCGTTCTGGGCGATCTCACCGACGGTGGACGACATCTCCTCGGTGGCGGTGGCGACCATACCGACGTTGCTGGCCGATTGTTCCATCGCTGCCGATACCGAACTCATGTTGGTGGTCATTTCTTCGGCCGCCGAAGCAACTCCGGTCGAACGGGCAGAGGCGTTCTCGGCATTGGACGACAACTGGGAGGAGACGGCGGAGAGTTCGGTCGACGATGAGGAGAGCGTATTGACGCCGGCAACGACCTGCTTGATCATCGCCCCCAACTCGTCCACCGTCTTACCGAGCGCCTTGGCCATTTTGCCGATCTCGTCTTCCTGTTCGATCTCCAGCTTGGAGGTAAAATCGCCACCGGCCAGTACTTCGACGAAATGCATGACCTTCTGGACCGGGCCGGTAATGGAACGGGTGATGATAAAGGCGGCGACGATTCCGATCAGCAGCGCCACCGCGGCGACGATCAGCGCGATCCGTATCGAGTTCTCGCTGAGCGCCTGGACCACCGGGCCGAAGGCGTCCTGGTCCCTTTTGTAGGTGAGCTTAATGGTTTCGATATCTTCAGCCATCTTTGGTCCGAGGGTATCGAGAGTGTTGGCGATCAAGTCGTTGCGTTTGAGGATGTCTTCGGCGATCTTGCTGAAACCTGCCAGATACTCGTTCGCTTCTTTGCGTACTTCCGCGCTCATCGCCTTGCGCTGCGGGTCAATCAGCTGGCGCTCAAGCGCGGCTGTTTCCTCCAGGAGTTCTGCAAATTCTTGTTTGGTCTGTTTCTCGTCGTCCACAGCATTGGTATCGAGAAATTTCTGGGCATAGAGACGGCCAAGCAACATGTGACGGAGGGCGATACCGGCCTGGTAGGCGGTCTCGGCATCACCGTCGTTCTTGGCCGATTCCATGATTCCGGTGAGGTTAGCCTCCATGGTTGGCCCCACCTTGGTCAAAACCTCAGTGACGATACGGTTACGTTCTTCGACCAGATCAACAACCTGGGTAAACGTTTTGTCGTAGGCGGCGGCGTCACCTATCTGGCCGGCGATGAGGGCCGCCCGCTCAGGATTCTTGATCTGCTCCTTCGCCTGAGCCAGATACTCTTCCATTTTTTTGAAATATTCGTGATAATCTTGGACATCCTTGGCGCTTGAGGTAAGCAGGAAGTCCTTGACGTTCATGCGCACCATCAACGTTTGCGTCTGGATTTGAGCCGACAAGTTGTTGTTGCGGGCCTTCCGCCGATATTCACCGAAACCGTCGGCAACACCGCTCAGTCCGCGCCAGCTGACCACCGAGACGACCACCAGGAGCAGGATGACCACTCCGAAACCGCACCCAATCTTGACTGCCAGGTTCATTTTTTTGAACATGATGAAAGCTCCTTGTTCTGATGAGAAAAAATGAGGAGCGCAGAACATTCCCGCCCTGCCGAACCTCGCACGATCCATATGTCACTCTGCAGGATTTATGCCAGCAAGCCTTGGTGACGGGGGAGTGACCAGATATCAATCAGTTCAAGAGGATTACTGGAGGGTCGCCGGTGGAGGGAAAATGAGATGCAGTTATGGGTAGGTGGTTATATTGCCACCTCAAACGTAAATTGTCCGGGGCTCATGAATTGTCGACGGGATGGTTGCGCTCCGCGGGAACGGCGGGACAATCAGATGGGCCGTGCGAATACAGGAAAAATTGCGGGGAAACGGCTCGTTTCAGCGAGGGAGGTGTTGTTGCCACCTTGGGTCTGGTGGCAGGGAGCAGTGCAACCGCGGCAAAGGTGGTTATTCATCGATCTCATAGTCAGGGAAGTGTTTCTCGGCACACTCCCGGCATATCCCGTGGCTGAATTCTGCGTCGGAGTGCTCGGCGATGTATGTCTCGATCATCTTCCAGGCCCCTTGATCGTCCCTGATTTTTTTGCAATAGGAACAGATCGGCAGAATGCCCCGCAGGGTTTTGACTTCTTGCAGCGAAGCGTTGAGTTGGGTGATGATTGCTTTTCGTTCCTCGACTTCTCGTTGCAATCGCAAGTTGGCGCATCGTAGTTCTTCGGTTCGGGCCTCAACACGGGCTTCGAGTTGATCACGCTCCTGCCGAAGCTGGCAGGACATCGCGTTAAAGGCATCGGTCAGCTCAATCAGTTCCCGGCCGACCGGCTCTTCTATCTGCTCGCCGAGGAGCAACGGGTCTGACGAGATGTCCAGGGCTGTGCGACGAATGCGGGCCAGCGGAGTGAACACCCAGCGTTTGCCCCAATAGGCGAGCATGCCGACAGAGGCGATCAGGATCCCGGCAAAGACCAGCGAGAGGGTCGCCACCAGGTGCCTAATCTCAGCATAGGCATCAGTCAGCGGGATGCGCAGGGAGATGGCCGAAACCACTTCGCCGACCGAACGGCCGAAACTGCGGTCCGGTCCGTAGCGCGAGACCATCTCGGCCGGGGCCGCGGCCGGCGTACTGTGGCAGCGCAGGCAGCTCTCCTGCATGGTTTCGCCGCGCCGCAAAACGACGTAAAACGGTGTCCCGTCGAATTC
>NPIE01003285.1_pt1 | contig 23754 bp, 21 predicted proteins | sample 8637661 | NCBI WGS metagenome assembly NPIE01 (sample SAMN07420842, study PRJNA396082) | bioreactor metagenome | isolation source: sample BA12 brine-fed electro-methanogenic bioreactor BA | place: Japan: Kochi | collected 2016-12-09
CGGCTACCGGCTACCGGCTACTGCCGACTGCCCACTGTCCATTGCCCACTGTTTTCCCCTTCTGCACTTTTCCTGCATTGTATAAGTTAAATATACGACAAGTTTCTATTGGATATCAAGCGTTCCTGTTTCAGATTCCACCGTGATATAGCGTGAACCGTTAAGTGTGATGGTCCCTCCTTCTGCAGGATTGCCGAACTTATTGAAACTGAGGCTGTCACCGGTAAAAGAAACAGACGTAAGCGTAATATCCGAGCCCAGATCGACAACAAAATTTCCCTGATTCACCGGATGGGGCATCACAGCACCGTCCAGATACACCGTATAACTGTTATTACCGGTATTAAACTGTATGCGGCATCGTTTTCGTGTGGCGATGGCTTCCTCCCGGCAATAGCGGATATCATCGGCGATTTTACGGATCGCAGTGGATGTCCTGACCGTTGAATATCCGGAGAAGACATTGGGAATCACAACCACAGACAGGATGGCTGTAATCACGATGATGAGGATGAGTTCCAGAAGGGTAAATCCTCCCGCAGAGGGCGCAGAGGTGCAGAATTTTTTTTCATTTACTCCCGCGGAGGGCGCTGAGGTACAGAGTGTTTTTTCATTTACTCCCGCAGAGGGTGCAGAGATGCAGAATTTTTTTTCATTTACTCCCGCAGAGGGTGCTGAGGCGCGAAGGGATTCTTTTGGTCTCCTAGGGAGGGAGCGGAGATGCAAAGAGATTTTTTTTGATTTTTCCATCATTAACGTCATCATCCAATAATGATACAATGTACCATAATTGTATCTTTATTATAAAGAATTAATCGTCCAAATCGTTAACGCATCGGACAATTCCATTTTTCAATAATGGAGTGTTGAAATTTAAAAGATAACCTAATTTTAATTGTGTCAGTTTTAGATATGTTTGCAATTGTTTTTTATGGACATCCAGGATTTTTTCAACCGATTTGAGTTCAAGAATGACCTTATCATCAATAATGATATCTGCCCGGAACCCGATGGTAAATACTGCATTTTTATAATTGACCGGTATATCAACTTGTGATGCCACAGATAAATCATGGTGAATCAATTCATAGACAAGTGCTTTATGATATACAGATTCCAGCAATCCGGGTCCTAATTCCCGATGGACCGTAATCGCTGCCTGGATAGCAATAGTCCCGATCTCATTTTCTGTCATAAACCACCCCCCTGATATTCAATTTCCACTATTATTATTACATATTAATGATAATAAATTATTAAATCAAATCCAAACATAAACTTATTTATCTCTGCGCCCTCCGCGGGAGCCAATAAAAACTTCTCTGCATCTCGGCGCCCTCTGCGGGAGGCTAATTCCCTTATTCCCCGCGTCTCAGCGTGCTCTGCGGGAGGCTAATTCCCTTATTCCCCGCGTCTCAGCGTGCTCTGCGGGAGATCTTCTTTCTCCCCTTCTTTCTCCCTCAATATCTCATAATACCGCCACTCATTCTTCGCGCTCTCTTCATGTCCCATCCGCTCATAGCACATTGCCCGCATCTTCACAAATTCCGGATCCCCGGAGAGTTTAAAAGCCGACGTGTAATCCATGGCGGCATAGAGGTAATTACCTGTATTGTTAAATATTACCGCTCTCATATGATAAAATTCCGATCGGTTATCCAGTTCCAGGGCATCCATGATGTAATTCAGGGCGGTTTCATAATCTTTTTCAAGGGCAGATTGACGGCTAAGTTTGTATAAAATTGTGGCTTTGTTTTTAGAGTTAATGAACGATCTTATCCAGTCCGATTTATATTTTAATTTTGGATTTAAATCAACTTCAATCATTTCAAAATAATATTTTTCTTCATTTGTTAAATAGTTATTCTTAATTGAATAATCTTTTAATATTTTATAATTATTAAAATTTGATATTATAGAAACTTTCATCAACATTTTTATATCATCTGGGTTCAAATCATAAAGGTTTAAGGTCGATATATAATCATTTGCTTCTTTATACTTATTTCTATAAATATAATATTTCAGAATACTGTGCCCTTTTGATTCTAGTATATCCATCGAATCCGCACCAGTTTTATCACCTACGTCTAAACGTAGTCTATAAAGATTTTCTTTATGTTCAAAATATTCCGGGTTTATTAGCATTATATTATTCAGAATGATAAAACCTTCAAGATACTTATGTTCTCTTAAAACAAAAGAAGAATAATTATTCTTTGGACGTGCTTTTTGTGGTGATAAAACATATGATTCTTCCCATAAACTTTTTTCTGATTTCCAAACATTATTTCTCTTATGTGTAAGATATATTGATAATATAAATATAAATAATAGAACGAATGTTACTCTGTTTTTAAAAATCATAAATAGAATTTTTGTTAATAATAAAATAATTCCAATTATTGGTAAATATAATCTATGTTCAAAAATTACATTACCTATAGGCATTATTGATGATTCAACGCTTGAAGCAATAAAATACCACAGAATACTTATCGAGAGAATGGGATATTTTCTTCGATACAGAATAGATAGAATAATAAGCATCAAAAGAAAAAGCCCGCTCAGAGTGACTTTCCACTCGAAGAGACTTTCGCTGATGGGATAATCGTAATCCAGATGCTGATTTATGGGTAAAAAGATAAGTCGTAAATACGTAATGTGAACCCGTAACTGGGTTAAAAAGTAATTATAGGGAGTCAAGGTGTAGGTGTGTCCTTGTTCAGGTGGAATCGTTTTAAATATTTTTGAAAAATCCAGTTTATACCACAAGGGGAGAATTAATAGAAACACCATGAAAACCACGGCAACAATGATAGCAGTTTTTTTTTTCTTTTTCAGAAAGGTTCCTATGTCATCATACAGGATCCACTCCAACATCAAAATCATAAGAGGAAAAGTAAAGACAATTTGTTTCGTAAAGAGTCCCAGAAGTCCGGATAACCCGGACAAGACAAACCAAATCCAGGCAAATTTATTTTTTGATAAGATACTCCTCCCCTTCAGAAAACAATTCACTGCCAGCAGATAGAAAAGACTGGCTAGGGAGGCCATGCGCTGAACAATATAGGTCACTGCCTGGGTCTGTATAGGATGTACGGCAAAGAGGAGTCCGGTGGAAAAAGCAACAAATAGAATTTCTGGATTTTTCAACGAAATACGATCCGTCTCCTTAAGCAGGTTCAATATCTGCAGGACCAGCAAAAAAACCAGGAGGGCATTGATAATATGAATGATCAGATTTACCAGATGATACCCCCACACATCCAATTCATGAAAGTGATAATTCAATGCAAATGTCAGCTGTGCAACAGGTCTTTGCGGAAAAGAATTAAATACCCTTTTTAAATCAGACAGATTTCGAATTCCAGGATTATTCTGTATGCTATGGTGGTCATCAAACTGAAAGGGAACATCAAATGAATTCCAATAGGCTATAGTAGTAACGGTGATAATGATCAGGCAATAGAATGATTTATTAACTTTCATAATCTTCTCGCTTTTTATCTAATATATCGGATTCCAGATGACGGTTTTCCTCCATGTCAAACCACATGGCAAAAAGCAGAAACTGTACACCCAGAATAGTAAGCATCATCCAGGCCAGGAAATTCACTTTGGGAATAGTACCGGCATTGATCCAGAAGTAGAGAAAGCGGATTAGAAGGGGTATTGATAAAAGATTGAGCAAAATCCCCATAAAATAAAAGAGAACCAGTGGGTGAAAGTTCCGAATCATGTATTTTTTAAAAAGGCGGGTAAAAAAAATACGGATTAACATGACAGGGATTGTAAAAATTATTTTTCGGATTTTAAGTCCGGACTTCTCACCTACATTATAGACAGGTTTCACGGGAACATCCACCACCCGCAAGTTGTGAATATTCAGACGGACCAGCAAATCATTGGGCTGCCCGTATCGCTTATACATCTTATCCCAGTCAATAGTATGAAGAGCCTTTTTGTTGATGGCCGTATAGCCGGACTGGGAGTCCGCCACATGCCAGTACCCGCTGGCAATTTTCGTAAGAAACGATAAAAAAGCATTTCCCCAGAACCTTATTTTAGGGATCATTTTGTAGGCTTCTCCGGTAAACAGCCGGTTTCCCTTGGAATAATCGGCTACTCCGTTACAAACAGGATCGAGAATTGCCGGCAGATCACTCGGATCCATCTGTCCGTCTCCGGCCATGACAACAGCAATATCTATATTGTTATCTCTGGACCATTTATAACCTGAAGCAATGGCAGCACCCACTCCCAGATTTTTATCATGTTTAATAAGAACAATTTTTGTATTCATTATTGATTCAACAATTTCAACAGTGTTATCGTTACTTTTATCATCAACAATTATAATTTTATCAACGAAATCCGGCAATGACAGTATGACTTGGTTGATTTGTTTGCTTTCATCAAAGCAGGGTACTACAATGGAAATAATTTTATTTTCGTACATTTTCATGCTCCGAATTTCATAAAATGAATATAACCAATATTGATATTAATATTGAAATTTTTCCAACTTCCTGATTTCAAAATCTAATTATTTTTGACTAACTTTTTATTAGGCAAACTAAAAATCAGTCCAAATATCAGAGTCCAAAACATTAAAATAATTCGGTCCACAATACCAATCATAACACCGGTTGTGAATGTGTATCCGAAAGATGACACAACGTATCCCGTAATGCTTTCCCTGACACCTAAATTACCGGGAATAATTGAGTTAAATCTCATTACAGATGTAATAATCGTTATTATTATAATTTCTGCAAGATTTACTGGAACGTTTACATCATGAAAAATCAGCCAATAACGCAAAGAAAAAATTAATAATACAAGGATATGTAATAAGATAATTTTTATAAGTTCACATTTGTTCTTTTTAATAATATTTAATCCGCTTTGAATATTGGACAACCATATAAAAATTCGTTTATCAGACTTGATTTTCGGAACAGGTATTATGAGTAGCAATATACCGGATATTACAATTATTATCAGAAGAATAAAGAAAGCCAAACTGAAACTACCTTCTTTAAGATAATGATATATCATTATAAAAATTCCAATGATTCCATATGCAAAGATCATCAGAATGGCACTTCCGGTTATTAAACTGACAAATGATGTTATCGGCATATTTGTCCGGTTTTTCAGAAATACTGCATTATGAACCGTTCCTGCATTTAAGGGCAGATAATTATAGTAAGCTCTAAGAGAAACAAGTTTAAAAAGGGTTGAAATCTTTAGGTTTATTCCAAAATTCTTAAGCAATAAGCCATATTGATAACTATAAAGAAATTGAATTAAAATGAACAACATTGAAAGCCAGAACAATGTAACCCACTTTACGTTAGTTATCTGTCTGAATTCACTTTCATGATTTTTGATAAAATAAATGATAAATAAAACCACGAAAATAAAGAGAACAAATTTTATAAAAGGCAATGATTGGGTTAAAATCTTAGAGATGTGTTTTTTCAAATTTGTATCCCTATATATAATTTCTATATATTGTCAAATATTTTTCTGCTACAATATCCCAGCTAAAATTATTTTTAATATGTTCTCTGGCAGCAATACGAACTGATGTAATATCCGGATCATTATTAAATATTTGAAGTATTTTATTATATAACCCGTTTACATCATTAGGGGGAACAATAAAACCATTTTTATCATCATTAATTAAATCTTTAATCGCCGGTAAATCTGTAGCAATGACCACAGCACCGCAACTCATGGCTTCACCAATGGCAAGTCCTAACCCTTCTGAGAAAGAGGGAAATATACAAAGATCACAGGATGCATATAATGATGCAAGCTGTTTATGATCAATATATCCAGCAAATATTACATTGTTCAAAACATGAAGGTTCTTAGCAAGCTTCAATAGATCGCTCTGATATTCCCCATTTCCTGCAATGATCAGCTTAGCTTTTGGATCATTTTCCAGATACAATGAAAATGCTCTGATCAAAATATGAATACCTTTATTTTTTATAAGTCTTCCGGCAGTTACGATTAATTTGGATTCAGCCTGATATTTGATTCTGAGCAGGAAATCCTTTTTATTTTCATTAAAAAGATCTGTGTCTATGCCCATCGGTACTATGCTGATTCTATTTGCTATATTACTATTAACAATATCATCTGCCAAAAACTTACTAACTGTCACAATATGATTACAATTCTTAAGAATTTTGTGCTTTAGATATTTTAATAATGGATTGTTTTCTTTAAGCCAGTCACTTCCATGAACAGTAATAATTAATTTGAGCTTTCTTTTTTTTAATATTTTCTTTAACAATATACCGGATATTCCCTGAGGAATGATCCAATGACATTGTAATAAATCAATTGAGTATTTTTTTATCAACTTGTATGAATTGAATATTTGACTTATCAGATAAAAAGGAATAAACAAAAACATGATATTTTTTTTAAAACCCGAATATATTCCATTCTGAAAAAATCGGTAAAAATTTTTAAAGGGCAAAAAACCAAAACGCATAATTTTTAAACCCGAAGTATATCCTATAACCTTATAATTATATAATTTTGGCGCTAATATAATCTGGGAATAAAACGGATTAATTTTTCTTGATAAGGTTAATATAAAACCTCCTCCTCCTGAATGATCCCCGGAAAATGAAGGAAAGGAAGAAGTCAAAATTAATATGTGCTTCAGCTTTTTATTTTTTTTAGGATCCATATATATGTTGGACACAGCCAGTAAGCAATCTTGAGAATAAACAGATAGACATATTTGATATTTGAATTATCGGTAAGGTCCATTTTCATGGCATCTTGCAAATAGAAATGTAAATTTTTATTTTCAAATTTCTCTTTTGAGAATTTGACAGCTTCTTCATCAATATCAATACCAATCGTATCAGCGAAATATTTACTTAACAAATGTGTCATAATTCCTGTAGAAGAACCAATATCCAATAAATTTAAGTTTTTAAAATAAGACAGGTCTTGTTGAAAATAATCCTTTAATACAGCAATGATCTTTTTAGCTTTTTGCTCTCGTTCTTGATTACGATACAACTTTTTATGATGTTGAGAAAAGTTTTTTTGATATATATAGTTAACTGATTTCATAAAGCATTTTAATTTCTGGTATTAATTTATAAAGATTTATAGTAAATATTGCATATTATTTCAATTTTAAAAAAATAATAATACCTTTTAATAATAAAAAAAAGCTCCGTTTGGAGCTTTTTATACAAAGTGTTAAGAATTAATTAAAAGTTGGTAAGAGTATACCAAGTAGGTGTTGCTGTATATATTATAGTTGAACCGTCAATAGTATATGTTCCTGTATCTGATGCATATGTTAATGTAGATGGTGTTTCACTTAATATTTGTTCTGGAGAAACCTCTCCTTTTGTTGGTATAGCATCTGCTAAAGATTCACCAGCTGCAAGATTAGCTGCTATAGTCATATTGATAGCGCTTTGAATCTGATTACGTATTTGTTTTCTTTGTGCACTTCTCGCACTATCTTGAATGTTAGTATACCTCGGCACCGCAACAGCGGCCAAAATTCCGAGCAGGACGATAACTGTCACAAGCTCGATGAGTGTAAAACCTTTGTTTTTCATTTTATGTCCCCTTTTGTTTTTTTCCCTAGTAGCATTCAAACAATTTTCGTTTATTTTTTTTTCAATTGCAAGAAAAAAAATCAATTATATCAATCATTTTAATCTGTTATTGATATGTGATATAAGTCACAAACGCATTCCACTTTTTAAAGAACTGAAGCCATATCCCACATGGGCATGAAGATCCCTAAAGCAAAGATAAGAAGAAACCCTGTGATGACCATGACCATGATGGGTTCGATAAGGCTTGAGAGCTTTTTAATTGAGTATTCCACATCCCGGTCATACTGCTTGGCTATACTTCCCATCATCTGCTCAAGACTCCCGCTCTGCTCTCCGATATCAATCATCTGTATAACCAATTTGGAGAAATACTGGCTTTTTCTTAAGGAATCAGCGATGGTATTCCCACGGATAACATCTTTTCTTGCCTCCAGGATATCACGCTCCAAAGCGGCATTTCCTGTTGTTTCCGCTACCGTCTTCATGGCATCTACAATCTGAATCCCGCTCTGGCTTAATGTACGCATCATGTGGGAAAAGCGGGACAAGGAAGATTTGGATGTAAGATCCCCGAATACAGGAGCGCGCATTGTGAACCCGTCCCACCAGAGACGGCCCTTTTCCGTATTGATGTATTTCCGGAATCCAAAAATTATTCCGCCTATTATCATTGCTAATAACCACCAATATGTCTGCATGAATTCTGAAGTAACAATCATGATCCGTGTTGGCAATGGGAGGTCGGCTCCCATTTGGTCAAACATACCCATAAAGGCAGGCACGATAAAGATCATGGCTCCAACAAAGGCAAGAATGAGTACAGAAAGAACAATTAAGGGATACCGCATGGCTGATTTGATTTCCCGCTTGAGTTTGATATCCGCCTCAATAAGGGATGTAAGACGCTCTAAAACTGTATCCATTACTCCTGCCTCTTCACCTGCATGGATCATACTGACATACAGGTTGTCAAATACTTTCGGGTGCTTTTGCAGGGCAACCGAGAGCGAATAGCCGGAATTTACATCTCCGATAATCTGATACAGTACTCCCTTAAGTTTATCGTTAGCAATCTGGGCATGGATTGCTTCAAGGCTGGTAACCAGCGGAACACCGGCTTTGAGCAACGTTGCCAGCTGATCCGTGAAAATGCTGATGTCTTCAGGTTTGATTTTTTCACTAAATTTGATTCCCCCGGATTTTCCGGCCTCACCTCCGCTTCCGCCTTTCACTTCTTTGATGGATAAAACCATATATCCCTGGTTCTCAAGCATGGTCAGCATTTCCTGCCTGCCGGGGCCGTCACCGGTTTCAGTCCGGGGCACGCCATTCTTCCCCAGTATTTTATATTCAAAAGTAGGCATTACTGAAAACTCCCTGTTGCTGAATTGTATGTGTATGTACCGCCGGCCGGTCCTGTATATGTCGTGCCGTTCTTCGTCCAGTTATCCGTGACCGGTTGCGTTAAAACATTTCCGAAAAAAGGATTTGATGAAGATGCCGACCCGTTGGCAGAACCGTCCAGGGCTGAGGGATAAAGCGGTATTGTCCCCCGCGTTACAGCTCTGTTGTAATAGTCATTTATTCCTGTCCGAACAAGTTGTACAACGACAGTTTCTGCTTCCTGCTTTCCCGTACCGGAAAAATCAAAAAGCCGGGGAACAGCGACAACTGCCAGAATTCCCAGAATAACTATGACAAGGACGATTTCCATAAGAGTAAATCCGCGGAAATCAGACCATGGATGTAATTTCCAGCACTTCTTCAATGGATACAATTCCTTCTGTTGCTTTATCAATACCCTGCTGCATAAGACGGACCATTCCTTTGCTGACTGCATAATTTCTTAGTTGATCCAATGAAGCCTCATTGATAATCATTTCAGATAATTTTTCGTCATTGACCATCAGTTCAAAGAGTCCAAATCTTCCCAGATACCCTGTGTTTCTGCACTGTATGCATCCAACCGGTTTATGAAAATGATACTTACCGTTTATGGGAATATCCAGTCTTTCAAGCACATGATCAGGCGGATTAAAGGGTTCTTTGCAATGGGGACATAAAACACGGATCAGACGCTGGGCAACAACCGCACGGATGGTTGATGCGATGAGGTACGTTTCAACACCCATATCGATTAAACGTGTTACGGCTGACGGGGCGTCGTTGGTATGAAGGGTACTGAGCACCAGGTGACCGGTGAGGGCAGAACGGATTGCCAACTCAACTGTTTCCTGATCTCTAAGCTCCCCTATCATGATAATGTCCGGGTCCTGACGAAGAATTGTCCTCAGGGATGAGGAAAATGTCACACCAATCCTTGGATTAACCTGCCCCTGATTGATATTATCCAGTTCATATTCGATGGGATCTTCCACTGTGATGATGTTTTTTGATACGGTATTCAGGGTTCTCAGGGTTGAATACAGGGTCGTGGTTTTACCGCTCCCCGTAGGACCGGTAACAAGGATGATACCGTTCGGCATGCGGATCAGTTCAGACCATCGACGAAAAATTTCCGGCGAGAATCCCAGTTTGTTCAAGTCAACCATGCTTTTTTCTTTATCCAGAAGCCGCATAACGATCTTTTCGCCGAAATAGGTTGGATAAGTTGAAACACGGAGACTCACTCGTTTATTATCTTTTTTAAATCGAATACGCCCATCCTGCGGTTTCCGGGTTTCTGAAATATCCATATTACACATCACTTTTATTCTGGAAGCCACCGATGCCTGAAAGGATTTGGGCAGGGTATAATTTTCAAAAAGGGTACCATCCACACGAAAACGGATCCGGACATCTTTTTCCCGGGGTTCAAAATGGATATCGCTGACACCCATATCGATGGATTGGGCAAGCATTGTGTTTACGGCTTCAATAACCTTAGTATTCCCGATAATTTCCTCATCTTTTTTATTTTCTTTCTCAAGTTGGTCCTGTTCAAATTCAATATGATCATCAGAAAGCCCTTCCATCTTCTTCGATTTTCCGTAATAGACTTCTACGGCATATGATATATCGGTTTCTGTTGCCAGAACGATATCCAGCTCCATTCCGGTAAGTTTACTTATCGAATCAATATTTTCCACATTAAGAGGATCTGAAGTAGCAACACTTAACTGTTCCCCTATTTTAAACAAGGGGATAATCTGATAATCACGGGCCAGTTCTTCAGGAATCAAACGGATAATCTCTTTTTCAATAGAGATGTCATCCAGTTTGACAAAAGGAATATCCATCTGTTCTGCAAGAAACTGCATCAAATCGATTTCTGCAATGAGTCCCAGTTCGATCAGAGCTTTACCGAAATAAACACCTTTTTCACTTTGGTAACGTAATGCCTGATTCAGTTCTTCCGATGAAATTTTTTTGTTCTCAAGCAGAAGCTGTCCAAGCGGTTTTTTCATTTTTATTGCAGGCATACATTCACTCCTGATTAAATCCAGACATAATTTATATATAAGTCAATTAAATATTCTCCGAAAAAAAGTGACAATACCGATCCCAGGGCCATAAAAGGTCCAAAGGGTACATGCACGCCGGTCTTGACTTTTTTAAAAGCCATGAGAATCAGCAGAATAACCGCTGCTGAGCAAAACGTAAGAAAAAGCATCATGATCGATAATTTCCAACCCAGAAAGAGTCCGGTAATCAACCCAAGCAAAACATCCCCAAAACCCATACTTTCCTTGTTAAACATCGCTTTTCCCAGGATTCCGGCCAGATAGAGAAATCCTGCTGTAATAAGGGCACCTATCAGTGCTGAAATCCAGCGGTTATCCCAAAACGTGATAAGTCCCGATACAGCCAGAATCAGCCCTGCATTGACAAATGACTGGGGAATGATCATGTGTTCCAGGTCCACAAACGCCGTGATAATAAGAATAAAAACAAAGGACATGTACCAGACAGATTCTAGAACAGGCCCGAAAACGATGAAAATCATTCCAAAAAGAAATGCTGTCAATAATTCTACGAAAGGATACATGATAGAAATCCGGGACTTGCAAAACCGGCATTTTCCTCTCAGAACAAAATAACTGACCAAAGGGATATTATCATACCAGGGAATCATATTACCGCAGGTTGTGCACGCGGAGCGTGGTCTGACTATGGATTTATTCCGGGGAACACGGTAAATAATCACGTTTGCAAAACTGCCGAGAGCCAGTCCGGCCAGTATAGTTACGATTAATCCCATCCAGCCATCATTCATGGATTAACATTTCCTTAATTTTTTTCAGGAGCTCAGCCGTGGTAAACGGTTTTGTCAGATATGCATCTGCCCCAACATTTTTTGCCGTATAAAAATCTTTTTGGGCACTTTTCGCAGAAAGTATAATAATAGGAATATTTTTATACTTTTTATCAAATTTGATCATATTACAAACCTTAAAACCATCCATTTTGGGCAGCATAATGTCCAGTAAAACAAGATCCGGTTCAAGTTTTTTTATTTTTTGCAGTCCTTCCAACCCGTCTGAAGCAGTCTCAACCTTAAAACCGATAGATTCTAACCGGAGTTTTATTGCTCTCTGCATATCCGGTTCATCTTCAACAATCAAAACAGTATATTCTGCCATTTTTCATCCTTTATGTTTGCTCTCTTTGTTCGATATGCGTTTGCTGAGTTATAAGTTGAGTCGGAGACCCGAACAGCGAAATGTTTCGGGAAGTGATGAGCGGCAAGGGGTGAGAGTCACCAGCCCGGCATGCCTTTTCCGGGGTCACGGGTATCACTGTCATCTGCCGGCACTTACCGGAATCTTAACATAAAACGTCGATCCCTTATTCAACTCGCTTTTAAACCAAATCTTCCCGCCCATTTGTTCTACCAGATCTTTAGTGATACTCAACCCCAGTCCGGCCCCGGGTAGACGTTCAAGGTCCAGGCCGGTCCGAAAAAAACGTTGAAAGACTTTATCATGATCCTTTTTGGCAATCCCTCTGCCATGGTCTTTCACCGCAACATAAAATTCATTATTATCTGTAACATCTGCATAAACAATAACTTCTGTTCCCTCATCAGAATATTTATAAGCATTTTCAACAAAATTTACAAGAATTTGAATCAACAGATCCTTATCTGAAAGTATAGCAGGCAGATTATCCCGGATTTCTGTATTAAGAATCATGGATTTTGCACGGTAACGGACTTTGAACAGATCAACGACTTCTTTAATCAAGTCATGAATATCAATTTTACTGATTTGTGGTTTTCGTCTGGTTTTATCTGATTTCATGACATCAAAAACATTATTGATCAACCGTTCAAGGCGTTCAAGATTGTTGGATATAATCTGAGTGAACTCCTGATGATCGTCCGACAAGATTCCGCCGATTCCGTCTGCCATGAGAGAAACATATTCTTTCACAATGGCAACCGGTGTTTTCAACTCATGGGATACATTGGATATCAGGTCGGCTTTAATTTCTTCTACACGTTGATTGTCCGTAATATCCCTTGCAACAAGAATCAATCCGTTTTCAACAAAGGGCAGGCTCCTGAACCTGTCAGTCACAGAATCAAAAACAAGACGGTCTTTAAGATCGTTTCCAATGTATACCTTATGGCGATATACTTTTTTTTCATCAAAACAGGTTTTAATCACCGCATCCCAGTTCTGCTTAAAAAACGTCTTCAAATCATCAAATTGAATAACTTTCCGATAGTCTCCCATTAAATTTTGAAAACACTGATTGATATATACATTATTATTGTCAAAATCAATGATAGCCGCCAAATCATTGATCTGATCAAAAACTGAAAAAAACTGTTGTTCCTGTTTCTTACGAATTATCGATTCAATATGTTTAAGAATCATCTCAATTCCTGAGATCATTTCATTAAAAAAGGTATATTCTGATTCAGTATAAACGTTTTCATGATAACTCAACAAACCCAGTATTCCCGTAAAACGGCCGCTTCCGGGGCACATAAGCAGAAGAGAATCCCGAATACCTTCATCTGATACGGGATCGTTTGAATTGCTATATCGAAAATCGGGAATCAAATCATTCATATCGGAATTATTTTCTAACAGGTATTTTTTAGATAATGTATGAATAGCATCTTTAAGTCTGGGAGATACCCCTTCTCCATTAAATAAAACAATATTATCGCTCCATAATGAATAGTAAAAAAGGATATCACAATGAGCAATAGAATCAAAATACCGTGAAGCAGTACTCAATGCGTCAGATAAACGTAAATGATCATCCAGAGACAATAGAATGTCGTTTAGAATACTGTATTTTATTGTATCAATATTATCCCGGGTTTTCCGGAGAATTTTTTGACTGTGCATGGAAAATCGGATCAAACGGTCTGCCAGAATCGATAAATGGTCCGAATCCAACGACCAGATAACATAAAATGGATAGTTACCCTCAAACCGGTTCACATCTGATTCAGTATCCGCCAGGGGGAAAAAACTTATACTTACTGAATTCCGGTATGCTTCAAGCACACCTTTTTCATGATCAGGATCAAACATCACAAAATCAGGATGAATGAGTTCTGAACCATTAAAAAGTTCCGGATCATTTATAACACGCGCAGAATAACCGGCTGAATGAAATGCCTCAATCAGTGATTCATATTTCTGAAGATGAGAAGAATAGAGCAGTACATATTTTATGTGTGTTCCGTGTGCCATAATTCAACCATTCGGAAATTCATGACCGGATTCCGATTTTTTTGTCATCAATCGTTGTTGATTTGTTTAATTTAATTTTAAGACGGAGATCATTGGGTCTGTCAGCAAAACGAACAGCATCCTCCATTGTGATCAATCCTTCATTATGTTTAATGTAAAGACATTGATCAAAGGTCATCATTCCCTCATGGGTACTGGATTCTATTGTATTGCGGATCATCTCAATCTCACCATTATGAATAAGATCCCTGACGCGAGCCGAATCCAACAATAATTCGTGAACAGCGGTTCGTTTACCTTTAATATTAGGAATTAGTCTTTGACCTACGACGGCCTGAAGGTTCAAACTCATCTGAAGACGAATCATTTCATGGAATTCGGGAGGATAAAATCCCATAACCCTTTCCAGTGTCTGATAAGCATTATTAGCATGGAGTGTTCCGAGAACAAGGTGTCCTGTTTCTGAAAAATTCAGAGCTGCGCTCATTGTTTCCCTGTCTCTGATTTCACCGATCAGGATCAGGTCGGGAGCCTGACGAAGAGCTGATTTCAGTGCATCTGAATACGTAGGCGTATCAATGCCGACCTCCCGCTGGTTCACTATGCTTTTTTTGTGATTATGAATGAATTCGATAGGATCTTCAATGGTAAGAATATGACCGGTTGACATTGAGTTCCGATAGTCGATCATAGCTGCCATCGTAGTGCTTTTTCCAGATCCTGTAGCTCCCACTACCAAAATCAGACCTTTTTTTCTCATGATCAGGTCTTTAAGAACAGTCGGCATATTCAGTTCATCCAGGGTAGGTATTTGTGTTACAATTCTGCGGAGAACAAATCCCGGTGAATTTCTTTGATAAAAAGCATTCCCCCTGAATCGGCCTTTTCCCGGTTTACTCAGGATAAAATCCAGTTCTTTTTGTTCCATCACTTTTTCAATATCAGCAGGAGTAAGCATCTCTTTCATCAGGGATTTTAACATATCCATGTTTAGTTTTTCTTTCTCAAGAGGAAGAATTTTTCCGTCGATACGGAGCATCGGAAATGCTCCTATAGTCAGGTATAAATCAGACGCTTTCGCCTGGTTCATAACACTTAGAAAATCGTCAATCGTATACATAGTTATTCGAGCCCAAGGTTTTTCTTAACATATCCGGGGTTGCTGGCACTTTGTATAGCAGTGTTTGGGTCAATTTTCTTTTCTTCGACAAGCCGGACCAGGGATTGATCCAGCGAAACCATCCCAACATTGGAACCGGTCTGGATAGCTGAGGGGATCTGAAAGACTTTATTTTCCCGAATCAGATTCCGGATACCGCTGGTTCCGATCATAATTTCATAAGCAGCCACCCTGCCGCGACCGGATACATGTTTCAGAAGAACCTGAGATACAACGGCTAGGAGAGATTCGGATAACATGGACCGAATTTGAGCTTGCTGGTTAGCAGGATACTGATCAATAACACGATCGATGGTTTTGGGGGCATTGTTTGTATGAAGAGTCCCAAACACCAAATGCCCTGTTTCAGCAGCTGTAATGGCAAGGCTGGTGGTCTCAAGGTCCCTCATTTCCCCCACTAAAATTACATCCGGATCTTCACGGAGAGCACTCCGCAATGCAGCGGCAAAAGATTTTGTATTAAACCCGACTTCCCGTTGATTCACCAATGCTTCATTGGATTTGTGGACAAACTCAACCGGATCTTCAACTGTTATAATATGTTTTTTAAAATTTGTATTTATATAATCTATAATCGTTGATAATGTTGTTGATTTACCGCTTCCGGTCGGACCTGTAACAAGAACCAGACCTTTTTCCTGGGAGGCGATATTTAACAAAACATCCGGTAACCCCAACTGTTTGAAATCAAATACTTTTGTTGGGATCATACGAAAAACGGCAGCTTCACCGTTTATATCCTTATACACATTTACGCGAAAACGTCCAATACCCTTAAATTCTCTGGAAAAGTCAATTTCCCAGCTGGTTTCAAAGATTTTACGTTGTTCGTCACTCATGACATCATATACCAAAGAGTGAATTAAAGTACTGTCCAATGGGTCAAGATTGGTACGAAGAAGATCACCGTCTACCCGGACAATGGGTGGTGAACCCACACAGAGATGGAGGTCAGAAGCACCATTTTCGACTGCAAATTTTAAGAGCGTGTATATTTCAGTTGCCATGTCAGACTCCTTCAGAATCGTTACTGTACAATGGTAGGAGTAATGAATATCATCAATTCACTGCGTTCAGGTGTAACACTCTTATAAATGAAAAGATGCTTGATTAATGGAATACGGCTGAAAAAAGGAACTCTTTTTACCGTTTCGATATCCTGTTCCAGTATAAGACCGCCAATCAGAAGCGTTTCTTTATCTTTCACGCGGATATTGGTATTGGCCGTCCTGGTTGATACAATAGGCCGATCCGCATTCTCTCCCGTAAATCCGGTGACAGCTTCAACCTGGGCATTCACAGCCATAGAAATGTAATTGTCATTATTAACCCGCGGTGTTACCATGAGAACAATCTGTACTTCTTGTTCTTCATACGTAGTGGTCGGCGGGCCGTACTGAGTTGCAGGCTGGGTCACTGACACAGGATACGTAGTTCCAACACTGATGATTGCCATTTGGTTATCAAAAGTCGTCGTTTGCGGTTTTTGTGTAATTTTAGATGAACTGGATGTCGTCAGCAGATCAAAAACAGCCGAGAGTTCGACTGCTGATAATGTTGCAATGGCCATCTGTTGCCAGTTTCCCAAAGGAAAACCTACGGCACCCGTCCCGGGTCCGCCCCGAAGGCTGGCACGGGCACTCCAGTTAATACCCATATTTTCTGTTATATCCAGTTTTGTCTCAACAAATTGAACAGATATATTGATTTGAGGTATTTGGACATCGAGCTGACCAATAATTTTATCAATCGTTGCAAAATTGGATGAAACATCTGTTACAAGGATCATATCGTAACCGGGCATAAGGTTCATCATACTCATCATACCCATCATTCCGGCACCGCCGCCGGCTCCTCCTGTGCCTCCCATGCCGGACATTCCCATACCGCCGCCCATAAATCCGGATGAACCAAATCCTCCGCCTGTCACGCCTGCCCCGCCGGTCGTTCCGCCTGCCAGACTGCCGGATTCGCCGCCTTTGATGGCCGGAGAATAAACAGTGACCTTTCCTTTTTCAGTGAGAACATTTTCAATGGCATCAGAAACAGATTTTCCGTCAACATAAGTCAAACGATAGACTTGAGTCATCAATTCACCGGCAACATCATCTTCTTTGGCTTTCACAATAATAACATCATCATTCTGGAACCAGTTATAGCCGTTTACTTTTAGAATGGCATCCAGGGCATTATGCACGCGCACATTATTCAATGTGAGTGTAACCGTACCTTCCAGTTTATCTGAATTCACGACATTCAGATCATTCTGAATCGCAAAAAGTCTGAGCACATTAGGAAGGGGAGCGTTTGAAAACTGAAGGGTAACCCTGTTATTCAAACCGGCTTTATACGGAGAATAATACTCATTTACAGTAAAAGAAGCACTTCCATCTTTATCCAGTTCCCAGGTTAAAAAAATCGATTTCCCGTCCTGATAAACAGAATACTTAGGTAGATAACTGAAATCAAAGATCAGTTTAAACTGATCTTTCATCTTATATCTGTCCACAACTTTATACAGATACAATGGAGAATAAGAAACATACTCTTTCATACCCCGAAAATTATTCTCACAATTCCTAAGGTCAATCGTGATCTGAGGGGGATTGTATGTTCCATACACATCAAAATCAATTTTCTCTTCATCAAAAACCATCTCAATCTCTGCCTGATTTTCATATCGATGGTATATAATATCTCTGATAGCATTTGCCCCGTAAAGCATTGTTCCGGAAAATAAAATCAGGATCAGAGCTCTCATATAATATTTACGAAGCATGGGCATCTCCATTGTTGATCATCCATGTTTAACAGAAAAACCTGGACACAGACTTTAATGCGTGAATTATTCCCATTGGGATGTCGGTTTTTCAGAAAAAGCCAGTTTTATGGATTCATTCTTTTTTCTCAGAATGACATATGTTTTATAAACATCACTCAGGGTGTATCCTTCGATGGAATCACCCGGTTTCATAACCCGGTCATTTATGAGTACAGTCGGTTTATTATTCAACCATGAGATCCCATTTAATTGAAATGAATGAATAATGACTTCTTCTTCAATTTCCTCAGGTTTTTGAATAATTTCTTCAGGTGGAACGTCTTCAATTTCGGGTTCGAGATATGCATAGACAAACGGATCATTTTTCCATTCCAGATTCCATGCACCTTCAGTGGTAGTGTATGATTTTAACTTAACATGGGTTCCCGGAAGAGCCGTTTGCTGTACGACAGATCTGGCTGGTTCTGTTCTTGCAGTAACCGGAGCAGATACCGGTGTCGGTTTATCTGAACCGGATGGCAAAACCTGTATGATAACAAATATAACTACGACAATACCCGCTATCGATAATAAGATCTTTTCACGTTTCTGTAACGCCATATCAGTCCTTGGCTGTATATGCCAGCAATTTTATTTCAATATGCAATTTTTCAGGAAGCTGGGTATCTGTTAAAAAGTGTATTGTCTTTATATGAACCGGTTCACTGGCTGCAGTCAAATCTTCAAGAAATTTACCGGTTTCAATGAATTTCCCCTTCAAAAAAACGTCAATCGGATAGGAATGAAGAGATTTCTTAAAATACTTTTTAGTATCCGCAGGATTTACATTGAACTGGTCAACAGGGGATGGATTTAAAAACTCAACTTCAAGACTATGAAGTATTGATAACTGTTCAATATAATCCAGTGTGTTCTGAAAACTGCTTTCGTCCTCCACGGTATCAAATAAACGATTTAAATCATTTTCAAGATCCCGGATTCGTTTTTCTAATTGACCTTTATTTCTCTCGATAGTACCGATCTGAACAATTCTTTGTTCCAAAGATGCAATATCATTATTCAGTCCATCTATTTCCTTATCAATTGGAAGATAAAAGAAAAGAACCCATGCCAAAACACTTAGTATTAGAAGGCCAATATTTATCAAACCGATTCGTTTTAAATTCATAATTGTTTTAAAACTCCCGTAATCGTGAATGTCCTTCGCATCTCATTTTCAATTCTTTCATCACGGGTTGTGAGTGTAACATCCTGAAAGAAACCGGTGTCTCTGAATTTAGCAAGATAATTATTCAAATAGATATCCGCAACGGAAGGATTTCGTGTAATATACCCTTTCAAAACAAAGTCTGATTGTTCCTTTTCGCCGGGATTTGTGCTTTTACCCAGTTGAAAATCAATCAAATGAACACCGGCCGGTGTCAGATTTGAGATGAGTTTCATGAGAGAAAGGGTCCTGTCAGTGGAATATTGATCCTCTCTGACCTGATTTAATATACGGGTCATGGTATTTTCTTTTTCATTCATGATCATAAATTCTGAGGATGCATTGGATACATTCTGCCATCTGATCTGAGTACTCTTATGCTTATCTTTTACATCATCCCGCAATATTAACATATCATTTGTACGAATACCTGCAAATACAATAAATATAATGAGTAAAATTCTGCTGAGTTTTGAACCGGCAATAAAAACTTCTCTGGACCGTGTTGCGGCAGATATAACATTAAGATCACTATCCGGGTAAGCTGCAGCTATGTGAAGTGTATAAAGTGGAAGCATTTTATCCGGAATCTGAGCTTCTCGGGTTTTATACGTAAAAATATCGGTTCTCATGGGATTTAAGACGGATGTTTTACGCCCCAACTGGTCTTCAATAAAACGAACTACCCCGGGAATAACAGCTCCCGGCCCGATCAGGAAAATATCACCATCTGCCAAAAGTGAGAAGTTTTTCTTATAAAAATCAATTGAGCGGCTTATCTCCATTATGATTCGCTCAGCCAAAGGCCGGATCATGATCGAATATCTTGAATAATCGATGCCGAGGGTCTGAACAGAACTGCTTTTTTTCCGGGTAAACCCAAAACTATCAAGCAATTGGATTGCATCATTCCGTGATAATTTTTTTGGTCCGTTTATCGTATTCACTTCCTGGTTAAGCGATGAAATCAAATCCTTCCGACCGACACCGAATTCACGTTCATAATGGAATTCATGGTTCTTAATAAAGATCAAATTGCTGTATGTGTCACCAAAATAGAAGATTATGGCTGTTTCTTTGTAATAATCAGGATAATTAAGGCGGAAAGCTTTCGCAGCAAGAGCCGATACTGTTGAAATTTTCCGGGGATTCATACCGAAATCCCTGAAAAATTTTTCCTGCTGGAGAACCAGGGTTTGAGGGGCTATCAGAGTTAAATAGTTCTTTTCATCAACTGAATCAGAAGATATCTGTTTAACATCATATTCGACTTTTTTATCAGGGAATGGCAAATTTTTTGAGATTGCCCACTTTAAGGCTTCCTGAGTCTCTTTGGAACTCAGTTTCTGAAACGTTTGAATACGAGTTACATAACTTCGGCTGTGAGAGAAATATGTGAGAAAACTTTTTTTATGTTTGATTTGCCGGGAAATACTTCGAAGGGCAAACTTCTGTTTATCTTCATCTGTTGCTTCTTTGGGAAAATTCCAGTAATTGATATTCCCCCAATTTGTGATCTTGATTTTATTTACTTCAGGGACAGCCTGTATGTAATTGGAACCGGCTTCATCTGATTCAATAACGGTTATATTCCTTTTATCATTGATATAATCGGATATTTCAGAAATTTTCAGTTTTACGGCCGGTGTAACAGAATTAAAATTTTCTTCAAAGATTTTTTCTTCTTCTGTTGAATCCAGAAATTCTTCCTGTTCAATAATCTCTTGTTCCAGATCTTCAAATATGACTTTTTGTGTTGCCGATTTCGGCCCTTTTTCATCTTCGGGAACTACCGGTTCCACTTCCGGTTTGGATTCTTTCTGTGCAGCTGCTTCCGATTCAGGAGCTACGTCATCTTCCTTTTCCGGAAGCTCAGATTTATCAAAATTTTCGAAAACGTCGGTCTCATTTAAGGGTAATACAACATCATCACTTTTTGTAGCTATATACTCATCCAGAATGTCAAAAAAGGATTTTGCTTTCGTTGACTTCTTTTTATCCGTCTCGCTATCTGCTGCCTCCGTTTCCTGTTCAGACTCAAGACCCCCTTTTTCAGATTCGTCACTCTCGGAATTGTCTTCTTTATTGTCCAAAAAGGATAAAAGTTCAATCGTGTCATCGGATTCTGTATCATTATCTGCATAAATTTCTTTATCTGGCAAGACATTTTCACTATCATTGACAGTATTGGAAGAGTCTTCATCATCAGATTTGTGTTTAGTTTCGAAACGATTAATAAATTCAACAAAAGGCCCAAGAGTTTGCTTTGCGGATACCGGCTCTTTTTCCGGTTCATCTGTATCAGAACTTTCCGTTAAAGGTTTATCTGAACTGTTATCTTCATATTCGATTTCAAATACATTTTCCTCAGGACTATCATCTTTTGTATCAGCACTATATTCAGGATACTCTTTATTATCTTGAACTTGATCTTGAACCTGATCTCGATCTCGGTCTTGAGCATGGCCTGAATCGGATTCAAAAGCTTGTTTTTGATTCGCGTCCGGGTCTAAGACTGCTTTATTTTCTCTTTCACTATTTTTATTTTCATCAGCATTAGTAAAATCAACACTTTTGCCGGAAACTGTCTGATCAAAAAGTCTGGTCAGTTCATTTGAATCAAAATCACGCGTATCATCTTGTTCGGACGGTGTAGAAGAACCGGATGAACCCTTTTCCTGGGTATCATCAGACTCAGTTCTAAGAATATTCAACAATTTATTTGTTGCTACGTCGCGATTCTTGTCATCCTGTTCAGGCATTATGAGAGTTGATTCCCTTTACATAACATTTGTTTCAAATTAGTCGTGCCGGGCTTAACATGACCGGCACTTATCTTAATATTTGAAAAAGCCAGCAGATAAAAAATCTGCAATCTTTAAACACATAGTGAATAAAGAAAAAACTTTGTTAAACTTATACCGATTTATTTCATAATTCAACATTGTTTAACGTATCCTACTTGGTCTTACGTAAAAATTTAAGAATTTTTTAATTTGTGGTCCCGAAAATTTTCAAAGCATAAATGTGGAAAGATTTTTTTTCGGGATTACGTGTCAGGATTTTCTTCCAGCGATTCGAACAAATCCAACTGCTGATTCTTAACATATTGTTTGGAATCAGATGGTTTAACGCTTTTAAAATTTCCATTACAGGAATTTTCTTCCTCTTCCTGAATAATTCTTAAAAGCTATTTTGTCGGATTATCGCTGCTGTTTTTATCATGTTCCCACATGAAAAAATCTGTTTCCTTTAAGTAAACTTATGACTATATCTGCATCAACCAAATGTTTATCCTGCCTTATCATTTCTATCAGACAGTCATGACACAGGGTTATCATTTTTCTCGGATATCCCTGTGAGTTGAGATAGATCAGTTCTAAAGCCCCTTCAGTGAAAAATTTTATACCTTTGTCGGCTCCGGATATATTTAAACGGTGTTCTATCATGGCAACCGCATCCTGACGATTTAAAGGTTGGAGTGTAAATCCCATGGATACTCTGTCAGCAAAATTGGAATGTTTTTTCAGGATTTCCTTAAACTCCGGCTGGGCAAAAAAGATAACCTGGATTAACTTATATTGATTGGTTTCATAATTGAGAAGAGTCCGGATCAATTCAAGGTTTTCCGAAGAGATTTTCTGTCCTTCATCGATGACCAAAACCAGCACTTTTTTCTCTTCGACACCTTTTTCATAGAGAAAATTTTCAATAATATCCTTGCAGACAACAATAGAATCTCCTTTTTCGTGAATATCGAACAAATCAATCAGATATTTTAAAAAATCCAGTTCTGAGTTCCAGGAAGGATCAAGTATCAGAAAAAATTCAAATCGGGGGTCATATTTATAAAATCGCCGTAGTAGGATTCGGCTCAGGGTCGTCTTGCCGGTACCGATCCCGCCAATAACAACACTGAGTCCGCGACGGGTACGTATAGATATTTCAAGGAGATTAAGACACTCTTTATGTATTTCCGATTCATAAAAGTACAGGGGATCCGGTGTGATTGAAAAAGGTTCCTTTTTTAAATTTACAATCTCAAAATATTCCATGATATCCGTTTCGTTAACAATTTTTTTTTATATTCAATATACAATTTACATTGTTATACCAAAATAACAAGAATAATATTTTTAGTACTGAATTCTGAATTCTGAAGTCTTCCCAACAACGGTCGGGATGAATTGAATGAAGAATTATTGAACATGGTTCATGGGCTCAAGAGTTCATGGGCTCAAGAGTTCATGGGCTCAAGGGTTCAAGAGTTCATGAGCTCAAGAGCTCAGAAGTTCAAAGGT
>NPIE01009573.1_pt1 | contig 23743 bp, 28 predicted proteins | sample 8637661 | NCBI WGS metagenome assembly NPIE01 (sample SAMN07420842, study PRJNA396082) | bioreactor metagenome | isolation source: sample BA12 brine-fed electro-methanogenic bioreactor BA | place: Japan: Kochi | collected 2016-12-09
GGTGCGCTACATGAACGACCGGGGACTGGAGCGGAAATTCGACATCAAATCGTACGTAGAAAGGATAAGCAGACTTACGTGAAAAGCAGTGATAATAGCGTCAACAGCGTCGGTTCCGTTTCCGGCCTCCGGATGAAAGAGATCCTCATTTTCTGGGCTCCCCTTGCCGCCATGTGGCTGTTCATGGGGGTCGAGCAGCCCGGCATCACCGCCATCATCGCCCGCCTCGCCGAGGCAAAGGAGAACCTCGCCGCTTTCGGCATAACCCTCTCCATAGCCCTGATTATCGAGGCGCCGATAATCCAGCTCCTGGCAGCCGCAACAACCCTCGCCGACCACCGGCCAAACTNNAACTACCGGCGGCTCCTCGCCTTCATGCATCTTTCCGCCTTCATCCTGACGGCCATACACCTTGTCCTCGGGCTGACACCACTCTACGGGCTGCTTCTGGTGCGGGTTCTCGGGGTCCCCGAAACCATTCTGCCCCTCGCCCGGAGCAGTTTCCTCATCATGGTGCCCTGGGCTGCGGTCATCGGCTACCGGCGTCTCTGGCAGGGGGTGCTCATCCGCTACGGGAAGTCGAAGGAGATAAGCCTGACCATGCTCTGCCGTCTTGCCGCGACCATGGGTACGCTTTTTATCGGCTACCGCATCGGATCAATCTCCGGGGCCGACCTGGGGGCGCTTGCACTCAGCGTGGGGGTTTCGGTCGGGGCCCTCGCCGCCTGGTTTTTCGCCCGTCCCGTTGTCAGGGAGCTTGCCCGCTCCGGCCGCCCGGGCGCCCCTGCCCCGAAGGCGATCGGCTGGAAGGAGCTGCTCTCGTTTTACTATCCCCTCGCCATTACCAGTATCGTCACCTTTCTGGCCCGTCCCGTCCTCAGCTGGGGCATAGCCCGGGGACGCCTTCCACTGGAGAGCCTGGCGGTCTGGCCCGTGGTTCTCGGACTCATGTTTTTATTCCGCTCCACCGCCATGGCCTACCAGGAGGTGGCCGTCTCCCTGCTCAAGCGGGAGGGGCAGGAGCGGCAGCTCTACCGCTTCGCACGGATCCTGGCCGCGGCCCTGGGGGCGGGATTTCTTCTTGTTTCCATTACCCCCCTCGGCGGCATCTGGTTCCGCGGTGTCTCGGGACTCAGCGCCGACCTTGCGCCCCTGGCCATCGGCTCCGCACTGCTCATCGTCCCCGTACCGTTTTTTTCGGCCTTCGTCTCCTGGTATCGCGGCTACCTTATCTACCGGAGAAAGACCGATGCAATCGCAAAAGCGGTGATGATAAATACTGCAGCCCTGGTGCTTATCATGGTTCTCGGGCCTCTTATCTGGCCCGGAAACGGCGCGGAGGTCGCTTCCATCGCCTTTTCCCTCAGCCTGGTGGCGGAAACCCTTTATCTGCGCCGCCGGGTGCGCATATACTCGAAGTAAGAAATATCTGTATGGAATATCATAAAAGGAGACCAGAATGGTAAGCCTGCCCGTAAAAAACAGTAACGACCGTTACCCCCTGAAACCCTCGAAAATTATCGCCCTCGGCCTCAACTATCACGAGCACGTGAAGGAGAGCGTTTTTCTCACCACTAAAAACCTGCCCCCGGATATTCCCTCCGAACCGGTGCTCTTCCCCAAGACACCAAACGTCCTCATCGGTCCCGGCGAGCCCATCATTATTCCCGCATACCTGGCCGGTTACGGCTTCGACGAGGTGCGGGTCGATTACGAGGCCGAACTGGCCTTCATCATGGGCGAGGGAGGAAAGAACATCCCCGAAGAGGAGGCCCTTGATCACATCTTCGGCTACACCTGCTTCAACGACGTAAGCCAGCGAAACTTCCAGACCGGCGACAAATCCGGCTGGTTCCGCGGTAAAAGCCTGGACACCTTCGGCCCCATCGGCCCGGTCATCGTCCCCGCCTCCGCCATCGGCGACCCTCAGAATCTGCACATCGAATGCCGCCTCAACGGCCGGGTGGTACAGAGCGGCAGCACCGCCGAAATGATCTTCCCCATCCCGACCATCATCGCCTTCATCAGCCGCCACTTCACTCTCGAAGCGGGCGACATCATCGTCACCGGCACCCCCAAAGGCGTCGGCCGAATCCATCACGGCGACACCGTCGAAGTGGAAATCGAAGGCATCGGCACCCTCTCCAACCCCGTCATCCAGGAAGGCCTTTAGAGCTTTCGGGTGCATCACGCCGGGCACAGCCGGCGGGACCGGGTGCTCCGCTGCAACTCCTCGGCCCCGCTTTACCGCGGCCGCCTTCCGGCTTGCTCCGCGCCGCCGGGCGTCCGCGGCGGGGCCTGCGGGGTTTCCGCTGCGCCCCCTTGCACGGGGGAGACGAAATATGTCACGGTTTCACTTTCATCATTAAAAACTCATCTATGTCTGGTCTGTATAACCCAGGGATCTTCCCAACCTGTACATATCCGTTATATTCATAAAAGATTTTTGCTCTTGGATTAAAATCCGCGACTACTAAAAATATCTTTGATGCATCTTTTATATACCGGTTTTCAAAAATTCTTAAGATCTGTTTTCCAAATCCGCAAGCTCTGAATTCGGGGATTACGGTTAATACATGGATTAACGTAAAACTATGAAAAGCACCGTTGGGTATATAGCAGATAAAGCCGACGGTGTCGGTTCCATTTCTTGCTGTCAGTATTGTTTTCTGCTGCAAGAATTCAAAAAAGGTTTTCTCAATTAATTCATCTGAAGAGAAATATTTCTGCCGTAATTCTGAGTTTTCAAAAGATTCTGCAAAATCTTCCAATTCTGCTGCCTGACTTGGTAATAGCTCTATCATTGTTTCCATGTTCTATTTGCCCGCATACCTCAACATATCAACCACTGTTACCTCCCTGTGAGGGCTCTGGATCATATCCAGACCTATATCTTGTACCGCATTTTCAGGGCACCAGTGATAACAGCCCATACAACCAAAACAGTTATCCCCCCACTGCGGCTGACCCTCAATCAACTGAATGTTATCTGCCGGACACAATTGAATGCAGATGCCGCAGCCGTTGCAGTTGGTTCCGGGGACAAATTTCATGTTTTTTATGCCCTTGGTAATCAGGTAATATATCAGCTTGCCTATAGTAGGCAGGACGGTAAGAGTTGTCGTGTTGAAAAATTCCGAAAAGCGCCCGCTTTTTTCCAGATCGAGAGGTTCGCAATTCCTGATATGCTGAGTGATCTCTTTTACTTTTTCCTTTTGTTTAAGCAGACATGCCTCTACCAATTCAGGGGTGTTGATTCGTTTTGAACCGATGCCTGCTTGAGGTTGGCGGACTGAGAATCCAAATGTGAGTTTGCTTCCGCTTAATCTGAGAATCCGGTCAACTTCAATCAGACTGTGCCCCGGTGCGATACCGCAGGTGCAGACGGCGAAAATCATCGAGCTATTACCCGGTCGGAAACGGACTAACCACTCCCTGATAAACTTGGGAGGCATGCCGCCGTAAACGGGGAAGACAAATCCGATCTGCTCCGTGTTGTCAGTGATTGTTTCAGTTTTGAGCAAAGGGCTTATGTTAACAAGTTCTGCACCTTCCAGGTAGTTGCTCAACTCTCTGGCTACTGCCAGGGAGTGCCCGGCACCTGAGAAAAAGTATATTCTTGTTTTTTTCATACACCCTCCTTATAACCATTATTTTTTTCCATCTTTCAAGTTTGGGTTTTCTCTTCGTGAAGTATTATTGATTTCGCATTTTTATTATCTTTTCTGCTCTTTTTTTTGTACTTGGCTTAAACGCCTCCATTTGTTCAGTTGCACATTCAATAATAGTTTTTTGATTATCAGTACTTACCTTATCCACTATCTTCATAAATGCTTCTAAAATCCAATCCATTTCATTAGGTAAAGGATCATCATAGGCGTCTAAAAGTACAGGAAAAACTTCATCTGCAAGCTCGGTGGAAACTGAGCCAATAAAACCAAGAAATAGTTCTGCTGCACCTGACAAGCAGACTCCTTGCTTTTCTCTAATGAAGCATTTCGCGTAAGATATTCCTTTTTTCGCTGTGTTTGGATTGAGAGCAGAACAATATCCAAAAACCATAATAATCATCCATCTTGTTTGCGGTTCTACCGCATTCAATGCAGGCAATATATCTGTTAAATATGGTGAGATCAGTTCCGGCTTCTTTTCTGCAACCTTTTCTAATATTTTAGCAGCTCCAGCTCTGATGTTTTTGGTTTTTTCATTTTTAAGATCATATTTCACAAGCTGAATTGCTTCAGATAATATTTCGTTGTCTCCATTAATAACCTGATTGGCAAGACTTTTCCCAAGTGCCGATGACGTTGTTCCCCTGTTTTTTTCCAGTTCTTCAAGTATTGACATGTTAATTAACTCCTGTCTCAGCGAGACCATGGAGGGTCGAGATTGTTTCTCTTCGTCTTGATCGCGTTTATTGCGCCCAAGTCCCTGCTGTACGCATACTTGCGTAAATAAGCGCCTTGTATTATTGCTTATAATTTCCCGTCCTGCCATCTTTTATCCTCTACTTTTACGTATATCTCCCTAAATCCAGCAGTTATACGGCAAACCATCAGGAAATAGCCAGGTATCTGCCGGGCACACCCGGCGGGATCGGGTGCTCCGCTGCAACTCCTCAGCCCCGCTTCTTCGCGGCCGCCTTCCGGCTTGCTCCGCGCCGCCGGGCGGCCGATGCGGGGCCTTGCACGGGGGAGCCGGTGGATTATGGATCAAGGAACATATTTACAGGGTATTAATCAGCATCAGCAGTATCGGGAACATGGTATGCAGCACTATATCCGTCGAAAAATGGGCGACCATCGCGGACTCCAGACCTTTTTTCCAGTAGAGCCAGCCGAAGACTATTCCTCCGACACCATTCAATATCAGTGCCCGTAAAATAACCAGGCTCGTCAGAGGGGTAACGGATCTGGTTATCGGTAAATGACCGAGTCCGAAAATAACTGTGGAGATAATAATTGCGGCCCACATAAAAAGGTCGTTTTCAAGGATGCTCTTATCCGATCTGATCAGCTTGCTGAAAAGCCACACCAGGAAGGACATGAAGAATAATCTGAGCAGAATTTCTTCACTGATTCCGCCGTAGAATGATGCCAGAAAACCCATCCAGAATGGGGGCAGCTTTCCGGTCCAGAGGTTTATGCCGACGCCGAATCCGGAAAACAGCAGATCCAGTACAATTATTCCGATTCCGACGGCAGCTCCCAAAAGGATGGAAGGCTTTACAATTGTCCTGAAATTTTGAGGAAGCTTTTTTACATGAAGGTATTCTTCCAGAAAAGGAAGACCGAGGCCAATTTTACGGGAAAGTAAAAGGCCGAGGAATATAACAATCGCAAAGAGGACGGAACTTTGAACTATTGAAATTGCAGCAAGTACCGGAAGGGGGAAAGGTGCCTGCGTCAAGGTTTCGGACGCGAGGGTAAAGCCGTACGGCAGAACGGCGATGATGGAAAAAATGGAGGCGGTAAGCAAGACTGCAAACAGTTTCCAGCTGATAATATGTTTCATAATTTCTCCTTGCTGCATAAACGTACAGTGTTTTTCAATTCAGGTCAGTCAGCTTTTCCTGCGCCGCGGACAGGTACTTACTCCCACCTTCCCGGTCAATACGGATAAGGCTATTTGCATTCAATCTTATATTTCATGACCGTGCCGAAATCGTTCAGAATGCTCTCGTCTCCTATCTGAAATGTGCAGGGCTTTGATTTTCCGGCATTTTTGGTGGAACGGAAATTATCCTTTAATGCTTCACTTATATCCAGTTCAAAGACCTTATCAATGTATTTCTCCGGAAAATAGATAGTTGCCTGCAAAAAGCCTTTCCATGCGGACATCCAGACAATAGTTTTTTTCTTCCTTTGCACCTTGCATAACCAGGCTTTCCCGTCACGATAATAGCGCCATTCAATGTTCATGTCATGTTCCGTGAATAAGTCCAGCAGTTTTCTGTATGCCGGAAAAGATTTGTCCAGGATTGACTGGAGCACATCATCATCCGGATATATGCTTTCATCTCTCAACTCAATTGCAGGTATGGTATCCATAAGGCACTCCTTTATTTCAGAAACATTGACCACCCTCGATAGTGGATGGCATTGTTTGTTCACTGGTACAAGCACCAACATATGCACTCTGGCCTGGGGCCGGAAGAACATCTAAACAAGCTCTCATTTTTCTGATTATCAGGATGAACCTGTATTAATAATGGTTCTGCCTTTCAATTTCCCCTGAAGCATTAAACTGACTTTCTCATCTATATCTTCCAGGGAAATTTCATTGTACGTTTCAAGCAGCATGGATGGCTTCCAGTCACCGGCCAGTTTATTCCAGACCTTTTTTCTATAAGTCATGGGATAGTTTTGAGAATCAATTCCGATCAGGCTAATCCCTCGCAGTATAAACGGGAATACGGTTAACTCCAATTTTGAAGATGCGGCATTGCCGCAGCATGTTACCGCACCCATGGGTTTAATCGACTTAATAATATTTGCCGGAATTGTTCCACCAACTGTATCAATAGCTCCTGCAAATAGAGGTTTCATTAAGGGTTTAGTATCTGAAATCTCAAACTCTTCTCTTGAAATTATTTCCTTAGCACCCAGGTTTCGCAGATATTTTTTTTCTGATTCTTTTCCTGTAACCGCCGTGACCGAATACCCCAGCTTGCCAAGTATTGCAAGGCTTAAAGCTCCTACTCCTCCTGTTGCACCTGAAACAATAATATTGCCATCATCCGGTTTAACTGATTCAGTTAAGCGCAACACAGACATTCCCGCAGTTAAACCCGCGGTACCATAGACCATGGATTCCTTCATTGATAAGTTATCAGGCAGTCTTACAGCCCATTGGGAAGGAACCCGTATGTATTCTGCAAATCCTCCATCTGTATTCATTCCAAGGTCATAGCTGGTAACGATAACTTTCTCATCGGTTTTAAAAAGGTGATTATCTGATTTTACAACAGTTCCGACCGCGTCAATTCCTGGAGTATGCGGGTAATTTCTTGTGACGCCTTTATTGCCTGATGCGGAAAGAGCATCTTTATAGTTTAAGGAAGAGTAATGAACCTTCAGTAAAAGATCTCCTTCCGGAAGATGGATGGATACATTGTGGTTGGAGTGCAGTTTTTTGTCAAATCTATTTCTGGTATCCTCAAGGCACCAGGTTGGAATGGCTGAAAACCAGTGTCTTGGGGACATTAACTATGCTTTACCGTTCCGACCTGCTCATCTTTATCCCGCGGGCTATACGTCTTGCTTCATCCAGGTCCCCGTTCTTGATCGCTTCCAGAACTTTTAGCCACTCTCCCTCCAGCCGGTTCTCCTGTACTTCTTCCCCCCGTTCCATAAGAAACGCGGCTATTTCAATCGATTCGCCTGTCAAGGCAAGTTCGAGTGCCGGGGGCTGCTTTCCCGTGGCCCCGGCTGATACTCCCCGATCCATAAGGAGGCGGACACACTCCAGGCTGCCGGACGAAACGGCCCAGGAGAGAGGGGTATAGCCGAAGGTGTCAACCATATTCGGATTGCTGTCCGCCTCAAGCAGCATCTCCACCATTGACTCATGGCCGTACTGAGCTGCCCAGTGGAGAGCCGTGCGTCCATATTTTACGGGAAGATCGACATTTGCACCGGCTCTTATTAAAACGAGCGCTGCCCGGATATCACCGTCCATAACCGCATTTACCAGGGGAGTCAAGCCGTTGGGATCAATGTAATCGGCCTGGGCGCGGGCCTTCAGCAGCTTTTCAAGAAGCTGATAATCGTATTGCTCCAGAAGAAGGTCGAGTGCCCGTGTTCCCGAAATTCCTTTTGCGTCCGGATTAACCCCAAGGGAGATAAAAAGATTAAAAAGCTCTTCCCTCTGCCTGTCCCCGGGATCGAAAGCGGTAAGAACCGTATGCCAGAGCGGTTCTCCCCCGGCATCGAGAATATTAACCCTGCCGATCTCCCGTAGTAGTTCGGCTACCCTGGATACCGGAGCATTCCGTATCGCCGAGGTCAGGGCTTCAATCTGTGAATCGGAGGGAGCTGCTGATTCAATGGAATTTTCAGCGGAAAAGGAGAGAGTGCTTAAGAGTATCATCGTTTCATTTATCAGATAATCAATGACAGCGGTCGGCTGATCGGAATCAACAAGGGAGAAGGTGGAAATCGTAACCAGAGAAGGTCCGCGCTTCAGATATATCCGCCCTTCGACACCGGTATCTTCGGCTTCGGGAGGAGAAACGAAGGCCTGAAACCATATGCTGTCGGCAAAGAAATCTCCCACAGCAACATTTCGGGCGATGGAAAAGGGCATCAGTGCCCGAAGCGGTTCGTAGCGTGCTTTCCCGTTTATGCCATCTTCAATCTTTGCCTTGATGGCACTCACGCGACTGATCTGCTCTCTGCGCAGGTCAAAGTTGAGGGGCACTTCCCTCCTTTCATATCCGACCCCCCGAAAGAAGCCCGTCCCGCTGAAAGCTATGGTGAGGGGAAAGGGGGTGGTCCCGGGCGGAACGCGTTCCCACCTGACATCGGGGAGCATCAAAGATACCCCCGCGGCAAGTTCCCTGCGTTTCAGAAATGACACGAAGGGGAAAAAATTCTGAACATCCGGTATCTCTTTTCCATATTCGACATCTCTGGCAGCCTTGAGGATGTTACGGTTCGCTTCCTTCAGCCCGCTCAGAGACAGCCGTTCATTCAGGTCCTCAATAACCGATTGCGAACCGGATGCCTTCAGGAAGGAGGCGAGATGGAGAAAAATAGCGGTGGAAAAACCCGTCCCCCTGCCGGTAAACCAGCGTGGAGGCATTGGGGGCTGTTCTCCCTTATTGTGTCCTTCTATGTAGCTGATAACAGAATAAAGATCATAAAGGAGTGCAGGTTCCGGCACCGGAGAGAAAGGAATCTCGTACCGTTCTACCAGCAGTGCACCGGTATCAGGAGGATCAGCGGTATCACGAAGAAAACAGTAGGCAAGCCGATTGTTTTCCTCCCGTGCCAGAAAAGCTGCCGATCTTAGAACCTCCGGGGATGCGCATCCCGCCGAAATCAATTCGCGCAGAACGGCAATACGATCAGCGGGGTAAAAGCCGGAATTGGTAACAACAGCCGAAAAAAGAGCATCTGCAAGTGCTCCTCCGGCAGGAACCGTGTCCATTTCCGATAAAAGAGCACGTACAACCAGCTCGGGATCATCGGCCAGACGAAAACTCCTGCTGGTAATGAGGGTCCGATAATCAGTCTCGAGAAAGCTTTTCAGGCTCAGTGCCGGATCCGCACCTGAGGCAAAAAGGTCCTGAATCGCCGTCTCCCCGGGTAACACTCCATCAAGGAGCATGGTATAAACCCTCTCTTCCGCCGTGCCAGCGGATTGGCCGAACGCTCCCGCGGTCAGCTGAAACATCAGCAGGGGTAAAAAGAACAGTACTCCCTTATTCATTCGCCGGCACCTCATTCCCGGGCTGATCGGTAAAGCGGCTCGCGAATTTCTGCCGCATTTCGATGAGCATCTCCTCATTGGCAACAACATCAGCTCTCATTGCTTTCCATTTCAGCAGCAGCTGTGCAAGCTTTTCCTGAATCGGTTCGGGTGCCGCATAGACCGGAAGGCGGGAAGGCAGCAGCGAGAGGTACCAGCCCTGGAAGATCCATACCGTTGCCACCTGGTTTCGATAGATCCCCAGGTTGAACTCGGTCGGATTATCGGGAGCATTGTCCACTGCTCCATCGAGCATGTTTATCAGGCCGTCAATATACGATTCGATGGAAGACGGCTGGGCAAGCAGCTGAAGGAAACGGTCATCGAGAAACTTTATCATTCTCTGGTCTATTCCAAAACCAAGCATGAAAAATCCGCTAAGCTGGTCCCTGAAATGAGAATCAGCCAAAAACAGCTCGGGCCCGTCCAGCTTCTTCCTGTCACTGCCGATCAGCTGATCAAAATAATAATCGGTAACCGAATTCTGAACGATAAATGCGTCGCGGAAATAAAGAAATTCTTCCGAAATATTACGGCCATTGATAAATTGATGTATGGAATTATGCCGGGCATCGTAGAACTGCTTCAATACATTGCTGAACAGAGGAACGGCAATTACATGAACCATCCCTTCGTCATCGAATGCGCGTTCAGGCAAAGCGAGGGTGGGCACGGCATCGGGGTCGTCAGGAGAAAACTTCGGAAATACAACTGGAAACAGGTCGGCGAATGAATCTGTGGCGGGAAAACGACCGATCCTGAATGCTCCTTCTGCAAAAGCGGATCGTCCAAACCTCTGGGCGTCCACCAGGTGCGGATGGGGCTGGTCATTCGCCTGAAGATAGGACTCTACCGCATCGAAGAGCTCTTCGGCCATCTCGTCATCGAGAAAAACAATATTCTCACGCCACTCCGCGGCAGGAGCAAAACGGGTATCAAAAAGAGAATACACATCCTGTGTTACCATAGTCAGATGTTCGCTAAAGAGAGCCTGCAGACTCTCCTGCCCCATCAATGGCGAGCATAGACCGATAAGAAGCAGGCCCGAAACAACTATTCGATACGTCCATTTACTGATTCTGTTTTTCATGCAGTGAAGATAACAGGTTTGTCTGCTTCGTAATAGTAAATATACAGTATTTTGTGCTTTTTTTTACAAACGAACTTCCATAGGGCGCTTCACCAGCTTGCCGGATCGTTCAAGTCCATAAAAGTCTGTATTCTAAATACTATGTATCAAACAGCACCTTCTCTCTTTCAATAAATGTTTTTAAATCAGTTGGTGTTTTTCCTGTTAATCGCTCATAGATATCAGAGATTACCGGCTCTTTCTGAAATCCTGGTAGAAAATGAAGCAGGATCATTACGATAATCATCCCCGTTTCCATTCCTTCCCGCTTTTTAATCCGAAAAAATTTGAACGGATTGACATTCCTGAATCGAATCGGGTTCTCAATTGCCTTGTTTATCAGTGCGGTCACTACAGGAAAACTCTTGTTTTCCTGTCCGGTTATTTCAAGAGCGCTGTTTTTATGATCGCCGAACCGGTCAAGCAGAATTGCAGCTGCTTCTCCAATGTTTTCGATATCAATCCAGTTGAAAACAGCCTGCCCGGCTGGAAGTGTAATTTCCCGCTTTACTTTTATATCTTTAATCAGAGTTGTTGTCAGGTTCTGCATAAAATAACTCGGACGAAGAAAAATGTAATTCATTCCGGATTCAGTAATTAATCGTTCTATTTTGTTATGAGGAATTACCTTGCTTTTCTCTGCTCCCTGAACCGATAAGAACAGGATCTCGTTGACCTTGTATTTCTTCAAGGCTGAAATCAGTGGTTTAAAAAAGCGGTCAACATCGGATATGTGCGGGGGGCGTAAAAGGAAAATCCGGTCAATACTGCTCAGAGTGTTATCGAAAGTATCAGAATCCTCAAAATCGAAATGAACATAATCCAGTTTGGGAGAATCCTTAAAAAGGCTTTTTGCTTTATCAATATTTCGGACCCCGGCAATTATTCTGTTTGAAGTATCATTTTTGTATAGAAAACGAATTACCTCGAATCCAATGTTTCCGGTAGCCCCTGTTATCAGAATGCTGCTCATGTTCGGCCGTCCGGAACACGCTCGTGTGAGGCGCCTGATGCATGCTTGCTTGACAGAAGAACAAGAATGCCCGTAAGCAAGGTCAGGGAGGTCCAGAGCCAGTATCTGGTCTGCGGTACGTTAAGACTCATGATTAATACCGGGAATACGGGAATAAGTGCATTGGCCGTTCCATGGGCAATCAGACCGGCCAGGGGCCGGCCTCCTGCGGCCTTCATCACCCAGGAAAAGAAATATGAATATCCCAGGGTCAGCATGATAAAGCCTGCAAAGTTCATATAGGTCTGGCTTGTACCGGGGATAAACCACAATGGGATATGCCAGACTGCCCATACCAGGCCCAGGATGGTGGAACCGGTCCAGGTGCCGTAACGCTTTTCAAGAAAGGGTAGGATGTATCCCCTCCATCCAATCTCTTCCTGACCTCCGCCGAGGAACACCATCATCAGCCAGTAGACGGGGAAAACATATATGCCCGGCAGAAGCATCGGCAGACGGGGCTGCCCGAAGAGTTCCGGAATATACCAGGCCGCAGCCGTAACCGAACAGAGCAGCAGGAATATTGCCGCCCACACCTTCCAGCCGAATTTCAGGCTGAAAAAGGTCTTCACGTATTGTTTAACTGCGCCTCTTCCGTTCAGGGTACGTAAAGAAACGAAAGCACCGGCTGCAGGACCGAAGGCGGCCAGCATTGATACCGGAATTGTTATGGAAGCTTTTTCAAAACCGCCCAGTATCAGGAAAAGCCAGATCAGCCACGACCAGGCAAAGGTTACCGCGAAAAACCTTAAGGGAACATGCTCTTTCATACTTACCTCTGTTCCTTGTCTATCTCAGCGAGCAGCTTTACGGCATATGCAACGTATTCATGACATTGCTCAATCATGTTATCCGATTTGAACGTTTCCTGTCCTTCCGCCGTTGATAAGTCGCAGCCGTTCAACAGCTGCCTGCAGCTGACCGTACCATATTTCCGTTCGAATCCGGCGGTAAAATCCCTCACCTTTGAGTAGGTCATTTCCTGCTTATCTTTACCTTCTTCTTCTCCTCTGCCATAGATATGGCTCAAAACCAGTATGCCTCCGGAAACGGCTCCGCACACTTCCTGCTTTCTGCCCATTCCCGAACCAAACCCGGTGGAAATACGCAAAGCGGTATCGGCAGTAATCTGTAATCGTTCAGCATAACTGAAGAGTACCGATTGTGCACAGTTATATCCCTCTTTAAACTTGCTGACTGCAGTTTCCGGTCTGTCCATAATCTCCCCGCTATTATTGATGTACCATGATGACAACATTGCCTTTTTTATGACCTTCTTCCACATAAGCGAAGGCCTCCGCTATCTGCTCCAGCGGATAGCGCCTGTCGATAACCGTTTTTAATTTCCCGCTTTCGTAAAGTTCTATAAGAAACTGCAGATCCTCATTTTTCGCTGTTGCCATTCCTCCTCTGGCCTTTTTGCCTCTCCTTATGGATGTCAGGAGCATGTACATAAGTTCAGGAAATTCAATAAGATTTACCAGATAGACCCCGTCGCTTGTGAGGGAGTTTCTGCAGCTTGAGTAGGAAAGTTTGCCCGGGACGTCAAAAATGACATCATAGCTCTTTCCGTTTCTGGTAAAATCCTCTTCGGTATAATCTATCACCTCATCCGCACCGAGCGCTTTTACCATTTCTATATTTCCGGCACTGCATATGCCGGTAACATGTGCTCCATAGTACTTTGCCAGCTGTACCGCAAAGGTTCCAATGGCTCCGGAGGCGCCATTTATTACTATGGACTGCCCCGCCTTCAGCCTTCCCAGATCCCGTATAAAATAGAGGGCGGTGCCTCCTGCCAGGGGGAGAGCGGCGGCTTCTTCCCAGCTTATACCGTCCGGCTTGATCGCCATGGCACACTCTTCCTTCAGACAGATATACTCCGCATGAGCGCCCAGGGCCATCTCCGGCGACCCGAACACCTTGTCTCCGGCCTTGAACCTTTTTACGTTTATTCCCGTTTTCTCCACCTCTCCCGCAAATTCAATTCCCAGGGTTCTTCTTACCGGATTTCTGAGTCCGAACATTAGCCTTGAAAGGGGCTTGAACAGGTGGGGAACAAAGGTGAAGTTACGGACATTGCAGTCCGATGTGGTTACCGTTGCGGCACATATTTTTACCAGCACCTCGTTGTCCGCAGGGTCCGGTTTCTCCACATCGGTAAGCTGAAGCTCTTCAGGCGGGCCGTATTTGGTATGCATGACTGCTTTCATGTTTTCTCCTCTAGTATTAACAGACTGGAAATTATAGGATACGGTATTTTACCTGCCCATTGCAGGTCTTTTGCAGGAATACTAATCAATACTTTTGTCTACCCACACTCCCGATGAGAGCTCATAACCGTTTTTTGCATACAGGCTTTGTGCCTGTGTATTGTTTTCACCTGTTATGCAGGCTATATACTTGATCTTTCTCTGTTTTGACCATTCTTCAATATAGGAAAGAAGCGCGGATGCGATATTTTGCCTTCTGAATTTGTTCTCGACAAAGAGTTCATTTATCCACAGGTAATCTGCACCTGTTTCCAGCCCGGAGCAGATATTGCCGAATGCAAAGGCCGCCGGCCCGTTATCAATATGATACAGAAAAAAGACGGAATTCGATGCACCATTGAGCGCATGTTCAACAGCCTGTTTAATATGACTGTAATCCCTGTCAGATCCGATTGCATGCATCTGTTCATGGATGAGGGAATAGAGCTTTTCAGGATCAGTTAATTCATCTTTCTTCTGCACTACGGTGATATGTTTCATGCGAAGATCTTTCCGCAGTCACAGCACTTTTTATGGTGGATGTTCAGGATGCCGCCGCATTCGGGGCACTTCAATCTCTCTTCTTCGATTTTTAAATAGCGCTCCATCCCCTTCTCGCTGATAAGATTCATGGTGCCGATAAGGCTCTCGTTATATCGGGTCCGATAGCTCTTATCCAGCCTCTTTATCAGGACACAGGGATAATCGGCGCAGTCGGAGCAGAACAGGATACTCTTCTCATTGGCGCAGTCCTTGATTTTGCATGCTCTGCAGTGTTCGGGTTTGCCCTCATCACTCAGACGGCAGCCGGGACACGGCTTTTTCTTTCTGTGGTGGGCATAACAGTACGTACAGTTCATGCCGCAGTATGCCACCATTTTTTCCTGATCAGTCGTTATTTCCAGCATGTGTACTCCCTTTCAGTTCACCGTATTATAACATAGTCTCAATTCCCGGGTAAAATTGAACTATAAGGACACTGCCCAATCACCATAATTAAAAGTCCCGCTGCCATGGCATAACTTTCCGTCACGTTCCAGTTCCCGGAAGGCTTTACGCATTCTATCCAGAATCTCAGGATGAATATCCAGAGAGTGATGTGCTGGAAGTACTCTGTTCACCGGCAGTTTTGAGATCCGTTCCAGAGACCGCAGGTACGCTCCCGGATCGGTGGAAGGAAAAAATGCAAAGAGTGTGTCTTTGTACACCAGATCTCCGGTAAAAAGATAAGCTCGTTTTTCTTCCCAAAAACACATATGCCCAGGTGAATGACCGGGTGTATGCAGAACCTGGATATGACGACCACCGATATCTATAAGGTCATTATCTTTGAGGATTCTCGTTGGATTCCCCTGAAAAAATGTGTAATCTTCGACATTGTACCCCTCCGGAAGATGACAGCGATCAACAACCATCTCCTTGATCCGGCTTATTGTCAGGGGAAACTCTCCATTAAGCCAGTTAAGTTCTTCCTGATGAGCATAGAAGTCAGGAAAGTATTCATGTCCTCCAATATGATCCCAGTGGATATGGGTTGCGACTGCAATAAGCGGATTATCGGTAAGCTTTGCAACTTCTTCATGGATATTAGAGATTCCCAGTCCCGTATCAATCAGCAAGCTGTATTTATTTCCGATGAGAAGATAACAGTGCGTTTCCTCCCAGTGCCGGTACTCACTTATGATATAAGTATTCCTGTCAATCTGATCTATAGTAAACCAATCGCTCATAGTAAATCCTTTTTTCTGCATCAGAACCAGAACAGATAATGTATATTAAGAGTACTTCCTGATTGCCTTTTCTGCAGATGCCTTGTCAAGATAGGAGAATCTGCCGATGGCAGCCAGGTCGCTTCCCTCGTACCTGTTGTGACCGGGCAGGGCTTTTTTGTACTTCCAGCATGTTATTGCGTCATCTCTCCTCGCATCGGGGTTGGCGGTAAAAAAATCTCTTGTATACTGATTATACTGAAACTGAGCCGGAATTACCCTTTTCTTTCCCTGTTTCTTTTCTTCGGCTATTCTTTTCCATTCTACAATGGCATCGGCATATGACTTTCCTGCGTTTTCCTTCATCCAGTTCATAAAGGGCACATTAAATTTGAAATGCACCCCAATTGCAGCTCTGAAGAACGCCCGATGTCTTTCATCGTTTTTATATCCCTTCGAGATCCTGGAATCGGTACTCAGAGGGGTGTTCATCTCCGGTTTTCGGTTCCCGGGCCTTAAATATTCGTAAATCCGTTCGGTCAATTCACCCTTGCTGCCGCTTCCTGGAAGATTATGCTTCCTGCAGAACGAGAGCAGCTCTTCTTTCAGCCAGTAGTAGTTGAGGAATTCATCGGGGTCTGTTGTTTTATCCAATTCCGGTCTCATAATCCTGCCTCATGTTCCATAATGCTGCTGAATGGTAATCATCTATATATGACAACAGTATGTCATGGTTAATTATTCTTTCTGATGTTTTTGTTGAAAAAGTGTCACACAGGGTTTATAATGTAAAAATAATTGTGACAAAAATGACTGAAAGCGACATCATCAACGGTCTCATCCTCAGTCTCGGACGCAGGGAATACAGTGTCGGTGAGCTGAAAGCACTCTGTGCCCCCTTCGGCATCACGGACAGCAGCATTCGCACCTGGCTCTCCCGCAGGGTCCGGCAGGGTTTTCTCGTGCTCCGCAGGGAAGGCAGGAAATCATTCTACGGCCTCTCCGGCAAAGGCCGCAGGATCAGTTCCAACATTTCCCTGAGCTTCCACACTCCGGACTGGTCCGGATGGGGCGGTTCGTGGTGGGGCTTTCTTTTCAGCATTCCGGAGAGCCGTAAAAAAGAGCGCCACCGTATCCGTACAAGGCTCACCGCTTACCGGTTCGTACCGTGGTACGGCGGCTTCTGGATACGTCCGAAGCACGAGGCCGAGGAGATTGACCGGCACTTCTCCCCTGAAGAGGAAGGTGCAGACGGCAGACTCATTACCTTCCGGCCCCGGCAGGAACTAACGGCGGAAGAGGTGCGTCAGCTCTGGAGAGTCCCTCAGATTCAGGAGGAGTACCTGCAGGGTCTGCAGATGCTTGCCGATGAAATGACGAAGCTCTCACGGTATTCGCCGGAAGAGGCTCACGTAAAACGCATAAAAGTCGGGAACCTGGCCGTGCCCCTGATCTATCGGGACCCGCTTCTTCCTCCCCGCTACCTGCCGGAGGAGTGGGCGGGGGATAGACTAAAAGCTGCCTTTTTCCGGTGGGACGAGGCGGTAAGGGATAAGGCGGCAGCCTTCTGGAAGGAAATATTTGAAACAGGCGATAGAGGAGAAAACGATGAAAGCTGATTTCGAAATAATCGACCTGACGGAGGAACACCTTCCGGCTTTCTGCGGCTGCCTTAGCCCTGATGACGCAGTCATGAAAGAGGCCGGTATTATCAAAGAAGAGTGGTGCCGCAAAAAAAACGGTAGCGTATTCGGCGCAAAGCTCGCGCGGCTGCCGGACGGAAAGCCTGCGGGCATGATCCAGTATGTCCGGGCAGACGAATCGCCGGCCGGGGGAAAAGATTTCTTTTTCGTCCACTGTATCTGGATCCCTCCTGCAAAGCGCAACGCAGCCGGAGCGCAGCGGAAAAAGGGAATGGGTAAGGCCCTTCTCAAGGCGGCTGAAGAAGAGGTGAAGGAAAAGGGAGCTGCAGGCCTTGCCGTCTGGGGAACGCCGCTGCCTTTTTTCATGAAAAGCTCCTGGTTCAGAAGGCAGGGTTACCGGACTGTGGATACCTCCGGAATGCAGCAGCTCCTCTGGAAACCCTTCACCCCCGATGCCGTGCCTCCCGTATGGCGTAAACCTGTTCCGCCGGATCCCGCCGGCTTTTCCCCGGGTAAAGTGACCGTCACCCGCTTTATCAACGGTATATGCCCTGCAATGAATGCAGTCCACATGCGCTTTGAACGTGCTGCACAGGAGCTGGGTGATAAGGTCGAAGTGAACACCATCGACACTTCAGACCCGCAGGTTCTGCAGCAGCAGGGACAGACCGACGCGGTCTACATAGGTGAAAAGGAATTCCCGATGGGACCGCCTCCATCATATAAAAAAATCCTGAAAGCCCTGAAGAAGGCGGTGAAGAGACCATGACAAGCAGACAAATTAGCTTTTTGCTCGAAGGCGAACCCTGGACCAGGCTCAACACCCTTACCGGCCTTCTCGGCAGGCCGGAAAACGATCCGGAGGTACGCGCGGCGCGTGAAGCCCTTCTTGAACATCCGCTGATCACCGATCTCCTCGGCAGGCTGAAAATCTGGTTTGATACCAGTGTCACCCGTCACAACGATCCGAAACTTCCTCCGCATATTCTCAAAGCCCTGGCGGACCTCGGTGTCAGGGCTGAAGATACTGGGATGCCGGAAATCATAAGCCGGGTTGAAGCCCGACGCGAAGGGCCGCTCTTCTCCGTCCGCCAGAGTTTGCCGGACAAGGGGAACCGAAAACCCGATCCCCAGGCCGATGAGTGGTACGCTCTACCCTGCGATTCCCCGGAAATAAGCTCAACCCTGCTTCAGCTGGGGTATAACAGCCAGGCAGTAAAGGAGAGCTGCAGCGAAATAATCCGTCTCTGGAAGCAGGATGAGGAGTGGTTCTGCCACTTCTTTTTTGTGGAAAGTCAGTACAAAAAGCACCGCATCGGATGCCCCATGGCAGGACTTATGGCCCTCGATCTGTTCTCCCGGCTTCCGGAAAAGCCGGCCTCCGAGATAATACAGAAAGCCTTCGAACCGCTGGTCTATCACCGGGATCTGGGGAAGAGCCTCTACTACTTCGGCCGCTCGAAGAAGTTTTGGACCTTCAAGTTCCCCTTCGTGTGGTACAATGCCCTCTATCTCACCGATGTTCTGACCCGCTTCCAGGAGTTCCACGAAACACCGCTTGTCGAAGAACTGGTCCGGTGGGTCAGGGAAGGACAGAATGAAGAGGGTCTCTGGAAGGCGGATAGTGTGTTCCGGATGTACAAGAGCTTTGATTTTGGCCAAAAGCGCGAGGCATCGGGCTGGATCACCTTTCTCTGCAGCAGGATTCTGAAGCAGCGGTATGGGGGCAGCTGAACCGCTTTCCGGAGAGACATTGCCGATAAGTTTTCGCAGATTTACTACAATTTCATTCTCATTGGTATAAATATGATTCCATTCTTTTCTGTTTTTTCACCGCTTCTTTCAAAACCAATTCTTGAATATATTTTTTCGGAGAATGGTGATGTATTAACCGTCAGGATATCTGTTTTCCCCTTAATCAATGACACTATTTCATTAAGCAATGCTCTTCCTATCCCGTTATTGTGATGCTTTTTATCGACGAAAAACAGACTGATATGCTTATTATCACGAACTTCAATTATTCCGATAATGCTCCCATCTTGCTGAAAGGTTAAAATTGTATTTCCATTTTTATATCTTTCAAGAATGTTTTCAGGAGATATGAAATCGTTAAAGATTTTATTCCCTTCTTCCGTATACTCAAATCCGATAAATTCGTGAAAGACGGAGCTTATCAGATTACTGATTTCTTCTTCCTGACCGGGCGAAAATGGCTTTACCATCGGGTGCCTCCTTGTTCAGTATAGTATTAATGGCAGCGTTTAAAACTTTTTGCATTTTCGATTCCGGACTTCGGGCAGCAGCTTGATGCCATTGCAAGGAGAAGTTCCTGTTTGTCTAAATAATTTTACATATACGACCTTTCTGCTATTTCTGGAAATCTTTTTTAAGATAGATCATATCCACAAGCTGTATGTCGCCTTCGAACATGGGGTGGTCGTAATTATCGGTAAAAAAATTCTTTACCCGATGAGAAACTTTAAAATCGCAGCTTTGATAGAATGACAAGATGGCCGGAGTTTCCCCTGTGCCGACAAGCATTGCCTTGTAATCGGTTTTGTAAAAATCTGAAATGTAATGTATCAATGCTCTACCGTACCCTTTCCCCTGATATTTTTCGTATGTCGCAATGTTTTTCAATTCGCAGATTTCGCTGTCCACAGGTACTACAACGCAGACACTCTTCAAATCACCGTTATATAAAGCGAACAAGTCTCCGCTCGGCAGGTATTTGTCAATCATACTTTCCTGCTCGTCTCCCAACAGCAGCAAGTCAAGGAACTGTTTCTTGTTTTCGGTAATTCTTTCTATTTTCACCATGTCTTCTTTCCTTCCTGAGTGAGAGAGCTTTATTTGTGCCATTCCATAATCAGCTCATTTTCACCGGTATCATTATCTATCGACTCTGCTGTTACTGAAAAGCCTTTTCTTTTATAGAAATCAACACTTTTGCTGTTTTTGCTGAAAACCTTTAAATTCAGGGAATCCCGAAGAGTCTTTGCATAGTGTAATAAGGAACTGCCGACTCCATTTTCCTGGAATTCCGGCTTAATAAAGAGTGCGGCGAGGTAATTATCAATTAACGAGATGAAGCCAAGTATCTGTTCTCCCTGCACTGCCTGATATGTTTCAGACTCTGGTATGTATAGATTCTTCATCAGCTCTTTGTTAGTACTCCAATAATCTTCCGGGATAAAACCATGAGCTTTAAGTGAAGCTTCATGCCATATTTCAACTATGGCTGGAATATCATTTTTTGTTATTCCCTTTATGTTGATGTTCATCAATACCGATTCTCTGATAGAAAATACGACTCTACCATCGTGAGTCCGGAACCGGAAGGGTATGTCCTGTTATCGCCAGAAGGTGCCGGGCTGATGTAAAGCAGGGAGCCGGTACAGCGGAAGCGGACCGATTTTGGGCAAGCTTTGAGTTATCTTTGAATAAATTATTCTGGTGGCAATTCGTCATAATGGGGAAACTCCTCAAGATTATGATCCCAATCAGCTTTTTCATTCAGATAGATATGACCAGAAGGAGTTATTTTTAAATCAGAATCCAAACTTCCGGCAGGAACAAGCAGCAGTTTACCATCCATTTGAATATTCGGCAGTGCGGAACTGCAGACAGGACAAAAACTTTTTATATGACCTGAATTGTTATGGTTATACGTTTTTACATCTTCCTCTCCTTTCAACCATGTCAGCTTTGCAGTCGATGAAAAAAGATTGGAAGCATGTGCTGAACCGGTATCTTTACGGCATTGTTTACAATGACAGAAGTAAAAGTTTTCAAAATCACCGATAATCTCATATGAAATTTTTCCGCAAAGACAGGAGCCGTAGTGTTTCATTTTCCCTCCAGTTATCAAATACCAGTTTGTATATAGTTTATATCAAAACATTCGGAGCCGGGCCATACATGTTCAGAAAAACTTGACAACATTATCCTGTTTGTTTAAGCCGTAATTATTTTTCAGAGCATTTATACTAAATGGTTTTCCATGGGCTGGAATTATGACTTCAATATCACTGTTGATGAGAGCTCTCCATGAATCATATACCAGGTGTATATCTTCATTAAACAGAGTAAGGTTTTTTGCTCCCGCCCAATTTAAAAAATTTGAAGCAAGGTCTCCGCAAAATGCGTATTTGTTTTTGTAAATGTATGTAACCGAGTCTGAAGAATGACCGGGTGTATATTCTGCTTTAATATCCACTTCAAGAATATTTCTAAGTTCAAAAAAATCAGTATCAAATACTATATCGTTGTCTCTCACATTATACGGCGGAAAAGAAAGATCCCATTCCGGAGATAATAATTGCTTCAACTTGAATAAAACAAATATTCTTCTGTTAACAATGCCTCCTCCATTGTCTTTATTGTTAAAACCTGTAGAAACCAAATCGGCTGTTTTCCTGTGCATGATAATTGTAACATCGGGATTTACTGCAGAAATTTGATTTAAAAATCCAACATGATCATCGTGGTGGTGAGTCAGGAGTACATACTTGATTTCATTGATATCAATACTATGGACATCCAGATACGCAAGAAAGTCGTTATACTCTTTTTCATAGGCGTTATCAATAAGTATATAGCCATGACTAAATGGGATTAAAAACAAATTTGAAAACTCAAAATTTAATGTAATTACTTCATTCGGCAATTTTTCTGAATATCTGCTGTAAGAAATATAATTCGATAGAAAAAAAATACCTGCGATCAATAAGGCTATTACCAAAATAATCACCAATGCTTTAGTTTTCTTCATACACGCCTCTCTGTATATCTTTTTGATTCCGGCTGATCGGGAATTATACATAACATATTTTGCCCTGCATAGCGGTTTGCATTCATGAACTCCCCTCTTCTTTCAGCCCCGGTGAAGTATGTTATGCAGCATTTTACGAATACGTGAACTATACAATCGCTTGCTGTTCAGTGCTGCGATACGGGTTTGCATATTCTCTATTTGATTAATCTCCGGATTATCCTCCGGGCCTGCGGGGTTTCTGCTGTGCCCTCTTGTACGGAAAAACTTTCCACGGAAATGAATCAAAATCGCACTATTCCGCCGTATGTAATAAGGAGGAACTGCCCATGCCGATTAAAAGCGCTGAAGAAAAAGAACGAGTTCTCGACCCGCTCTCGGATGTGTTCACCCGATGGCTTTTCGGGGAGGTGCATAACCGGGATCTGCTTACCGATTTTGTCAATGCCGTTCTGGCCCACAAGGGAGAAGCACCCGTAAGTGATCTTGAATTGCGCAACCCCTCCAATATATGGGATGCTGTTCAGGCGAAGGAGACCATTCTGGATATCCGGGCCAGGGACGAGCACGTCCGCTACATAAACCTCGAGGTACAGCTGCTTTCAGGCCATGGAGCAGAAGCAGGCGGCGTTCCTCCCGGGCCGTCATCTTTCCATCCATTTTGTGGAGGTGTATAATAGCGGGAAGCTGTCCGGGAAAGAGGAAGAGCAGCTCGCACACAAGCTTGAACGGTGGAGGAAAAGGATATGCCGAAAGAGCTGAAGAATGATGAAGCCATTATGAAGGCCCATAAACGCTATGGCGACTTTACCGCGGATAAGAAACTCCTGGAAATTGCTGAGGCCCGGGAGAAGTGGCTCAAGGATTACAACAGCAATATGGACGGCGCCCGTGAAGAGGGGCTGGCGGAAGGCCGTGAGGAAGGCCGTGAGGAAGGCAGGGAAGAAGCAGCACGGGAGCATGCGCTGAAGATGCTCAAGGACGGGCTTGAACCTGCAAAGATCGCCCTTTATACGGGACTGTCGGAAGCCGGAGTGCTGGATCTTAAGAAATTGCTTTAAGCAACTGTAGACAAACAAAACAGTTGACAAACACAACAAAAAATCATTAACATCCTCTCATGAAAGAGATGGATGTACAGAATTTCAGGTCCCTTTTAAGGAGAATCGAGCGTTCTCTTGTGGAAAATCTCAAGGGAGAGAGTATCTGCTGCGGAATCAGTTTCAATGAATGTCATGTGCTTCTGGAGCTTGACGGGAAGCCTTCCACGGCCGTTTCCTCTCTTTCCGGCGCTCTGGGAATGGATAAGAGCATGGTAAGCAGGACCGTCGATGCCCTGGTGCAGCGGGGGATGCTTAACCGGCTCGAGGATCCCGATGACCGGCGGCGGAAGAGTATTGCCCTCACAGCGGAGGGGGAGAGGCTGGCGGAATGGATAAACGGGCAGATGAACGGGAAGTACCGGGAGCTTTTCGCCGCCCTCGATACGGATACGGCACGGGAACTGACGGGTGCCGCCCGCCTGCTGGCAGAGACCCTCGAGCTCTGGAAGGATGAACTGAGCGCCGCATCGGTCTGCTGCAGGGAGGCGGGGGAATGAAGGGTGCCGCTGTTCTTGAGGACCGGTGGAGTGCCGCGGATTACCTTGGAGCGCTGAGGGTGCGGCTGGGGCTGAAGAGAAACAGCTACCGGACGGAACCGGGGATCTATCGTCGGGGTAAGCCCGGTATGCACTCTCCCTTGCTGG
>NPIE01005993.1_pt1 | contig 23742 bp, 23 predicted proteins | sample 8637661 | NCBI WGS metagenome assembly NPIE01 (sample SAMN07420842, study PRJNA396082) | bioreactor metagenome | isolation source: sample BA12 brine-fed electro-methanogenic bioreactor BA | place: Japan: Kochi | collected 2016-12-09
GTGATGTTTAACGCATCACTATTAATTAGAAACCTTAAAATTATTTGTTATGCCAACTATCGTTGATTATGTGAAAAGAAAAAACCAGTCAGGAGAGGAGTTTTTCTCCCTGGTGGTTGAAAGCGGATTACAAATTGTTAAATCCAAAAGCACCGAACGCTTTTATGCCACTTCAGGCAAGAGAGCATCAATCCCAACAACACTGGATGAGCAGGCTTGCCAGAGACTCATCGGAGAGGAAATTCCAGGTATAGTCAAGCGTATTTCCTGTGAGCCTTACGAGCATGTGTCCAGGAAAACAGGAGAGGTGCTCACCCTTGAGCATCGCTGGGTGTTTATGCCAGAAGATGGAAAGGAAGAGGTAAAGGAACCACAGGAAATTCCTGTACCGGAACCAGAGATTTAATTTCTAACAAAAGATCAGTTAACTCCAGGGGAGGGTCAGAACATGGCCTTCCCCTTTTTTTTATGAACCCTTAAAATTAAAACACTATGCAACTAAGAAAAGCACAAAGAACAAATGCAAAGATCAAACTTGCTTTGCAGGGACCTTCAGGATCTGGAAAAACATACAGCTCATTGCTACTGGCAAATGGACTGTGTCCTGACTGGTCAAAGATTGCCATCATTGATTCAGAGAACAGCTCAGCAGACCTTTATGCTGACCTTGGCAATTATAATGTATTGCCTATACCTGGACCTTATGAGCCTGAGAAGTATATCAGGGCCATTGAAGCCTGTGAAAAGGCAGGTATGCAGGTAATTATCCTGGACAGTGTTTCCCATGAATGGGAAGGTATGGGAGGAATCCTGGATATCCATGGATCAATGACAGGTAACAGTTTTACCAACTGGGCAAAAGTAACCCCACGTCACAATGCCTTTGTTCAGAAAATACTCAACTCTCCAACCCATGTGATTGCTACAATCCGCACCAAACAGGATTATGTCCTATCGGACAAGAACGGAAAGATGGTACCAGAGAAAGTTGGGCTCAAAGGAGTAACCAGGGATGGCCTGGATTATGAGTTTACCATCGTCTTTGACCTGGATATAAAGCACAATGCAACAGCTACCAAAGACAGAACAGGACTGTTCATGGATAAACCAATGCAAAAGATCACTGCAGGAACAGGGAAACAGATATTAAACTGGTGTAATCAACCAGATGATTCTGAGCAGATGATCCAGCGGATCGCTGCCTGTGAAACCATTGAAGAACTCAGAGAATTGTATAGCAGGAACCGAGATACCTATGAACAGTTCAAAGAGCATTATATAGAAAAAAAGCAGCAAATTGAGTCTTTTCAGTCTGCTGAGATTGTCGAATAACTAATAAAATATTATAGCCTTATGGAAGAACTAATGCAAATAAACAACAGTCAGGTTGAGCAGGCAGAAACCGAGCCACTTGATTTTATCCATGCCAACACCAAGCACATAACTCTTGAAGAAATTTCCAGAAAGTGTATTATACCTGTGTTTGCAAAGGACAATGAAACCACGGTTTCACACAATGAATTTATCCAGGCAGTAGGTGAAGTTACCAGTGAAATTTTCGCAGGAGAAGCCATTTTAGGCCCTTCAGTGAAGGTTTCTCATCCAGTGAAGGGAAGAATCCCAGAAGCTATGGGAAAGCCTGTAAATCTACTTGAAGATCATGAAAAAACCATCTATTTTGAACGCATGGCTTTCATGTATGAATTACCTGGTATTCACGAGAATATTGAAGGAAACCGATTGAATCTGACAGTAGGAGGAGTGAGGGCTTATAACCAGGAAAATCTCTTCAGTAAAAAGTCGGCTGAGAAATTCAAGGTTTTCATTGGTCATCAGAACATGGTGTGTCTGAACCTTTGTATTTCCACTGATGGACTCTCAGGTGAGGTGAAGGTTTCAAGTATAGGTCAATTGATGGAGCAGGTATACAACTTGTTGGTTAACTATAATGCAGTCGCCGATATCCGTAATCTTGAATCTCTACCTGGATATTCATTGTCAGAAGATCAGTTTGCTCATATGCTGGGGCGCATCAGGATGTATCATCATATGCCACCGGAGTCCAGGAAGAACATTCCTGCATTGATGATCGGGGATTCACAGGTGGGCAGCATTGTCAGGGAGTATTACCGTGATCCTGATTTTAAAGTGGATCCTCAGGGTAATATCGACCTGTGGAGCTTGTATAACCTGTTCACGGGAGCAAATAAATCCTCCTACATAGATACTTTCCTTAGCAGGGGAGTCAATGCACTGGATTTTGTTAAACAGATCCAATCAGCCCTCAGGGGTGAAGTTAATTCATGGTATCTGCAATCCTAGCAGATTTACTTATATATGCATAATCTGGGGCATTCCATTCAAGGTTTGCCCCTTTTAATTTTAATGTTTTATGGTACTACTTAATATTTTTGATGGTCTTGAAGGCCATGAGTTAGTTGGAAATATTTCTGGCATTATATTTATTGTAGCAGTCATCTTGTTTTTTATGGGTAGAAAGTTCAACCAGGATAAAGATCAGATGAATGCTTTTCAGGTTTTTATGATTACAATTGCTGCGATTGCATTTGTTGTCACAATGTTTTGTGCTTTTATGCCTTTGATGATTATACTAGTTTTATTGCTAATAGTGTATTTTTTTGTTTCAAAACCAAAGTAAACAGTAAAGATTGAAATTTTTACGAGATAATTTAATCTTGTAGTAAAAAGGCATAGATAAGTTATTTATAAAATGTATATTAGCAATTAATTAAAGTTGATTGATCTTTCAACCAGCTTATTTTTATTAGTTCCTTGAATTACTTGGCTCAATGTATTGAAATTGTGCTGATTCCATATTATGGAATAATGAACGGCACGGGTACCTGATCGCATAAATGATCAGGCGGTACTGGGGTGCATATTGTACCACAACACCAAATGTACCACAACACCAAATGTTCTACAACACCAGAATATAGAGCCAAGTATTTCAGGGATCTATATGCCAATAGATGCTTCCAGAAAAAGAATACATCGAGATAAAAGAAAAATTCCAACGAATATTCAATTATCAGGATTTTGTTGAATTAATCAATGATGTTGGTGATAGAATATATAATCGATTTACATATTTAGATGTGTCATTTATTTTGTCTCTTGCAAATCATAACCGTCCCAAAAGATACTTTGGCTATTCTTTAATTAAAAAAAATGGAGGCAAACGCATAATAAATGCACCTTATCCGGAATTGAAGAGTATACTATCAATCTTAAAGGAGATTTTGTATGCACATTACACACCGCATGATTGCGCCACCGGCTATATTCCAGGCAGATCTATTGTAGATAACGCATTAATGCATGTTAATAAGGAGGTAGTAATAACCCTTGACATCAAGGATTTTTTTCACTCTTTTCGGTATGAAAGGATAAAGAATTGTTTTATGACAGAGCCTTTCTTATTAGTTAATCAACAAGAGAAGATTGCAGACCTTTTAACTTCATTAGTCACTCACCCAATAAAAATGGATAAGGAAGAATTTGCACTGAAAAGACTGCCCCAAGGAAGTCCTTCATCACCTATGCTTTCTAACATTTTGTGTCACAAGCTCGATGAAGATTTATCAAAACTAGCTTTACAATATAGTGCCACGTATTCCAGGTATGCTGATGATTTAACTCTATCAGCTGATCGAAATGTACTCAAATGTAATGAGTTTAGAACGCAATTGATTAAAATAATTGAGGTCCACCACCAACTCTCAATAAACAAGCAAAAGGTTAGGATTCAACGAAAACCATATAAACAAAGTGTTACCGGACTTATCGTTAATGAAAAAGTAAATGTTCCCAAAAAGTATGTAAAAAGGCTCCGAATGTATCTTTTTTACTGGGAAAAGTATGGATATAACAAGGCATCTATTATTTATTTGCGTGATTACAGTAAACTTCACCAAAATAAAAGCTTTGAAAATATTAATCTAATCAATGCCATAAGTGGGAAGCTACAATATCTGAAAATGATTAAAGGTGAGCCGGATCAGACTTATAACAAGCTGAATAGGCGTTTTGAAAAGTTGAAAAAATCAAGGCAAAATAAAATTGATGAAATTTACGAACTTAAAAGTTTTATTAGAAACAGATATGGATTGTCAGATGCAAAGAATAGTAACCTAATTAAGCCATATTTTGTTTTTTTTGATACAGAAACAAATGGTTTGCCCAAATCATTTGATGCACCAATAGAAGATACTGAAAATTGGCCCAGGTTAGTTCAATTGGCTTATATGGTTTGTGATACTAATGGGGGTGTCCTGATGAAGGAGAATTTGATTATAAAACCAGATGGGTTCGTAATTCCAAAAGAAGCTTCAGATTTACATGGTATTACAAATGAAATTGCATTTAGGCAAGGAAAGGAGGTTGAAGCTGTCTTAGGTGGCAACTTTCTCAATGCATTGAAGGAAGCAAGCCTTGTAATAGGTCATAATCTCAGTTTTGATTCCAGTATTATTGGAGCCGAGTTTTTTAGGATGGGGCAGGAGAATTGGATTTCCAAGAAGAAGACTGTGTGTACAATGAAATTATCAACTGATTTTTGTGCAATACAAGCATCTCAAGGCTATAAATGGCCTAAACTTTCAGAACTTTATTTTAAACTGTTTAACGAGGAGTTGGAAGGAGCACACAATGCCCTTTTTGATGTAGAAGCCACGGCAAGGTGCTTCTGGGAGTTGAAGAAAAGGGGGGTTATTAATATTGATTCAATTCACTCGCAATCATAAATGGAAGAGGCGTTAAAAAAATTAATGAAACAGGAGGCCGGTTTTTTCATTGAATTGTTGTCTCTACACTTTCCTTTTACCATTAGTATGTTAGTAAAATATCAGGAAATCCTCGACTGGGAACTGTTATCAATCAATGAGAATATCAAATTATCATTTGATGAATTCGTGAGTTTTGCAGATAAATGGGATTTTGGGGCCGGGTCAGAGGAATATCCCATAGAAATTAACTATAACCCGGCACTGCCCTGGTCGCTAAACCTATTAAAGCATTTTGAAGACAATTGGCAATGGGAATCTATCAGTCAGAATCATCATATTCCATGGGATACGGAGATTATCAGGGAGTTTAAAGACAAGCTTTATTTTGAGCATTTAAGTGGAATGCCGAATATAGAATGGACAGAAGATCTGATTGCTGAACATCAGGATAAATGGGACTGGAAAGCCTTAGCACAAAATCCAAGTATCATAGAGAATGAACAATTGGTTAATTCTTTTCCAGAGCTTAAAAAGGCTGTAAAGGATGAAAAAAGCAGGGCGCGAGTAGACAGTTCAGTTTTTGATTTTGTTGAGAACACACCAGAGTTCTATTCTGAGGCATATCTTGAGGAGAACAAAGATAATCTGGATTGGGAGTATGTCAGTGCCTTTGGTAAGTTTGAACTTTCAGAACATATCCTTGATAAATTTTCGGATTATTTTGTCTGGGGCGATCGTATTCCTCAAGAAGATGGGAGTTATTCAATTCAGCCTGGTCTATCCTGGAATACTGAGGTTCGCTGGACTGAGGAGATAATTGATAGACATACCGATGATATTGATTGGGATCAGTTCTCACATAATACAAGTTTACCGTGGGAGCTGAGCTTCATTGAGAAATATTGGAGTCGGTGGAATCAAAATAATTTGATTTTTAATATAGCTGTTTGGGAAAAAGTATTTAAACCATGTTTAGTTCAGGGAAAAGTCAAAAGTTATTTATCTGATTATTCAAAGGAAGTAAAATAAAAAGATAATCATATTTATTAGTATTGTATATATTTGAAGGTGTTTATAGTAAAAATCCCCAAAATGAGTGATTCGTTTAAAAGTGGAGCTTTTTTATTTATTATTTGGATAGCTACTGTGTTAATTTCAATAGGTTCAGGTATTTTAGCATGGAATTGGATAGAACCTGAGAATTTCTGGGGTGGAGTTGGTTTTTTGATTACCTGGGGATTGTTAAGTACAGTAGGTTACTTTATTGCTATGGGGTTAATTTCGCTTTTTAGTAGCAGTGATTGATGGCGTCATTCAAACCAACTACTATGTATAATTTGAAGTCTAACACTTTAGTCATATTTGGTAATTACATTATCTGTGATTTAAAGCTCTGCTCCTTTAAATACATACATTTCAAGTATGCTATATGCTGGGTGTTGGAACATTGGTTATAAAATCATTAAAATCAGTTAAGTAATGAAAAAAGTTAAGTTCGTTTTAATAGTTATTATTCTTCAATTTACCTTGGGTAGCTATTCTCAAGATATTAAAAGATATGAGTCTGATTATTCAATTAAAATGACGATTGATAAAGATGATGAAAGTCGAGATGGTGGCAAGTTAGAGGATATTGCCAGGATACCTGTAAGTATAATTTTTGATATGGCTAATTCAACAGTTGAGGTAAAGCTTTCTGAAGAAAACAAAAGGTTGTATTTTTTTACTAGTGTAAAATATAATCAAACATTTACAAGTAAAGGCAAGGAATACGTAGCATACACTGCATATAAAGATGGGAATCCATATTTTATATCTTTTAGTGACGATTTAATTAAAATAGATAATAGATTGAAATATAAAACACTCGCTTTTCATCTCAAAAAATAGCTTTTGGCGGGGGATCCTCGTAATATGTAGATAATTTCTAATCAAGACCGTTAATAATTAAATTTGCCACAACCAATTCATCATCACCATGATCTTTATGGTAGAATTGGTGAACACCTTAAGGTTCTTGCATTAATTGCAGTGCCATTTCTTATGTATCTTTTTTACATAATTGTAAAGAAATTATAGTGTTTTTCTCTCCAATGTTCAAACATTAACCAAGATTAGCCTAGGGTGTCCACATGGTGTATCTAATTTTCAACGATTGGAAGTATTTATTAGAAATCTACTAGAAAGATGAATTATGGCTCTTTGAGAGAACTTATCCAGAAGGTCTTTCATTTAGACTCCTCAGAATTGCAAAATACATAGTAATGTTTTTTTTGAGCAGTTTAAGGTGTTAAAATACCAACTTATGTGAAATGAAATGCTATTGTTTACTTATTTTAGCATTTCAACAAAATTCATCAAATCCAAATGTTAATTGAAAAACTGAGAAACTGGTTAGTTAGCTTTAGAAACTACTTAAATCCGAAGCTTGGTTCTGTTTGTGTCTATGAAAGTACATTTCCATTAAAACTTGTTTTAGATAGATGGAAGTTTCGCCCCCTTGCCCTTGTGCTAATTTTTTGTTTTTTTTATTACTTTGTTCTTTTTTTCTGGAATATAATAAATGGAACAGCTTTCACACCTGAAATTATTGAATGGGCTAACAGCAATTCAATATTAGGTAATTACACACAATCTTTTTTTAAACAATCATACTCAGGCCAAAGCTTTAAGCCATTAATAGTCGATAATACTCATACGGTATTTTCATTCGTATTAATGCCGGTTGGTATTTTAATAGGATATTATTTCTTCAAAACTGCAAATTATACATTAACAAATGTTTATAAAGAAGAAATTATTGTTTTTCAAGAAGCTTCAGAAAATGAATATATTGAGAATATGCAGAAACAATATAGAAAACCCATATACTTGATTATTTCCATATTATTTGGGCTACTTATGTTGTTTACTTTTATTTATATGTCCCACGAAGCCTCCCTCTCAAATTGGTGGGGCAGTAGTAAATATGGTTTTATGGGCTATTACCTAGCATTAATGATGAGTTTAGTTGCCTATTTTGCTTTTAATTACATGTTTATACTTTTACACACAATAAAGGTTATTCAAAATTTGATGAGTAATCCGATACATCCAAGACCATTTCATTATGATAAATGTTCCGGTTTTGGGATACTTGGCAAATTGATTTTCTTTATTTATTTTTCTGTGGGATGGGGTGGAATTATCATTTTCACAGTATACTTTTTAGGATATTTTGGACTTGAAAACATGTTCATTTTTTATTTTGTAATTATTATTTATACATTGATTACTCCTATCTTATGGTTAATGCCTGCTCGAATTATTGTAAACAAGCTTAAGAATGAAAAGAGATTATTAATAAATCGTATTGAGAAAGAGGCACAACAGAACTTTGACAACCTTAGGATGCAATATATAGATAGCTCGTTTGGGGATGATCTTGATGAAAGATTAACAAAAGTTGAGCGAGCACAAAAGATTCTTAATATTGTTGAAAACACCCCTGTATGGCCATTTAATATCAAACTAATTCAAACAATAATAATAGGTAATTTAATTCAAATTATTGCTTTTGTGTTGACTATTTTGAGTTTCATCAGAGGATAAAAATTTCTCTAACCATCCAAGTCTGTTATAGTAAGGTTGGCTTTATCAACTTCTTCAGCACCGAGCTCCTCTAAGTATATCTGTGTAGTTTTAATATCATCATGCCCCAAGCCTTTGCTAATAACACCGATATTTACCCCACCCCTGAATGCCAGACTGGCCCAGGAATGTCTGCTTACATATGAGGTCAGGTGAGCTCCGATTTCAGCCTGGTCGCCTACTTTGCGCAGATATTTGTTGTACTGCTTTAATTCATTTTTAATATCGAGCCTGGCTTTGTCAGGATCATCAGGCCTATGTATGATAGGGAAAATGTAATCATCATCCTTTTTATCTTTCTTATACCAGTCAACTATTTCCTGAGCTGGCTTTATAAGCTCAATACTGTAATCCTTGCCTGTTTTTGCCCTTTTGTAGTTTATCCTTTTGTTTTTAATGTTCTTGAGTTTTAGATGTGCCATATCAACCCAGGATATTCCCAGGGTGTAAAAGCTAAACAGGAAGAAATTTCTTGCATGCCACTCTGGTGAATCTTCTTCAAGCTTTAAGTTTCTGATCTCAACGATATCCTCCTTACTGATTGCTCTTTTTAGAGGCTTTTTATTCTTTATCTTATATTCATTAAAAGGGTAGAGGTCAGCAGAAACCTGTTTTTCCTGGATTGCCCTGTTAAAGACTGCCCTCAATGTCCTCATATATACACTGATTCCATTTGTTGTTACACCTTCTTTTGTGCAGAAGGATTCAAAATCCTTTAACCATTTATAGGTAATTTCCTCAAAAGAAACTTCGGTGTCATCAATATAAGCGTTTACTCTGTTCAGCATAGTCTGGTATACAGCTGCATTTCCTAGCTGACCAGCAGATTTCATTTGTTGGATAATATTCTTGGTATATGAGTTAAAAGAAGACTTTCCTTCTCCTTTATCTAATACCGATATAATATCCTCAATTTTGTATGGTTTCCCTGATTTTTCCAGCTCAATAAACCTGTTCTCCAGGAGTAATCTTTTGCTTTCTACCAGGTTGTTCAACCGAACATGATTGTTTTTGTTGGTCTTTAATCTTCCTGTTTTTTTGTTCCATTGATTTTCCTTAGCAGAGATTCCCAAACCAATATATTTCAGTTTATGGTGATTCACCCTGATCATCACGGGGTATTCTCCGTTGGAATAGGTTTTACTTTTGTATAAGACTGCTTTTATGGATGCCATATCTGTAAAATTTTAATATCCAAATATAAGAAAAAATCGCAATTGGTTTAAAATTGGTTTAAATTTTACTTACTTTTACCTTCCTTCTGTTACTTTTTTGTGTTAACTATAAATGTTGTATATAGAGCCTTGTAAAAGGAATGTAGGAGAAATCGAAAGTATCTGAGAGTATATTAAAGCCTGCTTTGGGAGCAGGGGGTCGTAAGTTCGAATCTTACTACCCCGACACTATTAAAACCTTCACATTCGTGAAGGTTTTTTTTTGCGCATCATCAAATTGATTTTCTTATATCCCAGGGATTAATAATATACATGTGATTAAAGATTATCCGGAAAGTAATAAAGATAGATTATAAATTGGGATTCCTTTATTCGAAATGATGTAATACAATGATCCTGAATTCCAGAAATTTAACGACTGGCATTGTTGCTGCGATATTTTTTACTGTCTCAGGTTACAACCTGCTTGCCCAGACAGTTGAAGGTCTTGTCGTTGATGAAGATACAACAATATCAATCTTTGATTATCCTGAAGCTTTGAAATGTACCCTAGCATTAGATATCAAAAAGTTTCGCAGACAAAAGAAAAATGAAAAGAAGCATCCTGCCACATTTACATATGTTATTTATAAAGGAGAGCCCGTAAAAAGAATGATTGAGATTGAGCCGCGAGGGGTGTCCCGGAGAAAAATATGTGCCTTTCCTCCCATAAGGATGAAATTGAAAGATGCAGGCTTTGATGATCCCTATCTCAGGGAAGTGAACAATCAGAAACTGGTCGTAAATTGCAAATCCCACGATCGTTTTAATAAATTGCTGATGTGCGAGTATCTCTGTTGTAAATTCTAAAATATGCTTACAGAAAAGAGCTACAGGGTAAAACTGATGGAGATGACATATGTGGATACAAAAGCTAAGCGGGAAACAGAAACAAGACCTGCTTTCCTGATTGAGTAGACCAAATTTATGGCCGGAAGAAATCAATGTACGGAAATTGAAAACATCAGCCTGGGCATGGCTCAAATTCAAAAGGAGAACATGGCCCTGTTTTCGCTCTTTCAATATATGATCGGCAATGTAGACTGGTCAATGAACGCTTATCACAATGTGAAAGTGCTGCTCGGTCAGGAGGACTTATTACAGTTGCTTTACCTGATTCCTTATGACTTTGATTACTCAGGATTGGTCAATGCTCCTTACGCCATTAATTCTCGAGATGAAAGAATAAGTTTAATTACTGACAGGATGTTTGTCGGGCTTTGTTTCACAAAGGAGGAATATTCAAAAGCCATGCATACTTTTATTGAACAAGAAAAGGCATTCTACGATCTTATTGAGCAAAATGCTTATCTGGAGAAGGAAAAGAAAGAAGAGGTCATCGAATACCTCCGGGAATTTTTTAATGAGATCGGGGTTCCTTACTTTTTCGAAAAACACATATTGCCTGTTTGCAAGAGCAGATAGTGCCTCAGGTGAAAGAAAAAAAATTAGGTCAATTTCTTGCCCTTAAATTTATTGGTTTAACTCCATATATGATCCACTTTCTTATGGAAGGCAATTGTATAAACTGAAACAAAATATATGCAATTTATCTGCTTGATAGATAAAAAAAAGCTGCTTTCAGTAAAGCAGCTTTTTTTGTTATTGTATTCTTTGAGTATCCTCCCTAAAACAATCTTCCTCTTAATCTGATTGCAGTAAATAACAATATAAGGAATATTCCTCCGTAAATGGCCCAGTTTGAAAGCGGGGTAGCATAAACCTCAGCAATCTGTACATCACCGCCTATATTCAATTCGTAATCGAAACTGGTATAACTGTCGAATGAACTTACCACTAATATATACTGCGTGTTTGGTTCGAGATAACAACCATCACCAGCTGTTATTGCGGCATCAAGTCCAACGCCACCATCATCATCATTAAACCTGGCATTTGTAAATGGAGAATTCGGATCAAAGGGGCTGCAATAAACCATTAAATAGGAATCATTACCTGAAGTAATGGATGCGACTAGATTTTCACCTGTGGGTGAATAGATCTGATATACATCATAATAAACATTGGTTCCGACAGCAGATAGTATGGCTCCGGTTCCATTACAATTTAAATCAGGTGCGGGCATCCCATAAAACCTGTTAAATGTTTCAGGGCCACTGAGGGTGCCATTGACTGAAGCTGCGCGTTGGCTGACAACAAATTCGCTGTTGTCTGCTGTTTTTTCATTGATTTGATCCTGTCCATAAATTGGGCTGAACAAGAATGTAATGGCTACGATTAAATAAAACTGCTTTTTCATATATATTTTTTTAATTTGTATAATAATAAAAGTAAAACATAATCTTGGAGTTTGTCAAGCTGTTGTTGTACATCTAAACACAAAACCTTTAGAAATACATGTAGTAGTCTCTAATACAAATATATAAATTGTTTGAGCATGTGTTTTATTCAAACATCTTCTGCGTTTAAAAATACAATCTTCCTCAATGACCAGCCAATTTATTGCAGTTTTTAAGTATTCTTTTTTGCTTAAATTTTATATCAGGTTTTTGTAACTGCATAAAGCTTGTGCTCAAATAAGGTGTTGAAATAATTAACACTTCATTAACAATTAACCCTCTATATTATTTTTATTAAGTTTAAATAAGCATTATATTTACACTGGGTTTTGGATTCATATATCCGGCTTCATTATCAAAACTATATTGTACTAATTAAAAAGAAAGTAATGAGAAAATCATATTCGGCATTATTCGGACTTGCCATTCTACTATCACTGAATTCCTGTAAAAAAGACAATTCTCCGGAAGCCGCTGATAACAGCCAGGATTCCATCGCTGCCTTGCAGGATCTCAAAGTGGATGAAAACTTTGACTGGCGCATGTCAAGGGATGTTGTTTTTGACCTGACAAGCGAGCTTGCAGATTATGTGGAGATTACTTCTACAGATCAAAAAGTGACCTATTATAAAGGAAGCTTCAAGACAGCGGGGGAGAATTCTGAGATTATTGCCAGCATTCCCTTTACGGTGAATGAAATTTTAATCAACGGGGAAAAGCACAATATTAATGGAAGCCAGGTGAATGCAAGCCTGAAATCAGGAAATACGATCATAGGCCCTGGTATTAAAGATTACCAGGCTTCTGCAAGAGAGCCGATTACGAACTACGGGCTTTCATTTGATGGCGTAGATGACTATGTAGACCTTGGCGACATTAGTGAGTTAAACAATGCAACAAGCTTTACGATCGAAGGGTGGGCCAATCAAACATCAAACACCGATACGGAAATTATTTTTGGTACTTCTGATGATGCATGAAATGATATTGTTGTGAAAACGGATGGGGGTGCCCTCCAGATTCATCTTGGTAATGGATCGGATTCCTATGCATTCTGGTCAGATTATTCCACAACAATAGCAAGCCTTAACTGGTTTCACTGGGCTGTAGTATATGATGGTACCGGTGGTTCAAATTCTGACCGCCTCAAATTGTATATTAATGGCGATATAACTCCCATTACCTTATCCTTTTTAGGCACTATCCCGGCAAGTACATCTTCACTCCTGACAGGAAACAGCGGATCTCTGTCATCCTTAACAGACTTTTTTGGGGGCCATATGGATGAATTCCGTGTATGGTCTGATGTAAGAACCCCAGCCGAGATCAATACCAGTTACAATAAACTCATTTCAGGTTCTGCTGGCGACCTGGTAGCATACTGGAGGATGGATGAAGGTACAGGCAGTTCACTTGGTGATGAGTCAACAAGTGCCTATAGTGCATCTATCAATGGAGCCAGCTGGGCACTCTATGCCAATGGCTGGGACAGTGATTCAGACGGAACCATTGACATCAATGATGATTATCCATTTGATGCTGTAAGAGCCTATGATAATTATTTCCCGGCAGCCGATACAGGAACACTCCTTTACGAGGATCTCTGGCCGGGTCTTGGTGATTATGATTTCAATGACCTGGTAATGGGATATCGTTTCAAAACGGTGACCAACACTGCCAATGAAGTGGTTGAGATCTTCGCTTACTTTGTGATTAATGCCAATGGCGCGTACCTAGATAACGGATTTGGTTTCGAACTTCCGGATGCTGTTGCCGGTATCCTGAGCAATGTTGAAGTGAGTGGTTATGACCATGGTGGAAGTGTAATAATAAACATTGACGGAACAACAAAACTGGAAAGCGGACAAAGCAATCCGGTTGTGATTGTGGATGACAACATCAGTGATGATATGCCAGGGTATACCAATACCGAGAACTGGCGGCCTGTTGTTGGTCCCGTTGAGCATGAGATCTATATTGAGGTAACGGGCGGAGGTCCTTTCTCAATGGCTGATTTCTCCTTAACAAGCTGGAACCCATTCCTCTTTGTTGACCAGACAAGGGATCATGAGGTACATTTATTGAATTATGCTCCGACGGGTCTTGCAAACCATGCATTATTCGGTACCTGGGCCGATTCGAGTTATCCGGCAGGCGATCTCTATTATCGCACACAAAATAACCTGCCCTGGGCACTGGATATTCCCAATGACGAATTTGTTCATGCTATTGAAAAAGCCGCAATCAATGAAGCATATCTTCATTTTGTGGAATGGGCTGAGAGCAGCGGTACACTTTATCCTGACTGGTATGATAATACATCAGCAGGCTACAGGAATACGACTTATATTTATGACCCCCAATAAGTTATTCAGTTTATTTAAAATGATAAATCCCCGGATGCATTTGTATCCGGGGATTTTTTTTGAAGCAACTTATTATTGTTGCTTTTGAGTTAGCTTATCTTACTCTTTAATGATTTTTTCGAAATATACCCCATTCTCTTCTCTGATTAGGAAATAATAAACTCCACTTTTAAGTGTATTTAGATCAATGTCTACATTCTTGTTGGAGGTTTCAAGTTGATAGATTATACTACCATTGGAACTCAATAATTGAAATTCACGTAATTCTGCCGGAGCATCAATTTCAACGAACAGAACCGTCCTGGCCGGCGAGGGATAAACATTTACTTTATCCTCCAGGGTGTTTTCAAAAGCGAACGAAGCCTCACAACCATTGTACTCGTAGAGTGTCGTAATATCCTCCTGGCTGAGAGCCCTGTTATAAATGTTAATCTCATCCATTGTACCTTCGTAGTATTCGATCTCAACCGGTGTGTCCCGCCCAATCTCAAATGGATGATCATTTTGCTGGAGGGGATCTTGAGGTATTGCTTCACCTATGAATTCACCATTTAAATAGCATTTTAAAATTTCCGGAGTATAAGTAATGGCGATATGATACCATGTATTGAACTCAAGTTCTGCTTCAGCAACATAGGTTGTATGCCAATATATCTGGTTTGTTGTGGCATTGATCCCAAGGGAGTACTGCCTGTCGATTACCTGAGTGCCATTGGTTTTAGCAAACATTACAACCCATTGCCCGTAATCTGCTGATAAGTAATTTACCCAGCATGAAACAGTTGCTTCTTCAAGTGGTGAATTCATGCTCTCAGAGGGTTCAACAACAACATAATCGCTAATCCCATTAAAATAAAGAGCCTGGTTCGCATTCCCCCAGGCGTCGGTTGTATAATTGGGGCTGCCTGGTCCCATAAAAATTCCATCATTGTCATTGCCGCTTGCATCGCTAAGGTCTCCGCAAAAGGAATATCTGGCGACAAGGCCGGTTTCAATATCCTGTGCATTTAATGAAAATGTGCTTATTCCCAGCATTAAGATTAGTAGTTTTTTTTTCATAATTGTTTGATATTAAATTAATAAATGAGTTTCGATAACAAATCTCAAAAATTTGTTAGAAATTGACTGTTAATAAAGTGTTAAGGGGGCTGTCAAGAATAATTGGATTTATCATTCTCTCAATAAGGATGCAATCAATTACTCATTCATTTATTTTACTTTTGCACAAATTTTGAAACACGTTTTGTATATGAAAAAATATGGAATTATGGGATGGGTGATCATGCTGGCTTTCATTTCAGCCTGCTCACCCAAAATGGATATTGTACAGAAAATGAAGCAGGGCCAGCAAAGCTTTAATAATGAGAATTATGAACAGTCGCTCGCTGATTACAAAGCCCTGCTAAAACATTTTGAGAGCAGGGGAGATGATGTGCCCGGTGAGCTATACCTGGGACTTGGAAAAGCCCATTTTGAACTGGGAAATACGGATGAGGCCATTGCGATGCTCGACCAGGCAAGGTATTCAGAATACAATGATCCGGAGATCTATGAGTATCTGGCCAGATCCTACAGGCGCATCGACAATCTATCCAAAGAAATTATTTCATTGGAAGCCTTTAATCAGCAATTTCCTGACAATGAAAGAATAAATGAAATGAGGGCCTGGTTATTTGATACTTATGTTGAAAGTGAAAACTGGCAGCTTGCGCATGAGCTCTGGTCTTTATTAAATGATAGTACCCGGAAAGAGGAAGGCAAACTCAATGGTTACTTCCTTGTGAGTAAGGGGCTTGAAAACCATAAGGAAGCCCTGGAGCTGGCCCGGGATATTATTAAGAAGGATGATGATCGCAAAGATGTCCTGGAGTATCTGGCCAGGTATTATTATAATACCGCCAATGATTTATACAAAGCAGAAATGCAGGCATACGAGCAAAACAAAACGCATACCCAGTATGCCCGGCTTCTGAAAGCCCTGGAAGATGTCAACGCAAACTTCAAGGTATCTCTCAAATACTTCAAAAAACTTTACAGCATGGATCCGCTTCCAGCCTATGCCCAGTACCTGGCCAATATATATGCTAGGTTTGATGACAAGGAGCGGGCTGCCTATTATCGTGAAAAGGCAGGGAAGTAATAGTAGAAAGCCGATTCCTGAGAACAGGCTTTTTACTTTTTTAACGTGAAAATACATAATCCGTGCTGGCAGCCTGAGGGGGGCAGTTGAAAAATGCTCCATTCATCAATTTTGCTCCAGACATTTCATTTCCTTCTCTGTCTTTTGCAATATCTCCATTAGGCGTAAGTGCAAACCACTCTCAGTCACCGCTATCCGGATTGAAATCGCCGCCCCTTATTGCCATGGCCACAGCCTGGTTAAGCGACAGGTACTCATTCCTGTGATTAGCATAATTGCAATAGGATAAGTGTTTGGCTTTTTCATAGTAATTTTTGTTTTTATTGTTTTAAAATTGGTCGTGCAGGCACTATCAGCCTTACAATCTATGCATTTATTTAACATTTCCCGCCCTCTTACAATCGCTGAGAACAGCAGATAGGCAAGCTGTTCCATTTCACAACTTCAGCAGAAATTCTATATATGAAAGATGATTTCCCATAATGGGATAAAATGTTTGCATGGGGAATTGTTCATATAGCTGTAAAACAGGTATTTAGAACTTTTCTTTGACTTTGGAATACATATTGGATTATCGATATCAAATATATATAGGTATTGATAATTAAAAATGGAAACCAGATATGAAAAAGTTATTTTTAATACTCGCAGTTTTATCTTTCGGTCTTACAGCATGCCAGAAAGATTTTGATCCCATCGAAGATCCTGCTACCGATGACAGCCAGCTTACTATGGATGATTTAAAAGTAAGCGGGAATTTCGACTGGAAGACAACCAAAGATATTCAACTGGAGGTTGTCGGATCAGGAAAAGAAGTCCTGCAGATCAAATCCCTGCAGGGAGATACTTACCTCAAAGCAATGGTAAACGATGGGAAATTTGTTTCCGGTTTAACCATTCCTTCCTATACAGATGAGATTGTATTGTCTTACAATGGAATAACAAAAAGTGTCCCCATTGTCAATAACAAAATCAATGTTAACTTTAACTAAAAAACCAGGGGTTATGAAGAAATTTAAAAATATATTATTTACAAGTGCACTGAGCCTGATAATTCTGTTGGGTTTCAGTAGTTTTGCGAATGCAGATGAATGCGAGATCACCAAAACAAACGGGATGGGGTTTACAACCACCATCACTTCTGTAACAGATAATGGAAATGGTACTTATACCATTGTGCTTACTGTTGATCATGACGGATGTGGTGGTCCCTCATGCAAAGAATTATCACATTATTCAGTCGAAGCGGATGCTGGTACATATTCAGACATTAGTGTAAACGTAACTGCAGGGGGGATGACCTATGGTAGTATTGATCTGGGTCCCAATCTGGGATCAGATCCCTTCGATGGTTTTAAAATTGATAACACCAGTGGAATTGGAAACGGAAACGCAGGAACTTTTACCATCACTTATACACTGACCTATCTTCAGGATCAGCAAACCAGTGCCAAAGCGGGACCCAGCAGTAACCTAGCCAGTTTTACAGAATCCGAGTTTACCCAGGTCATGAATTGCCAGGGAGGCCCCACAAACAATCCTCCGGTAGCTGTTGACGATTCATATTCTACACCAATAAATACACCGGTTTCAGGGGATGTTTCAGGCAATGATTCCGACCCTGACAATGATGACCTTACAGTCACAACCACACCGGTTTCCGATCCGGATCATGGATCTGTAGTATTGAATTCAAACGGTTCTTTTACCTATACACCGGACAATGGATATACCGGAACAGATTCATTTGAATATGAAATTTGTGATGACGGGACTCCTTCGGAATGCGACCTTGCCACTGTCACCATTACAATACTTGCCGGCCCAACCGCAATTGATGATTTTGAATCGACTGACATAAATACACCGGTCAATATCAATGCACTTGATAATGATGTAGCTGGTGATGGAGCAATTGATCCAACCAGCGTATCATTTGTAGGCGGAACAGAACCTCCGCTTAGCGAAGGGGTATTTACAGTAAATGGATCGACCGGTTTGATCACATTTTCACCAGCAACGAATTATACAGGAACTTCAACCATTGACTATGAAGTATGTGACGTCAACAGTTTGTGTGATGTGGCAACAATTACAGTAACAATAACAGGAAGTTTAACCGGTCCAACAGCCAACGATGATTCTGAATCAACTGATATTAATACTGCGGTAGATATTGATGTGCTTGATAATGATGTGGCCGGAGATGGTGCACTGGATCCAGCCAGCGTGTCATTTGTAGGTGGAACAGAGCCTCCGGTAAGTGAAGGAGTTTTTGCAGTGAATGGAACCACAGGACTTGTTACATTTACACCGGCAACAGATTACACAGGAACATCTTCCATCGATTACCAGGTCTGTGATATTAACAGCCTTTGCGATGTAGCCACCATAACGGTAACAATCAATGGCGGTGGTGGTGGTACCGACACCGACGGGGATGGATGCCCGGATGATGTGGATGACTACCCCAATGACCCAGAGCGTTGTTTCGATATTTTTTATCCTGCTTCGAGTGATGGAACACTCGCATACGAAGATCTATGGCCTGGTAAGGGTGATTATGATTTTAACGATCTCGTGATAGATTACCGCTTTAAAACGGTTACCAATGCAGATAACAATGTGGTGGAGATCTTTGCAGATTTTACCATAGAAGCATTTGGTGCCGGATTTGAAAATGGATTTGGTTTCCAGTTTGCCAATGATAATATCGAGAGTGAAGATTTCCTTTCCATTACCGGATACGACCTGCAAGAGGGAATTATTACACTGGATGCAAATGGCCTGGAAACCGGACAAAGTATTCCGACCATTATCGTGTATGACAATGCCTATAATGTTATGGAATTTCCCGGAAGTGGTATTGGTGTTAATACCTCTGAAGGAGCTCCATATGTTACACCCGAAACACTAAGTATATATATTGATATTGAAGATGGCCTATACAGCTATTCAGATATTGATATACCGAATTTTAACCCATTTATTTTTGTTGACCAGACCCGGGGTCGTGAAGTACATCTACCGGATTACCCGCCCACAGATCTGGTAGACATCAGCTATTTTGGTACATGGGAAGATAGCAGTGATCCGAGCAGTGGACGGTATTATAAAACAATCAATAATTTACCCTGGGCCATCAACATTTATGAAAGTTTTGATTATCCCAAAGAGAAGGTTCTGATCCTTTCCGCCTACAATTTCTTTCAGGAATGGGCTGAAAGTGGTGGAACTTCATACCAGGACTGGTATCGGGATAATCCGGGTTATCGCAATGGTTCAAATATCTATCAGGTTCCATAATAATTCAAGTACAATTTGAGTTTTATAAGCCTGCGGAATTTGCCGCAGGCTTTTTGTTTACCATAACCAGAAACTATGAAAAAGCTTTTAAGCGTGATGCTCCTGTTGATATCAAGCCTTGTTGTTTATTCGCAGGATGAGGCCCCATTGAGTTACAAAAACACTTTTAGTTTCAGTCCTTTAAAATTCACAGAGAATGCCTTTCAGATCGGATACGAACGTTATCTTTCAGATGATAAGAGCATTTACCTGGGGCTGGGAGCCATTTACAAGGACGAGTATGAAAAGGAAGAAGGCTTCCTTGGTGAATTGCACTTCCGTTATGATGTTTACAGAAGTGTGAGAAAATCTTCCGTTTTTTCGGTGTTTTTTTCTCCTTACATTCAGTATAAATATGTGGATATTAACAGGATAAGTTATGTATATGATGGTCCTCAAGTGACCACGGAAGATGTGGGAACCACAATTCATGCATATGGGGGAGGTGTTTTGATCGGGATCAAACTGGCGGTAGTAAAGAGGCTGATGTTTGACCTTTACCTTGGTGGCGGAATGCGCAGGACCAATGATTTTAACAAGAACAGTGATTACAGATATTACGAGAATTCAATTTGGGACCATGGATATAACGGGATCGCCCCCAAAGTAGGTTTTAATGTGGGTTTCCGCTTTTAAATCTAAGCTAAAAACTTATTGATCGTTTCAAGCAAGGTCTGATATTTAATTGGTTTGCTGAGGAAAGCATCCGCTCCCGATTCATAACTTTTTTCTTCCTCTCCCGACAGAACATAAGCAGTTTGCACAATAACGGGTACCTCGGGTCGTATTTTTTTGATCTCCCTGGTGGCATCAAAGCCATTCATCAGAGGCATATGAATATCCATTAAAATAAGGTCGAGGTCTTTTTCGGTCTCCACGATTCTTATTGCATCCTTTCCGTTATAGGCCCAGAAAAGCCTTGCCTGGGTTTTGATAAGAGCGGCTTCAAAATACCGGGTGCTTGTTTCAGTATCTTCTACCACAAGGATTTTTTTTCCTTTCCAGTCGTATGTTGGTTTTTCGTTTCCCATTCAGATTTTCAGTTGATTGCTGCATTTTCATCTGCAAATTTATTCAGAATTTTTATAAGTTGATCAATTTTAAATGGTTTGTTTATACAATCGCTGATGCCCAGTTTATTCAGTTCTTCGGGGATTGATTGTAAGGTGTTGGTCATCAGTATAATGGGTGTTTTTTTTATGGATTTTTCCTGCAGCCGGATGTTTTTTGCTGCTTCGATGCCATCCATCAGTGGCATCTGGGCATCCATAAAAACAATATCAAAGTATTTTTGATTGAAATGCTCCAGGGCTTTTATCCCGTTTTCTGCGATTACTACGTGATGACCCAGCTTCTCAAAATTTATTTTTGCTACTTTTTGATTGATCATATTGTCTTCAGCAACCAGGATATTCAGGTCGCTCACCAGGGGCACAACTTTTTCATCGTCAAATACGAGGGCCGATTTAGATATAACTTCCTCGAAATCCATAATGAACCAGAAGGTGGAGCCTTTTCCTGGTTCACTTTCGAAGCCCATTTTTCCTCCGAGCATTTTTGTGAGTTCCTGCGAAATAGCCAGACCGAGGCCTGTTCCTCCATATTTCCGGGTGCTGTTTGAATCAATCTGCGAAAAGGAAGAAAGCAATTTGGAACCGCTCTCTTTGTCTATGCCTATTCCGGTATCAATGATTTCGAATTTTACTTTCACCCTGTCTTTAAACTGAGCCTCCATTCTTTTAGCTATTACAGTAACTCCTCCTTTTGGTGTGAATTTTACTGCATTATTGCAAAGGTTGATCAGGATCTGTTTTAACCTGACCGCATCACCACGCAGAAGTGCAGGTATCTCTTTGTCCACTTCACACTTGAAATACAATCCTCTTTCCCTGGCTTTAAAACTCATTAGTTTTTTGAGATCTTCAATCTGTTTGCCCATGTTGAAGTCGGATCTCTCAAACTCAATTTCACCTGCTGCAATTTTTGAAAAGTCAAGAATATCATTGATGATATGCAAAAGATTTTCTCCCGAACCCTCAATAATATCCAGGTATTCTGACTGTTCCTTATCAAGATGTGTCTGCTTCAGGATATCGATCATGCCAACGATCCCATTCATGGGTGTTCTGATCTCATGAGATAAATTGGAAAGGAAGATCGTATTGGCTTTCCTGCTGGCATTTAACTCCCGTTGCACATGAGTATATTCAGCCAGGAATTTACATTTATACATGAACTCTTCTTTATGCACAGGCTTTTTCAGGTATTCATTTATTCCTGAATCATAGGAAGCTTTCATTCTTTCGGGATTCTTGTCTTCAGATAAAAGAATCATGGAGATATAGGCTGAATAATACTTGCTCCTAATTGACCTGCATAGGTCTAAAGCCAGATCACCGGGTCCGATCTGATCAATAATGATTACATCTGTGTTTGAAAGATCAAACCCTGATAGAAGGGAGTCAATCTTCCTGGGAATGTTTACCTGAAATCCTTTTTGGCTGGCAACTTCTTCAATGAGTTCATCCTCATCGTTCATAAAATTGACAAAGCGTATAATGTATTTGTCCTTCTCCGGCATTGTTCCCCCTTTTGCTTATATGGATTAATCAATATCAGCCAGTGCACACCTGCCTGATGTTCGAACAAATGTTTATTCCAAATTGTTGCTCAAGGTAACCTTTGTTTATTATTTTTTTAATACAAAGTAAGGTAAAGATAAGTAAATTGATCTATTGAATAAAATAAATATTTCCATAGATCGTTATTGCGTGTATCCGGCTCGGAGTGAAAAATTTCTGGTAGCATTTTAACCGATTTTTTTATTGCTCAGCTTATGCTGCCAGGTCGCGCGGGATGAATGTTTGAGGATGAGAAAAACTTTACAAGTCGTTTTATTCATTGTCCTGGTTATCCTGGGATTTTTTGCGGTGAAAACAGCTTTTCCCAAGGAGGTTGGCAGATACCCCCTTTTTGTTATCCTGCTTTTACTCGATATATACCTCTGGGGTGCTGTTAAGCGAAAGGCAATGGACCTGAAGCTTACAGGCAAGATCCTTGTCAGTTTCTTTTACTGGCTGCCCCTGCTGCTACTGATTTATCTTTTTACGGCTTCGGCTATCAAACCGATTATTTACTGGGATTCCGGCTTACGCACCTATCTGTTCGGGATCGTATTTATTACGTATGTTTCCAAGATATTTATCGTAATCTTTTTGTTCCTGGCCGATATCATTAGGATACTGCAACATGTGTACAAATATGTTACACAGAAAAAAAAGAAGACGGCTGAATATGAGGGTAATAGGATCACCCGCAGCAAATTTCTAGTGAACCTTGGCCTGATCTCCGGTGGAATAGCCCTCAGTGGCCTGCTGGGCGGCATGCTGAAGTGGGTATATGATTTTAAGGTTCGTTACGTAGATCTGAAGCTTTCCCGGCTCCCTCAGAGCTTCGAAGGATTAAAGATCATCCAGATATCAGATCTCCATTTGGGAAGCTGGGCTTCTTCCGATCCCCTTGTTGAAGTGGTGAACATCATCAACGAAAGCCGTCCCGATCTGGTGTTTTTTACCGGCGACCTGGTCAATTTCTCCAGCCGTGAAGCATTGGAATTTGAAGCTGTTCTGAAGGGCATCAGGGCAAGATACGGGGTTTATACCATCCTTGGAAACCATGACTATGGGGATTATGTGAACTGGGATACCGAAAACGACAAGGCTGAGAACATGGAGCAATTGTATGCACTTTACGACAGAATGGGCTGGAAATTACTGCGCAATGAGAATGAAGTCCTGGAAATTAATGGTGAGCAAATTGCCATCATTGGTGTGGAAAACTGGGGTGCACATGGTCGCTTTCCCAAACATGGAAACCTTGAGAAGGCTCTTTATGGTGTTACTGAGATTCCCGTTAAGATCCTCCTTTCACATGATCCTTCGCATTGGGAAAATGTGATCCGTCGTAAATATCCGGAAATAAGCCTCACCCTTTCGGGAC